>Ga0180007_10000288_pt1 | contig 89765 bp, 80 predicted proteins | sample MM_PC_MetaG_FD_121122 | JGI IMG/M metagenome (GOLD analysis project Ga0180007, IMG submission 121122) | Groundwater microbial communities from the Aspo Hard Rock Laboratory (HRL) deep subsurface site, Sweden - MM_PC_MetaG | ecosystem: Environmental > Aquatic > Deep subsurface > Groundwater...
AATATCTTTTTCATCAAACTCAGTTAATAATTCTTTTGTATTGTAAACATTATATTCTCTCCTTCGACTTTTCTTCGAAAATTCACTCGAATTGACGTTTCTTTATAAAATATTTTTTCCGTCAAACTCAGTTAATAATTCTTTTGTACTGTAAACATTATAAACTCTCCTTCGATTTTTCTTCGAAAAATCACTCGAATTGACGTTTCTTTATAAAATATTTTTTCCGTCAAACTCAGTTAATAATTCTTTAATATCGTAAACATTATAGGCCCCTTCGATTTTTCGTTTAATGAATTTTAACGGTGTTCTCCATGAAAACGGTTTTTTTCGTGCAATCCCGTTAAAATCATTTTCCCCAGGATTTAACAATCTTTCGGTAATTTTTTTAAGATGTTTGATGTAGGGAACATAAAGAATTTGAATGTCTTGCTCCTTCAATTTATAAATGCCTAGTTCAACTTGATTGTTTTCCAATAAAATGAAATAATGAAAATGGTAAAAAACGAGCTTAAAATTTTTATCGGATAAATCGTATTGTTGAATATTCCAGGGGGCCACTCCCCCGCCTCTGTTTTCAAGCACATGAACAATTCCTTTAAATCGTTCGGTCCAGTCGTCCAAATATTTTTGATCGCCAAATTTCCCGTCTTCATGCCTTGCATAGCACCAATCGATGCAAGCATTTCGCCACCAATTAAGCACTTTCATTCCATCCTGACTGTTTTTAAAAGTCATAAATTGCACACAATAAATCCCGCTTTTTGCACTTTGATCATACTTTTTGGTGTATCGATGGTCGGTAATCAAAACCGATTTTTCTCCCATTTCTTCAATTAAGACGGAAGGATCGGAAAAGAAGTACAAATCGGCATCTAAATAAGTGCAACAATTTAACTTATAAGTTTCAATGGCATATTTAATAATTGAGGAGGTGGAGGTCCAGCAATACTCGGCTGCAGTTCTATCACTTTTTACTTTCAACAATTCCTCGTCTTCAAATTCGTTTAGCGAGATAACCGTAATCGATTCAAGGTTTAGTTTTTTGAGCAGAGAATAACTTTGATCATCAAAAGCAAAAATATATAAATGAAAATTCGCACTGTGCTTTTTCAGCGACTCATACATTGCCAACCCGCGGGTCAGATAATTACGATCGAATAAAGTGCAGTAATTATACATCTTTAACTTTTTTTGCAAGAATGATATTATCCAGATACAAGTCGTTGTTTTTAGGCAAAATTACGGAGAAAATAAGTCCCAGGATATTTATTGGAGCCATTAAAATTAATGTGAATAAGAGGTTTAAGAATACATATTTTGTCAATGTAATTTTATAAATATAGGCATTGAGTAATTGGAATATAACGGTAATTCCATTATTGCTCTTTCGCTGCTCAACAGTCTCAAATCCCTCTTCAGCCAAAATATGTCTTAAGCCAAAGAATGAATATCTTGCATAATCAAAGGGTTGTTCGTGCTCGTCCCAAACAAACGGAACAGTCATTAACATCAGCCCACCTATTTTAGTGACCCTGTTTATTTCTTTTAAAAAAGCGTGAGGATTAAATACATGTTCAAAAACCTGATTTGTGATGATGCTATCAAAACGCTTGTCCTCAAATGGCAAGGTCCTTCCATCATAAAAGTAATCTACTTTTGGATTATTCCTATTAGCTTCATTTTCAATTTCAACACCAATATAATCATCAACATTGCAGGCACCCTCGTAGGGCTTGCTCCCGCATCCAACGTCCAAAAGCTTACCCTTTAAATTTTTAGCCAACGCTACTACATTTTTATTTAAGCCTTTCCGTGCAAAATAAAATGGATTGGTAAAGAGCCCTATAAACTTAGGTGCAAATTGTTCTCTTTTATATATTTTTTTCAGTTGATTAAGCATTCTTTTTCAAGATCATTCCTTTAAAAATACACTCTTTTCCTTTTCCATCATTCGCTTCGAATTCTTCTATCAATCTATAATTTTTTGAAAGAAAATACTTTGTAAAAAATTGCTTATCAAAAAACCAACAAGGATAGCTCGCTTCATAAATACTTGGTGGGACTATTTGAAGTTTGATTTTATCCTGGTTATCGAAACTAAAAGGGGTTCTATCAATCAAAATATATTCAAACTCATGTTTTAATATCCCATCAAGCAATTGGTAAGGTTTTTCGATATACTGCAAAACACTTGATAAAAGAAGTACCGTTGGTTTCTCATTTTTCACACACGCTTCAACCTCAAAGTAAAAATGCAAGTTTTCATCCTCAAAATCACGTTTTCCGATCTCAACAAAGTGCTTTTGCTCAACAATATTCCATGATATATGAGGAAGTGCATCGAGAAATCTTTTATTTTGATAATAAGTACTCCCCAGGCTGCCTCCAAAGTCGAGAACGCTTAATCCTTTAGGTTTATTGGCAGACGCGAGCATTAACCCTGTTGATAATGGCCATGAATATTCAATTTCGTTAAAAACTACACTGTCCCTCTCAAAGGCTACCTCCCCATTCTTTACCTTTAAGAGCGCCTCTTTTACTTTATGAATGATTATATCATCTTCGTAGCCTTTTGCCTCTGATTTTGCCTCTTCCCATGTAGTATAATCCCCTTTCCATCCAAATTTTCGATTTTTAAAATGTTCCAGAAACGTTGTAAATATTGGTGGAAGGAGCTTTTTTACATAAATTTTTGTGGAATTTTCCTTTATTTTCGAATTTGACTTTTTAACTAGATTTTGTTTAATTGAGTTGAAAAAAATTTGAAATTTTTTTCTTGAATTTACATCTTCGAGTAAATCAATTTTTGAAATTTTAATATCCTTATTAAGCTGAACACGATATACATCGGATGGTCCACAATGCCTCCCGCTACTGTCGTCACCAATATTTTGCACATATGATACTGAAGGATAAAGTGTCAACATTTCCTTTAAGAATACACTCATCGACCACCTTATGGCCCAAGAACTATTTTTGCCCCGAATTTGATTTTTCAACATTCTGACATATCCATAACTATTGTTAAAATCAACTTCTTTTTTTAAATTTTTCCTATTGATTTCCTTAAGAAGTTTCTTTCCATCCGGTTCAAAATGTCTCCAGGCACGGTCCCAGGTTGCCCAACCCCAACAATCGGCCCCTTTAATGAAAAAGGTATCAGGGAGATTGTTTATCGGAAAAACATATCCATGAATTGAAGCGACTTTATCTTCATCTTTATAGATTTCCAAAGCCTCATTCATAAATTTCAAAAACATGGGGCTTGTTACAAGGTCATCCTCCAACACAATTATTTTTCCATATTTATTTACAATATCTGTAACTCCATCGATGATTGAATTTGCGAGTCCCCAATTTTTTTCTCTTTCAAGGATCGTAATTTTCCTGAATCCTTTAATTGTATGAATATAATTTCTAACCTCATTTACCTTTTTTACGCTATTTTCGTTTGCAGGGGCATCTGAATAAATAAAAAGTTCACTCTCGTTTGCCAGTTCATTTTGCTGCAATGCTTTAACCGTTTGCATTGTGTGCAAAGGACGGTTATAAACAAAAAGAACAATAGGAGCCAACTTCATGCTAAATAGTTAAAGTTTTTATACGACAATCTTTGATTTCAAATGCATAGCATTCCCAATTATGATTATATAATCGCATCTTCTTTCACGCTTGTAACTTTAGATGCTGAAATAAATTTCCAAATACCATAAGCAAGCAAAGAAAAAACTGACAAGAGTAATAAGTAAGATGAATATTTATTAATTGCATTTCCCAGAATATAGGATCTGGGTTCAAACTTAAACACTATGGTATGATTGCCAGCCGGAATAACAAGCGATCTGAATAAATAATTAGCCCTTAAATAATCCACAGGTTTATCATCAATATATACATGCCATCCTTTGGGATAATATATCTCTGAAAATACTGCCAGCATATTGGCATTTGAGCTCGACTTATAGGTTAAGATATGCGGTTTATAATTTTCCAGTTTGATCGAAGCCATTGGGTCAAATCCTAAATTTCCCAATTCCATCCCTTTAAACTCAATATTTACGGCTGCATCTTCTCGTGGGTTTACGCTTGTCATAGCCGCAAATTCATCATTTGCATTTTCGACCCATTTTATATTTTTAACAAACCAGGCATTGCCCATTGCATCCCTATTAAGGAAAGCAGACTGATCAGGATTTGTTATAATGTACTTTGTATTTAACATGTTTAACAAGCTGTAAGAATCACGATTTTGCCCGGATTGGACATTTCTTCCGAAATTTACAATTTGTTGTTCAAGTACCCTGCTATCGATCAAATCCTGATAACGCCTTAATTTAGCAGGGCTGTATCCGCTTAATGATTTATGATAATAAGATGTTAATGCATCCGAAAAGTTGATACCTCCCGATAAGTTTAAAACCCGATAGTTGGTGGTTAAATTCAATGCCAATAAAGGTGGACTCTCATTATTTTTTAAAATCGGGGCATCTTTATACGTAGCAAGAAATGACTCAACTCCGGATTTAACCACCGGTGAAAGTGTTTCAATGTTATAAATTGACAAATCGGCTTTTGTTGGCGCAAAAGATGCTTCGGTAGAACGAACCGTTTTAAAATCCTTATATGAAACATACCTTGTATCAACCAAAGCTAAATCCAACAACATGAGAATTAACATTGAAGTACCCAGTAATAATTTTTTGAGTTTTTTGGTATGATATAGCCACAATACACCAGCACCGGCAATTATGAAGAAAAAAGAACGGATTGCATCAATCCTTAACATTGATTTACGGTCAATCATCAATGCATTAACAAACTCAGGGTTGTTCGCATAATTAGCATCGATCGGGCCTGTAAAACTTCCTGCTAATCCGGGAAACAAAGCAAAAATTAAGGCAATACCACCAACGATTGCAAATGCCCACTTAATTGCAAACAGAAATTTCTTTTTATTATAATCTTTAAATAATTCGTTTAAAGCAAGTATCCCAAAAAAAGGAATCGTATATTGAATAATGATAAGAATGGTAGTGACTGCCCTAAATTTATTATATAACGGAAAATAGTTGAAAATAAATCGGTTAAAAATATCAAAATGATAACCCCAGGCTAAAATCAATGCAAATAAAGAAATACTTAATATCCACCATTTTTCTTTGTTCTGAAGGAAAAACATTGCAAATACAAACAAGAAAACAGCCAATGCTCCCATGTATGCAGGGCCTTCAGTAGATGGCTGAGGCCCCCAATATAAAGGCAATTGCTTAATTACCTGGTTGGCTTGTGCCCGATTACTCTGGCTATAAAGTTTATAAACTTCTGATTTTTCAGAAAGCTCTCCGACCGTGCTGCCCCCTCTAAAATTGGGAATCAATAAATTAAATGACTCCCCAAGGCCATAACTCCACTGTGTGGCATATTCAAAGTCCAATCCATCTGCTTTAGCTGCTTGTCCGGAAGCGGTATTTGCAGATAAAATTGTGTTGCCCCGAGCAGAAAACCGGGTATATTCACGGGTAGTCCATATCGAACTGATATTTGTTAAGCCGGCCAATAATGCAGCAACGAATAAAATGGCTGTTATTTTCAAAAAGTCAATGAGAGTTTTAGTCTTTAAAGCCATTATTAAATAATGTATCCCAATCGCGACAACAATAAGTATGTTATAATAAACTATTTGATAATGTCCCGATGCAATTTCCATGGCAAGAAATAATGCCATAACTATTGCACCTATGATCACTTTTCGCTCTTTGTAAGCCAGGTAAATCCCGGCGATAACTCCCGGCATATATGCCAAACCAATTACCTTGGTTACATGGCCCGCACCAATAATTATGATAAAATAGGATGAGAAAGCATAAGCTACACTGCCAACTATACTGAGCCATGGATTTACGCCATAACAAATCAATAATAGATAAAACGATATCATGGCAATAAAAAGATAAGCTATTGGCCCATCGCCGGTAAAAAAGTTAATGAATTGCGTTATAATATACAAGGGTGCCTCACCTTTTATCCAAATCGTATAAGCCGGCATTCCACCAAAGGCTGAATTCGTCCATGCACAATCATCACCGGTAAGCGACACATAAGGTATGATTTCACCCTGTTGGCTTTTTGCCGTAATATTATCTGTTCCGTGCAATACTTTACCTTGACTTGCAGGTAGAAAATAAATGTATGAAATAATCAGAAAAGCAACAATTGCTATGATGTGAGGTAGAACTGTTTTTAATATATTTTTTTTCTGCATCGCTATAAATATTTCGTTCTGAATAATGGAACAATTTTTAATTTAAGTAAAACATTATCAAAGATAAAGAAGATGTGAGAAAGCAAACATTGAAATATTCCGAAATGCGTGTTCAGGATATGGATCCTGTCGAGCCAGCTCTTTATCAAATTTTGATTCGAAAACCCTCCTTCAGTGAAATTTGAGATTATCGTTTTTGTAAAAATAATTTGTTTTGAGGCTTTCAAGGATTTAATTACCCAGTCAACATCGGCTGCAAATTTATATTGCAAGTCATAAAATGGAGCGATCTCCCTTTTTACAAATATCGACTGATGACAAACAACCATTCCTCGTCTGAAACTTTTCCATGTTAAATTTTGGGGTAATTTTTTACGACGAAGCCCTAATTGTTCTCCTTCATTACCAAGAATCAATGTTTCTCCATAAAATATTTCAGCTGAAGGATACTTTTCAAATGGGATTTTTTCAAGAGTATCAATTTCATTAAAAGAATCGCCTGCATTTAAGAACAACAGATAATCACCTTTTGCCAAACCAATTCCTTTATTCATGGCATCATAGATTCCATTATCCGGCTCACTGATCCAATGAGCAATTGATTTTTCAAATTTTTTTATTACCCTAATTGTTGAATCTGTTGAACCACCATCAATGATGATAAGTTCATAAATTTTAGCAGACTGTTCAAAAATACTCTTGAGTGTCCCTTCAAGGATATCTCCGCAGTTATATGTTACGGTAATTATACTAACTTTTGGAATCATCAATTATGACTATCTTTTATTTTGTAAACTAATAAGCATTTTAATTCCTTCTTCTAAACCAATTTTATGCTTCCAACCAAGTTTCCATAACTGAGAAGGATCTGTGACCTTTCGCATGGTCCCATCCGGCTTATCAGGATTAAATTGAAAACTGCCTTTAAAACTTATTTGTTTCTTAATCAGTTCGGCCAATTCTTTAATGGTGATTTCTTCACCGGTACCTATATTAACATGTGTGTTTCGAATTTCTTTCGGCTGATCCGCCATTTGAGGGATTAAATCGTTAAAGTTTATATTCTTCATAATATGTACACATGCATCGGCCATCTCCTCACTCCGCATAAACTCTCGCTTTGGGGCACCTGTACCCCAAATTTCAACTACCACTTTCTCCCTTTCCCGATCTAGTTTAATACCATATTTAATGAGTACCGTAAGTATATCCTCTTGATTAGCTTCTCCATCAATTCCTTCGATGGGATTATTGGTTAAATCTTTCCGAATGGATTTCCAATCATCATTTTCAAGAAATTTTCCGAGCATAACCTTTCGAACTAATGCAGGCAATACATGTGATTTTTCTAAATCAAAATTATCATTCGGACCATACAAATTTGTAGGCATCACCGAGATAAAATTTGTACCATATTGCAAATTATAACTCTCGCACATTTTAATCCCGGCAATTTTAGCTATGGCATAGGGTTCATTGGTATACTCAAGTGGCCCAGTCAATAGTTCTGATTCTTTCATGGGCTGATGCGAATCTTTTGGATAGATGCATGTACTTCCCAGAAAAAGTAATTTTTTAACACCATACTTCCAGGAGTTATGGATCACGTTATTCTGAATCATCAGATTTTCATAAATAAAATCTGCACGATAAGTATTGTTCGCCGCGATTCCCCCAACTTTTGCGGCAGCTAAAAACACATATTCAGGTTTTTCTGCCATAAAAAACGCTTCAGTAGCAGCTTGATCCAATAAATTTAATTCGCCATAATTCCGGAAAATGATATTAGAATACCCTTTTGTTTTCAAATTTTTTAATATGGCTGACCCAACCAATCCATTATGCCCGGCAATATATATTTTAGCATCCTTCTGCATTACTCATACTGGTTTAAAGTTTTATATCCGCCTTCGGATATATATTTTTCCCGTTTCATTAACTCGAGATCTGATAGTGCCATATCTTTTATTAAGTCTTCCAAACTAAATTTTGGTTTCCAGCCAAGTTTAGAATTAGCTTTAGTTGGGTCGCCCAATAATAATTCTACTTCTGCAGGCCTGAAATATTTAGGGTCAACTTCAATAACTTTTGTGCCTGCTTTTATTTTAAAATCATTGTTAATTACTTTTTTAACAAAACCACACTCTTTTTCATTCTTTCCGACAAAATCAATTTCAATGCCTAATTGGGCAAATGCCAAATAAACAAACTTCCTGACTTCGGTCGTAACTCCGGTTGCAATAACATAATCATCAGGCTGATCTTGTTGGAGCATCAAATACATAGCCTCAACAAAGTCCCTTGCATGGCCCCAATCTCTTTTTGCCGATAGATTCCCAAGATAAAGTTTCTCTTGCAAGCCGAGTGCTATCCGCGCAGCAGCCATTGTAATTTTCCTTGTGACAAAAGTTTCACCTCTTATGGGCGACTCATGATTAAATAAAATCCCATTACTGGCATGCAATCCGTATGCTTCACGATAGTTAACCGTTATCCAATAGGCATAAAGCTTTGCTGCCGCATAAGGCGATCTTGGATAAAATGGCGTATTTTCAGATTGGGGAATTTCCTGAACTTTGCCATAAAGTTCGGAAGTAGATGCCTGATAAAATCTGGTTTTTTGGGTCAATCCCAACAATTTAATTGCTTCTAATATTCTAAGAGTTCCTAATCCATCAGTATTTGCGGTATACTCCGGTGTTTCAAAACTAACCTGCACATGCGATTGTACGGCCAAATTATAAATTTCATCCGGTTGCACCTGCTGTATTATTCTAATTAAATTCGCAGCATCTGTCATATCGCCGTAATGCAGAATAAAATTTTGATTTTTTATATGTGGGTCTTGATAGAGATGGTCAATGCGCTGTGTGTTAAACAATGAACTTCTTCTTTTTATTCCATGCACTATGTAACCTTTCTGAAGAAGAAATTCTGCAAGATAAGCCCCATCCTGACCTGTTATTCCTGTAATTAGTGCAATTTTATTCATATTTCGAGTTCTTTCGTTAATTTTATCATCATTCATTATACTTGCCTGTTTACAAGAGGATTTATTTAGCAGTCAGCAGCTAAATTATTTACGAATCCTGAATAAGTTTTGCTTTCAAATGATGCTTTTTCCCTGATACTATTCCTAACTTGAAAACCTTCTATGTTAATTTAAGGTATAGGATCATCAATAGATTTATATTATTTAACAGCACCTTCGAAACAAACTCATATAAATATATCAAGCATATTGAGCATGTCAAAGTTAAAAAAAACTACCGACTTATATCATTACATTTTAGGATGATTCTTCTTTATTTCTTGAATGCTTCCAACGCTTAATTTCGAAATAGCAATATCCTAAAAAAATCAAAATCATTAAAGAAGAGCTGGCATAGGAAATTTTATTACCAATAGTGTAAGACTTTGGTTCAAATTTGAATTCTACAACATGGTCTCCTTCCGGAATAACCATTGCGCGTAATACATAGTTTGCCCTGAAGTAATCTGCCTTCTCACCATCGATGTATGCATTCCAACCTTTATCATAGTATATTTCAGAAAAAACGGTAAACTGTTCTGAACTAGCATTATAAGAATATTTCAGATAGTTTGGTTGGTTTTCGACCATTACAATTCTGTTCTTTGACTCACTTGAAAATGATTTATCAACTATATAATCTTCAAAATCTTTGTCTACAATGGCAATTGTCTTCGGATCTACTAGTCTCAAAGTAGCTAATTCTTCATCAGGATTATTAACAATATGATAGTTATTTACAAACCAAGCATTCCCCATTGCATATTTATTTTTAATAGGGGGAATATTTAAGTCATTAATAAGATATCTGGTGTTTAACATATTTAAAACGCTCATTTTCAAAAGAATTGAGTCAGATAAATAACCTAATCTTAGCCCATTACTTATTTGCATTAATTCCCGGTTGATACAACAATCAATAAGTTCCTGGTATCGTCCTAATTTTGCGGCGTGATAACCACCAACATTTTGGTGATAATAGGATGCACGAGCATCCGTAAAAGGATCTTTCAATTGTAAAACCCTAAAACTTATATCCTGATCCTTCAATATCTCATTATCCGCCAATGTTTTTGGAAAAGGATTCTGGGTTTCGCGTTTAGAAGAAAAATTACTTTCATTAAAGTATCTTTTATCAACAGCCCAAAGATCAATAATAATGAGTGTTCCTAACAAAAATATTAAACCGTTAGATTTTATTTTATTCAGATACCATAAATAGATAGATCCGGCTGCTAAAACAATAAAAACAAAGGATCGAAATGCATCCGCTTGAAGCATATTTTTACGATCAATCACAATACTATCGAGCAGCCAATCCGGATTGATTCTCAAATCATTAATTCCCGTGAAGTCTCCGGATATTGCCGGAAACAACGCATACAACAAAGCGAAACCTCCGGTGATAATCAATGAAGATACTGTGCTTTCAAAAATATCTTTCTTTTTAACCTGACCACTTAAAATTCTGTTCAAACCAATAAACCCAAGTAATGGCATAGTAAATCCAGCGATTACTAATATCATATCGGGAGCTCTAAATTTACTATAAAGAGGCAGATAATCGAGTAAGAAATCAGATAGGCCCAAAACGTTTTTACCCCAGGCTAATACGATAGAAATAACTGTTGCTATTAAGAGCCACCATAGATATGGACCCCGAACTATAAATAACCCAAGTACAAATAAAAACACTACAATTGCACCTATATAGACAGGCCCATAAGTAATTGGCTTATCGCCATAATAATAAGAAATACTTTGACCACTTCTCTGACTTTGACGTGCCTTTTCAATATTTTGCCTTGTCTTTTTGAATACTTCAGAATTTGTACCTGGGATCAATAAACTTGAACCTCCTTTGAAACTTGGGATTAAAAGTGTTAAGGTTTCATCGATGCCTTGACTATGCTCAAATACATAATCTCTATCCAGACCTCTAGTTTTATTTGCATCTTCAGCTAATAATTCGGATTGTCCACGAATGGTCTGCTTAGAATATTCCCAAGTAGTATATAATCTAGAGAAATTCATCCCTATAGCGAGTATAATACCCAAAAGCAAAACCCCAACATTAGCTGCGAAATTTAAAATCCTTTTATTTTTAATCGCATAAATAATTTCGACTAATCCATAGAGGATCACTAAAATTAAAGTATAATATGTTATTTGATAATGATTTGAATGCAATTGAAGGGATAATGCAACTGTGAATAAGAGTGAACCCGAAATTTTCCTGCCCTCAAAAGTCATGATTATCCCTGCAATAACAGGAGCCATATACCCTATCGCATAAGCTTTCGTATTATGTCCGACACCAATAATAATTAACAGGTAGGTAGAAAATCCATATGCGATGGCACCTGCAAGACTCTGCCATTTATTTATCCCAAGTGTTAGTAATAAAAAATAATAACCAATTATATATAAGATTAACATTCCAACGGGATGAAATAGGCTACGGTATATACTATTAATTTGAGAACTTATATTTCCGGGATATTTTGCCGAAATCATATAAGCAGGCATTCCACCGAACATACTATTTGTCCATAAAGGTTCTTCACCGGTCTTGTCTCTGAAATCGCTCACCGATTTGGACATAGCTCGCCATTGGGTTATGTCAGATTGCTGAATTTTTTTTCCTTCAAAAACAGGAGAGAAATATATTGCTGACAGAACAATGATGAACAGCATAATAAAAACATGCATCATTTTACCCCATATTTCGGCATTCTTCTTTACCATATATTAAAAGTTTAATAAGCATTGATTTAACGAAGATAAAAATTTATTTCTGCTTTGAATCAGTCAAAACTAATAATTGTTCAATCCGAAAGATTTCCTATTTTTGATTAGCTTAACAATCATTTAATTCATCTCAAAATGATACTATGGGGATAATTACCAAACAAGGTATTAAAGGAACAATCTGGTCCTATTTAGGATTAATTATTGGTTATTTAAACCTTGGCATTATAATGCCTCATGTTTTTTCACCTGGTAAAATTGGGCTCATTCATCTCTTTGTTGCAACTTCAACCATATTTTCACAGTTCTCATCTCTTGGATTCAATAGTGTTACTAATCGTATGTTCCCCTATTTTAGGGACAGAATGAATAAACACAATGGCTTTCTTTTTTTGGCTATTTCTATCACACTGATTGGATTCACATTAGCTACAGTAGCTTTTTTTATTCTAAAACCACATATCATTGAAGCCAACATACAAACATCTCCAATTATTGTGGAATATATCATGTTGTTGTTACCCTTGATTTTTTTCAAGTTAATGTACTCTCTTTTTAATACATACAACAGGGTCTTATTAGATTCAGTTACCGGGGTTTTTTGGTCTGAATTTGTTCACAGAATTGTTAATTTACTCCTAATTATTGGAGTTGCATTGGATTTGTTCAATTTCAGGCAGTTCTTCTTTGGATACATTGTGTCAATTTGTATGCCGGTAATTCCCATAATTTTTGTTTTAATAAAAAGAGGCGATTTCAGTTTGAAGCCTAATCTAGGTTATGTAAAAAAGTATACGAAGGAGATGATTTCGATATCGGCATACGGAATGTTTAACGGCTTTAGCGGACAATTGACTTCAAATATTGATAAACTTCTGGTGCATCATTACCTCTCTTTACAATCACTCGGGATATTCAGTGTATGTTCATTATTCGCCAAAGTGATATCTATACCGGGACATTCGGTGTCTTCAATCTCAACCGGACTAATTGCTCAATCATGGAAGGAAAATAATGTAAAACATATTCAAGAAATTTATTACAAGGCAAGTATAACCCAAATGGTGGTTGGCTCAATCCTATTTATTGGGCTTTTGATTAATATTGATACCATATTTCAAATCCTTCCTGCTGCTTATTCTAAAGGCAAATGGGTTATTATTATTTATGCATTTGGAGTACTTGTGAGTACAGTAAATAGCATGAATGGTACCATTATTTCAACATCCGCACGTTACAAAGCATTATCATACTTTGTTATTTTAACATTTGCTATTTCTATTATTTCAAGTGTTCTTCTAATACCTCCTTTTGGGATTATTGGTGCAGCTATTGCAACATCACTAACCTATATCATCATAAATGCGGCAAAATTTTTATTTATTAAAATCAATTTTGGAATGAATTGCTTCGGGAAAAAGCATTTAATAGTACTTTTTATCGCGATTCCTTTGGTTCTTCTTGGAAATGTGCTTTCAGGTTTTGATAATTGGATCATCAACTTTGTTTTTAAAAGCAGTATAATTAGCGCAATATATATCGCATTAATATGGAAACTTAATGTTTCTGAAGACATAACTAAGCTCCTTAATGTAGCATGGCAATCCGTTTTGAAGCTAAAAAAATAAGCTTTAGGCTTTAAATCTTTAAAAAAAATAGTTTCTGCTAAATTAAACGATATGAAGGAACATTATTTGATTGATATAATAGCAGTATTAAAAGCAGTAGAAAATTGCCATAATGTTCGCCAGAGAAATAAAATTGTTAAACTACGAGTTTTTGACAAGTTTGTTTATCATGGGCTCATTTTTTAAAATATCAATACTGTGCTAATTATTTTCATATCTTTTGTTTGTATTATTTAAGTAATTATAATAACAATTTATGGCAAAAAATATTTTCCCCGTATTTGATCAACTTCTAACCAGAAATGACAAGGAAAGAATTCTAAACCAAAGATCTAAGGTGATATGGTTAGTTGGCTTATCCGGGTCAGGAAAAACTACGATTGCAAGAGGGGTCGAAATTGAATTAAACAAACTTGGATTTCTTACACAAATTTTAGATGGAGATAACATACGTTCAGGATTGAGTAAAGATTTGGGATTTTCAGAATCAGACCGAAAAGAAAATATCCGGAGAATTGCAGAAGTCTCAAAAATATTGTTGAATAGTGGAATCATTTGCTTAAACGGATTCATTGCACCTACAAAAGAAATAAGAAAGATGGCTTATGAAATTATAGGGAGAAATGATGTTCTTGATGTTTTCATTAATGCGCCAATAGAGGTTTGTGAGCAAAGAGATGTAAAAGGATTATATATGAAAGCCCGAATGGGTTTGATAAAAGACTTTACCGGGATAAATTCACCATTTGAATATCCAGAAAATCCAGATCTGGAAATTAGAACTGACTTACTATCAATTGAAGAGTCTGTAAATAAATGCTTAGAATTTATTCTCCCAAATATTACCTTGGCAGAAAAGAATTAAAATCCAAACTTTTATTAAAAGTGAATTTGAACGTTTAAATAGTCAATAAAAAGTGTACTAACATTAAGGTGATCTTAGAGAATGTTCCCAATAAATCATAAATTTATACTATTATGGAAACAAGGAAGAAACAATCCACGTCTAAATACAATAAAGAGATTAGGAGAAAAGCCAGACAGTACATATGCTAACTGGTAATGTACCTTTAAAAGAAAAGAAATAAAAAATAACTAATTTTATATTTGAAGGATACGCTAGGCTATGAAAGTTTTTTATTTTATCAAATATTTTGAAAATGGGTTCAATGCCTATTTTGAGAAGATTAATAATTGTATTGCTACTTTTACCTTTGATTTAGAGGATAGTATTCATGATTTCAATGACCAGAATAGGAGTCGCCTCCTTAAAGAAAAGTACAGAGAGATCCTTAAAAACGTATTGAATCAGAATCTCAATATACATCATTATCATTCTATTGCAATAAGGATAAATAATCCTTTAATAAAGGAATTTTCAAAAGATATAAAGCTTCTAAAAGAAATAAATGGTATTCACTGGGACACAATAATAATTCCCAAGGTCGAAAACATAAATCAAATTAAAATCACCTTGCTGGAACTCAAAAAGAATCAAGTCAAATTTCAGAATATTGCAATCTTTATAGAAACTAAAAATGGGATGTCTGCATTAAAAGAAATAATTTTCAACAATATTCCTGAATTAAAATATGTAATCTTTGGACATGCTGATTACAATTTAGATAACAGAATTTTCCCATTTATTCATCAGTCGGAATCGCAATACTGGAGTTGGGTCGAGAAAATGTTTATTGATCTTGTAGATTCAAATATTATTTTTATTAATTCTCCTTGTCTATTTTTGGATGATAATGATCTTTTTAATTTTAACCTTAAAAAGCTTAGTGATATCTTTAAAGTAAGATTTGGTCAAATGACACTGACCTTGAGACAAACCTCCATGTGTAATAACTTTAAGGAAAGAGATTTTGGTTCATTGAAATACCCCTACATAAAGAGTGTTGATAAAGTTGAATTTGCTTTGGAGTTAATTAAAGAAGACAGCATGAAAAAATCTGATAAGAGCTTTTCTATCAATGGTTATAACAATTTTATATGTCCGCAAGAAGTTGTAATGGCCAGATTATTTTTAGGATATTAACATTTTATTTAGTGGGAAAGACAAATATTCTGATAGTTAGCGGTTGTATGGCAATTCAGGCCTACAAAGGAAATTTACAGCCGGAGGATTTATATCATAGCATTTTAAAGGAAACCTTTCTGAAAGAGTATCATAAATTGCTAAATTTTGAAATAATTAATTATAATGAATTGCATCTCTGTTATGAAAATATTATAGAAAGTTTTGAATCTAAACCGGCGAACATAATAATATTTCAGGTTCGGGGCCATTATTACCTAAATATGGTTAACTTTTTTAAAACATATAAAACTATTGAACGGGTTAATTTAACAAAAAAAGGGCAACAGGTTACCATACAAAAAAGTCCATATTTTCTTCAGGATCCAAAGAACAAACTGAGACACGGAAATAATTTTGCGAGCATTTATATTTACAAACAAATGTCTTTTATAAAACGTAAATTAGTAAGACCAATAGGTTATTTCCTGGGGTATTTATTTGGAGCTGAGAACTTTGCAAAAATAACATACGCAAAACTAATAACCAATACATTACAGTATGCTGAATACAAAAAAGTTCCTGTTCTTTTTTTAGGAGTAACATCTCGGCCAGATTGCAAAGTTGCGAACCTATTTGCAAAGCGTTTAAATAGATACGCCGAAAAATTGATAACTTCTTTGGGGGGAACCTATATAGATATTTTTGGTAAATACACAACAAAGAATGAGTGTAAATTTGTTAATAACAAAAGTGACAGAGTTAGTTTGAATAATATTGGACATAGGGAAGTTGCTGAGAAATTTACTAAATATATTGAGAAATTAATTATACCGCCTAATTTAGATAAATCCGGTATTGATGACCCCTACTCGGATGATACTACCAACTTCAGGAATAATGATACAAAGAACTCAAATAGCTGACAATTTTACAGGTTTTTCTATAACTTTCACCATTTTATTCAACTCTGTAAGAGATTTGGACGAAATCGCTATCATAAATTATTTTGGATTTGTCAGCTGGATTTTGGTTGTTTAGCATCAGCGTCACGTCTTAAAAGTGAGAATTCAATTTTTATCAAAGGGATTTATATCATAATTAAACATTTCAAAGGACTATCTCATAAAGGGTGTAAATAGAAAATATCGGGGGTTGCAACCCCCGATATTTTTTTGTTAACTTTAAAATTTACACATTATGTGACGTCCTCCCATTATTCGACACATGATAAAATAGAGAAATTAAGCGTATTTTTCATATTACCATGTACGTGATTCGGAGTTAAATTATTCAAAGAACTATGAGGTCGAAACTCATTATATTTCTTTCTCCACTGTTCAATTTTTTCTCTTGCATCCAACAAAGATAAGAACCAATTTGTATTTAAACATTCATCCCTGAAACTTCCGTTAAAATATTCAATAAATGGGTTATCCGTTGATTTTCCCGGTCTTGAAAAGTCCAATACTACATTGTTGTCGTATGACAATTTAGAATAAATTACCCAAGAATTTATTTGATAAAAAAGGCAATGATTTAAGATTTATTTTTCCATGGCATTTTGTGTATGATTTTCTCTGATCCAATGAAGTTGCATACCTTAATCGCTGCATCAGGTTCTTGCACATTAATCACAAGTAATTTTCCCGGTCTATCTTTAAAATAATCAATTACTGACGAATTATAATCAATATACTTCTTTTTCATAATTTCCTTATTATAAATATCGTTTTCAGGAGTTTCCCATATCTGGGTTCGTTCCCACATCCAGCCTGGATAAACATATTCAGCAATTTGTAATTGTTCCTTCGTTGGAATTTGTCCGTTACCAAATAATTTGGAGTGAAAGGATGTCAAAGATATGTACCACTCATCCGGCGAATTACGAATTGTCAAGATAAACTTGCTATCAGGAAATTCCTTATCCATTATTTTAAATGTGTTTGGGAGGCTAAATGGTATGTCCTGAAAAGCTTCTCCATTATATTTTACGTAGCGGATGATTCTTCTATAATCACCTCTAATCCAATCTTTAAGTAATAATTCTGCTGGTCTTTGAGGCCCCACCCTTAATCCTATTTGCCTAAAAAGCTCTGCCATACTTGTTGTTCCGGTTTTATTATTTCCGATGCAAAAAAATTTTTGACTGTTTACATAAAGAACAGAACAGATTATCCTAAAACCAACTGATTTAATTTTTTTAAATATTTTTAGCATTTTATGTTTTATATATTGTAATCATACTGGAGTTGAGAATAAAAATACAGAATTTATTGGAATTGACGTTTCTATGGTAACTGTAATATTTGATATTTAGCATCCTCCCTTAGATCATCCTAAATTAAGAGAATAATTAAAATTTGGTTAAAGAACAATCAAAACATTTGAGAAGATGTTCAAGCCGCATGATGGAATTATAGTGTTGTAATCGTCAACAACTAGCTCAAGAAGTTAATTATAACAAACTTGTAATTTTTCTTATAAATTCGATGTCAATCAAACAATTTTCGCTAAAAAACTTATCTTTGATCAAGAATATGAAAAATTCCTTAACCCCTATTTTCGTATCTCAACCTTCTTTGCCTGACTTAGAAGAACTTCTTCCATATCTAGAAGAGATATGGAAGAGTAAACGATTAACAAATTTTGGTCCGTTTCATAAGCAATTTGAAACTGAGCTAGCAAAATTTTTAGGTGTTCCGTACATCTCAATTTTTACAAATGGAACATTAGCCTTGTTGACAGCATTGAAAGCACTAGACATCAAAGGAGAAGTCATTACAACTCCTTACAGTTTTGTTGCAACAACACATAGTTTAAGATGGAACAACATAAAGCCTGTTTTCATCGATATTGAATCTGATTATTGCACTATGGATCCTGAAAAAATTGAAGCCGCAATAACCTCAGAAACAACAGCCATACTTCCAGTACATGTTTATGGCAACCCGTGCAAAGTGGAACAAATTAAAGAGATTGCTGCTAAATACGGATTAAAGGTTATATATGATGCTGCGCATGCCTTTGGTGTAAATTACAAAGGGCAAAGCATCTGCAATTTTGGCGATCTTTCAATATTAAGCTTCCATGCAACCAAGGTATTTAATACTTTTGAGGGTGGAGCTATCGTTTGTCATGATGCCCAGACTAAAGTGAGAATTGACCACTTAACAAATTTTGGGTTTAAAGACGAAACAACAGTAATTGCTACTGGAATTAATTCAAAAATGAATGAAATACAGGCAGCGATCGGTATATTGCAACTAAAAAAACACAAAGATAATATTTTACAACGAAAAATAATTTCTGAAAACTATCGAAAAAAACTGAAACAATGCAAAGGAATTTCAACCTTAGCCCAACCTACTGATACCATAAGTAATTATGCATATTTTCCAATTTTTATAAATGAAAAAGATTATGGAATATCTCGCGACGCTCTTTACGAAAAATTAAAACAAAATGGGATATTTGGCAGGCGCTATTTCTATCCTTTAATAAGTAATTTTCCAATTTATAACGATTTAGATTCTTCAAAACCTGAAAATTTGAAGGTGGCTACCCTAAAGGCTGACTCTGTTATATGCTTACCAATCTTCCCCTTAATGAAACCTGAAAGTTTTGATAGAATTATTCGTACTATTATTGAACATTAGATGATGAAATCACAGATAAAGAACTGCTATATGCCTGTTTTTTTTTATAATGTTATGTATGAATAAAGATGATTTAACCTGATAAAATATGGACTCAAATAAAATTATTGTAATAGGAGCTGGTTTATATTCGGAGGAAATAACTGATCTGATCCAAACATCATTCACTGGCGAGATTATGGCTTTCATAGAAGGTGTTAATCGAGAAAATTGTGGTGTAAATGAAAATGGGGTACCAGTTATATGGATTGATGAGATGAATGATTTAAATTTGTCACATAAATGTATCTGTGCGATCGGCTCACCTAAGCGAAAAAATTTAATCGAGCTTGTTAAATTAAAAGGTTTTGGTTTTACTTCATTAATCCATCCGTCTGCTCAAATATTTCCTTCAGCATTTATATCGATGGGTTCAATAATTGGAGCTGGTACCGTGATTTCGACAAAAACTAAGATTGGAGAGCATGTGATCATAAACAGAGGATGCCTTATCGGTCACCATGTTTGCATTGAAAACTATGTTACTCTTTCTCCGGGAGTAAATATTGCAGGTAAAGTTACGATTAAAGAATGTGCATATATAGGGATGGGAGCTATCATACTGGATGGAATATCCATAGGAGCAAATTCTGTAATCGGTGCTGGCGCATTAGTCACAAAAGAAGTACCCGATAATGTTCAGGTGATGGGGATTCCGGCAAGAATTACCAAAATATTTTAATTTTATAAACAGTAACTTTATATTAACTATGAACCTTATTATCAACTTCACACCCACTGGAATGATTCCTACCAAGGAATTAACCCCACATGTACCAATTTCTGTCACAGAAATTATCGAAAATGTACACGAGGCTATTGAAATAGGAATCTCAATGGTTCATTTGCATGCAAGAGATGAAAAAACAGGAGAACCTACCTATAAAAAAAAGGTGTATGGAAAGATTATTGAAGGCATTAGAAAATATTCTAAAGAACTAGTCATATGCGTATCTCTAAGTGGCAGGGGAATTAAAGAATTTGTTCATCGTGCTTCTCCCCTGCAATTGGAAAACGATTTAAAACCTGATATGGGAAGTCTTACACTCAGCTCCCTGAATTTTAATAGTATGGAGAGTATGAATTCCCCAGAGATGATCAAGAAATTGGCTGAGGAAATGAAAAATAAAGGAATATTAGCTGAACTGGAGGCTTTTGATGCAGGTATGATCAATTACGCAAAATACCTGGAAAGAAAGGGTTTACTTCAACCTCCTCATTATTTTAACCTATTATTAGGTAATATTGCTTGTGCACAAGCAGATTTGCTTCATGCAGGCCTCATGGTACGTGATTTACCCAAAGGTTCGGTTTGGAGTTTTGGAGGAATTGGTGACACTCAGTTAATGATGAACTCTCTTGCTGTTGCTTCGGGTGGTGGAGTTAGAGTAGGATTGGAAGACAATATTTTTTATGATATTAAACGAACTCGTCTTGCAAAAAACAGCGAATTAATTAATCGGATTCATACCCTGGCAGAAGCCAATGAAAGAAAGATAATGCAACCATCAGAACTTAGGAAAATCTTGGGTCTGAATCCTGGATTTGGATTCTATGGAAAAGATTTTAGTCGAAGTTAATTAAAGGTAATATTGGCATCAAGTATTATCAAAGTATGACTCAGTAATATTTTAAATATTCAAATTAATATGCATACGAAATTTCCCAAAATAAGTATTATAGTCCCGGTATATAATAGTGAAAATTTTATTGCAAAGTGCATTCATTCAATCTTAAATCAAAGCTTTAAAGAAATTGAAGTTATTGCCATAAACGATTGCTCAACCGATCAATCACAGAAGATTCTGGAAGATTTGGCAGCTAAAGATAATCGACTTAGAATAATTAATAACAAAACCAACATTGGAGGTGGAGGTTCAAGAAACATAGGAATTAGTTCAGCTAAAGGGACTTACCTTATGTTTGTAGATCATGATGATTGGCTAAATCTAGATGCCTGTGAAGTATTATATAATATTGCTTATTCGAACGATTTAGACATCTTAGAGGCCACACATATTCACGACTCAAAAAGTTCTGGCATAAATACAAGAACCCTTGAAAAGCAAATAGAAACTCCAAAGGTGTATTCAGGTGCTGAATATATTAGTAAATATCCTTTTAACCCAATCATTTGGAACCGTATTTGGAAAAGAGCATTTATGATTGAGAATCAAATTTACTGTCTCTCTGGGAATCAATTCAGCGACAGCACATTGTCAATACAAGGCTTGATATATGCCAAAAGGATTTCTAAAATTGAATTCCCATTTTATCATTATTTTAAAGGGAACAAGTTCTCTGTCATGAATAAACCAATAAACGATGAATCATTAATAGACAAATTAATTTTATCTGACTTCTATCTTAACCTATATCGCGACAATGACTCTTCGGAATTAGATGGTCCAATAAGAAAAGTTATATCAGGACGAATACAGACTCATTTAAGTTATTTAAGAAGATATCAAGGGAAGAATAAAGACCTTCAAGAAAAATATATCGCAAAAATGGAAGAGTTCATTAGAATAGGTCAGCCCTATTTTATGACATTAAAGCAAATTCCATACCTTAAAAAATTATTAATATATCTCTCTCCCTCCACTTATATTACTGTTTTTCGATTCATTGACAAAATTAAGAGTCGACTGAATAAAGTAGTGTTGAAAAAGCATATTAAAACAGTGCAATATTGATATGAAACAATTTATAAAAAATCAGTTGCAAAAATATTTTCCTACTCTTTCCCATAAGAATATATTCCTTTATTTTCGAAAAATGAAATACGCATTATCGCAAGTACATTGTTGATCAAGAATTTTCAAATCTTAACTTTAAGACCATAAATTTACTTTAACAATCATTGCAGAGAATGAAACTCCCCGCCGCAGAGTAGCGGGGTATCAATTGGAATAGTATTTAATTTTTTCGCCACAAGCCCGCCTGCGGCCGGCAGGTGGCGGAGTACCAGCCTGCCGGCTGGCAGGTTAGTCTCATTCATCCCGATACGCTGCACTTTCGGGATTCGTTCAGCTTAGAATTTTTATAGCGCTCGCACTTATAAAAATTTAGTTTCACGAATAAATGAATAATAGATCCTCTTCAAAGAAATTATTCGGTCTTAAGCCTAAAAAACCAGATTGAAGACTTACAAGATTAAAACTTTTTATTCGTGTAAATTTCGAGACTCTTTCAAAAACTCATTATACAATTCTTCAATATAAATACTTGCCGGACGAAAATACTTAATTAACTTATCTTGACTTTCTTCTCCTTTCAATTTGAGAACCCATTTATATATTTGCATATAAACAAAAAATATTTTAGCAATAATTAGGTTATTACCTTCACAAAAATCACATTTGTTAATATATAATTTCAATATTTCATCAAAGCTAAAAGCAAAATTCCAAAAATAGTTATTCATATCCCAACCTCTAAGCGCAACGCCATATGCCCCCCAATCTATCACCCATTTCTTATCACTTTCATATTCTGAAATAATATTACTCTTGTGAAAATCATTATGACAAAAAGAATAATGGATTTCCGGAATTATATTTCTATATAGTTTTTTTGAAATTATTATTCTCTCAAGATTCTTAATTATTTCAAGCAATTCGTTATGGTCATTCTTGGACTTATTTAACAAGTATTTCATCTCAGAGAAAATATGCTCATTCATCATTCTAGTATGTAATTCGCCAGCTGCGAGCCGCTGAGTATCTAAACTTGAGCCAAATATTTCAATTAAAGGAAGAGCTTCATTGTAACTTATAGTTTCAATTATGCTGTTAATTTTTAAAATTTCTGAAATATCATTGATAGAAGATATTTTCCCTTCGATCATTTTAACTGTTAATAATGAATATTTTGAATCTACTTTTTCTATAGAATTTAAAAAATTAGGGCAAATTGTTTTCAATTTTGGATATTTTTCATAAATATTCAGATAAAAATATATCCCTTTATTTATTGATCTCATTCTCCCAGAACTATCCATTATTTTAGTTATATAGTTATATGAAGAACCATTAGCAGACTCTTTATTGTGCAATATAAAACCAAAATTAGTATTCCCACCAAAGTATTTAAAACCCGAGTCATATCCACAATTAGCAGGTAGCCCTATTCTCGATAACTGAATTAATCTATTTGTATCCGAATTCAAAAACAATACAAGTGCTTTTTTCATTAAAACTTCAGCATATTCATGATTTCCGGAACGATGTGCTAAAAAAGCATTTTTTTTAGTTAAATAAATATCGTCCTTATATTTAATTAATTCTTTTTTACCAATTTCGAATGCTTTTTCATAATTACCTGCAGAAATTTGTCTATCATAATTATAAATGTTGTTATGAAATAATTTTAACCGTAATCGATTCAAACGTCTTTTGATAATTTCTAAGAAGTATCCTTTTTGAATACTTCTTCTAATTTTATAATAACTAAACATATTTGCTTAAAAATTTCTATTTATCCAATCATCGCTGTTCACAAACATTATATATTTGCCAGTAGCCAATTCAACACATTAATTCCGAAGAGTTCCAGCTCCAATATTTTTTCATTTTGAATAATAACAAATTGATCATTCTTTTCCAAATATTGTTGAATAATTTCTACAGAATTATCGGTTGAGTAATCATCAAAAACCAATTTTTGATCTCACTTAATGTTTGATTTATTAAAGAATCAAGACAGCGATATTAATATTTTACTCTATTATAAACGGGTATAGCTAATGAAATTTTGGCTCGCTCATAAACTCTTAATTTTGTATTCTCATTTGAATCTTCGAATACAGATTAATCCCGTAAAATATGTTGCAGACTGTTCCAGGTTTTTTTTGCAACAAAGTCAAATCTAAACTCATCTATTATTGATGACATAACATGTGATTGGAATTCTCTATCGTTTATCCAACTAATTAAAATCTCGGTTAAATTATTCTCATCTTTATAACTTTGGATATATGATTTTAAGGAATCCTCAATTGGGTAAAAGCTAGGAATTAATGCGGGTTTTTTATAAATAATCATATCATTTACCCCTCCGGATATTTTTGAAAAGCCATACAATTCTTTATAAAGTTTATATCGTGTTTCTCTTACTGTCGGGATAATAAAGAAATCTGCCTGCTCAGCTATATCATTAAATATGCTTTGATCAATAAACTTTCTAAATGTTCTGATCCTTAAAAAATCCGTTTCTAATTGTTTATACTTTTTTATCATTCCCAACCCATACAATCCTGCTGGTTTACCTAACAAACATAGTTCAACCTTTATATTAAGCAGCGGAGCTATGTTTTTAAATGCATTTAAGACCTCTTGGTAATTTCTTCTTCTTTTATCAATGATCCCTGTAATTACAATTCTAATTACTGATATAGGCGATTTCCTAGCTGCTCTTTCACTTTGATATATATATGGAATTGATGATAATAATTTGTCAGGTGTCGTATATTTCTGATTAAGGACAAATTCTTTAACCACTTTATTAGGTAATAGAAAATAGTCAACCTTATTTTTTACAAATCTTGATCTGTAAACTATTTCACCCTTTAAAATTCCTCGGTGGATTAAATAAGACATGTCCTTCCATATATAAAAAATAGAAAGTTTTGGATTAATACTTCTCCTTGCATTAAAATATGCATTGGCATTATGTATCCTTAAAATTACAATTGCTTTAAAATCAAAATTCGAAAACAATTTAAAATTTGAGGCAAGCGTATTAAAAAGAATGAATTGAGATTCATTAAGAACGTCAATATTATCAAGTATTAATTTCTTTACATCACGATGACTGTCAACTTTGTAAACTATTAAATCTTCCCAATTATCAGATTTACTAATTTCAGCCCAAATATTTGAACTTGTAAAAAGACTTATATTAAAAGGAAGTGTTCGCAGTACTAATAATGAGTTTATCAATACTTCTGTATGATAATCAAATTCAACAATCGAAATATTTTTTCGAATTTCCATTAACACAGTTGGGTTTATACTCTTAGTTCATTTTATGTGTTCTAGTTTTTTATACCAAAAGTAATCACATAGTTCGGTTAGGCTTAATTCTTCGCATGACAGATTATTTGTACATTATGATATTTGCTCCATTCCTTAATGAAATAGTGCAGCGCAAACGAATTTTTTGAATCTGCAGAAACCGGGTATAATTGGGAAATAAATAAAATGTTTAGTTTAGTATTTCTATCCATTCCGAATAACATTGTTATCAATAAGTTCAACCAGTTTTTCAGTAAGTTCTGCACGCGAAAACTTACCTAGATTAAGTATTTCGTATTTTGAATTTAATTTCCACTTTCTATGAATTTCAATTAACGCATTCTTAATATTTTCTTTGTCGTCGAATGCACATATTATCCCTGATCCCAATTCTTTAATTATTCCAGCGGCATCAGAATTGTTGGGCCCAATAGCTAAGATAGGTTTCTTGGCAGCCAAATACTCAAAAAACTTTCCAGGGATATGCCCTTGAGAATTTTTAGTATTATTAAGTAAGAGCAAGAAACAGGAAGACTCATTATAATGCTGAATAACCTCATTATGTGAAACATATCCACATAGTTCAGTTTTATTTAAAATATTTGGGAATTCAGATAAAATATTTTTAAGTCCATTATCAGAAATTCCGAATATCTTAATCTTCAAATCATTATTAAAGTCTGCATTTTCTAAACAAACTTCTTCCAGCGCCTTCCACAATGGTAAAGGATTTCGATAGGTATTTAGCAGTCCTGTATATGTAATTATAAATTTCTTAGGAATAGTTTCACAGGAAGAAGCAAAATCTTTATGATCATAGCCATTTGCTAGGAACTTAATTGGCGTATTGGTAAATTTTTGTAAGTTCTCAACCCAAGTTGGCGATACAGTAATCACTATGTCGGCTAAATCCAGTACACGCTTTTCAAGTGTCCTTTGGCGGGCTCTAGCCAGTTTCGAAGGATAGAAATTATTTAACAGATCAAATTCGGACCAAGGGTCCCGAAAGTCAGCAAGCCAAAAAATATCCGGAAATTCTTTTTTCAAACCTTTTCCGATAAGATGAACACTATGAGGAGGCCCAGTTGTAACAATTACCGATGGTTTAATGATCATTATATGTTTTTTCAATCTCCGAATAGAGGGTCTTACCCAAAATAAACGTGGATCGGGAATGAGAAAATTTCCTCTGATCCAAAGTGATATTTTTTCCATTAATGATCTTGGACCATCATCGAATAAGATACCCGAGTTTACTTTCTCCTCCTTTTTTCTGCCGGTTAGTTTTTTGAAAATATGATAGGGCTCCCATATGGGTAAGCGAATAATTTCTGCATCCCGAGGCACATCGGCTAAAAGTGTATCATCAATTACAGGATATTCGGGATTTTCCGGAACTGCCACAAAAGTGTTCCAGCCATATGAAGGCAAATATTTAACGAATTTAAGCCACCTTTGCACTCCTCCACCTCCGCATGGAGGCCAATAATAAGTAATAATTAGGATTTTTTTATTTTTCATGAATAATCACAAAAGGTGCGTTCTTAAAAATATAAATAAAAAATCAATCATTCACCTCTTCAAAATCAACATAATCCCCAACATTATCTTTGCTTGCCTTATTGCTTTTTTTAGGCGCTGAATCTATACTAACTTCTCCTACTTTTTTAGAAGTCTTTGCATTCGAATTATTTGATTCATTTCTCATCATCTGATCATGCGCGCGCTTTATAAAAACAGAGATCAGATATGGTAAAATATATCTCCCAATGAATTTCAAGAGATAATAAATGACGATAACAATAAAAAGAAATTTAAGAAAGCCCATTCATAATTATTTAAAGAAATAACTGAATACGAAGATATTTATTTTTTTTGAGCAGATCATAAGAAATGATATTGAATCTGCATTTTTTGAAAGATGAAAACTTGGTAAACAAAAAAAGGAAAGCAACAATGTGTCACTTTCCCTAAGTTATCTTTTTATAAGTAAATACCTTATTGGTCAGAAACAGTTAATTTTTTGCGGCCTTTATCTCTTCTAGCTTTAAGAACTTTGCGACCATTAGCTGTTGACATTCTTTCACGGAATCCGTGCTTACTTTTTCTCTTTCTGTTCGAAGGCTGAAATGTTCTTTTACTCATCGTTATTCATTTTTTGGGAGTGCAAAGATACTTAAATTTTTATTTTGCACAAATTATTTCACTTTTTTATCTAAAATATTATCCTGATCAATATTCCTTTTTGCCGGATAATTACAGCCCTTATCTTATAGGTGCATTTTTAAGTGTTTCAAGCAAGAATTCCCAGAATAGTTCAACAGTTTTAATATTTACCATTTCATCCGGAGAGTGCGGATTTCTGATGGTTGGCCCGAACGAAATCATATCCCAATTTGGGTATTTTGAACCTAAAATCCCGCATTCCAAACCGGCATGAATGACTTTCACTTCCGGTATTTTTCCGAATTTGGCATTGTAACCTTCCTTCATTGCTTTTAAGATAGGAGAGTTAACGTTCGGTTTCCATCCGGGATATTCTCCTGAAAATGCTGCTGTTCCACCAACTTTAGTAAATGCATCGTAGAATTCTTGAGCTACTTTTCGTTTTTCCGAATCTACTGCACTTCTTTGCAAAGAAGCAATTTCTATTTTCCCATTCTCCGATTTGATAATGGCAAGATTTGATGAGGTCTCAACCAAATCGGGCATATCCTTGCTCATGGCATAAACGCCATTAGGACAAGTATTAACTGCTTCGAAAAGATTTGCTTGTGTTTCGGCATCAATTAAACTGCCGGGCAACCCAACTTGTTCAATTACAACTTTCAAACCCGGATCACTATCTTTTAACTCATTTTTGGCAAATACAAAATATTCATCAACAAATGATATAAACTCTTTTTTCTCTGATTCAGGAACAACCACTACTGCAAATGCTTCCCTGGGAATCGCGTTGCGCATATTGCCTCCATCAATACTGGCCAATCTCAATCCAGAGCGCTCTGAAGCATTCAACATCAATCGATTGATTATTTTGTTGGCATTACCTCTTCCTAAATTAATATCCAATCCCGAGTGACCGCCTTTTAATCCGGTCACGCTAATTTTATAGGCACTCATCCCTGCTGGAACATTTTCTTCGGTATAATTAAAAACTACTTTTGTGTTTACTCCTCCGGCGCAACCTATGTACAATTCACCTTCATCTTCCGAATCGAGGTTCATTAAAATGTCACCTTTCAGGATTCCGGCTTTTAGGTTATTGGCGCCCGTCATCCCTGTTTCCTCATCTGAGGTCATTAATACTTCTATAGGGCCATGAGCTATGTCATTAGCCTCCAATACAGCCATTGCTGCCGCAACACCAATTGCGTTATCGGCACCTAAGGTTGTACCTTTTGCTTTTACCCAACCATCTTCAACATAGGTTTTGATTGGATCGTTCAGGAAATCATGATTGATGTCACTGTTTTTTTGTGGGACCATATCAAGATGTCCTTGCAAGATCAGGCCCATTCGGTTTTCCATGCCCGGTGTGGCAGGTTTTCTGATAATGATATTTCCGACTTCATCAATAATCGTTTCTAAACCTAAGTTTTCACCAAATTTTTTAGCAAATGCTTGTATTTTATCTTCGTGTTTTGATGGTCTTGGTATTTGATTCATGGATGCAAAATTCTTCCATAAATTAGCTGGTTTTAATCCTTCGTAAACGTAACCCATTTATTTTTCCTCCGAAATATTATATTTTAATTTATTATTTTATCGTGCAAAATTACAAATAATTAAGTACATGTTCATTTTGATTCAATAAAAAAGGTGCCTTTGAGCACCTTTTTTATTGAATTTGTGTCTTATTCGTCTCGTGGAGCAACTGCACTGGAAGGCAATTCTAATCCATATCCTTGACGTTTATCAGCGGCTTTGAGCTTGTATGCCAAGAAGATCGAAATGATTCCGCAACCAACCAGTATTAAGATTGGATATGTATAATCATACATTGCAATTCCTGCACGAATATCTTCGATATTTGATTTATTTACATAGTCTAATAAAGCACCTATACCCCAAAAAAATGCACCAAGTCCCCAATTTTGAAGTGTGAACATAGAAGCATAAGCAGTTCCTAATCGGGATTCAGGAACAATCTTGGCAACTGAAGGCCACATTGCAGCCGGAACCAAAGAAAATGCTATTCCTAATGAAAGTAATCCAAGATATGCCAAATAAACACTATCGAATAATGATAAAGAAATATGTGCGAATATTAACAATAGGGATCCGAATATCATTAAAGTAGCAGCCTTCCCGTGCTTGTCAACATAATTTCCGAATATTGGTGTAAAAAGAATAGTCCCAACCGGTATTAAGCTTGCGGTTTTTGCTCCGTTTTGAAACCAGAGTTGTAATTGCTCATGAATATTAAATAGATAAGCAACAAATACCAAAAATGTTATGCTTTTAAATAAAAGACGATTTTGCTTCTTTTCAATTCTACCCGGAATTACCGAGAACGCAATTGCAAAAAGAAAAAATATCAAATAAACACTGGCATTACCCAATGTGGCACTGCCAAAGAGAATGATATTCCCTTCAGCAACCATTTCTCTTGTAAAATTAAATTTATTGATTAATAAGTCGGGAGCATACTGAATAAAGGGAAATACAGCTGCATAAAAAGAAACACATAATAAGGCAATATAAAGAAATGATTTGTTCGAAATAAGTACTATAAGATCTGAAAACTTAAAATCCTCATCAGCAACTTTTTCCTTGCCACTCTTAATTTGTTTATCTAATTTAATGTCAAAAACCAAATAAATAACAAACATTAACAAAGTAATAGCTATTAAAGAAGCAGCAAAAGTAACAGCAGGAGCAACATGTCCACCTCCAATATCTATCGATAACGCAATACCCATAGCGCTCCCAAGTCGGCCAAAGCCCATATTGATAGCCATAGCCAATGCTAATTCGTAACCTTTAAACCATTTAACAACCGTTCGAGTAGCAACAACGCAAACAACCTCCAAGCCTGATCCAAACAAAATACGACCTAAGATCATGAAATTCAACATTGTTGAACTTTCACTTCCGAAGAATCCGGTTGTAGCAAGAGCTGAGATAGCACCACCCAATACGGCCAATCCACCAAATAGCATACCTGCAACTCTAATTCCCCATTTATCTAAGATAATACCACCAACGATAATCATCCCAAACATATTTGCTATAGTTGTGAGTCCAATTACTCGACCAAACTCCTCGCTCGAATAACCTAGCTCACTCTCCATTAATCCTTTCAGACCTCCGTAAAAGTCCTGGAACCAATAAGTACTAAATATTAATCCACTAATCAAGACTAATACGAACCACCTCATTGCTGGTGAATCTTTAAGTGTTTTTTTAATAGTGTCCATAAGTTTATTATTTAATTTTTTAATTGATTGCTAATTAATAAGGTTGGCTAATATAGAAAATATTATTCGATCTGTTTATTTTTTAACATGTATAGTTTGACCTCTGTATTTGTATAATTGTTAATGGCGCAACTAATTTAATTATTCCCAATTCTTTATATACAACGATAGATGTGAACAAGTTTTTTGGTCTCAAAAAATTCTTCATTAAAATAATCAGAAAGATTAAAAGTCGTTAATTGAGCTTTCAGTAATTTCAGTTCATCATTAAACTCGCCTCCCTTCAAATATAATATCCCATTATTCAGCATATTAAATCCTTTTGGACTTATCAAATTTTGTGTGATATTTACAAAATCAGGTAAGTTAGTAACTGCCCGACTTACAACAAAATCAAATTTAGTTTTGACATCCTGAACCCGCATATGATTTGCTGTAACATTCGGTAAGCCCAATGCTTCAACAACTGCATTTACAACTTTAATCTTTTTCCCAACAGAATCAATGAGATGAAATTTTACCTGAGGGAACATTATTGCAAGTGGAATGCCCGGAAAACCACCACCGGTTCCAACATCTAAGATTGAAGTTTGAGGTTTAAATCTAACTAGCTTGGCAATTGTCAGAGAATGCAATATATGCCTTTCATATAAAAATTGAATATCCTTCCTGGATATCACATTAATTTTCTCATTCCATTCGATATATAATGGCTCAAGCATTTTAAATTGACTAAGTCTCTGAGAATCTAAATCATCAAAATACTTTAAAAGAATCTCCATTGTGTTCTTTCACTGATTAATAAAAAGATATCTTAGTTAAAGGTTACCTTTTATAAATTATTAGAATTAACTGTAACAAATATGCGAATTATTTTGCCGTGTGATGAACATATTGATCGTTAATATTTTTTAAAATTGAGTACCATTATTAGTAACATTTCGTTGTGAATAAAAGGAACATTTATTTAAATTGTTCTATATGTATTGTATTATTTTTGGTTTAACTAACTTAACAGGTGTTTTTAATGATTAAATATATAAAATACCTAACCAGTGTCTTACTGCTCTTACTCAGTTTAACTGTATTTGCCCAAGAAACAAATACTTCCGAATACATTAAGAGGTATAAAGACCTTGCCATCAAAGAGATGGACAAGTATAGTATTCCAGCCAGTATAATTTTAGCGCAAGGCATATTGGAATCAGGAAATGGAAATAGCCGACTTGCAAAAGATGGCAAGAATCACTTCGGGATAAAATGTCATGTTGGGTGGAATGGCAAAACCATACTTTGGGATGACGATACCAGTAACGAATGTTTCCGTAAATATAATTCTGTAGCTGATTCTTATCGTGATCATTCTGAATTTCTAGCTACCCGAAAACATTACAGCCAGCTTTTTGAATTACCAATAACTGATTATAAAGGATGGGCAATCGGTCTTCAAAAAGCGGGTTATGCAACCAACAGTAAATACTCCACATTACTTATTCGAATTATTGAAGAGAATAACTTACATCAATTTGACAACAAAAAATTACTTGCAAGATATTCGAAAAATGAAGCAGTTTCCGGTAATCAGCAAACGAATCCTCCTTCCGAAAGTGATTTCGAACCAATCGACATCAGTACTAACAATCGCCCTTTGTATTCAAATAATGGCATAAAATTCATTTTTGCCGAAGCCGGTGATAGTTTTTCAACCATTGCCAGTGATTTGGGTATTTACACATGGCAGGTTTATAAATACAATGAATTGAAAAAAAACGATACCCTTAAGGAAGGACAGATGCTTTACATACAAAAGAAGAAAAGAAAAGCTACCCAAAAATATCATATCGCTAAAGCTAATGAATCTATTTATTCAATAGCCCAGTTATATGGTGTACAACTTAAAACCATCCTTAACAAAAACAAACTTGAATTAAGTGATCCCATTCAGGTAGGCCAGCAAATCAAATTGAGATAATCGTCTCATCTGCATTAAAAAAGAAATAAATCTTTTTACATTTTACAAAAAACGTTAATTTTAGCTGAATTACCATCATCATAAATATGCAGTTTCATCTGAATAAATGTATTCTAAGGCCCTGGCAAATGAGCGATGCAAACTCACTGGCAAAGTATGCAAATAATAAAAAAATAGCAGACAATTTGCGTGATGAATTCCCGTATCCTTATACTTTGCACGATGCCAAAACCTGGCTTGAATTTGCGTTAGGCAATCAAAATTTACTTTTTGCAATTGAAGTAGATTCAAAAGCGGTTGGAGGTATAGGACTAATTTATAAAACAGATGTTTATCGGAAATCGGCAGAAATAGGATATTGGCTAGGTGATGCCTATTGGTCCAAAGGAATTATGACCGAGTCAATAAATATTCTGGTAAAACACGCATTTGACAATACCGAAGTAATCAGAATTTATGCAGGAGTTTTTGAAAATAACATTGCTTCGGCCAGGGTATTAACAAAATGCGGATTTTACCTCGAATCGGTTCATCATCAAGCAATCATAAAAAATGGAAAAATCATGAACGAACTGATTTATGCAATTCTAAAATAATTCTCTGTCATTATCATTTAATAATCAAGAATATTGGCTAATAAAAAAAATCTAATATCTTTGCACTTTCGTAAAAAAGGCATCCGCACCATCGCCTAACTTTCAGCAAATTGCATTTTATCATTCACCTAAATGCAAAAACCTGTTTATGAAACATTTTTTAATTTCCATTATTATCTTCTTTTTTCTTTGTCACTTAAGTTTACAATCTCAAAACACGAATGAACCTCTACGCCCGGTTTTTACAAAACACGCCCCGCTGATTGATGGATCATTAGACGATCAAGTTTGGACAGTAGCTCCACAGGTAGGTGGCTTCAAAACTTTTGTACCCGACTTTGGTAAAGATATGTCGGAAAAAACCGTGGTGTATATGGCATACGATAAGAACAATCTGTACTTTGCTTATCGATGCTATGATCGTGAACCCGAAAAAATTAAGGCGACAATTACGAACCGTGATAACATCAGTACGGATGACTGGATCTGCATCAATCTAGACACTTATAACGATCATCAATCATTAACGGCTTTTTATGTGAATCCATACGGCATTCAAATGGATAGTCGCTTTTCAAACAATGTGGAGGATGCAAGCAGTGATTTCATTTGGTACAGTGCCGGTAAAATAGATAGTGCCGGCTACACAATCGAAATCCAAATTCCGCTCAAAAGCATTCGTTTTAATAGTGGGAAAACCGTAGAAATGGCTTTGTTTTTTGAACGAAAAATCAACCGCAGATCTGAACAAGGGTCATACCCTGCTTTAAACCCTGATATGGGTCAATCCATTCTTACCCAGTTAAATCCTATTATTTTCGAGAATATTACGAATCAATCGTTTTTAGAAATACTGCCCGCTATAACTTACAATCAACAATACAGTCATCATGAAGGAAAATTAAATAAAGATTTGAGTGATGGAGCAGCGAGCTTAACTTTAAAATATGGAATAACCTCTAACCTTGTTCTTGATGCAACCTATCATCCAGATTTTAGTCAGATAGAATCTGATGCAGGTCAGATAGATATAAACCTGAGAAGTAATTTATTTTTTGCGGAAAAAAGACCCTTCTTTTTAGAAGGAAGCGAAACTTATAATTTTGGAGCCATTCGGTCATCAACTGTCGACCCTATTTATTCGGTAATCCATACAAGAACTATTGTAAATCCTGAATTTGGGATCAAACTTGCCGGGAAAATTAGAAATAAAAATGACATTTCTTTCATGTATGCAAAAGACGAATTAAACAATTCGGCTGATAATATCAAATTTGTAAATGTACCGATATTCCGTTATAAACGCTCGTTTGGTAACGACAGTTATCTGGGTGGGGTTTATACGAGCAGAGAATCTGATGGTGCTTTCAATCGATTAAGTGGGATCGACGGTAGCACTAGGATTGACAAATCAACCACCCTTGTTTACCATGCATTGTATTCCAACACAAAAAGAGCGGACGCTGATCAATCATTAGATGGGCATGCCATTGGGTTACGTTTGGCTCGGATGACACGCGACTGGCGCTTGGTATTTACTTTTAAGGACATCAGTAAAAACTTTATTGCAGATATGGGTCATATCACACGGACCGGACTTGAAATATATACCGCTTATGCGGCCCCACAATTTTATCCAAAAACTGAGTTGATCAGGAAAATTATGCCAGAGCTGTTTATTGGACAGGTTCGTGATAAGTTTTATAATATGTGGGAAACTTTTAATTACTCTTCTGTAAATATTTCTTTCGGAGGTCAAACAGAATTCATTGCCAAATATTATTTAACAACTGAAATTTATGATGGCGAAAGATTCAAAACCAATGGATTTCATACTTTACTTCAAACACAATTATCAAAACAATTGGCAGTCGGGCTAGTGTCACGATGGAACAACGCTATTTATTACAGCAATCCTCAACAAGGTAAAACCTACCGATTAACCGGCGGAGTAACCTATCAGCCATCTGAAAAAATTACGGCTGATTACTCCTTAAGTTATGCCAATTTCAAAAGTGATTTGGATCATGCTCTGCTTTACGACTATTCCATCCATCGATTGAAACTAACTTACCAACTTAATAAATATTTACTTTTCAGAGGCATAACCGAATATAACAGTTACAGAGAAGAATTATTGACTGATTTCCTGGCCTCATTTACTTACATACCAGGTACGGTAATTCATCTTGGATACGGATCAGTTTATGACAAACTGGAATGGGATAATGTTAACAATAGATATGACGAGAGTGAGCGATTTATTGAGTTCCGTCGTGGATTCTTTTTTAAAGTGTCGTACTTATGGAGGATTTAAGTAAGATTATTCTGAACACAATCATGATGTTTAGATGCTGTTGATTATTATTTGATTGAAATATTTGGAAAACTCATTCAGATTAAATAAAATATTTAACTTTAAGCATTCTTCAAATCAATTGGTCAATAGTTTATGCCTAATATGAAGATTTGATAATTCAATCATAAACTCAAATTACCGATCTATGAAAGCAAAAGTATTCATCTTGCGATTTGTTTCCCTTGCGCTTCTAATTTTAGGAATTATCAGGGTATTTGCAAATCAATCAACCTTTGAATATTTAAGAAATGGAGACTTATGGCCAAGTGAGATTCTTTTACAATACTTATTTAAAGCTTCAGGAGGGTTTATTTTATTTCACGCCATCTTATTTTTTGGCATCTCCAGAGACATGGTCAGATACAGGTCAATATTTGGGTCTTATGCTTTGGCCCTTTTTGTTTCAGGAACGGTAATGCTTATTGTTGGTTATCTCAATTTTTTACCAATTTGGCTCTATGGCTCAGACGCCCTAATTTGTTATTTTCTGGCAATTTTTTGTTTTTATATTAAGGATTAACCTTAAAAATGCTGGTTGTTTAAATGAAGATCGAGTGCCTATTACCAGACAGTTTTAGACAAACAGCTGATCTCGCTACGGCGTTTGTTTTAGCAAATCCGGAAATTTTGAGTGAAATGATCAAGGTTTCCTTTTCAGATGATAAATTAATGGGGATGCGGGCTTCACGAGTTGTACTCCTCACCTATTATCAAAATCCGGCTTTGGTAAAAAACCAGATTCCTCAAATATTAGATGAACTCTGTTTAACCAAAAACAGTTCAACCATCCGAAATTTGTTACACTTATATTTGGATAATATTGAAGTACTCGATGAATCGAAATTCGGAAAACTGGTAGATTTCTGCTTCAAACTACTTGAATCACCCTCAGCTGAAATTGCTCAACGTGCTTTGGCAATGCAAATTTTATACATAGCTTCGAATATTATACCGGATTTCAAAGATGAACTCAAGGCAATTATTGAATTTCATTATGAGGAAGGCTCGCAGGGATTTAAGAGCACAGCAAAGTCGATCCTGAAAAAGCTTAACAAAGAAATCATGCAAAAATAGGGCAATCAATTTTATAGATCTGGCTATTGGATTAACTTATTTTGAGCATCAATAGAAAATAAAGAAAATTCTTAAAGTTGACTATCCCCGTGGCAGAACCTAGGACAACTTTATTTCAGCAAAAAGCTGAAAACCGAATTTTCATTATTTCACCCCTCTGTCAGTCATTCGACTGACATCCCTGCCTGACGGCGAGGCAGGTCCCCTGATTTTCAGGGGAGAGTATTAGGAAACCTCGAGGCAAGCCACGAGGAATTGTTTGATTAAATCCCATACTCCCTAATGAATACTTCGAATAATTGATTTAATTTAATCTCAGCTTTAGCGGCATTGGCCAGTATATCTTTGATATTTGCAACTTCCAGATTATCAGGATCACATTCGTCGGTAACGACCGAAATTGCTGCACAAGGCAAACCAATTTGATTGGCAACGATAACTTCAGGCACTGTTGACATTCCAACAACATCTGCACCAATCCCTCTTAAAAAGCGATATTCTGCTCTGGTTTCCAAATTAGGCCCTGTTACGGCAACATAAACACCTTCGAAAAGCTCGATCTGATTATTATCAGCAATTTGATGAAATTTACGATTCATTTCCCAATTATAGGGCTGACTCATATCCGGAAACCTTGGTCCCATTTCATCAAGATTTTTACCAATTAACGGATTGCCCGGTAAAAGGTTTATATGATCATCAATAACCATTAGCGATGCATTTCTCATTTTAGGATTCAATGCGCCACAAGCATTTGATAATAAAAGATAATTGATACCTAGTAATTTCATTACACGAACGGGAAAAGTGAGTTGTTGGAAAGAATAACCCTCATAATAATGAAACCGACCCTGCATCAGGATCAAATTCTTATCTCCCAATCTGCCATAAATTAACTTCCCTTTATGAGATTCGACCGTAGAAGTTGGGAAGTTTGGAATATGCTCATACTCTAGTTCTTTAACAACCTCTACTCTTTCGGCAAATTTACCCAATCCGGTTCCCAAAACAATCCCAATATCAGGATTTGTAAATCCATGATCCTTTAAAAATTGAACGGTTTCTTTAATTTTTTCCATTATCATATTAATCGTTAAGTGGATTCTTCGTAAAATTTGTTAAAATTAGTGACAAAGCTAATATTTTGAATTACTTTTGTTATTTAGAATGTTTTTAAATAACTTGACATGATCATTACAATTATACTTATATACATACTTAACTTATTTTCGATACAAATTCCTGGCAAACAGGATAAGAAAGCTAGAGTTGAATTAGAAATACAACCAAAAAAGAATATGGAGACAGAGGTAATTAAAAAAACTGAATCTGAATGGAAAGCTCAATTGTCGCCAATAGCCTTTAAGGTTTTACGTCAAAATGCTACAGAAGCACCTTTCACCGGTGAATTTTATAAAAATGATGATAAAGGAACCTATTACTGTGCGGCTTGCAACAATAAACTTTTTAGTTCGGACACGAAATTTGATTCGGGCTGCGGTTGGCCAAGTTTTTACGATTTGATTGATAAAGCCAACGTTAACCTTGTTAAAGACACTACACTTGGAATGATCAGAACCGAAATCAGATGCAAAAAATGTGACGGTCACTTGGGACATGTATTTGATGATGGCCCCAAACCTACCGGATTAAGATACTGTATCAATTCTGCAGCCCTTGATTTCGAAAATAAATAATCGTTTTGTCTATTTAAAAATGGCAAGAACTTAATCCATTTTTTTTCAGATATTCCTGATGATATTCCTCAGCTTTATAAAATGTTGAAGCTTTAGTTATTTCGGTTACAATTGGGTTATTGTACAAACCTGATTTCTCAAGGTTTGCTTTACTTTCTTCAGCAACTTTTTTTTGCTTTTCTGTTTGATAAAATATTGCAGACCGATACTGTGTTCCTATATCCACTCCTTGCTTATTTAAAGTAGTTGGATTATGCATCTGCCAAAAAACATCTAGTAATTCCTGATAACTAACTTCCATAGGATTATATTCGATTTGAACTACTTCGGCATGTCCGGTATTACCGTCGCAAACATCTTTGTAAGTTGGATTTCCTAAAGTACCTCCCAAATAACCGACCGTTGTATTTATTACCCCTTTTATTTGCATAAATGCATCTTCCACTCCCCAAAAACATCCGGCTCCAAATGTAGCAATTTCCATTTTTTTCTGTTTTAATTTTATGTTAAACCTGATTATAATGAATAATAAACACCTGCAAAGATAATCATTGATTATGCCGATTATTCATTTTTAGGAAATTTATTTGGAATGAATCCAGATAATATTCAAGCCAGCTATTTTGACAATTAAAAAAGGGCTGTTTCTCAGCGTAGTAAAAATATTTTTTAACACAAATATTTACTGATGGTGCTCATCAAACTCTTATGTTTGATCGGTTTGGTAAGATAATCATCACATCCACAATCAATGGATTTCTGTTTATCATAATCAAATGCAAGTGCCGTTTGGGCAATCACATAAATATTTTTATTCAGTTTTTTTATCTGTGTTGTTGCTTCAAAACCACTCATTTTTGGAAGTTTGAGATCCATAAGCACCAAATTAATATCATTGTTTTTCTGACATAATTTTAAGGCATCTTCGCCATTACTTGCTGAAATTACATGCACATTTAGCGGTGCAAGCAATCTTTCGATAAGAATCCTGCTTGAATCTACATCTTCAACAATTAATATGGTTTTATCATTTAGCTTATTACTGATCCCTGTAATTATCCTATTGTATGGTTTTCGCATTATTTTGGCCATTAATGGGAGTGAAAAAGAAAACTCAGAGCCATGATCAATCTTTGATTCAACAGTTAAATTGCCTCCTAGCAATTCAACCAATTTTTTTGAAATCGACAAGCCCAATCCAGATCCGCTGTATTTACCATCAAATGGTCCACGTACTTGTCCAAACCTTTCGAATATAAAACTGAGGTCGCTCTTTTTTATCCCAATTCCTGTGTCTTTGATATAAAAACGGGCAGTTGATTCAAGTATTTCACATCCAAAAACAACGAATCCTTTATCTGTAAACTTAATGGCATTATCAATGAGATTGACCAATACCTGAAATAATCTTGTACGATCGGTTGTTATATGTAACTTTTTAATTCCGGATGGCCATTCAACTTTGAATTCTAAACCCGGCTTTACTAATTTTTTAAGTTTAGCAGAATAAACCTGTTCCAATTCACTCATCAATTCAAACACATCTACAGTTGTTGGCTTTATTGGCAGCTGGCTTCCTTCAATTTTACTTAAATCCAAAATATCATTTAGGAGAGTTAACAAAACTTCCCCATTCCTTGCAATTATATCAATATATTCATCTCGTTCGGCCGGGTTATCAGTATAGCGTAACAGATCAGAAAACCCAAGGATAGAATTCATTGGGGTACGGATTTCATGTGACATATTTGCCAAAAAAGCAGACTTAAGGCGATCCGATTCTTCAGCCTTCACTTTTGCTTTTGCTAATTCTAAATTTGTAGTTTTTATCTTTTTCTCCAGTTTAAGATGGTCGGTAATGTTTGATGAAACACCTATCACTGATTCAACTTCACCTGCCGAATTTTTCATTGGCGAATAAGTAGTGTCAAAAAATAATCCATTGATCTCTATCACAGTTCTAACAAACTCCCCATTTAATGCCTTACTCACACTCTCAACAATATGGGGATGATTCATTTTCGATTCGAAAACTGAATATCCAACTAATTCATCCGGACTTATACCCAAGCTTATTAGACTTTTACCATCTGCGAAAGTAAATACCCCATTTTTATCCAATGAAAACAAAATTACATGTGCTTCCGAAATAACTGTTTTAAGTTTTTGATTACTATCTTGCAAAGCTTGTTCAGCTCTAACCTGCTCCGTTATATCGGTATGAGTACCAAATATCCTGATTGCTTTTCCTTTTTTATTTTTAATTGAAACTCCCCTATTTTGAATCCATCTATAGGTTCCATCTTTATGCCGCATACGAAAGGATATTTGAAATTGTCCTTCCGGGTAATTTAAATATTGCTTTAATTCGCGATGAACACGACCGTAGTCTGTTGGGTGTAATAAATTCTGAAATGTCAAAAACTCATTTTTAATCTGATCAGGCCCGTATCCGAGTTGTGCTTTCCATTGATCAGAATAAAACAATTCATCTTGATCCAACTTCCAATCCCAAATCCCCTCTTGAGCTGCAGTGAGAGCCAATGTATAACCATTCTCATCGGCTACTTTATTAAACTCAGATCTATAATAATCCACCTCCGCAGTCAGCTGCTCTACTTTCTTCATTAATTCGGTTTTTGATAGCATGGTATTAGCTAAGCTATTTTGTGACATTATTCAGTAAATAATACAGGATATTCTTCAACTAAAAAAAACAATTGAAGAGATAACAAGTTTAAGCTTATTTATTACGGGAACACATCGGCATAATACCCAATTTTACACTAGGTAATACACCTAAGAATACTTACAATTCGAATAAGTGATTATTGATTGAATACTTGACCAAACCGGCAGTGTTTCTTACTCCTGTTTTTTCGAGCAAGTTTCTTCGATGGGCATCAACTGTACGCATACTTATGGAAAGTTTATCAGCAATTTCCTGATTTGAATATTCCCTGACAATGAGTTCCAACACTTCCATTTCCCTGGCCGTTAATTCTATTTTTGCATCATGTTCTTTCTTTTTTCGAGGATTGGTTAACTCTTTAATAACAGCCAAGGTTATTTCCGGACTGTAATAATGTTTGCCTTCAACTACTGCGCTTAAAGCACTAAGTAACTCTTTCTTTCCCAAGTTTTTCAAAATATACCCAACAGCACCGGCCTCTATCATCTTGGTTAAATAGATTTCCTCACTATGCATTGTGAGGGCTATTACTCTTGTATCTTCGAATTTCTCATTAATTTCACGAGTGCAATCGATGCCATTCATCTCAGGCATATTTATATCAACAATGGCAATGTCAATCTTTGTTTTAGCCAGAATCGCTAGTGCTTCCCGCCCATTAGAAGCTTCTGCAATAACCGAATACTCCGGCTGATCATGCAATAGCGAACTGATCCCGTCTCTAATAATTTTATGGTCGTCGACTACTAAAATTTTAATTTTTTTCATGATCCTTTGATTTTGTTAATGGGATATCTATACTTATCATTGTGCCTTTATCAATTTCACTTTCAACGGTAATGGCACCGTCTAACAGCTTGGTTCTATGATAAAGGCTTTGCATTCCATAGCTTGATGTATCTTGTAGTTTCGAGTTAATCCTAAATCCCTTCCCGTCATCTTCACAAGTCAAATGAATTTCATTCTCGCTCAAGATTATTTGCAAGGTGGCCATTTTAGCATCTGCATGCTTAATGATATTATTAATGCATTCTTGTCCAATTCGATATAAATGTAATTCTATATTCTTATCTAATCGTTGATGAATATGTTTATGAATGAATTTGAATTGAGTTTTTGAGCTTTCGTTTAATTTCCTGATCAGAATATCCAAGCTATCAATTAAACCAAAATCGTGAACAACTCTTGGAATAAGATTAGCAGTAATAGACCTGCTCTCAGTAATTGCCTGATTTAAAAAATTCAACCCGTTCTCAAAGTTCTCCCTTAGCTTTATGTTTAAAGGATCGACATCCTCTTTTATTGCATTGAAATTCATTATAGCAGCTGAAAGATATTGCCCGATCCCATCATGCAGTTCACTGGCGATTCTTATCTTTTCTCTATCTTCACCTTCAATGATAAGTTTGATCCTTGATTTTTCAGTTTCTTTTAATTTTTCAATATACTCTTCCAATAAAAGTTGCTTCTGCTGTAATTCATATCTTTGTTGATACAACTGAATAAAAATTTTCACCTTGCCGAGTAGAACTTCTCTTTTAATAGGTTTGGTAAGATAATCGACCGCTCCGGCCAAATAGCCTTTAAAAACACTTGCCGAATCAGAATATACTCCCGTTAAGAAAATGATTGGGGTAAGTGCGTTTAGTTTTGTCTGCCGAATAATATCAGCTAACTCAAAACCGTCCAAATATGGCATTTGAACATCCAGTATAAATAAGGCGTACTCATCCTTTTTGACCAACTTTTTTGCTTCAGTTGATTTCAGACAGGTAGTTATTTCAGCACGAATCCCTATTAAATACTTCTCAACTAATAATAAATTTGGTTCCCAATCGTCAACAACTAATATTTTTGGTAGCATTTCTTCTTATTGATTATACCAAATATATGCCATTATCGCTTATCTGCAAAATTGAAGGCATATAAAAAGTTTAAAAATCTATGGGTTCTGTATTTTTTTGTAATTCCTTGGTTGAAAGTAACCCACATGCTGCAAAAATATCCTGACCCCTTGAAGCTCTAATAGTTGTTGTGATTCCCTTTGACATTAATTTTTCCCTAAACTCATTAATAGCCTTTTCATCAGGACTTTCCAAGGGAGAGTTAGGAATAGGATGAAAGCGAAGTAAATTAATTCTACACTTTATTCCATTTAAGATTTTCGCTAACTCATTGACATGTCGCTGGCTATCATTAAATCCTTTAAATAAAATATATTCGAATGAAATCCGTCTTTGCTTGCCCCATTCAAAGTCGTGAATGGCTTGTAAAAGTTTTGTTAATGGATACACATTTTCAATTGGCATAATTTTTTTTCGATCATCTTCGAATGGAGAATGTAAACTAATTGCGAGATGAGCTTTGGACTCAGTTAAAAATTGCTGCATTGCCGGGATAATGCCAATAGTCGACACGGTAATCCTTTTTGGAGACCATGCATAACCCCATTCACTCGTCATAATTTCAAGCGATTTCAGAACTTCTTTCAAATTATCGAAAGGTTCACCCATTCCCATATAAACGATATTGGTCAATTGATCGAATTCGGGCAAACTATGAATTTGATTCACAATTTCACCCGCACTCAACTGACCTTGAAAACCTTGTTTACCGGTCATACAAAACAAACATCCCATCTTGCAACCAATTTGAGATGAAATACAAAGCGTGGCGCGATCCTTATCTGGAATATAAGCTGATTCAATAAATTTCTTTCCGGCAGCAGGGTATAAGTATTTTTTTGTTCCGTCGATGGAGGTTTGTTCCTTAACAGGCAAGTTTAATCCAATTTCATATTTCTCCTGAAGTTTGGTTCTATTAGTCTTCGACAGATTTTTCATATCCTGAATTTCTGTGATGTGCTTTTTATACAGCCAATCAGAAATTTGTCCTGCAACAAAAGTAGGCATCCCTTCCTGAACAACAATTTCCTGTAGTTCACTTAATGTTTTTCCGAATAATTTATCTTTCATCCGTAATTAAATTTATAAAACTTGCCTACCCTGTCTGCCGACAGGCAGGTGCAATAAGGTTGCTTGGATAGCCTGTCCCGATTTTGGCAAAAGAACTGACCCGATCGGACGCTTATCATTAAAAATAAATTTCCGCAATTATCTGTTTGAACGGGATCCCCTTTTGAATAAGGATGTCCCTGGTTTCAACCACCATTTCAGCACTGCCGCAAAGATAATATTTATGTTTGGGAGGCAGTTCATTTAACGATTTTAGATATTCTGTTAACCTGCCTTTAAAAACTCCCTGTCCGGTTTGTTGCGAACAGCAAGGGATATAATTATCTTTAAAATAAGCCTCAAATACATTTCTAAAATAGAAGGCACTTAATGTCCTGCCTCCGTGAATAATGATTTTATTAGATGCAAGTCCGGAATAAAACATGGATGTAAATGGGGCTATTCCGGTACCGGCAGCTATCCAATAAGCAGGTTCCTTTGTCCCGGTAAACTTTCCGAAAGGCTTTGAAATAAAAATCTTGTCCCCCTCAATTAATTGCGACATTTGTGTAGTTAGTTTACCTTCCGGCACTACATTAAATAGAATTCTTACCTCCTCTTCACGAATGCCGCTTGCAATACTATAAAGTCTTGGCTTATCATTCAAATCTGTGGTAATTGCAACAACCTGACCTGCCAGAAATTCATGTATCTTTTTATATGCAAGAACAAACACACCTGTGGTGATTTCTTCTAATTTCAGCACATTCGCCTGAAAAAAATTATATCCGTCGTTAGTGTTCACTTAATTTATTTTTCTCGCATGGCTCTAAATTCAGAATCTTCAGACCACTTTGGAAAATTGTTTTCCATCGCCAATTTCATTCCTATTTTAAAGAATAATTTGGCATCTTCAACATTCCCCGACAAATCTGCCGTTGCCGGATCATATTCATCTGAAGGCTTGTGATATGTATTTGCCCAATAATAGTTTATTTTTTCAGTGGCAAAATCCTTTCCTTTTTCGCGGTGATCCGACCATCCTTTTATAAATAATGAAGGAACTCCCTGTCGTGCAAAGCTAAAATGATCAGAACGGTAATACATTCCATTTTCAGGAAAAGGATCGGCCATAATATATCGATCTTGTTCCTTTGCGGCTTCTTCCACGTATCTGTCAAGTTCGGATTGCCCAAACCCTGTAATGGTAACATCTCTCATCCGGCCAATGGGTAAAAATAATTCATAATTTAAATTTGCAACTGTTTTCTGAACAGGAATTACCGGATTTTCGACATAATACTTTGATCCCAGCAACCCGGTTTCTTCAGCTGTTATGGCTAAGAAAATAACAGTTCGTCTGGGTTTCTGTTTTAAATTAGCGAAGGCTTTAGCAGTCTCAAGCATTGCAGCTATTGGGATTCCGTTATCTGCTGAACCGTTATATATGGAATCTCCATTCATCACAGGGCCAATACCAAAATGGTCCCAATGAGCAGTATAAACAATACATTCGTCGGCCAGATCGGTTCCCTTTAACATCGCCAGTACATTTTTAGAACTTGCGTAACGCAATTTATTGTTCATGGTAATACTGAGCTTTGTGTTCAATGAAACAGGTTTGAATTCTGAGCTTAATGCTTGCTTTGATATTTCTTTAAAATTCAACCCGCATTGCTCAAAAAGTCTTGAAGTTGCTTCATCAGTAATCCATCCATTCAACTCACAATTCGACAAATTTCCATCTTCTGACTGAATAAAGAGCTTATTATCGGCAGTATTTGTTATCACTTTCCAGGGATATCCCGCCCCTTTCGTGTCATGAATTACAAGAACTCCGGTTGCACCCTGACGAGCTGCTTCTTCATATTTATATGACCAACGACCATAATAAGTCATGGCATTCCCATTAAATATTGCAGGGTCCTGAGTTATCAAACCAGGGTCATTTACCAATACCAGAACAGTTTTACCTTTGCAATCCAAGTCTTCATAATCGTTTCGGTTAAATTCAGGAGCCACTATTCCATAACCTGCAAAAACCAGCTCAGAATTTTCAACATTTATTTGCTCCTTAACCTGACTTGTCGAAAAAACATAATCTTTAATTAACTCCAATTCCAAAATCCCACCAGAAGTCTTCAATTCCAGTTTTTCAGGTGAGCCAAATGTAATTTCAACCATGGGTACCTCTTGAAAATAGCTGCCTTTATTAGCACCTTCTAAGCCTAAATTTTCAAACACAGACTTTAGATAATAAACTGTTTTTTCTTCCCCTTCGGTGAATGGCTGACGTCCTAAAAACTCATCAGATGCAAGCGTGATGACATGTTTTTCCATATCAATTACATTAATACTATTCTCTGCTTGTCGAAGGTCAGAAACTTTTTGATTACAGCTTGCCAATATTGCAAGCAAAAAAATAAAGGATAGAAATTTCAATTTCATGATTTTTGGTTTTTTCTTGAAAATTACAATTTTTTCACCAATGACTGAAATGAGAAATGAATAATTTGTGCAACATTTATATGCTAAAGATGGATGTTTGTCGATTATTATACGGCCAGCATTAAATTTGACTTGTTATTGTATCCCAAACCATTCGAGCGCTGCTTTAAAAGCGGTAGGATCAACAAAATGACCACCTGCAAAGTCATGAAAATTAACCTCATAGCCATTCTTTTTTAAGATTTTTTTGGCCTCATTGGCATTCTTTATGTGATCCTCCTTACCATGCGCAATAAATACCTTTAATTTATTACCTTTAACAATATCTTCATCCGAAAGAAACCATGAATATTTTTTAGTATCGGGCAAACGGGCACCGAAACAAATGATCCCTTCAAATTCATCAGGGTTTTTAATTCCAGTAACATATGCATATCCTCCACCTTGCGAAAACCCCATTATATATGATTTTTCGATTTTATATTTTTCTCTGACATATTTCTTAACATTAACAATGAATTGGGAGCTCAAGTTGTCGGCTCGCTTATATAAATCTATGTCCTCAACACGAATATCCCAGGAATATGCATTAGGTCGAACGCTAACATCAGAATAAGCATTATACGGGCCCTCCGGCATCACGAAAATGAATGAATGCTTTTCAAAATATGCCCAAAGTTTTGTGAATTCCTCTGTAGTACCACCAAATCCATGCATACCAATGACTAAGGGATATGATACTTCAGGCTGATAATTTTCAGGTAACAATACACGGCATTTAATGAGTTTTTCCCCTTTTACATAAATATTTTCGCCCAAACTCTTTCCTGCATTCAAAACGGCTTGATATCGGTTAAAAAATTCAGGATTTTGCTGTAATTGGTTAAATGCCTCATCTTTACGTATGAAAGTAAAGTCATTGAAGCCATTATTGATAGCAAGTATCAAAAAATTAGCTGCATAACCCGCCTGACCGAGATATGCATAACACCTTGCCAGATCATAACAAGCACTTGCATCGCTCATGCTTCGACTTACGATATATAAGTAAAAGCGTGCTGCAGTTTCATAATCCTTATTAAGCATTAAAAAATATGCCTGATGTTTCAAATCCACCAAATCTATTTGGGCAAGTTCAGTCAGGTCAAAAGTATATGGGTTAATTTTAAAAACTTTGGGATACTTCTCCTGCAAATTTTTTGTTTCTTGAGCATGCAGAGATTGGAAACCTGAAATGATCAACAGGAATAAAACTGCAAATTTTTCGAAATTTTTTATCATAGAACAATTTGTTGATGACTTATCAACAGCATGATTTAGATTTTTTCGGTAAGCAAAGCAACAATAGTTTTAATCCCATCTATGTAATTGCCTAACCTCAAATTTTCATTTGGTCCATGCTGATTGTTATCTAAATTAACCATTGGAAGAATTACAGCCTCGATCCCTAGTTTACTTATAAACGCTGATATCGGCACCGTACCCCCTGTTGTTCTCACCCTTACCGGCTGTTCTTCAAATGCTTTTATCAATGATCGGTTCACCCATTTCCCTATTTCCGAGTCAAATTCGGTTCTGAAAGCTAAATTTTCGAACCCTGAATTAAACATCGCGATTTTTGGATATTTAGCCCGCTCCTGATCGTTAGGAAGATGATTAATTACATAAAAACCCTGTCCTTCAATGTGTTTTTTTACTAAATTGATCAGTCTTACCGGATTACTTTCAACCACTAACCTAATATCCAGCGCAGCAGTTGCCGTAGTTGGAACAATAGTTCTGGCCTCAGAGCCAACCCATCCGGATGACATTCCTCGAATATTTAGTGAAGGATATTGCAAGGATTGTTGATAATCGGCTCCTACCCTGTCTGGTATTGCGATCCCCAGATTTTGATTGATTTCATTTATGTCATCAGGTACTTGTGCCAATATTTCTAAAGTTTTTTTATCCATCTTAATTCCATCATAAAAGCCGGGAATAATTACCTTGCCTTCATCATCCTTCATTGTGGCTAATAATTTAGCCAGGCTTAAAGCAGGGTTTGGCGCATAATTTCCATAATGGCCGCTGTGCTGTGCATTCTTTGGGCCAAAAATCGTAATCTCGACAGAAGCTAAACCCCTGCAACCGAAGAAAATACTTGGCTTATTACTGATATGTCGGGGTCCATCAAGAATTAGCATCATGTCTGAAGCTAAAAGATCATGGTAATTATCAACAATGTCAGGCAAATTTGGGGAGCCCATTTCCTCTTCACTATCCAATATTACTTTTATATTAAAAGCCGGCTTATGATTATTTGCATTTAATATATCAAGTGCAGAAAGCAGCATATTTATTGGTGATTTATCATCCGACGATGAACGACAGAAAAACCGCAATTCTTCATCAGGGGCATATTGCAAAAGATTCCAATCCACTATATCCCATCCACCCGCTTGATTTTTTTGTTTTAAAACCGGGGTGTAAGGATTCGGCTGTAACCATTTTGAAGAATCAACAGGCTGCCCATCGAAATGCATATAAAAAAGTACCGTTTTAAGATTCGAATCAATCGCTTTTTCTGCAAATAGTGATGGGTTTCCCTTCGATTTTAAAACAACAGTATTAAAATTCCGCTTCTTGAAAGCTTCTTCGAGCCATTGCATGTTTTCCAAAATTTGGTTCTCAAAATGCGAATCATTGGGGATACTCAAAAACGCTTTCAATTCAGAAAAAGATTTTTGCAAATGAGGCTGAACCCATTCATTAATCAAAGCTTTATTAATATGTTGGGTATAAACTGCTGTTGATAATGAAAGCGAAAGGGCCAGAACCAGAGAGAAAACTTTTACACGAATACGCATAACAGATATTGTTTAAATGAATATTAAATTAACGGATTTCTTATTTCTTCAAATATAGAATTTAAATGCAAAAATGGCTACTTTTAAGGGTTGAAATAAAAGCCTGTTTTATGAAAAAAGTATCATATTATAGTATGGCGATCATATTAAGTGGAATAATCTTAATAGCCTGCAACAAATCCCAAGAAATCGAAATAGTACACGGAGTTTCAAAAACCATTGCTGATCATAGAACCCAAAGTATTTCAAATCCCGAATATAAATTACACTTTTCAATTCCTGATTCACTTCACCAAACGATAGAGGCAAATATGTCTGTTTCATTAGAATTGAATGATTTGTCCCATCCTCTTCTTCTTGATTTTAGTGCCCCGCCTGAGTATATTAAGGAAGTAAATGCAAATAATAACGCCGGATTTGAAATGCAAAACGGCCATCTCGTTATTCCAATTTCATCCTTAAAAAAAGGATTAAATAGAATAAATATCGTTTTCAGGGCCGGGGAAACATCATTAAACAGGAACAAAGAATTTTTGTACACGCTATTTGTCCCCGATCGTGCATCAACTGCTTTCCCCTGTTTTGATCAGCCCAATATGAAAGCCAAATATACCCTTGAGCTTAGCATACCTAAAGGCTGGACTGCCGTTTCGAATGCACCTGCTAACAATACAATACTTGATGAAAAAAATGCGCGGAAAACAATTTTTTTCGATAAAACAGATAAATTAAGTACCTATCTGTTTTCGTTTGTGGCAGGGAAGTTTGAGCAAATTACCAGAAATACCGACGGAAGGCAAATGACCATGCTTCATCGGGAGCCTGATTCAAATCTGGTAGCGCGAAATGTGGATGAGATTTTCAGTTTACATGCCAAAGCATTAAATTGGCTAGAAGATTATACCCAGATAAAATATCCCTTTAAAAAATTTGATTTTGTTGCCATTCCATTTTTTCAATATGGAGGGATGGAACATGCAGGTGCAATTCAATACCGTGCAAATTCATTATTTCTTGAAAAAAACGCAACCCAAAATCAAAAATTGGCCCGTGCAGGTTTAATCTCACACGAAACAGCCCACATGTGGTTTGGCGACTATGTTACCATGAAATGGTTTGATGATGTTTGGCTGAAGGAGGTTTTTGCCGGGTTTATGTCCGATAAAATCATTAACCCTAGTTTCCCCGAGGTTAACCATGATCTTAAATTTTTGCTTTCTCATTATCCGGCAGCTTATGAAATCGATCGAACTTTAGGCGCAAATCCCATTGGTCAGCAACTGGAAAACATGAAAGATGCCGGTGCCTTATATGGCAATATTATCTATCATAAGGCCCCAATTGTGATGAGACATTTGGAGAGTTTAATGGGTGCCGAAAAATTACGATCAGGGTTACAGGAATATTTGAAAAATTACGCATTTGGTGATGCAACCTGGGATCAATTAATTGAAATTTTAAATAAACAAACAGAATTTGACTTAATAAAATGGAGCAATATTTGGGTAAAAGAGGCCGGAATGCCGATTATTAAAACTCATATTGAAATTGAATCCAATAGAATAAAAACAGCAACAATCAGCCAAAGTGACCCTGCCGGTAAAAACAGGGTTTGGCCTCAACAATTAGAATTTGAATTATACTATGATAATCCTGAAAAAAATAAGGTCTTTGATATCAATTTTGACGCGTTAAAAGTAGGACTGAATCAGACAACAAATATGGATGTTCCATTGATGATAACACCTAACAGCAAAGGTAACGCTTATGCTTATTTCGAATTGGATGAAACCAGTAAACAGTACCTGCTCAACAATATTAATTCATTTAAGGACCCGCTTAAACGGGGGATTGCCTGGATAACCCTTTGGGAGAATATGTTGAATTTAAATATAGACAAAACTCAACTTTACCAACTTCAACTAAATTCACTGGATGTCGAAACCAATCCGCTGTTAATTGGTAAGATTCTGGCTCAAACCGGTACCATTTACTGGCAATTTTTTTCTAAGGAGGAAAGGCAGGAATGGACTGCCAAATCGGAAGAAAAACTGTGGAATTTAATAAATAGCACGAATGATCCCGGACTTAAAAAGAATTATTTTGACAGCTACCAGGATATTGCCCTGAGTGCTGAAGCCCTTATGAAATTATTTGATATTTGGGAAGGTAAAACAGCAATTAAAGGCTTGGAATTATCGGATAATAATAAAACCGTACTGGCCTATATCTTGGCTCTAAAAATCCCTGATCAAAGCAAAGATATTCTCCTTAAACAACTAGATCGGATAAAGAATGAGGACCGTAAAGACGAGATCAGGTTTGTGATGCCTTCTTTATCAAATGTTGATAAGGAACGAGATTTGTTTTTCCAGAGTTTGCGAAGCCCTATAAACCGTGAACATGAGCGATGGGTCGTAACCTCATTGAATTATCTGAATCACCCTTTACGTGCCGAATATTCAATAAAATATTTGAAAGTGAGCCTGGAACTTTTACAGGAAATTCAGTTAACGGGTGATATCTTTTTCCCTAAACAATGGTTAGATGCCGTGCTTGGTGGATATCAGTCGAAAAAAGCGGCAGATATTGTAAATGAATTTCTGCAAGATCATCCGGATTATCCCGAAAACTTGAAGGCCAAAATATTACAATCAGCTGATTTTGTTTTCAGATCACAGAATCTGGTTCAACAAAAATAAATGGAAGTTTTAAAAAATTGGAAACTCTTCATTTACCTTAAATGGTACTTTTTAATTGACTTTTCCAGATTGAAAAAAATAGAAGCCAACAGCTAAAAGCTAACAGCTAACAGCTAACAGCTAACAGCTAAAACACTATAACCAGCGCTTTCGTTTAAAGAACATGATCATGATAAAAATAACGGCAAGCATAACTCCCCATACGGCAAAATAGCCGTATTGCCAATGAAGCTCAGGCATGTTATCGAAATTCATGCCATAAACACCGGCAATAAAGGTGAGTGGGATAAAAATAGTTGCGATGATGGTTAAGATCTTCATGATTTGATTCATCTTATTACTCACGCCTGATAAGTAAAGTTCCATGATGCTTGCGAGTCTATCCCGCTCTGAATCTATGGTTTCGTTCACCTGGATCAGATGTTCGTAAACATCTCTTAAATAACGAATAGTGTCCGGCTTAACAAATTCGTTCCCATCTTTTTGCAGGCTTGAAACAGCCTCTCGTAAGGGCATAACTGATTTGCGAAGATTTACAAATTGCTTTTTCAAATGCTGTATTTCTTGCAAGGTTTCTTTATCCTGATTATTCATTACCTTTTCTTCCAGCTTTTCAATGACATCAGTTAAATGTTCAGTCACAAAAAAGTAGTTATCAACTACTGTATCTATCAAGCGATACATTAAATAATCAGTCCCTTTATGCCTGATATTTCCTTTTTTCTCTTTTATTCGTTGTCGAATTGTATCAAAAACATCACCTTCCTTCTCCTGGAACGAGATTACCCAATTTTTGCCCAGAACAAGGCTAATCTGTTCCGAAACAACATATTTTCCATCTTTACTTATTTCAAACATTTGAAGGGCAAGAAACAGATAATCATCAAATTCTTCAACTTTGGGACGATGACTCGTATTTAGTACATCTTCAAGCAAAAGCGGATGCAGTCCATAATGTTGGCCAATCTTCCCGATAGCTTCCGTATCATGCAACCCATCAATGTTAATCCAACTCACGGAAGAGGTATCTTTGTATGGAAAGCATTCCTCAATTGTTTTGCAATTGACTTCCGAAAAATTCGTTTCGTTGTAATCAATAACCGTGACTTTTATTTTGTTGGCTTTGCGTGTCCCGATGTGAACCAAGGCTCCCGGAGGTAAACCAGCTTTTTTGGATAATGATTTTGGATTTTCATTCATTTGTCATCATTTTTCAATTAGTTAAATGTACTAAATTTTAATCTGATGTTTGAAAAATGAAGGATCATACATTTGGGCTTAATTAAAAAATCAATTACATTTGAGTACTAGTATTTCCTAAGTATATACACCATTAATAAATCAATGATGGTATTGATTATAGGCACCTCCTGGAACTTGGATTCATATCTTGTGATTTTTAATAAATAGTTCAATAAATAAGATGCCTTAAAAAATGAAAACCCGTCAACTTAAAGAGCAGAAATTCTGGGATAAATTTGCCCGTTATTATGATTTATTTATCAAAAAAACGCTAGGCAAAACCTATGAAGTTATCTTAGAAAATATAGATACAGCGCTTTATCCCAATCAAAATGTTTTGGAAATTGGCACGGGAACAGGAATTATTCCTTTTACAATTTGCACCAAAGTAAATTCCGTAGTTGCTACAGATATTTCGCCCGAAATGATCCTGATTGCCAAACAAAAGCAAAGCGAATTACACATCAAAAATATTGATTTTCAGGTCCAGGATGCTTATCAATTAAGCATCGCCGATCATTCGTTCGATCTGGTAATTGCTTCCAATATCTTACACCTACTTTATGAACCTGAACAACCCATCAGCGAAATTAAAAGAGTGATGAAAGATGATGGAATTTTTATTGCTCCTACTTTTTGTGTTGGCGAAAGCCTGAAAAGCAAAATCATCTCAAGCATTGCTGGTGCACTGAGCGGTTTTAAAATTGTGAACAAATGGTGCATCAATGATTTTAAAAGTGTGTTAATTGACAATGGATTTGAAATTAAAAAATTTGTGAAAGTTGAAGGTAGATTCCCACTTGTCTATGTTGTAATGAAAAAATCCTCCTGATTTTTTATATTTTTAGAAAAGCAACTAATGAAAACAATCGCAATAGCTACTTGTAAAGATGCAATTGAGGCCAATTTCATCAAGAACAAACTTGAACTAGCAGGCATTGACAGTTTTCTTACAAATGAAAATGCTGCAACTTTATTACCTCATCTTTTTATGGGTTCAAATTCTGGAGTTCAAATTTTTATTAATGATTCAGACATCGAGGAAGCTAAAAAAATTGTTGATTTACATTTGGGCAACAACGAAATACACATCGTTTGCCCAAAGTGTAGTTCGAAAAACGTGACTGTAAGTTTAGGAAAAAATAAACTCCATAATTTCTTTAAAATATTCATTTCACTCTTTGCGAACACTGCACCGCAAAGCAATTTTTACAGTTATAGATGCACGGACTGTAAAGCCGAATTTAAAATTTGACGCATTTTATTGGTCCAATAGCCGGAAATATATTACGCGATGTAGTTCTTTCTTTATATTTGTTGATATTGGATTGCATATTTATTGATCAATAAGTTAACATGAAGAAAAGTACTTCCATTGTAAAAAAATTAATCATCTATTTTTTATTACTAAATATTTTTACTGTAATCGTAGTAGGTTCTTACTCCTATTATCGGGCGAAAGATGCTTTGGTAGAAAGGACATTTGATCAACTAACCTCTTTACGGATTGAAAAAAAATACAGGATTGAACGATTTTTCGAAGATCGCATGTTGGATGTCAACCTCGTTTCAAAATCGGAAGATGTGAAAAACATCATTCAACTGCTGAATAATAATTTGCCGAATCATGATAATGATACACTTATAAAGCAGGAATACGACAATTTTTTACGAAAACATTTTTTATCGGCTAATTATTATAAACGATTTTTTGTGATAAATCAGTCAGGGCAAGCTGTTTCCTTTATAGCATTATTTGATGAAACCACGCGAATGGATTATGGTGCGGTGGAGCAATTGCCCATCAATAATTTGTACCATAAAATTAACTTCAGTTCAGGCATTTCAATTGAAGATTACAAATTGGATTCAACAACAAATCTTCCCAGTATATTTATTGGAACACAGGTGACAGATAATTCAGGGAATCAAGGTGGCACGGTTGTCATTGAAATAGATATTGATGCCATCAACTCTATCATGTACGAAAACAATCCTCACAACGGATTAGGAAAGTCTGGGGAATCATATCTTGTTGGAAGCGACTCACTGATGCGTAGCACCTCTCGTTTTCAGGACAATGCAATTTTTAAGACTTTTGTCCGAACTACGGGTTTTAAAAAAGCGGTTAATGGGGAAACGGGTACAGAGGTGATCAAAGATTATCGGGATATTTCGGTTTTAAGCTCCTATAGCAAAGTAGATATTCCTATTCTTAACTGGGCCATTCTGGCAGAGATTGACGAAAAAGAAGCTATGATCCCCATTGATTCCATCCGAAATAATATTCTTTATTTAAGCGTACTGATGTCGCTGCTTTTATTTGCTTTTGTCTATATCATCGCTAAACGAATAAGCTTGCCCATTGTTAAATTGAAACATGCGGCACAGAATATTACAAATGGAAATTATGATGTTATCGTCGAAGATATTGTTAGCAACGATGAAATTGGAAGTTTAGTAGATGCATTTAACGAGATGTCGGCAAAGATTAAGGAGCAGACGGAAAACTTGAAATTAGAGCGATCGATGCGCGTGAGCTCCATGATCGATGGGCAAGAACTCGAACGTCAAAGATTGTCGCGGGAATTGCATGATGGGCTCGGACAGTCGATTCTTGCAATTAAGATGCGATTAGAACGCACTGCAACTTCCTCTCCAGAAAGGACAAAGATAATTATGGCTGAAGTTCAGGAACTTTTTGCCAATACCATTAATGAGGTTCGGAGCATTTCCAATAATTTAATGCCCGCTATATTAAATGAATTTGGTTTGGTTGATGCACTTTCAAATCTATGTCGTGAGATTTCGGACAGTTCAGGAATTGCGATAGAATTCAATCATAAACAATTTTCGATCAAAGTTGAAGATAAAATAAACACTTATCTATACCGAATCTCTCAGGAAGCACTGAGTAATATCATTAAACATTCTAATGCAAAATCTGCAAAAATTGAATTAATCGCAGACGCAGAACGGGTGTATTTAAATATTTCGGACGATGGCTCCGGCTTTTGTTATAAAGAGGGCAGGAAATTATGCGGGAACGGAATTTCAAACATGAAAGAAAGAGTACATTTGTTAAATGGCGAAATTGATCTAATTACAAACAAAAAAGAAGGAACTAAAATAAAAATTGGGATTCCAATTTAAGTTAAGCTATGGGAAAAATTAAGGTCATATTGGTGGATGATCATCAGATGTTCAGAGATGGAGTCAAATCGGTTTTATCAGATGAAGAAAACATAGCGATTATTGGCGAAGTTGGACATGCAAACGACTTATATAAATTGCTGGAATCTACCTCACCTGATCTGATTATTACCGACATTTCGATGCCTGACATTTCCGGAATCGATATCACAAAATATGTCTCCAAAAACTTTCCCGAAATCAACATTTTAATTCTTTCCATGCATTCAAACGAAGAGTTTATCACAAAAGCCTTAAATGCCGGAGCAAATGGATATTTACCCAAGGATACCAGCATGAATGAGCTTCTCCAAGCCATCAACATTATTGCTAAAGGGGAGAATTATTTCAACAAAGGAATTTCAGATACCATTCTAAAGTCAATGGTCAACAAATCTAAGATTTCAAAAAATGATAACTTAACTTCCCGTGAATTAGAAATTGTTCATCAGGTGGTTGAGGGTTTATCAAACAAAGAGATTGCAGAGAAATTAAATATTAGTGTCAGAACTGTTGATTCCCATAAGAATAACATTTTACATAAACTCGGCTTAAAATCTTCTGTCGAATTGGTAAAATACGCCATTAAAAACAATCTGGTTATGCTAGATTAATATTGAGGGAAATACTTAGACAAAATTTTGGTTCTAAGTAATATTACCTAGACTTCCTCAAAGATTTTCCTATATAATTTTCAGCTTTTTTACCGATTGTAGGTGTGCACTGCTATCGATAATTTTGCCCTATGCACAATAGTTCTATGGAGAGAAATCATGCAGTTACATCGCCCATCAAAGCATCATGCTTTACTATTTTCCTATCCCGACAATTAATCCTAAATAATAAAACCTATGAAACAAAAAGCTAAACTTTTAAGTGTCTTACTTCTTTTTTTAATGAGTATGAGCAATTTATTTGCGCAAGAGGAACCCAAAGAATCGCACTGGAGTATGGGTGTTGATTTTACCAGCCGATATATTTGGCGCGGATTAAATCTCGGAGCTTCGTCACCCAGCATACAACCTTATTTGGAGTTTGGGTTTGGATCTGAAAACCATGCTTTTACAATAGGTGCATGGGGCGCTTATTCAACCAATGGAACACAAACCGGACAAGAAGCTGATATTTATTTGACGTATACTTTAAATCAATTATTCACTTTCACCCTAACCGATTATTTTTTCCCAGATGAAACATCCGGAAGAAATGATTACTTCAACCGTAATATGAATTGGGATAAGATCAATCATGGTGACAAAGATCAAACAGGTCATATTGTAGAGGCTGCATTGGCATTTAATGGCACAGAAAAATTCCCCATCAGCATCATGTTTGCCATTAATATTTGGGGTGCCGATTCCAGAAAATACATCGAACAATCAGGAGTCATGGTACCTGAAGATAAGATCGTGATGTCGAAATATTTGGAATTTGGCTATTCAACAGAAATTCAGGGTACTTCACTGGATTTTTTTGCAGGATTGGCATTGGATAATCCCAAAACCGAGAGAGGTGAACCAACAGGCTTTTATGGTCAGGAAAATGCCGGACTTGTTAACCTTGGATTAACACTTTCAAAAGAAATACAAATTTCGGATAAATTTTCGTTGCCTGTTTCAGCATCATTAATTACCAATCCTGAAGCGGGTAATATTTTTATGGTATTTGCAGTATCCTTATAATTCAAATATTAAACTAATTAAAAAATTACAATTATGTTCGACACAGGTTCAACAACATTTATGGTTTTATGTACAAGCTTGGTGATGCTTATGACACCGGGTTTGGCATTCTTTTACGGCGGTTTAGCCAGTAAAAGAAACATTCTGGGAATCATGGTACAAACATTTGTATCGCTTGGAATTACAACAATTATGTGGGTAACCATTGGTTATTCGCTATGTTTTAGCGGTGGCGAAGGAGGCATCATTGGTAACCTTGATTTCGCTTTTTTAAAAGGAATTGCATTTGATCAGGCCTACGATAATGGGAAATATCCGGTTTACATATTTATTGCCTATCAAATGATGTTCGCGATCATAACTCCTGCGCTTATTACGGGTGCATTTGTAAATCGTGTAACCTTTAAAGCCTATCTCATTTTCTTGGTGCTATGGCAATTATTTGTTTACTATCCATTTGTACACATGGTATGGGGTGGCGGAATACTTGCCGAATGGGGCGTTTTAGACTTTGCCGGAGGTATAGTTGTTCATGCAACCGCTGGTTTTGCTGCACTTGCTTCCGTATTTTATGTAGGTAAACGTCGCGACACCAACTCTCCTCCCAACAGTATTCCATTGGTTGCCATTGGCACCGGTTTATTATGGTTTGGCTGGTATGGTTTCAATGCGGGAAGTGAATTGGATGTTGATGCAATATCAACTTTGGCATTTTTAAATACCGATGTTGCCGCATCTTTTGCCGCAATAACCTGGCTAGTTATCGAATGGATTAAAACTGGTCAACCTAAATTTGTGGGATTATTAACCGGTGCTGTTGCAGGTTTGGCAACCATCACTCCTGCTGCCGGATTTGTACCTATTTGGGCTGCTATGCTTATTGGTATTGCAGCTGGTGCTGTTTGTTTCCTGGCAGTTCAAATGAAAAACAAATGGGGTTGGGACGATGCATTAGATGTTTGGGGAGTTCATGGTATTGGTGGAACTCTTGGCACTATATTATTAGGAGTTTTCGCTTTCTCACATATTAATGGTCAGGCCGGGCTCTTGGAAGGAGATGTAAGTTTCTTTTTAAAAGAACTCACGGCAGTGGTGATTGCAGCAGTTTATGCTTTTGGATTTACCTATTTAATGTTGGTGGTTATTAATCTGATATCTCCGGTAAAAGCAACCGAAGAACAAGAAGAAATGGGCATAGACCAGGCGCTGCATGGTGAAGTTGCTTACGATTCGGGTGCATTATAATAATTATTGAGAAATTAGAGGGTTGAAAAGCCCAATAATTTTAAAACAGGCTACTATGTTCATTGGCAGCCTGTTTTTGTTTAAGAGAATTAAATTTTTAAAACACTAAATTTATTTTTGGAAAAAGCAATTATATGTAGCCAAAACATCAACTTTTTTTGTATATTTGGCTGGTTATAATAGTATGCAATGCAAAATTTAATTGGGCGCAAACATGAGATTGAAATTTTATTAAAGGCTCTAAAAAGCAATAAATCAGAACTAATTGCCATATATGGACGCCGTAGGGTTGGGAAGACATTTCTGGTTCGGGAGGTTTATAAAAATTATATCCAATTTGAAATAGCGGGTATCCACAATGTTACTTTAAAACAACAACTCCATAATTTCCACCTCACACTTTCGGTCAAAAATACCAATTTCCAAAAGCCTTCATATTGGATTGAAGCCTTTCATCAATTGGGACTATACCTTAACAAGCTTAAGATTACAAAGAAGAAAGTAATTTTTATTGATGAATTCCCTTGGTTGGATACCCGAAAGTCAAAATTTCTTCCGGCATTTGATAATTTCTGGAACAGCTATGCGTCAAAAAGAGATGATTTAGTGGTAGTTATTTGCGGTTCAGCAGCATCCTATATGATCCAAAATATTATCAAAAGCAAAGGAGGGCTCCATAATAGGTTAACCGAAAAAATCCAATTAGCACCATTTAATTTATATGAAACCGAACAGCTTTTCAGAAAAAATAAAGTTAAGCTTTCCAGATACGATATACTGCAAATTTATATGGCTATGGGAGGAATCCCCCATTACCTCGAAAGAATTTCATCAGGTGAAAGTGTTGCCCAAGCTATTAACCGTTTATGCTTTAGGAGGGATGGTTTTTTAAGATCTGAATTTGAAAATATTTTTGCTTCCCTTTTTGAGCAGCACGAAAACCATGCATTGATCATCAGGACATTGGCATCTATCAGAAAGGGCTTAACCAGAACCGAAATTGTAACCCGTGGAAAAATCGCATCGGGAGGCACTTTAACAAAGACATTAACTGAACTGGAAGAATCGGGGTTCATTGAAAAGTACATCCCCTATCAGGGAAATAAAGATGCTATCTATAGGTTATCTGATGAATATTCGATGTTTTATATCAAATATATCGAAAACACAAAAGCATCCGACAATGATATTTGGATGAAGATGTATCAGGATTCATCCTACAAAATCTGGTCGGGTTTTAGTTTTGAAACCATCTGCATGAAACATCTTGCACAGATAAAAGAAGGCTTAAAAATTTCTGGGATTAATGCATTCCAAGGTAGTTGGATCGAGAAAAATTCAACAAACAGTGCACAGATTGATTTGCTAATTGATCGAGATGACAATGTAATCAATCTTTGTGAAATGAAATTTTACAATACCGAATATGCCATCGATAAAAAATACGCCAATGAAATTGCAAAAAAAGTAAATGCTTTTTCTGACTGTACCAAAACGAAAAAGAGTGTATTTGTAACCTTTATAACAACTTACGGACTTATTCAAAATCAATATAGCAAGCAATATGTGCAAAATGAGCTCACGATGGATCATCTTTTTATTGATTTATAACTAGCCAAAACTATCAAATAAACATTACTTTTGGCTGAATATATCCACTTATTTAATAAAATAAAAAATGCAAAAAAAGAACTGGAAACTCAGATTAGGATTAATTCTTATTATTGTTTCGATTCCACTGTTTTTATCCTTGCCTTTCATTCCTTTTCTTAATTTAGAAAATAACCAGAAGCTAACCTTTACGACAATTGTTTTCATCTCGGCTGAAGTGCTCTTTTGGTCGGGCGGAATTTTGGTTGGGAAGGAATTATTTCAGAAATATAAATCCCTCCTAAATCCTAAAACCTGGTTTAAAAAAAGATCAAAAAAAACTTAAAAATAATAGTATTTAATTCTTTAATTTGAGTCTTTAGTTTGCTTGCTTTCACCTAAAACCAAAAACCATGAAAGAAATCTTTAAAAAAACGCTCTTAGGAATAGGGATCTTAATTGCATTAATTGTGATTTTCATTGTTGGATACATGTTAAAAGCAAAATCAGAAATCAAAAAAATGACCCCCACCGAAACGAAAGAGATTATTGCAAACATCTATTCGATCAAGGATTCGTTCACAAATATGTACCTGATAAAAGACAGTGCCACGTATATCGCAATAGATGCAGGAAACGATTTAGAAGTGATCTCGGAAGAATTAAAAAAACTGAATATTAAACCTGACCAAGTTACGGCAGTGCTTTTGACCCATACCGATGCGGACCATGTCGCTGCCCTGAGTTTATTTAAAAATGCCGAAGTCTATCTTTCAAAACAGGAAGAGCAACTCCTTACCGGAGAAAAGTCCCGATTCTTATTTTTTGGAAATACCATTGATGCTGAAGAATACACCCTGATTGAGGACCAACAAATTTTTAATATCGGAAATTTAAAGATTCAAGGGATTCTAACCCCGGGACATACAGTTGGTGCAATGTGCTATCTGGTTGACGATAAGTATTTGTTCGTTGGAGATGTCCTAAGTATAAAGGATGGAAAGATTGATAAGTTCAATACATTTGCGAATACTGATACCAAAACAGCAATTAAATCTATCGCATTAATCACAAAATTACCCTATGCAGAATATATATTTACTGCCCACTACGGATATACCAACAATTATAAAACTGCAGTTGAATCATGGAAATAAGCATTTTTACCAACAAATCTATTATCCCCGGTAATGATGATTTGAAATCTCCGCTGGGTGAAACCTACCCATTTTGGTTTTTATTAAGGGATTATGTTTTTGATAAATATCCGACCGCCAAGGAAGAATGGAATTACCCGGGGAAAAATTACGGTTGGAGTTTTCGTATTAAGGATAAAAACCGGGCAATCATTTACTTTTTGCCTCGCGAGGGATATTTTAAAGTGGCCTTTGTATTTGGGCAAAAAGCAACAGATCAGGTGATGGCTTCCCGGATTTCCGAAGAAATTAAAACCGAACTGCGAAACGCTAAGGTTTACATGGAAGGCAGAGGTATTGGAATAGAAGTTAGAGATGAATCAAAATTGCCAGACATTAAGAATCTGATTGAGATAAAAATATCCAACTAGTTAGCATAACCTACATCATTTCTGCTTTGAAAACTGGGCAGATATTGCTATTATTGTTTAAATTTAATGAATGAACGATTAAAAATTCAAACCCTCGTTTATGCCAATCTCAAAATCGGTTCTATTGATCTTCAGCATCCTTTTAATTCCCTTTACATATGCCCATTCACAACAACATGTCGAGAGAAATACTGATACTACAATTGTAATTGCTACTTCCGGAAACAGTTGGGTTGTGAACGACCCTTTTCAATCATCGGAAGTAATTTCTTCGGATGGAATTACGAATTGGACAAATCAGGACCAAATTATCCGTACTTACTTTTACGTTGATAAACCCGGACAAATCAGCTTGTCCTTAAAAATAAAAACAGAAAAAGGTTCATCTGTTATTAAAGTTGGGGTTGGCGATTTTTCGAAAAATATTATAATTAACAATGCCGAATTTGAGCAAATTGATATTGGCAATTTTGAGGTTCATTCTGCAGGTTACCATTTCATCGAATTGAAAGGATTAGAAAAAGAAGGAAACACTTTTGCAGATGTTATGGAAATTAAACTCACTTATGATTCTTCAAAAAATGCGATTAAATACATAGCCGATGATTTTTATTTTGGGAGAAGGGGGCCATCTACCCATTTACTTTTCCAAACTCCGCCTGAAATTGATGATATTGAATGGTTTTATAATGAAATAGAAATCGATGAAAATCAGGATGCCATTGGATCCTATTTTATGGCATGCGGCTTTACCGGCGGATACTTTGGAATACAGGTGAATTCAGAAACTGAACGAAGAATTTTGTTTTCGATTTGGAGCCCTTATAATACCGACGATCCCAAAAGCATTCCTGAAGAATACCGGATCAAATTACTTTCAAAAGGAGATGGAGTTACAACAGGAGAATTTGGAGATGAAGGATCGGGAGGGCAGAGTTATAAAATATTTCCATGGAATGTTAAGACCCGATATAAATTCATCATCAGTGCTAAACCGACCGATAATGAATCAACGGACTACACAGCTTATTTTTGCGATCCAAAGGAAGGAACTTGGAATTTGATAGCCAGCTTTCGTAAACCAAAAACGCATTCATATCTAACCCGACTTTACTCTTTTTTAGAAAATTTCATCCCCGAAACAGGAATTATCAGTAGGCAAGGTGGCTTTTATAATCAATGGATTAGAGATTCGAAAGGAAAATGGCACGAAATTAATGAAGCCCGGTTCTCTGCCGATGCTACTGCAAAAAAAGGTTCACGTCTCGACTATTCAGGAGGAATCAAAAATGATGGCTTTTATTTAAAAAATTGTGGCTTTACCAACGATCATCTAAAAATTGGAACACCTCTTAAGCGTCCCCAAAATGGCACTTCGCCTTCCGTTAATATTAATGAACTTGATAAAATAAATAACTCCCATAAAATTCAATAAAATGCATCGACCTAAACTTTTAAACTTATCTTATTCTTTAAGCATTATGTTTTTCTTTGCCTGCTCCGTCGAAAAACCCAATCAAATAAATTATCGGGGAAAAAACATTTCAGCATCTGACTACGAAATGAGTTATGAGAGTGGGAATTGGGAACATCCGGATTATTCCAAAGCATTTGAATCATTAGGAAATCAACGAATAGTGGTCGAAGTTGGTGAACAAACCGACGGACCTGTGCAAATTAAAATTCCCTGGCGAAGAAAAGATGACAATCCTCAGGATAAAACCATAATTATCATCGATGCCAATACCAATATACCCATTGAAAATATTCAAGTTCTTGAAATAAATAATGAGTTTGGGCATCTTGTTTTTGAACCGAATAAAAGATCTTCAAAGTACTATGTATATTATTTACCTCATCAATCAACGGGGAGTTATTATCCTAAACTTCATTATCTAAAACCTTTAGAGTTAAGCAATGAATCTATAACATTGAAAAACAAACTCACAAGCGATCAAATACAGCGTTTACCAAAAGCAAAAATCATAAGTGCCCAGTCCATAGATGATTTCAACTCTTTTTTACCAATGGAAATTATTGCTACGAAGGAAGAAGTTTCAGATTTTATTCAAAACGATCCCGGGCTATTTTATTTATTTCCCGAATACAGGGAACGTCCAATTAAGATGGATGATTATTTGCCACTTCATTGGATTAAACCTCTTAAAAAAGTGAATGGATTATCCGATAAGGTGCTTCGGGGTGAATTTTATACTTTTCAAATCGGGGTATTTGCAGCATCCGAAAACTTAAAAAATATCATAGTTCAGTTCACCGATCTCAAAAGCGGTAAAAACACCATTCCCAAAGAAATGATCACCTGTTTTAATACTTCAGGAATTGATCTGAATGGAGTGCCTTTCAATAGAATATTAAATATTTCATCAGGAAAAATACAAGCACTTTGGTTTGGGATTGATATTCCTGAATCAACCAGGCAGGGTGAATATTTAGGTCACATTATCGTGAAGCCGGTAGGACCAAGATCAGACACCGTTATTATAAAACTGAAGGTGTTAAATGAAGTAATTGCCAATCATGGAGATGATTCGCCGGAGAATATGACCAGACTTCGTTGGTTAAATTCAAGCATCGGGACTGATCCTGATTTTATTGTTAAGCCTTTTGAAGCTGTAAAAATTGATGATAAAACCATTCGGATTATAGGTCGTGATATTACATTAAACGACTACGGTTTGCCCGAAAAAATTTCTTCATTTTTCACTCAGGAGATGACAAAATTAAAGGATGACAAGGAAGATGTATTAGCGAAACCAATACGATTTGAGATTATCAACAAAGATGGCAGACCCGAACTATGGGACACCAGCCCTTACACAATTGATCAAACATACCCTGGTGAAGCTAACTGGGAATCGATCAATACTTCAAAAAATTTCAGAATGAAGTTGACCGGTAGTGTTGAATATGACGGAATGCTCGATTATAAAATCCAGGTAACTGCAATCAATGATGCCAATATCAAAGACATTAAACTTGAAATTCCGATGCAAAAAGATGCAGCCCAATATATTTTGGGATTAGGATTTAAAGGCGGCAAACGTGAAGAAAATATTGCCTGGAAATGGGATGTAAAAAAGCATCAGGAAGGGGTTTGGCTGGGAACCATCAATAAAGGATTACAGTATGTTTTGAGGGACGAAAAGTACGAACGTCCGCTTAACACGAATTTCTACCAAACCAAACCTTTGATCCTTCCGACATCATGGTATAATGAAAATAAAGGCGGAATCAACATTTCATCAAATAATGAGAGCGTAAATATTGAAAATTACTGCGGTTCACGCACAATGCTTGCCGGAGATACCTTAAATTTTAATATCCGTTTTTTAATAACGCCTTTTAAACTGATCGACACGAAAGAACATTTTTCGACCCGTTTTGTGCATAAATACGTACCTGTTGATTCGGTAGCGAAATGGAAGGGAACCATTGTCAATGTTCATCATGCCAATGAAATAAATCCTTACATCAATTACCCGTTTTATAACGTTGAACAACAAAAAGCATACATCAATGAGGCCCACAGCAAAGGCATCAAAGTGAAACTATATAATACCATCCGTGAGCTCAGTTATAAATCTTACGAATTATTTGCACTCAAAAGTTTAGGTGATGAAATATTTAATGATGGCCAAGGAGGTGGGCATAGTTGGTTGCAGGAGCATTTTAAATCTCACTATTTTTCAGCCTGGCATGCTACCACCGTGAATGATGCAGCCATTTTGAACAAGGGCAATTCACGCTGGACCAATTATTACATCGAAGGGATTAACTGGCTGGCAAAAAATCAAAAAATTGATGGTTTATATTTAGATGACATCGCTTTTAGCCGAACAACCGTCAAAAGGATTGCCAGTGTTTTGAACGCGCATAGAGAAAATTTTGTAATCGACCTGCATTCGGCCAACCAGTACAATTTCAGGGATGGGTTCATCAACAGTGCTTTACTTTACATGGAACACATGCCTTATATTTCAAGGCTTTGGTTTGGTGAATATTTCGAATACAATTTAAATCCTGATTATTGGCTCACTGAGGTTTCCGGAATTCCGTTCGGACTGACAGGTGAAATGCTTGAAGGCGGTGGGCACCCTTTCCGTGGACTGGTTTACGGAATGACCAACCGGGTTTATGGCGATAGCGACCCGCGGGCAATCTGGAAATTATTTGATGACTTTGATATTGCCAACAGTGAAATGTTGGGATATTGGGTAGATCGTTCCCCCGTAAAAACCAATCATCAAAACATCAAATCAACAGTTTACCTGGAAAAAGATAAAGTGCTGATTGCCATCGGCTCCTGGTCGGATAAAGATGAGAATGTTATTTTGAATATTGATTGGAGAAAATTGGGTTTTAACAATAACAATGTGCATTTATTCAGCCCCAAGATTGAAGGCTTACAAGATGAAAAATCCTATGATATTGACAAAGCAATTTTAGTTGAAAAGAATAAAGGATTAATTTTAATTTTAAACTCAAACTAGTCGACAAATAAAATTTAACTAAATTATTATTAAACAATAGTCACTGTGCATTCAATGATGATAGCCCCATGCGGAATGAATTGTGCGTTGTGTTATGCATACCAACGGGATAAAAATAAATGTGATGGTTGTTGGGGCGCTTATGAGCAAAAACCTAACTCATGCAGAAAATGCAGCATTACTAATTGTGAACATCTTGCAAAAACCGAGTCGAAGTTTTGTTACGATTGCGAAAAATTTCCTTGCAAAAGGTTGAAACAGTTGGATGAAAGATACAGGACTAAATACCACATGAGCATGCTTGAAAATCTTTCAAATATTAGAACATACGGAATAGATGTTTTTATTAATAATGAACGTGAAAGATGGAAATGCGCTCATTGCGGTGCTACCTTTTGTGTTCACCATCATTGTTGCTCAAATTGTGGAAAAAATTAAATCTTGATTATACCGGCTTATGAAAAAACAAATAAAACTTCTCTCATTTTTTATTTTAATGAGTTCCTGTCAATTTCAAAAAAATAAGATGGATACAATTTCTGATTCTCCAAATAATAATGGAAATCTAACCCAATATGTAAATCCTTTGATTGGCACCAAAAATATGGGCCATACGTTTCCGGGGGCAACCACACCTTTCGGGATGGTACAATTAAGCCCCGAAACCAATCAACAAGTGATGTATATTGATGGTAAATACAATCCCGATACTTATAGATATTGCTCAGGATATCAATATGATGATACCACCATTTTCGGGTTCAGTCATACCCATTTTAGCGGAACGGGGCATTCTGATTTAGGTGATTTTTTGGTCATGCCAACCGTTGGAAAATTAAATTTAAATCCCGGTGACGCGAACATACCCGAAAGTGGTTATCATTCGCAATTTTCGCATCAAAATGAATTTGCTGAACCCGGATATTATAAGGTTCGATTAGACGACTACAACATCAATGCTGAATTAACAGCTTCCGACAGAGTTGGATTTCATCAGTATACTTTTCCGGAGACCGACAGTGCACATATTATTTTGGATTTGATTTCAAACATTTATAATTACGACGATAAAAATGTTTGGACCTTTGTGCGTGTTGAAAACGACTCACTTGTGACAGGCTACAGGCAAACCCATGGCTGGGCCCGCACCCGGACCGTTTATTTTGCCATGCAATTTTCGAAGCCATTTTATCAATACGGTCATAAAAAATATGATGAAATGAAGTACAATGGCTTTTATCGACGATTTAACGAAGCTGAAAACTTCCCTGAAATGGCTGGCAAAAATATCCGGGCCTATTTCGATTTCAAGACAGAAAAAAACGAGCAAATTAAAATCAAATTTGCCCTTTCTTCGGTCAGTACAAATGGAGCTTTAAATAATTTAAAGGCGGAAATTCCACATTGGGATTTTGATAAAGTGAAAGCTGAAACCCAACAAAAATGGAATATAGAATTATCAAAAATCGCAGTCGAAACAGAAACGCTCGAGCAAAAAGAGACCTTCTATTCAGCCATGTACCACAGCATGCTCAGCCCCATTATATATGAAGATGTGGATGGTTCTTACCGTGGGTTGGATCAAAATATTTATCTATCGGATGGATTTATAAATTATACCATTTTCTCCCTTTGGGATACTTACCGCGCACTGCATCCACTGTTCAACATCATTCAACCTAAAAGGAATAACGACATGATCAAATCGATGTTGGCTCATCACGACCAGAGCGTGCATAAGATGTTGCCCATTTGGAGCCATTATGCCAATGAAAACTGGTGTATGATTGGTTATCACTCGGTTTCGGTAATTGCCGATGCCATTGCAAAAGGCACCACAGATGTAGATTTGAACAGGGCATTAAAAGCATGTGAAAACACATCTACAGTTCCTTATTTTGATGGTTTGGATTATTATATTAGTAAAGGTTACGTACCCGAAGATAAGAGTTCTTCTTCCGTATCCAAAACTTTGGAATTTGCTTACGACGACTGGTGTATTTCTCAAATTGCTAAGAAAGCCGGCAATGAACAATCCTCATTAACTTATCAAAAACGCTCCAAAAATTATGTGAATGTTTATGATCCTGAAATTGGATATATGCGACCCAAGCTGGCCGATGGAACCTGGCGCCCTGAGTTTAACCCGATTGATACCCACGGACAGGGCTTTATTGAAGGAAATGCCTGGAATTACGGATTATACGTACCTCATGAAATTGATAATATGATTTCGATGATGGGTGGAAAAGACAAATTCTCTGCTCATCTTGATATGATTTTCACCACTCCGATTGAAGATAAATTCATCGAAAAAAATGAAGATATCACACGTGATGGCATCATCGGGAATTATGTGCATGGAAACGAACCCGGGCATCACATGCCTTATTTGTACAACTGGACCAACGACGCATGGAAAACACAAGAAAGGGTTAGGATGATCATGAAAACCATGTACAGCAATAAAGAAGACGGTTTGTGTGGCAATGACGATGCCGGACAGATGAGTGCCTGGTATATTTTCAGTGCTCTGGGTTTTTATCCCGTAACTCCGGGCTCAGATGAATATGCGATTGGCAGTCCGATGGTTAACAAAGCAACCATTCAGCTTGAAAATGGAAAAACCTTAATTATCAATACGATCAACCAAAGCTCTGAGAATGTTTATGTCGAAAAAGTAGAAATTAACGGAAAAGTTATTGTAGGAAATATTTTAAAACATAGTAACATTGCTAACGGCGGGCAGATAACTTTTTATTTGCGGAATAACCATAAAGAGATCTAAAAGAAAAAGCAGCAACCGGATTGAACACAGTTGAAAATTATTTATATTTGATAAAATAAAAGATTTTTTCTAATTAAACAAAGTTATTAATCAAGATTTTAAACTCTTAAATGCTATGAAACTTCTAAGATCATTATTCATTGTACTATTATTGTTGGCCATAAGCAGCCAATCTTGCAAAAAAAGCAAATCCTCTGTAATAGAAGGTGAGCAATCACCAATGGGAGTAGTTGGTACTACCGTTCAGGTATCCACCGGAAATGTGGCTGGTGTTAGTAATATTACAGGTTCGGTAACAGAACTAGAGGATGGAATATCCACATTTACGGCATCTGCAACAATTACCAACTCACGAATAAAAACACTGCTGGCCAATTTTCCTGAATTTACCATTTCGGGAAACAATGTTAGCATCTCAGAACTTAAGTTTAAAATAACCGATCAGGGATATCAGGCCGTCAATGTGCTGGATCCAGGGGTCCTTGTTAATTACAACTCAAATGTTGGAGATACCTATCCAATCGCCGGAACAAATTCGAGCAGGACTGTTGTTAGCAAATCAACCGTGGATGATTACTCCTGGGGATATATGGACATTAAAGTTTCAGTGGTTGAAGAAAATCCAAATAAACTAGGGGTCAAAAAAATCAAATACATAGCCAATCATAGATGGGGACTTGTTGCGATTGTGATCACTTTTGATGATAATACAGAACTTAATTTTGGTTTGTTTTCAAGCACGAACAATTAAATTAATTTGACATTTTACTTAACCTGTTACTCTGCCATCGTTAAAATTACGAGTGGATAGCTAATTATGAACCTATGCATTACCTTAATATTTTAGGAGAAAAAAAACCTATACCACCTTATCCACATCATAAAGATTATATTTACAGATGTTATCGCTTCTTTGAAGTAGATAATTTATTTTCTTTTCTTACCATTAATGGTAAATTCAGACTTATCAAAGAATATCTTACCAATCGCAAGTATAAAATTTCAATTCCACGCGATTTACTTATTGATCCAACAAGTTCTTGTAACTTAAAATGTAAAGGGTGTTGGGCCGCCGACTATGACAGAAACAATAACTTATCCTTTGAAAAACTTGATGAAATCCTTACAGAAGCTGAAAAGCTCGGAGTGATGGATATAGTAATGAGCGGTGGCGAACCACTTATGCGTAAAAACGACATTATTGAGCTTTGCCGCAAGCACCATAAACTCACATTTGCAATGTTTACCAACGGAACGCTTATTGATGAAGCTTTCGCAGATGAAATGGCCGAACTTGGTAATTTAAATGCTTTTATCAGTATCGAAGGGTTTAAGCAAGAGAATGACTTTAGGAGAGGTGAAGGTACATTTGATAAAGTAGTCGCAGCCATGGATCTTTTGAAAAAAAGGGATATCGGGTTTGGATTCTCGGCCTGCTATCATGCTAAAAATTACGAAACCATTGCAAGCGACGAGTTTCTTGATTTTATACGGTTGAAAGGTGCATGGTTTGGTTGGCTGTTTAATTATATCCCTGTTGGAAGCGACGCAGATGTTTCATTGTGTTTGAATGCAAAACAACGTCGGTTTGTAAAAGAAAAAATCGAGCAGTATTCTCTCAAGCATAAATACGCCATCATTGATTTTGCCAATTGCGGACATAAAGCTTTCGGTTGTGTTGCTGCCGGGAATGATTTTGTACACATCAATGCAAATGGAGATGTTGAACCTTGCGCATTCTGCCATTATTCGGATACAAACATCAATGATAAATCGCTTGAAGAGGCGTTGCGCTCACCCTTTTTTAAAAAATTCCGAAGAGCAAAACCTTTTTCATCGAACTTTATGCGACCCTGCCCTATGGTAGATGTTCCCGAAGCAATCGTTGAACTCACTAAGTTAGAAGGAGTTAAATCGACCCATCTCAATAATCCTGAATCAGCTGAACAGTTAGTTCGAAAGACCATTCCCTTTGCTGATGCCTGGAAACCTGTTGCAGACGAAATGTATAAAGATCTCCCTAAAAAGCAGAAGAGAAGGCTGAATATTATTTCTAGGCTTTATTTGCGCTCTAACAATATTGTTAACCGTTAATTAGCTGATATTATCCGCTAAATATTCTAAATCCGGAGTTCTTAAAATTGAGAAAACATGATTAAAATAACATTTCTACCATATAAATTCAAATTTTTAGGTTTTGCGCTTATTGTCATTGGCTGCTTCTTTGCAGTTCTTTACAACTGTTTCGGTTTTTCGTTGCAAATGCCTGCTTTTGCGATATATTCTTCATTTATGCAAACCAAAATATTTACTATTATTCATACCAATTTTGCCGACGAACTAATACTTTTGCTACTCATCGCTGGATTACTATTTCTGATGTTTTCGGAAGACAGGTTTGAAAATCAACATCTCAATCAATTTCGAATAAAGGCACTTATTTATGCTATAATTACGAACTACCTCTTGCTGATTTTTTCTATCCTCTTTATATTTGGCGGTGGGTTTATGTCTGTGCTTATATTTAATTTATTTTCGATCTTAATTATTTATCAAATATTTTTCTACATTTTTAAAAAACGGTTTAAAAACAATTCCGGAAATCATAATAAAAATAATAATGAATCTTGATCACATCCACTTTAAAACCAGAAATGATTTCAGGGAATGGCTAAAAATCAATCATGATAAAAGCATTGGCATCTGGATCATTTTCCATAAAAAACACACTCAGAGAGAAACCATCTCTTATGATGAAGCTCTTGACGAAGCATTGTGTTTCGGATGGATCGATAGCACAAAAAAAGGGTTGGATGATGAAAAATATATCTGGAAATTCACTCCCAGAACCAATATAAAAAACTGGTCGGACATCAATAAAATGAGGGTTAACAAATTAATTAAAACCGGATTGATGACTGAAGCAGGATTGAATAAAATAGACCTTTTTTTAAGCACCGGAAAAGTTGACTGGAAAGTTGAAGCAAAACAAAAACTCCCCAAAGAAGCATTGAATATCCCCGAATTTATCGTCGAATATTTTGAAAAACATGAGCCCGCCCTTGCCAATTTCAATAAATTAGCTCCATCCCATAAAAGAAATTATATATTATGGATTGCAGACGCTAAACGACCAGAGACAAAAATTAAAAGACTTACCGAATCGGTAATGTTATTATTAAAAAATGAAAAATTAGGAATGAAATGAAAATTGCAATTATTGGTACAGGCGGTGTTGGTGGCTACTTTGGCGGAAAAATGGCCCAGGCCGGATTTGATGTAACTTTTGTGGCAAGGGGCAAACATCTGAATGCCATCAAAACAAAGGGGTTGACTGTCAAAAGCATATTAGGTGATTTTGAAATTAAAAACGCAAAAGCAACTGACAATATTGAAAATATCGGCCCTGCCGATCTCATCATTATTGCAGTAAAGGCATGGCAAGTTAAAGAGTTAGCCAAGGACCTAAAACCGATCATTCACGAAAAAACCATGATTCTTCCATTGCAGAATGGAATTATGGCAGTTGATGAGTTGAAAGAACAGATTAGTGAGCAAAATATTATAGGTGGTCTGTGTCGGATTATCAGTAAAATTGAATCCCCCGGGGTTATCAATCATCTTGCGATAACACCTACCATTGTTTTTGGGGAGATCTCAAATATCAAAACAGAAAGGCTTCTGGTTTTAAAAGAAATTTTTGACAGATCAGGAATAAAATCAAGTATCGCCGACGACATCCATGCCGAACTTTGGAAGAAATTTATTGGCATTTGTGTGAGCGGATTATTGGCGGTTACAAAAACCACCTATGGCGAATTGAGAGCGTTAAAGGAAACAAGGCAAATGATGATAGAATTATTAGCTGAAATTTTTCAATTATCACAAAAAACTGGAATACAACTTGAAGCCGGCTTTTTGGATAAAACCATTTCATTCATCGATTCATTCCCTCCCGATTCGACTTCCTCACTAACCAGAGATGTATGGGAAGGTAAACCCTCCGAAATTGAATACCAGAACGGTACAGTTGTCCGACTTGGAGAAAAATACGGGATTCCAACTCCGGTAAATCGTTTTGTTTACAACTGCATTTTACCCATGGAGGCAAAAGCAAGATTATTTTCAATAAATCGCTAAAACGACTGATAAACATTATCATATAAGTAAAAGTGAAAGATTTGTAAGTAAAAACCTGAATATTCTTAATGAAAACGAAATTGAAATAGATGGTATTATTTATAAATGAATTGTTTCTTTTTTAATATTAAAAACACAGTTCTAAATGTTAAAACATAAGAACATATGAACCGGATTATTAAATTTATTTTAAGCATATTATTTTTATTTGTTGGAATTACAGGTGGAATGCTTTATGCTGGAACAGAGCATATTCAAGATAATGCCAAAATATTAGTTATGGTAGAATACCAACTATGGATTCCAAATGTTGATTGGGCAAATAAGATATTCCATGAACAATCACTGCAAGACTCGAATACAGAAAGAATCTTTAGAAATAGAATTGAAACTGTTTATTCTGAAGTTAAGATTGGGCAGTTTAAAGGTTTTCAATTACCTGAAGAATGGCAAAAAGAAAATGAAACGGATAGGATTTTTTGGGGTAAAAAGAGTGAATCAATGCTAAGAAATTGGGTTTTACCGAGAAAAAAACGCTGGAATTTAGATGGTACTTGGAACTGGTAGCAAATTATGTATGAAGGTTACTTATATACGGTTAATATAAAATGAGTAAAAGGAATTGGAATAAAAGCACCTAATCGAATTCTAAGACCTAACCAAACTTTATACAGAAAATATTTTTAAATTTTATGATTATAGAGCAACGCCCTCTGGATTATATTGCTCAAGGGATGTTTATCCGGGCGGGTCACCCTCTGGAAAAATTACACCAGCTATTTGGCGATGATGTAAAGTTTATTTGTATTTTTAAACTTTTTAAACAGCTTACAACAAGTGTGCGCTGCTGCTTATACAGGGCACACACATCGTATCTATCGCACTTGGGCTGATGACACATTTGGAGTTCTTAATGATTTTTGGTAATTTTATTATCTGGGGATAAGAAAGCCCGCCTGCCCGCCCGGACGAGCCGTTCGGACGGGAATGACGCAGTCGGGCAGGCAGTTTCAAACCTGCCGGCAGTACAGGCAGGCAGACTTCCAAACAACAAATACGCAAACCGTTAGCGTTCACGATACAATGCCCAAACCGAGTTCAACTTTAATGCGTTAAATTTAATGAAATAAAATATGAAACTAATTGAAAAAATTTTAGCACCAATTGATATCATTACTGGCTCAGCGGAACAGATAAATGCCGCAATAAAACTGGCAAATGATTACAAATCGTAAATAATACGATGTAAGTTATTAGTGACAAGGAACTAAATGATAATATAAAAGATATTGTCGTAAAAAGGTAAAAGAATCATAAATGAGGTTAAAGAGGTTCTAATTAGCAATAAAGTAAAAGTACGTGAACCGGAAGTTATCTTTGGTTAATTAGTTGACACTATTGTTCAGAAGGCAAATTCAGAGAAAGGCAACCTGATACTAATTGGTGCAAAAGAAAAAATCAGGGAAAAATTTAAAATAGGTATAATTGCTGAACAAATTACAGGGAAGAACACGGGAGTGGTTTGCTTAGTTTCGGTTATATTATCAAAACAAATTGCCGGTTTTATTGGTTGAATAAGGTAACAATACAAAAAAACAGAGAAAAATGAAAGATTATACAACAATACTTGTTCCTGTTGATTTTAATGAGCCTTCGTTAAAAGCGACGCAGTATGCAGCTCAATTGGCAGGCAGTCAAAATGGCGAAGTAATTTTAATGAATGTGATTGAAACCCCCGGCTTGTTAATGGAATTCTTTTCTTCAGGCGATGAACTGGTGAAAATTACCAACAAGGCAAAGGATAAATTACTTGAACTTACAGGTTCGCTGCAAAAGAGTTGGCCAAATGTAAAATTCAGAACCTTGGTCGAGCGCGGAAAACCATACATTAAAATTCTTGAAGCAGCCCAGCAATCAGAGATTAAAATGGTTGTGTTGGGCGAAAACCACGATTGCCAGGAACCTAATACCGAGCTGGGTACAACGGTTTTCCACGTAACCCTGAAATCGACCGTTCCGGTGCTTACCATAAAAGGTATGCCGGTTAAATCGAAGAACAAAATCGTTTTACCACTCGATTTAACCCGCGAAACCGCTAAAAACCTCAAAGCAGCACTGATGTACGGTAAAAATTACAATTCCGAAATTCACCTGGTTTCGGCGTTGATTGGAGGAATCAGGATTAGTGAGAGCAGGATTTACAAAAAACTGAAAGAGGCGGAGAAGGTTTTGAATGCCAATGATATAAGAACTCAGGTTAAGGTTTTTGACATATCAAAAGTGCCGCCTTTCATGCGTGTGCTCGAGTATGCCGAGGAAGTTGAGGCCGACATGATTATTGTAATGACCCATCAGGAGGGTTTCTCTTACGACAATTATATCGGCGCTTTTGCCCATCATATCATCAACTTATCGAAAGTATCGGTACTCAGTCTTACAGCTTCTGCAACCAACAATGATATTGACCATTATTTTAAAACCTTTATTGATCCAATCGGTTTCTTTCGGAGATAATTAACCCGGTTAAAAAAGATTTTGTATTTCTGATGTTAAATTTATTAATCTTATTTTTTTTACTGGCGCTCGGAATTTTAATGCTGCCAAAGCCAATAAAATCCAATAAAGGTATTTTTATTGCAGTTGTGCAGTTGGCTGCTTTTATCTGGTTCGCAAGTAAAATTCAGTTCATTTCGGCTGAAAAACCGATAACCCTTTTTATGAACTGGATTCCTGAGTTGGGGCTGAATATTGAATTTTTGCTTGACGGATTAAGCCTTGCTTTTGCATTGCTGGTTAGCGGTATTGGTGCTTTAGTTTTTCTTTATGCTCATTCGTACATGAAAAGCTATGATCACACCGACAAATTCTTCTTCTTTTTATTCCTTTTCAGTGGTGCCATGTTGGGTTTGGTGATGTCGGCCAACTTAATTCAGCTTTTTATATTTTGGGAATTTACAACTGTTCTCTCCTTTTTCTTAATCAGCTTTTTTCATGAAAAGGAAGTTGCGCGGAAAGCCGCTTTTCAATCGCTGGTTATTACCTTTTTTGGGGGTCTCGCGCTGCTGGCAGGCATCCTTTTAATTGGGAGTGTGGTTGACAGTTATTCACTTAACGATTGGGTTGCAGGTTCAGAAAAAATAAAAGAAAGTAGTTTATACTTACCGGGATTGATATTGATTTTACTTGGGGTTTTTACCAAATCGGCTCAGTTCCCTTTTCATTTCTGGCTTCCGGGAGCTATGCAGGCACCCGCGCCAGTGAGCGCTTACCTGCACTCTGCGACCATGGTGAAAGCCGGTGTTTTTCTGCTAGCCAGGTTAAGTCCGGCACTTGGCGGAACTGCCGAATGGACTTTTGTCATTCCGCTGTTTGGCGTTGTAACCATGCTTATTGGCTCTTATTTTGCCATTACCCAAACCGATTTAAAAGCCATTTTGGCTTACACCACCATCAATGCGCTTGGAATTATGGTACTGCTCATCGGCATCAACACAAAACTTTCGATAAAAGCAGCCGTTTTGTTCCTTTTTATCCACGCATTTTATAAGGCTTCACTTTTTATGATAGCTGGTTTTATTGAAAAGAAAACCGGAACCCGCGACATAAATGAATTGGGAGGTTTGATAAAATCGTTCCCTATTACTTTTGGTATTGCCTTGCTGGCGTTGCTTTCAATGGCCGGACTGCCACCCATGCTCGGTTTTCTGGGCAAAGAGCTGATTTACGAAGCCAAAGTGCAATCGCCGGGTTTTGGGTCGATGATTTTTATTTTTGGAGTAATTTCCAATATTTTCATGTTTGCAGTATCCTCGCGGGTGCTATTTAAGGTATTTCTCGGAAAACCAAAAAACAGTTATACCGTTTCCAAAATTAAAAATGTAATGTTTGTTTTAGGTCCAGGATTGTTGGTATTGCTGAGCCTGATTTTTGGAATTGCGCCAAATATGCTGGGAAAATGGATTATTGAACCGGCAATGAGTGTTATTTATGCTGAACCGGTTAAAATAGAACTCAAACTCTGGCACGGTTTCAACCTGGTACTTTTATTGAGCCTGGCAACGGTTGCGGTTGGAGCATTACTTTCATACATTTTGATTAAGAAAGAATGGGTTGAGGGACAGTGGCGAAAAGTTAACAAGATAATTTTCCCTGTCAGGTTTCCGGAAGTGTTTTCCATAGTGCTTGAAAAGTTTGTTTCCATTTCAGTCAGCAAAACTAAGGTGCTGCAACACGGTTACCACCGATATTACATACTCACAATCATACTTTTTACAGCAGCCTTGCTTTGGTGGCAATTGTACTTTACACGAAGCTGGCATTTGGAAACTGCTTTCACGTTTCAACCATTATACATATCAGGTTTGGTTCTGATTGTAATTCTGGCCACACTGTTTACCGTGCTTACCCACTCGCGCATTGCGGCCATTATTGCCATGGGTGTTACCGGTTATGGATTGGCACTGATTTTTCTGTACTACAGCGCTGTTGACCTGGCAATTACCCAAATTCTGGCCGAAACGCTTATCGTTGTTATGTTTATGCTCATTTTGCAGCGGCTGCCTGTTTTTGCCAAACTTTCGGCAAAAGCAACCAAAATCCGCGACTTAATTGTTGCTTCCATTTTTGGCAGTGCGATGACAATCGTGGCGATAAAAGCCATTAATGTTGATTTTAACAACCCTATTTCGGAGTATTTTATGGTAAACAGCTACGATAAAGCGTATGGTAAAAATGTCGTCAATGTAATCCTTGTCGATTTCAGGGCGCTCGACACACTTGGCGAAGTAACTGTTTTGGCAGTGGCAGCACTTGGCGTTGCGGCATTATTAACCTCAAAAAAACCAAAAACATGAATTCACTGATACTGCAAATCGCTTCAAAATATGTCAGATGGCTGCTGGTGATTTTTTCGGTCATCATTTTAATTCGCGGCCACAATTATCCGGGCGGCGGGTTTATCGGCGGTTTATTGGCCGGACTTTCGCTGGCTTACAAAGGTTTTGCCTTTACTCCCGAACTCCTGAAAAAAGAGATAATAATAAAACCCGAAGGTTTTATCGGGCTCGGGTTAATGCTCGTTTTTATCAGCATTTGGCCCGGCGTTTTTATGAAAAATGCTTTAATGGAAGGTGTTTGGTTTACAATTCCGTTTCCATTTTCGAAAGGAATAAAATTCGGCACCCCTTTTCTGTTTGACATTGGTGTTTTCTTTACGGTAATCGGAGTTACTGTATTGTTTTTGTTTTCATTATCTTACGAAAAAACATGGAAGTAATACTGGCAATATTGGTTGGCGTTTTATACACGGCAGGTGTTTACATGCTGCTGCGAAGGAGTATTCTGAAATTTATCATTGGGATAATTTTTATGAGCAATGCCACCAACTTGCTGGTTTTTCTCTCGGCAGGGCTCATCCCCGGAAGCCCAGCTTTTGTTGACGGCACAACAACCAACGCTGCACAACTGGCCGATCCGCTGCCACAAGCGCTGGTTTTAACAGCAATTGTTATCGGGCTGGGCATGGTGGTTTTTATCCTCGCCCTGAAATATAAGTTTTTTGAAGTTACCGGCACTGATGATTTGGACCAATTAAAACAAACCGATTCACAAAAATGACCATAGTTGCATTGCCCATATTGATTCCGTTCGCGCTGGCTATCTGCCTGTTGATTTTCCGCACGCCAAAAACCTGCCGCTGGGTGGGCCCGCTCGGGAGTTTTACAATTTTCGTGGTTTCGCTGAACCTTTTTTTCCGGTTACAAACCGATGGCATTTTAACCCTGAACATGGGAGGATGGGATGCGCCCTTTGGCATTGTGCTGGTTGTTGATTATCTAAGCGCACTGATGCTGATGGTTTCATCCCTCATCCTTGTTGTTGTTTCGATTTTCGCTATCCGCTTTCTGCCCGATGATATTCCGTTGCCCCGTTTTTACTTTTTCTTTTTCACCCTCGCCATGGGAATGAATGGCGCATTCATCACCGGCGATGTATTCAACCTGTATGTTTGGTTCGAAGTGATGCTTATTTCGTCTTTCGTTTTGATAACGATGGGCAGGAAAAAGGAACAACTGGAAGGAGGAATAAAATACCTCGCCCTCAACCTGGTGGGTTCATTCTTGTTCCTGGCCGGACTTGGATTACTCTACGGAAAAACAGGAACGCTAAATATGGCCCACATAGCCGAAATCCTCAAAAACGACGACCAGGCAATGCTGATGAACACTTCTGTCATCCTGTTTTTTGTGGCATTCGGAATCAAGGCGGCTGTTTTTCCGCTGTTTTTTTGGTTGCCATCATCGTATCACACGCCCAACATTACCATTACATCACTATTTGCCGGACTGCTCACAAAAGTTGGAGTTTACACTTTAATTCGGTTTTTTACGCTCTTTTTTGTTCACGACCAGCAATTCTGGCATAACCTGTTGTTAATTGTTGCCGGGCTGACCATGGTTACCGGTGGAATGGCAGCAGCATCGTATTACGAAACCCGAAGGATTCTTTCGTATCACATTATCAGCCAGATTGGTTACATGATAATGGGACTGGGCATTTTTACGCCTTTGGCCATTGCGGGAGCGGTGTTTTTTACCCTGCATAATATGATTGCCAAAACTGGCGCATTCCTCGCTTCGGGGATGATTGCCAAAATAAAAGGCACATACCACCTGAAAGAAGTGGGCGGATTGTACAAACAAAACCCGCTGCTTGCGGTGTTGTTTATTGTCCCGGCGTTCGCACTGGCAGGTGTTCCTCCCTTATCGGGATTTTTTGCCAAGTTTATGCTGATTAAGGCGGGGATTGAAAGCGAAAGTTATATCATTACAACCGTTGCGCTGCTTACTGGGCTTTTAACCCTTTATTCCATGGTTAAAATATGGAACGAGGCATTTCTGAAAAAACAACCCGAAAATTACGAAAATCAGGAATCATTAAAACTGAATTGGGCCGATTATGTGCCGCTGGCTATTCTTGCCACTGCCTCAGTTTTAATGGGAATTTTTGCGGCAACTGTTTTTACTTATACCATGGAAGCCGCCAACCAACTGATTGAGCCAGCAAATTATATCGAAACAGTTTTAAGAAACAGGACACCATGAAAACATTGAAGATGATATATTATATTCCGGAGTTTATTGTGTTTTACCTGGCAAAACTGGTGCAAGCCAATTTTTACATGGCTTTTATTATTTTATCGCCAAAAATGAAAACACAACCCAGTTTTATCGAATTCCCGCTCAAAATAAAATCATCGGCGGGTTTGTTGCTGTTCAGTAACCTGATTTCGATGACCCCCGGCTCTCTTAGCACTGATATTAGTGATGACAAAAAAACATTGCTTATACATGCATTGTTGATAAGCGACGACCAAAAAATAATTGAAGAAATCGAAAGTATTCAGAAACGGATTTTAAGATTAACAAATTAAACGAATGATAGAATCTTTACCTGATATTGTTTTGTACATTGCTTTTGCATTTTTAATGACGGCAATGATAATCACCCTGGCCAGACTTTTAAAGGGGCCCTCGGTTAACGACCGGATTGCAGCTATGGACCTGATCGCGTCAATCATCATGGGTGTAATACTGCTGTATTCTGTATTGATTAACAACGCAATGTATTTCGATGTACCTGTTATTATCTCATTAATTTCATTTATTGGTACCATCGCAATTTCAACCTATTTAAAGCAAAAAAATGGATAAAATCATTATTTCAACATTAATCCTTTTGGGCTCCTTTTTTATACTGGTTGCTGCCATCGGGATTTTACGCTTCAAAGATTTATACGGGCGTCTACATGCCACCACCAAAGCTACTTCATTCGGCATAATGCTTTTACTCATTGGTGTAAGCCTGTATTTCAATGTATTTCAGGTTTACATGAAAGCGTTGCTCATTATACTCTTTGTTTATTTAACCGCGCCGCTCGCAGCCCATTCAATTGCAAAATCTTTCTCCCCGAAAGGTGAAAAATCGGAAGACGCTATAGAAAACATATAGTCCGCTTACGATAACGGGGAATAAATCATCGGTTTTTCATTATATTTATAAACGATTTAAAAAAATAAGATGAAACTACTTGAAAAAATTTTAGTGCCAATTGATGTCAATACTGACTCAATAGAACAAATAAATGCCACAATAAAACTGGCAAATGCTTACAAATCGGAAATTACACTGATGTGTGTTGTTGGTGATACGGAATTAAAAGATAATATTAAAGATATTGTCGTAAAATCGGTAACAGAATCATTAAATGAGATTAAAGAAGTTCTTATAAGCAATAAGGTAAAAGTACAAGAGCCGGAAATTGCTTTTGGTAAAATAGTTGACTTTATTGTTCAGAAGGCAAATTCAGAGAAAGTCAACCTGATACTTATTGGTACAAAAGAAAAAAAGAAAAGGGAAAAATTTAAACTGGGTATAATTGCTGAACAAATTATCAGAGAATCTGATATACCTGTATGGTTGGTTAACGGGGAGAAAAAAACATTGTTTTCCAGTATTCTTTGCCCGGTTGATTTCTCAGAACCCTCAAAACGAGCTCTTACGAATGCTGTTTTATTGGCAAGGAAGTTTGATGCAAGTTTAAAAATTATTACTGTTTACGAACCTCTTGAATATGTTTCCAAAAGAATTAATATTGATTTGGATGAAGAAAATGCAACCAGATTGCAACGGGTTAAAGATAAAATGAAAGCATTGATTAAAGACCTTGATTTGAAAGGGGTTAATCATAAAATTGAAATAAAGTACGGTAAAGCGGATGAGAAAATTTTGGATACAATTAAAAAACAACATATCGACTTGCTGATAATGGGAACCAATGGACGAACAGGGTTAAGCCGGTTTTTTATGGGGAGTGTTACCGAGAAAGTTATTCGCGAAATGCCTTGCTCTTTCATTACAATAAAAAAAATTGATGTTATTCAACAATAACTCGACTATAAAATAAAAGAAATATTTCGAAGCTATGGGACGGAAAAATTAAAGACGATACAAGAGGATATACCAATGATGAAATCACATTTCAATACTTCATACAAACAAATGGTTCACCAGACTTTACAACATAGAATATTGTGGCAACAACAATGATTGCACAACAAATTCACAATGGATTTTCGTATACGCTCACTACCAAACTTGGAGATATTTTAAATTATGCTGAAGCTCAATATGGAAAGAGAGATTATTCATATACAATTTTAGGTATTGAATTTTATAATTTACCAATTCCTCAAGTATGGTATCCCCAAAACTGTAAGCATTATGCAATACAACTTACTGCAAGATGTCTAATAGATTTTAATGAAGGAATTTATGAATTAGCACACGAAGTCATTCATTGTTTAAGTCCAACGGCTGGACAATTTCCCGCAACTGTATTGGAAGAAGGTATTGCTACATATTTTGCTGTTGATTACACACAAAAAAATGGACACGGGAATTTTAGCAACATTACTGACCAGAGGTATAAAAATGCCTACAATTTATTTTCTCAATTAATTGCCTTTGACATTGATATAATCAAAAAAGTTAGGCAGGTTCAACCAACAATCTCATTAATAGCACACTCAGAGATTATAGCAATAAACAATACTATACCTATTCAATTGGCGACTGACTTAACTCAAATATTTTGACAAAAACACCTATACATAATATTGACGGACGAAGAAGAGCAGCCGATAATCGAGTAGGATGCCCCACCAGCGTTAGCTGATGGGGAGAACCTCTCACAATACTGTATCCCAAAGTTTTGGGAGGTCTCGCCAGCCTGACCGACCGGGCAGGTATACAGCGGTTCGTTAAGTTGTGAGGAAATTGATATACTAAAGACGTTACTGCTGCGCATAAAGGACTTTCGGTCCGAATGCCCACCTGAACGAATTCATTCGGGCAGGGATGTTCATCCGGGCGGGTTAACATCTGGGAAAATTATACTTGCTGTATAGCGGTTATTTAGAGTTTATTTGTATTTATATACTTTTTCAACTGTTTAGAACAAGTGTGTGCTGCTGCTTATTCAGGGCACACACAGGATTTTATTCATCATTTCCACTTCCAATTTAATTTACTTTCAATCAACTTACTAAATTTTATCCTTTCTGATTATATTTGCACTGAAACGATGATTAAAACACTAGATCGTTGGCAGCCATGAAAAAAACGCAATAATAAGGATTTTTTTAAATGAAAAAAAAAAACGAGGAAGTCGGACAATGGCACGCCATTGAATTTAGTCATGTTATTGACAATATGGAGAGCTCCATCAATGGCCTTAAATCAGTTGAAGCAAAAAACAGGCTTTTAAAGTATGGACTGAACCAAATAAAAAGAAAGAATAAGGACGGCGCAATAAAGCTCCTATGGCGACAAATCAACAACCCGTTAATTTGGGTACTGATAGGTTCAAGTACATTGGCTACTGTATTGGGAAAAATTACAGATGGCTTGGTAGTCCTTTCTGTTGTTGTCGTAAACACTATCATAGGATTTATACAGGAGTTTAAGGCGGGCAAAGCCATTGAAGCATTAAGCGATTTGGTGCCAGAAAATACAACTGTTATGCGCGATGGACAACTCGTTACCATAACTGTATCGGAAATTGTGCCCGGCGACATTGTTCAGTTGGCTGCTGGCGACCGTGTTCCTGCCGACATGAGGCTTATCCAACAAAAAAACTTTCAAGTCGAAGAAGCTGCGTTAACCGGCGAATCTGTTCCTTCGCAAAAAATAGTGGATGCTGTCAATAGAGATGCCGTTATTGGCGATAGAAAATGTATGGTTTTCAGCGGTACATTGGTAGTTTCAGGTACTGCTACAGCTATTGTAGTTGCTACAGGTATGAATACCGAACTCGGTAAAATATCAGATATGCTTAGCGAAACAATAGATCTGGAAACTCCCCTCACAAAGAAACTTGCAGTAATAGGTAAATATTTAACTGTCGGAATTTTAGCTATAACAATTGTAATAATGTTTGTTGGCACTTTCCGGGCTTTGGAGCAAGGTTTTTTGTTATACACTGCCCTAAAAGACAGCTTAATATTTGCCATTGCACTTGCAGTAGGGGCAATCCCTGAAGGTCTTCCGGCTGTGGTTACAATTGCGCTTGCTATTGGCGTTCAACGTATGGCAAAACGAAAAGCCATTATTCGAAAGCTCCCTGCTGTTGAAACATTGGGGAGTACAACGGTTATTTGTTCCGATAAAACAGGCACACTTACCCGCAACGAAATGACCGTTAATGAACTTTGGAACTATCAAAATAGCATTCAATTATCAGGCGTTGGCTATCATTTATCGGGTTCATTTATGCTTAATGGAGTTGAATTGACCACTTTGCCTGAAGAAATAAAAGTTTTACTAAAAAATGCTGTGTTATGCAGCGATGCTAATATCATTTACGAAGGCAAAGAATATAGCATTTCGGGCGACCCAACTGAAGTCGCCTTGGTAGTAGCGGCAGCAAAAGCAGGTATTGATACAGATGATTTACGACAAGCGCATCAACGAAAAGATGTTATTCCTTTTGACTCTGAGCTGCAATATATGGCTACGCTTAATGACCATGTAATAATTAAAGGTGCACCCGAAGTTATACTAAAACGTTGCTACGAGCATATCGGCGGTTATTCCTTAGATTCTCAACAAATTATCTCTCAAATTGAACACTTAGGTTCTAAAGGAATGCGAGTTTTGGCAATTGCTCAAAAAGATTGGACTAAAATTAATAGCCACGAATTAACTCCCGACGATGTCGTGGATGGGTTTCAATTTGTTGGCCTTATTGGTATGATTGACCCTCCTCGCCCGGAAGCAATCGAAGCTGTTAATGCATGCCATAATGCTGGCATTACAGTAAAAATGATAACCGGCGACCATCATGCTACTGCCCGTTCCATTGGCATGGAATTAGGACTATCGCTAGATGGCAAAGTTGTTACGGGTGTTCAACTATCGAAAATGGACGATACCGCATTAGACGAAACCATTCGAAGCACAAACATTTTCGCCCGTGTAGCTCCCGAACATAAACTTCGTTTAGTAAAAGCATTGCAAAAAAACAATGAAATTGTAGCCATGACCGGTGATGGGGTGAATGATGCACCATCGTTAAAACAGGCAAATATTGGCGTTGCCATGGGTATTACAGGTACATCGGTTTCAAAAGAATCGGCTGACATTGTACTTGCCGACGACAATTTCTCAAGTATCGGCGCTGCCGTTGAGGAAGGCCGAAGGGTTTACGACAATTTACTTAAATCGCTCGCATTTTTACTTCCCACCAATTTGGGTTTGGCTCTTATTCTTATTTATAGCATCATGTTCTTTCCATTTAGTCCGATTACAAACGAACTATTGCTACCAATGTTGCCAACTCAATTATTGTGGATAAACTTAGTTGCTGCAATAGCTTTGGCCTTGCCACTGGCATTTGAAGTAAAAGAACCTAATGTAATGAGCCGTCCTCCACGAAAACCTCAAGAACCTCTTTTTAACAGGTTCGTAACATTCCGGGTATTTTTCGTTTCTGTTTTAATGACTACAGGCACCATCATGCTGTTTAATTGGGGATATTTCAATTCGCTGAAAGAGGGAGTGGCTCAGGTAGATGCATTGGCAAAATCGCAAACCATTGCTGTTACTTTTGTCATCATGTTTCAAATATTCTATTTAATCAATTGCAGGTCACTTAACGATTCTGTCTCGAAAATTGGTTTCTTCAGTAACAAAATCATCTTCTGGGGAATTGCCACAATTCTCATTTTGCAAGCACTGTTTATTTACACACCCTTTATGCAAAAAGTATTTGGAACTGCATCACTCGATTTAAGAGGTATAGTAATCTCTTTGGTTGCCGGTTCAATAATATTCCCGATTATTGGTATAGAAAAATGGATAGTTAGGAGACTATCTGAAAATAAGATATAGTACAGATAATCATATTTTTATGTTCTAATTGAAATAGAATATGACAGAACACCAAATTTTGTAATATTCTTAGTGTATCCATTGTCTAATTGTGCCTTTGTGGCTAATTTTTTTCTGCCTCGAAGGTACTATTGCACCAAAAAGCTTAAAAAATCAGACAGTCTCTTATAATCATGAATTCAAAATCATGATAATTATAAGGGTATAATTGAAAGCTTAAAATCATATTCTGCAAGATGCAATCAGCATATTCAAAAGCAGTATAAAAATTCAAGAGCTCATTGTTTATAACGTTTTGATTTCATAAAGGATTTCAAACGTTTTGATTAAAAGATGTATATTATTTTATTTGATTCGACAGGATGGACAAATATGATAAACGAGATAAAAAAACAATAATCATTGCTGCCAATCGAGTAGCCCGCCCCATCAGCCAACACTGACAGGGAGAGGCTCTCACCTGCCTGCGCAGGCAGGTACCACCGTATCCCGAAGTTTCGGGAGGTTTCGCCCGACTGAACCGGTCGGGCAGGTATACAGCGGTTTCCCGATACATCGGGATGGGGCAATTTTCTCGTAATAAGTAAGCATAGCCTCATAAAAGAAAAGTATCCATACCTCCATCATTTCGATGATAAATTTTTAATTGTTTTTTCCCGAAAGCTACTTTAAAATATATAATTTTGCATACGTTATGCTTTTCATTACATAACGCACAATTTATTTACAAATAAAAAGTCATTAAGATGAACAACGCAATTTTTGATTTTAAAGAACCAAAAAACGAACCGATTTACACATATTTGCAAGGAAGTCCGGAACGAGAACTTCTTTTAAAAGAACTGGATAAACAAAGTAATCAGGAAATAGAAATCCCATTGATTATTGGCGGAAAGGAAATATTTACAGGGAATACAGAAAACGTTGTATCTCCGCATAAGCACCAACATATAATTGCAAAATATCACAAAGCAAGGCCGGAAGATGTTAAGGCTGCCATTGAAGCAGCGCTTAATGCTAAAACAGAATGGATGGAAACTTCCTGGGTGGAACGTGCTTCGATAATGCTGAAAGCAGCCGAATTGATTTCGAAAAAATACCGTTACGTTTTAAATGCGGCTGCCATGCTTGGCCAGGGGAAAAATGCTTATCAGGCGGAAATTGATGCAGCCTGCGAAACCATCGATTTTTTGAGGTTTAACGTACATTTTGTTTCGCAGATATTCGAGAATCAACCGACCATTGGCCTTGATAATATCAACCGACTTGAATACCGTCCGCTCGAAGGATTTGTTTTCACCATTTCTCCTTTCAATTTTACCGCAATTGCGGCTAATTTAAATACATCGGTTGCTCTGATGGGAAATACAACGGTTTGGAAGCCTGCTACCACTTCATTACTATCAAGTTATTATTTAATGAAGATTTATAAAGAGGCCGGAATACCGGATGGGGTCATTAATTTTATTCCGGGTTCGGGAGCCATGATTGGCGACCTTGTATTAAAACACCGTGATTTGGCAGGCATCCATTTTACAGGTTCTACCGGTACTTTTAATGGACTTTGGAAAACGGTAGGGCAAAACCTTGAACTTTACAAATCGTACCCCAGATTGGTAGGCGAAACCGGTGGTAAAGACTTTATTTTTGCCCATAATTCAGCCTATCCGGAACAACTGGCTACAGCCATCGTGAGTGGTGCTTTTGAATATCAGGGACAAAAATGCTCGGCAGCTTCCAGAACCTATATTCCAAAATCCATTTGGGTGGAAACCAAAAAATTCATTCTGGAAAAAGTTTCAAAAATAAAACTCGGGGATGTTTCCGATCTGAATAATTTCATGAATGCCGTAATTGATGAAAAGTCTTACGAAAATATCATGGGTTATATCAATGATGCAAAAAAAGCACCCGATGCTAAAATATTGTTTGGTGGAAAGGGCGACAAAAGTGTTGGTTATTTCATTGAACCGACCATTATCGAAACTACCAATCCAAATTTTAAAACCATGCAGGAAGAAATTTTTGGGCCAGTAATGACTATTTTTATTTACGAAGATGATCAGTTTGAGCAAACTTTAAAAATTTGTGATGAAACTTCACCTTATGCGCTTACGGGTTCTATATTCTCAAATGATAAGTACGCTACGATTAAAGCATGCAGAATCCTTCGTTACGCAGCCGGAAATTTTTATTATAACGACAAACCCAGTGGTGCGGTGGTAGGATTACAACCCTTTGGCGGGGCCCGTGCTTCAGGCACAAATGATAAAGCAGGAAGCTATTTAAACTTACTTCGTTGGACAAGTCCCAGAACTGTAAAAGAAACCCTTTTGCCACCAACTGATATTGAGTATAAATACATGAAAGGATTCCGGTTTTAAAGAAAATTTTTGACAAATCAGGAATAAAATCAAGTATAGCCGATGACATCCATGCCGAACTTTGGAAAAAATTTATACACCCTCGCACCTTGTTTATATCCAAAAGATTTGCATATTTGAAATATTTATACATACTGCGAATGGGTGTGCTTATGCTCATGCTGGGCACACATCGAGTAGGCTGCCCCACCAGCGTTAGCTGATGGGGAGAACCTCTCACACCACTGTACGTACGGGTCTCGTATACAGCGGTTCATTAAGATGTGGGGCAATCTTTACGTAGTAAGTAAGCAA
>Ga0180007_10000289_pt1 | contig 89755 bp, 75 predicted proteins | sample MM_PC_MetaG_FD_121122 | JGI IMG/M metagenome (GOLD analysis project Ga0180007, IMG submission 121122) | Groundwater microbial communities from the Aspo Hard Rock Laboratory (HRL) deep subsurface site, Sweden - MM_PC_MetaG | ecosystem: Environmental > Aquatic > Deep subsurface > Groundwater...
ATCGTTCCCGTAGGTTCTGATTCATTGACGTCAATATCACTGGTAAGAGCAATGCCGCTGTTATCAAAAACACGCATACGAGCATCAATATCAGCATCAGCTGCTACCGTTTCGTGGGCCCAGGTAATGACGAAGCCGCCATCTGCCAAGGCGGCGGCAAGTGGGGATTCCTGATCCAGGACGGTTGTCGTGGAAGCAGTTACAACAGATCCAAGAGCTGCTCCACTGGAGTTAAACATCTGATAGAAAACGCCATCGCCATCACCATCGAATGAGGTGGCTGGCGTTGTATCTGTATTGACGCGAGTTTCCCAGACGGCAACAAAATTACCATTGGCAAGCTCAGTTACACTTGCATTCTCCATAAATCCAGCATCATGGCTGCCATCAGCTAATTCTATACTGGCCGTTAATGGATTGCCCACAGCAGCCTTTCCAATAGAGGGTAGCAGCAAAGAAAATATCATTAGTACGCTAAGGAGACTGCAGGTAATTCGTGCAGAAAAATAGGCCATGGTATACCTCGCCAGAAGTAAAAGAACCTGAATGTGGTGGTGGTTGATAATGCACTGAGGTGATAAAGAATTGTCTTCCAAGGTGTCTCAAAAGTAAATCGTAAATCGTCTCAAGCTAGCTAATTCACTACAATCTTATCGTGTTTTGTTCTCTTTATCTATGGTTTTTTTTTAAATATATTTCTATGAACCACTCCTGCTGCGAAAATATGAAATCTCGTTTGTTTGGGATGGGGGGCAAGTCTACCTTTGACTATTGCTCTGAATGTGTGGTAGAGAAAAACATCTCCAGACCACTACACATAGAATATCCAGGCCCTTGGTATCACGTTATGAACCGGGGCAGGCGAAGAGAAGAGAGATTCTCCTCGTCCAATGACTATGAACTGTTCATCACTGTTCTCAAGGAACCCGTTGAAATGTTTCACCACAACGGTTCCGCCTACTGCCTCATGTCTACCCATTACCATCTGCTGTTCCATACCCCGACGGCAACATCTCCTGCTGCATGAGCCATATCAACGGTGTCTATACCCAGCGTTTCAATCGAGCCCATAAAAATGAAGGGCAGTTGTTCAGCGGCCGTTTCAAGGCGGTGGTTGTGGATAACGACAGTCATCTTCTGGAGGTGTTACGCTACATCCACAAAAATCCATTGCGGGCAGGGATAGTGGAAGATGTGGATGATTTCACATGGAGCAGTCATAAAGGATATTGTTCCAGGGCCAAGAAGTGGGATTGGCTGCATAAGGATATTTTGTTGGCCATGTTTTCGGAAAAAAGAAATCAGGCCAGGAAGTTATACCTGGAATTTATGGAGGAACAGGAGTCAGAGGAGATTGCAGCCTTTTATTCAAAGAAGAATTTGTCGTCCATTCTGGGGTGGTGAAGGGTTTAAAGATTGGCTCAGGAAAAATTTTCAGGAGCTCCGCTTTAAGCAGGATGTCCCTAAATTGAAAGAACTTGCCTTAAGTGGTCATGTCATCAGGAAATTGGTGTGCAGAGAATTCAAGGTTAAAAACGATGTACTTATGTTTTCAAGGCGTGGGACAGAAAATCTTTCCCGGGATGTAGCCATTTTTCTGCAGAGAAAGTATTGCGGTCAAACCCTTGCTGAGTTGGGCAGGGATTATAATATTGCCAGTTATAGCAGTGTCAGCAGTCACTTCGAGAGAGCAAAGTCGAGACTGGTAACAGATCAGCAATTAAAAGAAAAGGTGTCCAGGATTGAACTCAAACTCAACAAAGGTCAAAGGGAGACTTGACCCCATTACTTCATTTGGCAGCCACAGGCGCAAAAAAAAAGGCGGGAAACAGTTACTGTTTCCCGCCTTTTTTTGATTTTCGATTAGTTAAAAATGAAACATGTAGAGAAATTAGAAAACAAACCCGACGCCAAGAGTGACGACATGATTTCCATCACTGCTGTTGTCTTCAATGTCATTGTAATCCAGCTCATCAAAGAACCACTCATACCGGTATTTCACGGTGACAAATGTGCTGTCATTGATGAAAGACTTGAAGCCGACCTGTGGTCCCATAGTACCGGTTATGTCATCTTCATTGTAGCTCGCACCGATGAATACGCCGATAAACGGCTGAAAGGTATCGTTAGTTGTCAAGCCAAGGAAATGATAATTAACAAAGGGAATGGTTGAGGCTCCCCATTGATCGTCGGCGTCATCAATAAAGCTGTATCCCAATGATTGAATCAAACCAATTTCCAAGTTTTTAGTGGTAAAATAGCCGTACGCCGCCTCCAGGTTCAAGGTTCCCACTTCAGCACCTTGGGCATGGAAAAAACTGCCTCCAAGCTGCAGTGAACTGTCACTAGCGTTCTGGGCGGCCTGCACCGAAGCAGCCATTCCTGTTATCAGTAGAGAAGCGCCTATCACTGCTGCCTTAACACAATAATGTTTTTTCATTTTTTACCTCTTCTTTTTATTGTTGTTGAACTGCTCTACCTTGTTGGCTTTTCTATTTATTTTAGTGCCTCTTAAGCAAACTCAGCTAGAAAACCGTAGGGCCTGCCTGTATCCTGAAATAACGTAAAATTTTTAGACATAATTTCTTGCTAGGCTAGAATCCAACAATAGTTACTGAAGACACAGCTCCAAGCTGAGTTTCATATAGTGGTTCTTGTGTTTTTATACGCAAATTCCAATCCGGACATTACTGCATGATTTTGATAATGACAATACTTTTATGATCATATAGATAGAAAATAGAAATAGGGGTCAAGTCTACCTTTGACTTTCACCGTGAATGTGTGGTATGTAAAAAAACATGTCCAGACCACTACGCATAGAATATCCAGGCGCCTGGTATCACGTCATGAACCGGGGCAGGCGAAGAGAGGATATATTCTCCTCGTCGAATGACTATGAACTTTTCATGGCTGTTCTCAAGGAAACCGTTGAAATGTTTCATCTCAACGTTTCCGCCTACTGTCTCATGTCTAACCATTACCATCTGCTGCTCCATACCCCGGACGGCAACATCTCCCGCTGTATGAGGCACATCAACGGCGTCTATACCCAGCGTTTCAATCGAGCCCATAAAAATGAAGGGCAGTTGTTCAGCGGCCGTTTCAAGGCGGTGGTTGTGGATAACGACAGTCATCTTCTGGAGGTGTTGCGCTACATCCACAAAAATCCATTGCGGGCAGGGATAGTGGAAGATGTGGATGATTTCAAATGGAGCAGTCATAAAGGATATTATTCCAGGGCCAAGAAGTGGGATTGGCTGCATAAGGATATTTTGTTGGCCATGTTTTCGGAAAAAAGAAATCAGGCCAGGAAATTATACCTGGAATTTATGGAGGAACAGGAGTCAGAGGAGATTGCAGCCTTTTATTCAAAGAAGAATTTGTCGTCCATTCTGGGTGGTGAGGGGTTTAAAGATTGGCTCAGAGAAAATTTTCAGGAGCTCCGCTTTAAGCAGGATGTCCCGAAATCGAAAGAACTTGCCTTAGGCGGCCATGTCATCAGGAAATTGGTGTGCAAAGAATTCAAGGTTAAAAACGATGTACTTATGCTTTCAAGGCGTGGAACAGAAAATCTTTCCCGGGATGTAGCCATTTTTCTGCAGAGAAAGTATTGCGGTCAAACCCTTGCTGAGTTGGGCAGGGATTATAATATTGCCAGTTATAGCAGTGTCAGCAGTGCCTTCGAGAGAGCAAAGTCGCGACTGGTAACAGATCAGCAATTAAAAGAAAAGGTGTCCAGGATTGAAACCAAACTCAACAAAGGTCAAAGGAAGACTTGACCCCATTATAACATTCCTCTGTTTTTTCTTCTCCATAATCACAACGTCAAACATTATAGCTCCGCTTAAGGAGTGTTGCAAGGGACGGCCATGGGTATTGCTGCCGATATAATTCTCCTCGTCATTACTGCTTTTTTCTGTGGGTTGCTGATGCAGCGCCTTCATCAACCCCTGATCCTCGGCTACCTTCTTGCCGGAGTCATCCTTGGTCCCTATACCGGTGGCCTGACTGTGGCAGATGGACATGACATCGAACTGCTGGCGGAAATCGGGGTGGCTCTTCTTCTCTTTGCCCTGGGGCTCGAGTTTTCACTCAAGGACCTTAAACCGGTAAAATATATCGCTCTCATCGGTACGCCAATTCAGATAATTTTTACCATTCTCTTGGGGTATGGCATAGGGCAGGTTTTGGGTTGGGAGTGGAAGGAATCGATCTGGCTTGGTGCATTGATCAGTCTCTCCTCGACCATGGTCATCCTCAAGACCCTGATGAACCAGGGCTGGTTAGGTACTCTGTCCAGCAAGGTGATGATTGGTATGCTGATCGTCCAGGACCTGGCTGTGGTCCCGATGATGATCATTCTGCCGCAGATGAATGATCCCGCCGCTGGCCTCAGCTCTCTTGGGTTCGCCGCTATCAAGGCAATATTATTTCTGGTGACCATGCTTCTCCTGGGCACCAAACTCTTGCCGATATTATTGCGGCATATTGCCCGATTCGGCTCCCGTGAACTCTTCCTCCTCGCTATCACCGCCATCGGACTTGGCATTGGCTATGGCACCTATCTGGTGGGTTTGAGTTTCGCTTTTGGCGCCTTCGTTGCTGGAATGGTTCTCAGTGAGTCCGACTATGGCCACCAGGCCCTGAGTGATATAATCCCACTGCGCGATTTGTTCGGTCTTCTCTTCTTTGCCTCCGTCGGTATGCTCCTTGACCCCCGTTTTCTCTTCAATCATTTGGGACAGGTACTGACCCTGGTGCTATTGGTCAGTTTCGGGAAGGGCTGTATCTTTTACCTGCTGGCGAAGGTCTTTCGCTATGGCAATATTATTCCTCTGGCAGTAGGTCTCGGGCTTTTCCAGATCGGCGAATTTTCCTTTGTCCTGGCCAGAGTCGGAGTGAGCACCGGCTCAATCAGTAATGATCTCTACAGCCTGATTCTGACCTCGGCGGTGATGACCATGGTCATGACTCCGTTGATTTCGGGCCAAAGTGCTCGTCTCTATGCCTTGAAAAAGAAATGGTCAGGTCATGTGGCCCTTGAAACCATCAATTTTCCCGATGAGGGGTTGTGTAACCATGTTGTCATAGCAGGTGGCGGTCGGGTTGGCTTTCAGGTTGCCACGGTCCTGCATCGCTTCGGTACCCCCTTTGTCATCGCCGAGCTCGATCAGACAAGGGTCGAGCAGGCAAAGGTGGCGGGGTATCCTGTTATATATGGTGACAGCAGCCATGAAGTGGTCCAGAATGCTCTGGCCATGGACCGGGCTTCTCTGTTGGTTGTGACTATTCCCGGTATTGTGGTTGTTCGTGCCATCATCAATCATGCCCGCAAGGTAAACAGCACGATTGAGGTGGTTGCCCGCATTTCAGATCCTGAATTCTTTCCTGTTTTCAAGGAACTTGATGTCTCTAACCTGGTGTATCCGGAATTTGAGGCAGGTCTCGAAATCACCCGCCAGGTTCTTCTCCATCTTCGTATTCCAGCCTCGGATATTCTCCACCACACCGAGGCCCTGCGCAAGAAATTACTGGCGCCACGGTTAGCCAAAAGCGAGGATTATCATACCCTGGGCCAGCTCCGGGAAGCAGAACAGTATTTTGATTTACAGTGGGTAAAGTTGCATCCCAGCAGCAGGGTCATTGGTTTGAGCATAGGCGAGGCCCAGATCAGGCGAAGCACCGGTGCTTCCGTGGTTGGGGTAATTCGCCAGCAGCAGTTGGTTCCAAACCCCGATGCCGGCTTTCGCTTCGAGGCGAATGATCAGGTGGCAATAATCGGTTCGGCTGATGCTCGGGATCGTTTCAGGGCTGTTGTCCGCCAACCGGAAAAAGAAAATTCGCCTCAGAAAGAGGTGGCTGGGGCTGCTGAGAAGGGGATCGCTTAAAAAAAGGAAAAATTCACGTGCAAGATCTATGGCTGCTGCCTGATGGCCAAGGATGTTCCTCTGGCAGCTGAGGAGGTCAGGTACAAGCGGACTTTTTTACAAGAGTGGTTCCCTCTACGAGGATGCGCCCAGCCCCAAAAAACAAGATAGACAGGCCCATCCCCTGTTTAATAGTTCTCCGCAGCTTTTGTCAGTGTTTCCTTGATATCATGGGCAAAAGACGGAGGTTCTACTACCTGGGCATCGCATCCCCAGGACAGAATCCAGCGTTTTAATTCCAGCAAATGACTTACTGTCAAGGTCAGGATGACATCGCCATCCTTGCCCTCCGCAATCTCTTGGCTCGAATGCCAGGTTCGCTCCCTGATGTAATCCGCGACGCATGTGTTAAAGCGGATCTTCACCTTGGTCTCTCCAATCCCCCAGTGAACACCAAAGTGACTTCCCGAGAGTTTTTGGAAGTCAAAGCTTTTTGGAATAAGAAATTTTGTCCCGGTGTTTTCTGCCACCAATATTCTCGATAAACTGAAGGTCCGGATTTCTTGACGGAGATAGCAAAATCCGATGACATACCAATCGCCTTCAAAGCGGACCGCGTGATACGGATCAATGCTTCTGCTTACCGGTTCTTTTCCAGGGGTCTTGTATTGGATCTTTAATTGCTGGGAGATGCGTAAGCAGTCGATCACGGTTTTCCATACTGCTGGGTCGATGCTGGTAGTGAACGGTGGAAAGACGGTGAATTTTTCCTGGTCACTGGCGGGATCGGTCACTATTTTGTTGGGAAGGGATTGCTCTATCTTCGCAAAGATTGAACAGAGGCTGTCGTATATCGGCGTCCCCGCATACTGGACCAGGAGTTTCTCGGCCAGGTATACGCCAAACAGGTCACTCTCCCGAATATTCATGGCCGGCAGTTTGTATTGCTCTTCTGTGTAGAAATATCCACGCTGTTTTGCAGAATATGCAATGGGAGCATCCAGCTGATAATGCATATATTCCACATCCCGTTGAATAGTCTTGCGGCTGACTTCCCATTCCTCTGCCAGTGATGAACAGTTTGGGTAGTGTCCTTCCCGTATCTTCCGGTCAATAAATAACAATCGTGCATGCTGCGGTTTATATTTGGCCATAAAAAATACCCTCTGTTTTTGCTGGGACGCTATTTGTCCCACCAGATACTGTATCATGCAAATAGTAGAACCGCATGGAGATCTTGTCTTGCTGTCAGAGAAGAGAAGAAGCGATACGGAAATATACAGGGGAGCGTAACGCTGCAAAGCTGATCAGGTGCAGTTTCTGTGGACTGGTGTGGGGAAGGGTGGTTCTAAAGGTGCTGAGTGATGGGCAAAACGTGAAAACATAGGTATATCAACACGTTGCGACACGTTGACAATGTGATCGAAATGTATTAAAAATAGAGGGAAATTAATATAGCGCGATATGCTGGTTAATGCAAGAAAATAAGTGTATTTGTGAAAAAAACTGTATCATTTTGAAATAACAGAAAAAAAGAGGTGATGATGCAATGTGCTGACTGCTCCTGTTGGGCGATTTCTGGATTTTCTTATATCGAGCTGGAGGAAAAATGGAACCAATTGATCGGCGCAACCATCACCCCTGGATATAAAAAACGATTTGCAAAGGAAGGCAAACGGCTCGGTATCCCAACTGATGAGGTGACCCTCGCTTTCAAATATTGCCTCAAGGGAAAACTCAACAGATTTTATTTCGTCAAACACCCGCGTGACACAAGGCCAAGCAAGAAGGTTACTGATTGTCCCGGATTTACCACTGCAACAATCGGAACCGCTGCGTTTCCGATTCCAAGTCCCTTGTGGGCAACTTGCATGGAGGAAACACACGGGCCAAGCACGGTTCGAGGACAGGTCTTCTATCCCGGCATCCGCGAGCATTGTTATTGTCGTGTCCCTGGCCATGGAACAATCAAGCCGCTGCTTATTGACAATGGTACCTGTGATATTTGCGGCAGCGAATTCGCACGAGGGCTCATGATCAAAGAAGTGACTCAATTCTGCTCTAATAAACATTACCTCCAATGGTGGAGAGATCGGCATCCAGAACTGTATGAAAAGTTGAATCGACCAGGCTAAGGCTTCACCCCCTGCATATGTTTGTAGACAACAAACGGTACTTTTTTACTCACCAATGAAGGAAACAGGAGCAGGCATGGAGTATTCTCAGCAATGGTTTTACACAAAGATGAAGGTGGCAAAATTTCCTGCCATGGAGGAAGTTCAGGCAGGAGAGTATGATGACGTTACCTTCAGGATCAATGTCTCCGATATCTTTCAAGCCGAGCTCGATAATGCATTCGCCTGCCGGGGGATAAGGAATTACTGGTTCCCTCTCGGAGAAGCTTTTGGCATGCCTCTGGAATCCTTATACGGCGCAATGCGGATTATAAAAGAGGCGGAGCAGCAAAATCAATCCCTGCTCCTCCATTGCCATGCAGGGCGGAATCGCAGTGTGCTGGTCGCTGACTGCTATCATTTTCTATCTACCCTGCACCATAGAAAGCAAGATCAACAGGGCCTGCCCTATGCGCGGAATAATCCGAATCGGCTGCAGCTCAATTGCGACGACGGACAGTTGCCGGGTATCTACAAAATGGAAGAGTTCCTGGAAAGCTGTCGGGAAACATTTACTGAATCCTTTGCTGAACCTGATCGGCCGATGGATTGGATCAAGCACGAACTGCACATGAAAGGTTCTGGGTTCTCAGACCTTTACTGTGATGTCCGCCCTCCACCTGGCGACCAATAGTACCGACCAGACGTCGCCCACCTCCTAAAAAAACCAATAATAGAGTGTCATAGACTGTCAGTATCGTATCACTGTGTTGTCATTGTCTTGTGCTAGGAGTCTCTTGGATATAGAGAATCGTAGCGAAAAGTAGAAAAAAGTCCTTATTGACCCTTCAGCGGCGAATATTCCCCCTGAGACAAGTTACCAACCACAGCATTGCAAAGGAGCATAATGACAGATGATGATCCGTTTGACTCAAATTCAGGTTCTTCCCCTGAGCACTCGCTTCTGTCTGCATACTATCAGGATATCGGCAGCTCAGATTTCCTCACTGCAGAAGAAGAAATGTACCACAGTAAAATTATCCAAGACAGTTTTAAGGCCATAATCAGCTGTGTCCGTGATGAACATTCAGAGATGGTTGAACTGGATGGACTGAGAAGAAAAATCAGCAAAGGCCAGAAGCAGGGTGCAGCGTTGAAAGCCAACCAGAAGATTATCAAGGAAATCCGAAGCGAGATACGTTGTCTGGCCCATGGGTGCCAGTGCTCCGCCAAGGTGCAGGACCTGCAGGGTCGGATTGAAAACGAGTGCAGGCGGATAGAGACAGCGAAAGAAATCATGATCCGGGCCAATCTGCGTCTGGTGGCCTCTGTTGCCAGACGCTACCTGCATAAGGATCTCTCCCTCAATGATCTGATACAAGAAGGGAATATCGGCCTGATGCGTGCTGTTATGCGTTTCAACCATAAAAAAGGATATCGATTTTCGACCTACGCCATCTGGTGGATCAGGCAGGCCGTTCTCATGGCCATCGGCGAGAAAACAAAGACAATCCGGGTGCCGGCCCATTTCAGAGATCAATGCACGAAGTTCTATCGTGCATCGCATACCTTGAATACTGAACTTGGCCGAAAGCCCGAGCTGGCTGAGATTTCCCGGGCCACGGATATTCCGCTGAGTAAGATTTCCCTGATTCTCGAGACCGGCATGGAACCACTTTCTTTGGAGACCCCCGTTAATGATGACGGCGGCACTCTTCATCATATCCTTGCCGATGAGAACGAAATATCGCCTTATCATCGTGTATTGGCCAGGGAACGATCCGATAAGCTGAAGAATTGTCTCTCCATTCTCACAGAACGTCAGCGAGACGTTGTTTGTCTGCGCTTTGGCCTGGAAGGGCAGGGCGAATTTACCTTGCAGGAGATTGGAGACAGATTCCAGGTAACCCGTGAGTGCATCAGGCAGACAGAATTACGAGCTCTGCGTCGTCTCAGGCTGTCCCGCCATGCTGATGGGATGCGCGACTATTGCCCAGCATAACGGGTACTGAGCACTGCAAGCTGCATTGAGCTCCGTTTTTCATCCTAGCAACTACTTACCAAGCCAGCAGGTAATAAACAGGAGAATCCGGCATGTCCATTTTACCTTTTTTACAGCAAAGACGAGAATTCACCCCCACTGAAATGCTCCCTTTTATCCGCTCCCCAGCTGCCGAACAGGAAATCAAACTGCAGCGTCTCGACATCCAGGTTGTGGTCACCGGGCTCCATGCCCAAACAAGCCAGACAATGACATTTTACAACCCCAATGGCCGGGACCTTGCGGGCGAGCTTCATTTTCCCCTCCCCGGCAATGCATCGGTCTGCGGCTATGCCCTGGATATCGATGGCAAGATGATCGATGGCGTCATCCTCCCTAAAGAAGAGGCGCGGAAGATCCTGGAGACAGAGATTCGCAAGGGAGCAGACCCCGGCCTTGTGGAACAGATCCAGGGCAATATTTATCGCAGCAGGATCTATCCCATCCCTGCCAAGGGGAGCCGGACAATCCGCCTTTCCTACCTCAGCGATCTGGTCATAGATGGCAATGAGGCAGCCTATCATCTGCCGCTCAGCCATGCAGGTGGTGTCGACAAGGTCTCTTTGCGGGTGGAAGTGGTGCAGAGTCCTGTGCGCCCGGAAATCGGTGACTTTGGCAATCTGACCCTGAACAAATGGCAGGACCGCTGGCTGGCAGAGGCCGATCTCGATCCTTCCTCTCCCGCAGAGGATCTCCTCATACGCCTGCCAAAACTGCCGGATCAGATCGTCAGCGTAGAACAGAACAAGGGCAAGACCTTTTTTAATATCAGCACCCGTCTCCAGGCAACCCACAAGGAAGCCTGGCAACCCAAACGCATAGGCATTGCCTGGGATGCATCCGGCAGTCGGCAGAACCATGGGCAGGACATCCAGCAGAGCCTGAAAAAAGATTTCCAGCTCCTGGACGCTCTGGCAAAAACATGGGGGCCTGTACCCTGTGATCTCCTCATTTTTCGTAACGAAGTTGAAAGAGAAATCCGCTCCTTTGCCTCTTTCCGGGAGTTAATTAACCATCTGGCAGCAATTCCTTATGATGGCGGCACAGATCTGACCGTACTTGACTTTGCTCTCTTCGATCCCGAGGTAGAAGGATACCTCCTCTTCAGCGATGGCCTGGCCAGTGGTGACAAGGGCCTGCCCGGCACCTGTAATAAACCGCTCATTACAGTGAACAGCAGCACCCACTGCAATACCTCCTTCCTGGACCATGTTGCAGAGCAGGCCAACGGAGTGTCGGTCAATCTCATCCACATGGATGTCGAGCAGGCCGTCACCGCCATCAGCCAGGTAACCCACAAAACACAGATCAGCATGGCGCGAGGCTGCAGTGATCTCTTTTCCAGTACCGACAATGGTCGCCTGTCAATTCTGGGCAGGGTCGACGGCGCTACGGCCGAGATTCATCTCCTCGCTCCGGATGCCACCCAAATCCTTATCGAAATTTCAGCAGCACAGGCCAGCCACAGCAACACACTTTCCCGTGCCTGGGCGGGCTGCAAGGCCCGTGAGCTGGCCTTGGTCGATGACCATTCAGCAGAAATAGTCGCACTGGGGAGAGAGTATGGGCTGGTGACCCCAGGGACCTCCTTGCTGGTTCTCGAGTCCTTGGATCAGTATCTTCAATATAACATTGTTCCTCCCTCATCATTACCAAACCTTCAACGCCAATTTAAGGAGCAAAAGAGCAGACAACAGACCGATGCGGAGGAGGCCCGCAGAACCCAGCTGGAACAGGTGGCATGGTGGTGGAAAGAACGCCTCCAATGGTGGCAGACCGATTTTAAAGCCGACTATCGAAAAAAAGAACTGGTACCCGGGAAAGCTTATGCCCAGCCCCGGAACAGCGGGGATGAGAACGTGTTGTTCTCGTTTGAGTGTGAGTCTGAAAACCCTTCTTCCGCAGAGGTCCCAGTATCAGGGCATTCACCGGATTTTGCCACGGAAGAGATCCCTGAATATGAATCAGGAGCAGGGACATCCGCTGATGAGCATCCGCACGCTGCAAAGGCCACGATAACTATCCAGGCATGGACCCCGGATACTTCCTATCTCAATGAGATGCGCGCGGCCGCAGGTGGAGGGCTATACAAGGTCTACCTGCAGCAGCGGAAGAACTATGCAGGCAGCCCCTCTTTTTTCCTTGATTGTGCAGATTATCTCTTCAAAAAAGGGCAGACAGCCTTGGCAGTAAGGGTACTGTCCAATCTGGAGGAGTTACAGCTCGGCAATATCGCCCTCCTGCGCATCTATGGCTGGCGCTTGCAGCAGGCAGGCCAATTAAATCAGGCCATCAAGATTTTTGAGCGTATCCGCAGAATCCGGGATGATGAACCGCAATCCCATCGTGATCTGGCCCTGGCACTCAGTGACCGCTGGCAGCAGGAACACAATCAGGATGATGCCAGTCGCGCCATGCATCTCTTTTATGAAGTTATCACCAGGTCCTGGGATCGCTTCCCGGAAATAGAACTGATCGCCCTGATGGAACTGAACCGACTGATCCATTTTGCCAGGGCAGAGGGGGTGGCTGTACCCGAGAGGATAGACAAACGGTTCATCCGGAATCTTGATCTGGATATCCGCATCAGCATGTCCTGGGATACAGACCTCACCGATGTGGATCTCCATGTTTTTGAACCAGATCGCGGCCACGCCTACTACGGGAACCATGAAACCCGCATCGGCGGACTGGTCTCAAAGGACTTCACCCAAGGCTACGGCCCGGAGGAGTACATCCTCCACAACGCCATGCCGGGCAAGTATATCATAAAAGCCCATTACTACGGCTCCCGCCAGCAGACACTCTGCGGACCCTGTACCATCACTGCAACCGTGTTCACGAATTACGGACGGAAAAATGAACACAAAGAGGTGCTTACCTTGAGGCTCGAAGAGGCAAGTAATCAGGAACTGGTAGGCGAGATCTGCATAGACGGCCCGAGTTGGGACACTGCTAAACCGGACTCCCAAACAAAAGAGAGAGTGAAAAAGATCCGTGAACTCGAAATAGGCATGAGCCTCGATGAGGTAAAGGCGGTGTTGGGTACTCCGGATGCCATCCGCGGCGACAGGACAATTGTTCTGACCTACTCCTTTGCTGAACAGTCAAGTGTAGAGCTGGATTTCGGGCCGGGGTTGAAAGCGGTGCGGCAGGTGATGGAAGGAGCAATTTTGGAATTAATCTGATTTTATTTGCAATTTGTTACTGGCAGGTGTTTTAATCAACTGTATGAAATGAGACGTCTTATTTGGCTCTTCTCTTGCAATACCTTGGAGTAGTGATATCATATCATCTAATATGGATTCATTTGAAACGATATGGGTAGGATGGAAGGACCCTATGGATATCGTGTTGATTGGTGGTGAAACGGGGGGGGGCTGGCAAGATCACTTCGGGAACCGATATTGGAGCCATGCTGGCCAGCAGGGCGAAAATTTATTATTTGTCGAACACAGAGCCTAAAGCTTGATCGTTGATAGAAAAACCCATAGGAAAAATATGTGTTTTGTACAATTTGTTCAATTTAGCCCAACTTTGAATTGACAATATTACCCACAACACATAGACTAACTGTGTGTTATTCAATATATTGTCAACTTGAGTGCATATGAAACACGAAAAGTTTTTCCGCAAACATCCGGTGTTCACAGGCGATGAATTCACCGATCATCTTTCAGCCATGGGGAAAATAGGCCCCAGGACTCGAGAATCCCTGCTGAATTACCATAGGAATACAGGACACGTCATTCTCATTCGCCGAGGATTGTATGCGGTTATCCCAACAGGAAGCGATCCGGATTCGTATCCTGTTGATCTTTTTCTTGTTGCTGCTAAAATAACAACGGATAGTGTACTGTCATACCATACGGCTTTAGAAGTCCACGGTTATGCCTACTCCATACGTGAGTATCACACTTACTCAGCGACCCGCCCTGTTCCCCCTGTTACTTTCCGTTCCCATGTATTCCGTGGTGTCAAATTTCCCCAGGCACTTTGCCGTGCAGAAAAAGAAGATATTGGTGTTATCACTGTTGACGGTTCCGGTTTGGAAGTCCGGGTCACTTGCCTTGAGCGGACTCTGGTGGATGTCCTGGATCGGCCTGATCTTTCGGGTAGCTGGGAAGAAATATGGCGTTCCCTGGAAGGGATCGAATTCTTCGATCTCGATCAAGTGGTTGAATATGCTCTTCTGCTCGGCAACGCGACAACAATCGCTAAGGTTGGCTTCTATCTGGAACAGCATCGCGAATCGTTGATGGTCGAAGAGAGCCATCTCAAACTTCTTCATGAGCAGCGCCCCAGGCAACCACATTACCTGGACAGTTCCAACAGGAAATCGGGGAAGCTTGTCCCAGATTGGAATCTGGTGGTCCCTGTTGATTTATTCGAGCGGACTTGGGGAGAAGTGCTATGAAAATTTCTCATGAAAAACTCACAGCTCAAGCTGAAGCGACAGGATTTCGACCGGACGTGCTTGAAAAGGTTGGCCATTTGCTGGGGTTGCTAGAAGCTCTTGGCAGCCATCCTTTTTTAAAAGGCAAGCTGGCACTCAAAGGTGGAACAGCTCTGAACCTTTTTGTATTTAATGTCCCCCGGCTTTCCGTTGATATCGACCTGAACTACATAGGGGCGGAGGATCGTGAAATCATGCTTGCCGAACGGCCTAAGATCGAGCAGGCAGTTCAGGCTGTATGTGCAAGGGAAGGATTTGCTGTCAGGCGCATGCCGGTAGAACACGCAGGCAGAAAATGGTCCTTACGTTACCAGAGTGCTGCTGGCCAAGGCGGCAATCTCGAAGTGGATCTCAACTTTATGTATCGGGTCCCGTTGTGGCCTGTAACGTTATCCGATTCTTATCCGGTCGATACCTGGCAGGCCACACAAGTACCTGTAATTGATATCCATGAATTGGCGGCGGGAAAACTGGCGGCTTTGCTCGCACGCAGCCAGGCTAGGGATGTGTATGACAGCCATGGCATCCTGCATATGGGAAATATTGATCAGGACTGATTACGCATAGCCTTTGTCGTTTACGGCGCCATGAACCGTAAGGACTGGCGAACGGTTTCCACTGAGGATGTGAATTTGGACAGCATGGAACTTGCTCGGCAACTGATGCCGACACTACGTGTTACTACAGCTAAAACGTCTTGATTATCTGATACCTGGAAAAGTATATTATTTTCAATAATTGAATGAACTGGATTTGGTTATGGATTTTTATAATAGTAACGCTGAAAATCTATTTCATAAATATCAACAGGTCGATCCAGAAAAAGTACATGGAAGCTGGTTAAACCATTTGCCAGTGAAGCCAGGTTTGGCTTTGGATGTAGGGGGCGGTTCGGGGCGTGATGCCGTCTGGTTGGCACAAAAAGGCTGGAATGTGATAGTAGTTGAACCTGCTTTGGCCTTGCGGGAATTAGGAGAAAAATTCTCAGCAGGATACTCAACCATCTGGCTTGATGATAGGTTGCCGGATTTGATCCAGTTGCAAACGTATCGGCAGCAGTTTGTCTTGATTTTGGTGAGTGGTGTTTTTATGCATTTGCCATATCAGCAGCGCGTTGATTCTCTAGACACGTTAGTTGAGTTGTTGGTTAAAAACGGTTTGTTGATCATTACCCTCCGCAAAGGTCCAGATACTGATAGAAGGGAATTATATAATGTTGATGCTGAAGAGATAAAAGTACTGGCAGAGAAAAAATTTCTTAAAGTTGAAGTAACGGATATTCTGGAAGATGAGTTGAAAAGAGCTAATGTCACATGGCAGACAGTCATAATTCATAACCGGGTGAATGAGTGAGTCTCCAATTGTACAGCGAAAAATTTAACCGGTTGAATATGAACCGGCAGCGTGGACGTGTAAGCCCCCATAAAGTATGCATGCTGTTGGCAGTTATGGATTTGATAGCTCATAAAACTGTCAGAGATAATAGAATATTTTTTGATGATGAATTGAAGAAGGGGTTTAGCTTATACTTCAATATTCATCGCACTGAGAATGACCGAGATAATCCCCATCTTCCCTTTTTCCATCTTAAAAGTGAAAGGTTTTGGCATCATCATCCTAAACCAGGTCATGCCGCAGATTATCAGCGGCTGACAACCGTTAGCGGACCAGGTGAACTCAACAAACATATCGCCTATGCTTTCCTTGATGAGCCATTATTTCAACTATTTCAAAATCAAGTTGCACGAGAATATTTAAAAGCTTCACTATTGGAAAATCTCAATGATGATTTGCAACGGGCATTATTAAATTTGGGTAATGCCTGGGACTGGCTCGAGTGTGAAGCGATTGTCGCGGATTATTTTGTGATGATGGAGCTTGAGCTGAAAGGAAAATCATACAACAAAACTCATTTTCGTAAGGTGTTGTTGCCGAAGCTAAATAATCGAACTGATGGTGCAATAGAATTCAAACACCAAAATATCAGCGCCATCTTGATTGAACTAGGCTACCCGTATATCGCCGGGTATAAACCAGCTTTTAACTACCAGCAGCAGCTTAAAGAAGTTGTGCTCATGCGTCTTGCTGCAGGTCGCCAGGATTTTGAGAAGAACATCGACGCCTTCGTAGAAGAAGAACTTCCTCCTGTCGGGAATGTTGTATGGGAGGATGTCTTAGATTCTGCGCCGAAAAAGAGTTTACTGCCAACAGAACCAGAAACAAGGGCATTTACACCCCGTTATTATAATTTCGCAGAACGAGAAGTAGGCAATCGACGGCTCGGGGAACAAGGCGAAGAATTTGTGTTTAACTACGAAAAAAACCGCCTCAGCCATGCTAATCGAGATGACCTTGCCAAAGAAATTACGTGGACAAGTCGAGAAAAAGGGGATGGCGCTGGTTACGACATCCATTCATTCAATCCCGAGAATGAAGAAGATTTGTTTATTGAGGTGAAAACTTCAACTGGCGGAAAGTACCAGCCATTTTATATTTCTGAAAATGAAGTCGCTTTTTCAAAAATAAATTCTCCACAATACAGTTTGTATAGGGTTTTTAATTATAAGAAATCTCCCAAACTATTTATACTTCCCGGTGATATAAGATTAAATGTTCATCTAACTGCCTATAACTATAAAGCTATTTTTTAAGTACTTGCGAAGAAAAAGGGTAATTTGGCGGAAATGGAAAAGTGGAGAAAAAAGTTGCAGTTTGTATCCAACGGTTCAGCCTCCTATTCTGTTTGGACCTCTAAAATTTGGCAATTTCCAATTGAGTGAATTATGACAAGAAAAGGGATCAAAATTTTTTGAGTTCCCTATCACAGAAGTCAACATAACCTTCATCTAAAACAATCGCATGCCTCGACAATCTGACAACATCCTCAATATCCTCACAACGCTTCCCTGGTGGGTCTCTGTAATTACAGCTGCAATGGTCTATGCGGCCATGGCTTTTCTCCTGCCTGCATTGGCTGGTGACAACATCTTTGCTACCGGTTTGTCACAGGCGGCTTCTGGCTTGGCACCCTATGCTTTTTTGCTCTTTCTTCTACCTGCCCCGATCTCGCTGCTGAACTCCTGGCGTAAACGTAAACAGCTCGATGCCCAGCAGGACATCGATTCCATTCGTGATCTTTCCTGGCAACGATTTGAAGAACTGGTTGGGGAGGCCTATCGACGGCAGGGCTATGCAGTTATGGAAAATGATGGTGCTGGGCCGGATGGTGGAATTGATTTGGTTATAAGTAGGGGAGGGAAGCGTTATTTGGTGCAGTGTAAACAATATCGTAGCCAGAAGGTGAGTGTTAAAGTTGTGCGCGAGATGTTTGGACTGGTTGCTGCTGAACAGGCCGCTGGCGGCATTGTTATCACCTCCGGTAAATTTACGAAGGATGCCGATAAATTTGCTAAGGATAAATCGCTTGAACTGGTGGATGGTGAACAACTAGTCGCGTTGATCGGTGCTGTGCAGACAGAACCGAAAATGTCTCCAGGCACTGTTGTTACGAGTAGGGATGAGGGCGGTTCAAATATTGTGCTTTGTCCTATTTGCAGCAGTATGATGGTCTTGCGTACTGCCAGGAAAGGAAAGAATGCTGGTCAGCAGTTTTGGGGTTGCAAAGGGTTTCCCAAGTGTCGGGGGACAAGGGTATATAATGGATAATGTTATAACCATCTGTATGCATAAAAGAATAATCAACAAAACTACAAGATGATACATTATACACTTATTCTTTTTTTATCAATGCTCCTTATTGTTCCGGTCACTTCTCAGGCCCAGCTTGGCGAAACAGAACAAGAGTGCAAAAGCAGGTACGGAGAAGTCGTCTCAGATCCATCACACAATATTCTTCCACCGCTCTTGTCTAATGCGGCAAATCGGACCTACCAGTACCCAAGGATGGAGGGTCCAGGCTGCTTTTCTCAACAATCATGCAGTTCGCATGAGATATGCTAAATTGGGCAAAAAAGATGCAAGTCAGGTAATCCATAAAGATGAAATAGCTGCTATTCTGCAAGCAGAAGCCCATGGAGGAACCTGGAAAGTAATAGGAAAGAAATCTTTTTTCAAACCTTACAAAAAAGCAAACATGCGATGGCAAAGTGCCCAAACCCGGTTTGTAAATTCCAAGGGCTGTCGTGCCTATTTAACAGCTGGCCATATGAATTTGTACGTTGATGCACCAGAGGCAGCGTTATGGGAGCAAACCATAGTTGATGAGCAAGAACAGCAACGGAAAGAGAATATCCCAACATTTTAGTAGCTTTTCTCATGCCCTGGACGGCAATATCTCAGGCTGCATTACGCACATCAACGGCGTATGCACTCAGCGTTTCAAAGAACAGGAAGCCGAGGAGAGTGCAGCCTTTTATTCGAAGAAGAATTTGTCGTCCATTCTGGGTGGTGAGGGGTTTAAAGATTGGCTCAGGGGAATTTTCAAGAGCTCCGCTTTAAGCAGGATGTCCCTAAATCGAAAGAACTTGCTATGAGTGGCCATGTGTCAGGGAATTGGTGTGCAAAGAATTCAAGGTTAAAAACGATGGACTGATGCTTTCAAAACGTGGATCAGGAAATCTTGCCCGGGATGTGGCCATTTTTATGCAGAGAAAGTATTGCGGTCAAACCCTTGTTGAGTCGGGCAGGGATTGTACTATTGCTAGTTATAGTAGTGTATGCAGCGCGTCCGAAAGAGCAACGTCGCGACTGGTAACAGATCGGCAATTGAAAGAAAAGGCGTCCAAGATTGAAACTAAATTCAACAAAGGTCAAAGGGGGACTTGACCCCTTTGGTTGTCATGTTTCGGGGAAAGAAATCCTCAAATAAATTTATCAAAAGGCAATGATCAAAGGCTACCTGGGCATGTATCCAGACATAAATGATTTGCTACCTGGCGTCTTCCTTAGTTATCGGCGGAATGATAGCGCTGGACATACAAGGAATATATACGAGAAGTTGATCCAAGAAATAGGGAAGGACCATGTCTTTTGGGATATTAAAACCCCACCAGGTCATGACTTCAAGAGAATTATTGAAACAAAGGTTAATTCCTGTGGTGTTCTGATCGCAGTTATTGGAAACCAATGGCTAAGTGCAATCAAAGAACGTACTAATGCTCAGCGAGATTTCGTGCGCTTGGAAATTTCATCGGCCCTGAAAGGCAATGTAGCAGTTTTTCCAACATTAGTTGGGGGTGCCGCCGCCCCTGACCAAGTAGACTTGCCCGATGACATAAAGAAATTAGCAAACATAAACGCTATCGAGCTAAGACACACCAGCTGGGATTCTGATGTGAATGTTCTTTTAGAAAATGTGAAGAGCGTGAGTTTAATAAAAGTTTTCTTGTCCATCTTGTCGGCTGAAAACCTTCGTAAAATATCCCGCAAAGAGATAAATGAAAATTGGTTTTTTGTCTTTGCCTTGGGAAATACAAAGAAATTTTTGTCTGAAGAATCATTACTCTATAAGGTTATTAAGCAAACCCATGATTCTTTGATGAGTGAAATTGACGAAATCATCGATCGGATTGCTGGGATATTAACGGTATGGCCTATCAGGAAACTTACGGGGAAAGACAAGGAGTTAGAAGCGGAGATTCAGAAGACAATAGATACCTATTATCTCGATTTGCGTAAAAAGCTTATTTCTCTGCTCGACGGTGAATAGCTTTGATAAGTTCCTGGTTGTTTAAAAAGAAAAAATAGAAAAGAGGGCGCATCCTTGCTTAACTCTTGTGATAGATAAAAACAAAAGTCAACAGGTCAGGAAAGGGGCCTTTTAATGGGAGATCTCTTATTTCATAGTGTTTCAATCGAAATCTCCCACCTTGACTTGTATTGTTTTCCTATCGTATAATTGGTGTATAGGAAGACGTTGACCTAAGATAAAGCCAAAACTGTCGAGAGGCAGGGACGGAACACCACGGGTCTTAATAAGATAGCCGGGTTGCCTTAGTCATAAGGTAATCCGGATTTTTTTTATTTAACCACTCTGGGGGAGGGACCGGAATAGCGATAATTGAGGCAGTTCGTGTCGTCATTTATGTATTTATTGTCTCAATTCGGACCATTCGGGAATAGCCGCTTAAATTAGTGCCATTTGGGACAGAGTATGATTTCTATGAAGGGCAAGGGAAATCATGGCCTGGAATATGCGCAAACAAACATAAGGGGCAGTTATGAATGCAAAAAATCGTCGTCTACAGGTCCTTACTGTTGTTGTCATCCTATTATCCTTTTCAATTTTTTACCATTCTCCAGGCCGATCCGACACCACGTTTCCCTGGCCGATGTTTGTCCCAGCTATCACTGGAGGTGTTTGTAAAATCGGTCCCTTCTGGAGCGCATACACAGCAATATGCTGCCTCTCTTCTCCTTTGACATTTTCAGTAACCGTTTCCGGAGAAACGAAAAATTCCACAGCCCCTTCCTGTTCGGAAGCACCCACATGGGAGGGTTGGTCAGAAACGAGTCCTGGTCCAAAATCTGTTGTTTGGCAAATCGTTTCTCCGACCTGCGGCACCTATAACGGAACCTTTCCATCGCTGGTTATGGATAAAGGGGGGTATTACGGCTACCAATTAGAGTTGGGGACTGATGGCCTGGTTCTATGGCTCTATAGTTGGAAGGCTTGTACTGCTCCTACGAAAAGCACCTCAGCAATGAAGTACGTTAAAGAAATTTCGCTTGATATACCGCTCGATGTGTTCGGGAAAAATTGCATGCCGCTGAATTCATTTTAAAAGGCTCCCCGGATTTTGTAACCAGGGGCAACCCAGGAGCCATCTGCAGCGACAATTGAGTGGAAGTGAACGATTCTTGGTCGACACAGAAAAAAGGCTCGCCATCCGTCTTTCAATCAAAAAAATGAACCGCCCATCAACAAAACAAGATAACCAGACCAGTCCCCTTTTTACTTACAAAGAGGTCAGCATGAAAAAAACACACCTGTTTGGCACCTTGTGTGCCTGCTTGACAATCACCCTCTCTTCATTCACTGCCCATGCAACTGATAAAGTCGTAGTGGTGCCTCTTGGCGGAAGGAACGCAAAAATTGAGAGCAAAACATTCACCAAAAACTTTCCTGCCGGGGAATTCAGGCCTGATTTCAAGAACCCGTGGGCTGAGCTGGGATATACCTACTTTGGAGGCCAAGGGTATCGGATAACAAATCTATCTGAGAGCGCTTCATCTGGGATAACAACGGCATTGGATCTAGCGGATGGTTCGAAAATTTTAGGAGTTACATGCTTTATCCAGGATAATGATGCGGACCTGAACACAAGAAACAACACAAGTGTAAAAATTTATCGGAGAGAATTTACGTCAACAACTGCAGAAGAGATTATTTCCCCCATTGATATGACAACAGCAGGCCAGAGTACTACTATCACCGCAATGACCAGTTCTTCTATTACCTATCCGATCATTGAAAATGATACCTATTTCTATGTCATTCGCTATTTTGTCCAGCTTGCAACGAACAGTGGTGACTTTGTCACTCTCCCCATCTCTTCGGATATAACATTCTATGGCTGTTCGATCTCTTATAGTGCTGATGTGGTGACAATGTAATCAGGTCTATAACGTGTTCTGCGGCCGCTGTGGCAGGAGAACAATGAGGGACAGACTGGAATGGCAGCAGGTCAAGCGTTTGGCTATCTTGCCTTAGGTGCAAGGATGTTCACTTGGAGCAAAAGCCCTGCAGTCAGAAGCCCTGCAGGGGCATGGACAACGGCTTACTTCTCGGAATTACCGAGAATCGCCGGCATTACCTTTATCCAGAATTCCCCGGAAGTCACATAAGGACTGTAGCCCTGGCTTCCGGGGGCGTTCAAGACGAGGGGATCAAATGTTGCGTTGCTGCCATCGACAACACCTTGGTTCCAGTTGATATATTCCCAGATGTCAGCATAGCCGTCATGATCACCATCCGAGATGGCCGAAGCCGCCGTCAGGGTCTTGAAATAATACATCTCCCATTCATCGGCTATGCCATCCTCATCTGTATCAACGATTGTGCTGCCCGTTACAAGAATAGTGAGGTTGACGATGCTCCCTGCTTTGTCATAGAGGAAGTGGATGGCACCTTTTCCAACATATTCCACGTCTGTGAGACGATCAAGGACGTCATAGCTGTATCGGACAGTGTCAGCGGCAATGGAGACGGTGCTGCTGATCAGGAACAAAAACAGGACAGGTAGCAAACTCAGTCTTCTCTTCGGGGCTCTCATTGGTTCACTCTGGTTGAGATTATTCATCAAGGGAGAAGGGTGGCAGGGTGAATTCATACGGCGGGGGACTCGGTTTTGAGTGTTGATTGTAGTAGCTGTTGGGGTCGGCCTTAGCTTTTTCAATCAGAGAATTTTCTTCTTCCTGAGTCACCGTTTTGTTTGCCCCCATAAACATAGCAAATACCCCGGCCCCCGTTGAATACATGCCGAGAGCAGTGCCTGCTCCATCAAGGAGGGCTTCACCCAATTCGTAGCCCCCTTGCCGCAATTTGTCGAGCATCTGGAGCACACCGGCAGCCCCACCTAAATTTCCGTTCTGGCTGGTGGCGATATTCCAGGCCGTCCCAACGAGGCATCCATTGTCGGTGCTGCCTGATGGCTTCTGGTAGTAATTCCAGTCTGCTGGAGATGAATCTCTTCCTAAATTACCTCCTATGTCCGATCTCATATAGACACGGCCGCTGGGATCAATCCAGTTCACCGGGTTGTTTCGCGCATATTCACGGGCATTGGCTGTCACTCCCAGGCCGACGGGATCGTTGGAAAGAAAGGCCCGGGTCAGGGCGTCATAGGTCCGGCTGCGCATGTAATAGAGGCCTTCTCCCAGGTCAAGGACACCAAAGGTACCGACAAAGGTGAAGGGATTGCGGATTGTGCTCAGTGATTGGGTCTGGAGACCAAAGGGCAGGTAGCGGTAGCTCGCCACGATCTGGGCTGCGGTATCAGTCAGAAAGGCCACATTGGAGCTCAGGTCATTGTGATAGAAGTAGAGGCCGGCATTATCTGCCATGGCCACGATCTGTTTGCCGCGATAGAGCCACATGGCGGTCAGGGTATTGTTGGCGTCGGTCTCGAAGAGGAGGCGGTCCGACTCGTCGTAGTGGAATCGCCGGACAACAGTCCCCTGTGTCCACTGGATCAATCTGTTCTGCCCATCGTAGACAGCTTCATTGCTGTCCATGCTCGTGCTCCAGCTGGTGAGCAGATTCTGGTAATCAAAGACTCCTGTGAAGGCGCGGGGGCCTGGGATTGCGGTCTGGTTGCCCATTGCATCGGTTGCGGCGGCCTGGCCATTGCGTGTCACGATGGTGAAGGAGTGATTGTAGGTATACTGGCTGCTGGTATTTTCGGACGTCAATGCCGGGACCCAGGAGACCGCATCTCCAGACCTGGTGCATTCCGAGAGCAGGCCTCGCGAATTTCTGCTGCACTGGAGATCAAAGAGGGTCTGTGAGGTTCTGACATGCTGTATTCTGGTCGGCTGGCTGTTTTTGTCACTACTGACCGCAGTGTTCACTCCATTTGAACGTATTTCTCCACTGATAGTACTGGCCGGATCGTATTGGGTCGCAATGGAACTTCCTTTCCAGGAAATATCAGTTATCCGGCCGCGAGCGTCATATTGGTAGACAGCTGTCGAGCCGTCGGGATAGATGAGGGTGGCAGGCTGTCCTGCTCCATCATAGCTGAAATCCATCGCCAGGCCGTCATACCAGGTCTGCCGTGTCACCTGGTTGCGGGCGTTGCGCTGGTAGGTATCGGTTCCCAGGGGGTGGCTGGATGAAGACAGGAACCCATTGAGATCGCGGGAAAAGGTGGCGATGGTCGTCCCGTTCTCCTTCTTTTCGGTGAGCAGGCCGTCGCTGTCGCGACTGAATTCGATGCTATGATAGTCAGGAGTAAGAATACGTAACAGGCGCCCCATCCGATCACGGACATAGCTGTAATCGTTGGCCCGATAGGGGACACCCCGCCAGGTCATGGTCGCGGAAACCGTGACCCCCAGAGCCTGTGAGAGAGTATGCTCGAATAACTCATCGGTGTTCGAATAATAGGTCCAGCCGACAGAATCGCCATCCGGGTTTTGCACAGCTGTCACCTGGCCGAGATTATTGTAGGTGGTGGTGGTCGATCGTCCTGCCGGATCACGTTGTTTCACCTGCCTGCCCGCGCCATCGTATGAGTAGGTCATCGCATTGCCGAGATAATCTGTTTCACTCAGGACCTTCATGGACGGTGATCGGGTTACGCTGCGCAGATCACCGTTCTCGTTACGGGAGCCGATGGCGGCACAACAGTTGTACACCGTCTCTCGATAGGTACCGTCCGGGTTTGTCACCCGTGTCTGCCTGCGGTTGGCGTCGTAGGTAAATGAAGTTGTCCGGCCCAGCGGATCGGTGATGCTGGTCAGCTCTAAGCCATAAACATCATAGCCGAAGGTGGTGGTGGAGCCTTCCCCATCAGTGACAGTTTTTATATTGCCGAAATTGTCATAGGTCCTTGTCGCCACATTTCCTTCGGGGTCAGTGGACTGTGTCAGCTGCCCGTAGACATCATAACTATGCTGAAAGGCGCGCCCGACCGGCGATTGGGTACGGATCAGATTGCCAAAGGCATCGTATTCGGAAGTCCAGCTCTCTCCCAGGGCATCGACGTATTCTGTGACAAGATCCAAGTCATTATAGGCGTAGCGATGAATCCCGCCATCATACTCCGTCACCTGGGAGAGGGCACCGGTGTCCGTGTAGGCAAGTGTCCGAGTCGTCTGCGAAGATCCTTTTGCCTGGATTTGAACCGGGCGTCCCAGTGCATCGGAAACCACGGTTGGCGTCTGCTGCCGACTGTTCTTTGTATACTGGCCGTAAGGATAATTGTAGGTAAAGCTGCGGCCGCTGGCATCGATGACTTGTGTTTTTCGGATGGCAAAATCGGTTGTGAAAAATGAATAGCTGGTTGTATTCCCTTGCGGATCAGTAACGGAACTCAGGTGATCCATATCAGCGGTGGTTGTCCAGGCGAACTGCCAGGGCTGGCCTTCTGTATTCATTGTTGTGATCAGCTGATCACCGTTGTAGGTGTAATCGGTCTGATTTCCGATCAGGTCAACGACCCGGACCAGATTGGAACCGCTGTAGGTGAAGGAAACCTGGTTGCCATTGGCAACGGTTAAGGTCGTACACTGGCCGGTCGCGTTGTAGGTCAGGGTGGCGGAACGGCCCACCGCATCGGTTATAGTGGTGATGGCGCCGGAAAGGTTTCGGGTCAGCTGGAGACGATTTCCGTTCCAGTCCTCGATGGCAACCAGCGGCAGCGGATCGCTTGTCCCGGAGGGTCCCTGGTAAATATAGGACAGCTTTTCTTCGGGCGGTGTCAGGATAAAGGTCTGCAGCGATGGATCTCCATCCAGTTCCTTTTTCAGGGTATAGCCTGAACGATCAGGAGCAAAGCTGCCATCCCAGTCTACAGCGTAACTTGGCTCGTCAGCAGTCCCCACATAGTCGACAGCTATCGTAACATCACCAGTCGCTGTGTTGGAAGTGACTGAAGTTATGTTGGCGTTGTCCTCTGTGGGGATATCAAAATGAAGCTGCCCACCGTCATCCTGTTTGATGCTGACCCCGTCTGATGCTTCAGACAGCCAGGAGTCGTAGGAAAAACGCCAGCCCGTACCGAAATTGGTTGGACCGCTCTCCTGTTTCGCATTCCAGGTCAGGGTAAGATCTACAGTCGGCCCTCTGCCTGCCCATTGAAAAAGGGTGTCCTGGATAACGGGCAGCAGATTGGCCATATTGACCCTGTAGCCGGGCAGGCCGATTTCCGAGCAGCCGTTACAGCCGTAGGGATTTTTCCGTATAGTGTCAGGCTCGGTGCGGGCAAATTTCGGCAGGCCATTCTGCTCGGGAGTGTCAATCCCGACAAGCGCCTCCGGGAGGATGTAGATATAGGTGTAAAGGAGGCTATAAGGCTCAAGTGATACAGTGATATCCACGATCTGGATGGCCTTGTCCACCGGATGTCTCGAGTCAAGATAAGGAGGATCCGCCTGATAGGGATTGTATTCAGCCCGGTGGGCCATGGACATTGATGTTGGCTGGATGAGGCCGCTGCTCTGCAGCCATTTTACCTCCGTCACCCAGCGGATACCGTTGTCGGGTATACTCGACCTGATAAGGCGTTGTCCTCCGAATGAGGAGTTTATTTGGGTGGCATTGGCAATATCAACCTCGACGGTGACAGGTGATCCGCTGTGTAAGTTTGCATAGTAGTAAAATACTTCCACCGAGGGAGTGATTTCCGTCCGATGATCAAACCTGACAGCAGAAGCATTACTGAGGGACCAGACAATATCTTCGCCGATGGTCGTCGAGGTGGTGATAGTGCCAGCCCTTGCTGCAGGATTGAGGCTGACTATGAAAATGAGCGCCAAGATGAAAAAAGGATATTTATTGGTCATCACTGTTGCCTCTAAAAATTATAAACACGTTCAGGTGAACAAATTTTTGGAAACCTTTTTGCTGGTTACAGCTGGGGCCAAAACCATTGCTGGATTATTCCGGATACCCTTTCATCAATCATTCCTGGGGAAGTTTTCTTTGCTCCCAAGCGTATCGGAATGGAAGATAACCCATACTGTCTTATATAATAAAGATTATGAAGACTACAAAGGAATTCTGCTGAAGGATGCCATTTTATTAGTCTCTTGGGGGAGCTAAAATGGTGACCAGTCTTTGGTGCTAGTGTTGCTGTTTGCGAAAGGATGTGACAGCAGTGAGAGAAGAATAAGAAGTTGCAGTGGATTGCTTATTGCGAGAAGAGAGCCCCCCTTGCGGGCTGGAGGAAAGTGCAGTTCGCAAGGGGGGCTTATTTGTTGGAAAGAGAGAGGTTTCCTCCAGAAGCCTGTTCGAGAATGCCCTTTTCCCCAAACCCTTGGGTATTTCAAAAAAATAATACTCGCAATTTTAACTGGATGGCTGCGCTTATTTTTCGGAAAGGCCTCGATTTTGGATAAAATGCCTATTCTCGGACAAGCTCTTAGTTCGGTCTTGGTACTGGTCTTCTGGTGACCTTTTCCTGTTCTGCTATTTTTTTTTCCAGTTCTTTCAGGTCCTTTGTAAGCCGCTCCACAGAGGCCTTGCGCTGTTGCAGCCGCATGTCCCACTGTTTGATGGCCCGTTCTTTTTCCATTTCGCTGGCTTCCAGCTCGACCTTGGCCTGGCTGATGAGCCTTTTCAGCTCATCGACTGTGGCGGGGACCGAGGAGTCGTTGGCCTTGCGTAACTTGTCGACGTTGGCAAGCAATTTTGCTGAGAGCTCTTTTTGTATTTCCAGTGCCTGGTTGAAATCTTTAATCTCCATCTTGAACACTCCTTAAGTGCGAATATTAAAATCAGTAATGGGGGTCGGGGTGGTGCTGGCAACCTTGATAAAATCTCCGGTGGTAATGTTGCCCATCAGGGCCACCCGGCGCCGGTCGCCTAAGGACATGGAGTAGATTTTACTGTCCGCCTTGATGTGATTGCCCATGGCGATCAGGTGTCTGCCCCACAGCCTTACGCTGGCATTCTCCTTGTTCTCCTCGGTGTTGAGGTGCTCACAGATATTGTTGTTGAAGGTAACCTTCTCAAAACGAAAATCGAAGTATTCATTGATGAGAAGGGGGAAAAAATCCACCAGATGGCTTTGTCCCGGGCCTCGAAAACGATTGTCTGTGACCACGGCACTGCCAAACATGAGCTCAAGGGTGATCTTGTCGTTCACGGGGTAGTGTAATGCCAGCGGTCCCACCAGGAGCAGGGCCCGATGTTCTTGCTTCGGGTCCAGAATATTCTGGCGGTAGTCAGTACGGTTGTGACTGACATTGCAGGTGGCACAGAGGGCGGCGATACTGATCGCCCCTTTATTCGTCACGTTCTTGGTCATGGGGTCAAAGCCCGTATTCAGCACTTCGTTGCCCTCAATGCGTACCATGGCCTCTGATTCAACAAAGATATGTTCGGCAAAGACCGCAATACCGAAGGAGAAGATGTCGGTGTAGCCGCAGTTGCTGAGCCGGTTTTCAATCAGCTTGGCCGAAGCGACAATTTCCAGGGCGATGCCGGTGAGGAGGCAGGCAAGCACATCGTTGTTGCTGACCTCGAGATAATTCTCGGAGAAGGATGATATCCCCATACCGCACTGGTTGATGTGGTTGTCACAGATACGATTGCCCAGACCGCCACTGAGATAGATGCCGAAAAAGACATCTTCCACCCTGTTGCCACAAATGCGGATAGTGTTGCTGTCCACCACCCGTACCCCAAACCAGCCCGCCCCCATGCCATTGCTTATATTGCCTTCTATGACCAGCCCATGGGCGCGTGAAATAACAATGCCGGTCTGTGGGCCAAGCAGTCTGTTGTCGATCACCCGGCTATGGTCGGCGCTGTTCCCCACATCGGCTAAAGCAGTGCAATAGATGCTGCCCGGTACCGGCGAAAAGGCGCTGGCCTTGCTGGTGGCGCGGAGGGTATTGCCAGCAATCAGGGTATGTTCGGCCCGGCTGCGAATCCCGCCCCAATACGACGTGTCCAGGTTGATCAGATTGGCTTCGACCCGGCAGTGGTCGGCCTTGATATCGATGGCATAAAAGCGCTGGTCAAGATAGGCGCGCAGTTGCTCGGTGGTGGTGGGGAGGGACTCTTTATCCTGTTGCCCGAGGCGGAAAAAGCGGTTGTTATTGACAGAAGAGCCTGTGGTACCGGCGCCTAACCATACGCCGGTCCAGAAATGGTCGATGAGATTGTCTTCGATCCGGCAGGGGACGACAAAGTCATTGTCGATGCGAATGCCATAGTGACCGAAGGAGGAATTGAGGCCGCCAATGTTCGTACAGTGACCTGCGAGGTGGTTGTTCTCAATCACCAGGCGATCCAGGTAACTGCTTACCCAAATGCCGTCGAAGAGATTGGAGAGTCGATTGCCCGCCACTGATACATCCCGGACATCATGCATCAGAATGCCGATATAGGTTGCCGGCTCTGCCGTCAGCACATCCAGTTCGCATTGTTCCAGCCGCAGTTCGGCGCAGTGGTTGAGATAGAGGAGAGAGACCCCGGAAGCTTGCGCCGGCTGGGTTGCTTCGAAGCGAATACCGAAGACTTCAATGTCGCTGACAAGGAGGTCCTTGCTCCCAATCTCCAGGAGATAGGGGAGGGCGGTGACGGCGCGGACAATGGTCCCCGGACTTTCGCCATGAAATTGGATATGGGAGGAATAGATCTCTAACGGAGACCTGATCTCATGGACGCCGGTCTTGAGACAGACACAACCACCTTCCAGGGGCAGCGAGTCGATCCCCATCTGAATATTGTCACCCGGGTTCAGGGTGATGGTGCAACAGCCGCTGCTGCAGTCGGGCGGCCAGTGTTCACGGCAGTCGGTTTCATCGCTGGGAAAGTCGACCAGGGCCAGACGGGCATAGTGGCGATGGATGCCCAGTGGCGGCGCTTCGTCGAGGATCTCGACCGAGGTGTCGGAGGTGCGGGCTGCCACCGTCCAATAATCATTACAGTGGAACTTCCCCCCAAGGGGGGAACGGCTGAATTGAACCTGGACCCCGTTTTCCAGGGTCACCCACACCCCGACTTCGGGGACGGGAATGACACCCGGGCTGGTGCTTGCATTGAGATCAGCAATGACCTGGTTGTCGGCATCGCGGACCAGACCCTTCTGGTCCCAGCGAATGACCCGGAAATGTCTTTTCTCTAACTTGTTGTTGCCGACGCCGGTGGGGATGAGGTCGGGGGGCAGTTCCTGACTGAAGCTGATGCTCTGTTGGTCCTCATTGACAGTGATCTGGCGCATCTCACCCATACGCTTGGTGGGATCGCCGTCTTTGCCAGAGAGTTCACGCCAGTCATCAATGATCTCGACCCAGTCACCGCTATTGAAACGGAGCACCGCATCACGGCCGAGGCTGGCCAGTTTCAGCTCGGTTTTTGAAATGACTTCGATCACCTGGGCGGCAACGCTGCCATTCTCGCGTGACCACTTGAAGGTGGCGGTGTTAATAGTGGTATCGTCAGTGGTGCCGGTGTCAATGGTGCCGCCATCATGGATTTCGATGCGATAGAGCTGGTTTTCGAGACCGCGATAGCCGCCGCTGGCTGGGAGTTCGCAGGGATCTTCTCCGGGCTCTACTCCCACAGAGCGGCTGGACAGGCGAGCGGCCGAGGGGGCGATGGTGTCGGCCCAGGCGGTGGCCAGATCTGTGTCGGGACTGGTACAGGTCACGCTCTCGCCAATATTCTCGACCACGCGTACCTGCCAGACGGTCTGGATGCGGGTGGTGGTGTCGACGCCAAGGGCTTTTTCCACCAGGTCAGGCTGTTGCAGGTGGGTCAGTTCGCGCTGCCAAGCCACCAGGTAGACCAGGTGCTGGCCACCATCGGGGAGGGCGGCGGGGGCGGGGTGGTAGGGCTGCAGCTCATAGGTGATTGGGTTTTGACCGAGGAGTTCCGCCAGGACTGGATCAAAGACCTGTGGTCCATTGACATCGCCAAAGTTTTCGGCCAGCAGGCCATCGACATACATGCGGCCCTGGTCGATGGTGAAGGTGCCACCGCTGACTTCGATGAGGAAGGCATTGGGTGTCTGCGGGGAGACCACTGCCACGTTGTCGATGCCCGGCGTATTAAAGACCCCGAAGGTATCCACGGTCTCGGCCCGGGTTCGCCGGTCTATGGCATCCGTCCACTCGTTCCAGTCTGCGTCCAGTTGTACCCGGCCCTGCTGCATCTTGACCCCGGTATAGTGATTACGCGGATTAAAGCGATTTCGACTATAGTCACCACTCATGGGTGTTCTCCTTGTAGTTGTAGCATTAGTTCCATTTAAGATCTTGAGTCATTCTTTTCAACTGGCGTAAAAGATGCCCGCTTCGAGACCAAAGCGCAGATATTCCTCCAGCCGTACCTGGAGGTTGGTTTCCCGCTGCGGTTGGTAGAGGCCGTGCATGACCCCCATTTCACCCTCATCGTCGGCGCCGCGGCAGATACTGTCCGGTGTTGCCTGCCGGAGTTGGCAGTAGCCCGCATCGCCATAGCGCAAGGAGGTGAAGTGGGGGCGGGTCTGTAGCTGGCCAGCTTCCGGCTGGCAGCGGTAGTGTCGCGGTGTCCGTGAGCCGTGAGGGACAAAGGAAAAGCGGATACAGCCTTTTTGTCGACGCTCCACCCACAAGGGCGCCCTCCAGGTTTCAGCGCCTTCTGTACTCAAGCGGCTGACAAAGAGGCAGTTGCTGGCCAGGGGGATCTGCCGGCTGTGAACCTTGCCAATGACGGTGCAGTTTTCCAGTGTCATAGCGCCACCTGCCTCGAGTTCATTTGGCCCGGGGGCGCGGTAGGCCACCTTTTCCGGATCGGTAGCATCGACGATACATTCATCCAGTTCGATCTCGGCGTCGGCGGCGATGTGCAGCGGTCCGCTGATACAGCGCTCCAGTTTCACTGTGGCAAAGGGATGGGCAACGGACATGGCCGGATGGGCGCTGCTGGGGACCAGGGTACAATCGCGGAGGATGAGCTGGCGCGGTTCGTCATCACCAAAATCTGCCATCTTCAGGGGTGCGCCGGTGATGACCCAGCCGTCCAGGATCAGGGTCGAGTCCGGCCCCAGGTTAAGGTTGATATCAGCACTGGCGACCAGCAGGGGGCGCGTACTATTCTTCGCCCGCAGGGTAACGCTGGCACCGGGGTCCACTGTGATGTTCGGGGTTTCCTGGTAACGGTAGCTGTCGCTCACCTCGACCGTGCCGCCGCTTCGGACGGCGTTAAGGGCTGTCTGCAGGGTCGCACCACCACTGACGCTCTGCACCGATGCCGATGGTTCTCTTGAACCTCGTTCGTATTCGCCGCCGCCGATGGCAAGGGTGAAGCCGTAGTGAAAAGTGGCCAATAGGGGTGTTGTCGGCAGGGTGCCAAGGGCGATGCGACCCAGCACCGGATCGATGGCCACCTTGACAGAGCCGGGGAGCGGTTGATGGGCCCAGCCGGTCACCGTGCCGCCGCCGTCGCTGATGTCACTCAGATTACAGATGGAGATGTCTTTGGCGGCGATGAGCTGTGGTGGCTGGCCCGGGGTGGCACTGGCCAGCTCCAGGGCCAGACTTTTGCCTGGGCCGTAGTACTCATCGAGATGGGCCTTGAGCCAGCGTCGATCAAGTGGCAGAGGGGTATTGATGGGTTCGGCCAGGTGGCTGATCTCGGTTTCGCTCTCGGCTTTGTTGTAGAGTGGCAGGTCGCGGCCCAGGGGATCGAAACGGAGCAACAAGCCTTCGCCCAGAGTGGCATCGGCCAGCGCCGGTGTGCGGGTCAGGGGGAAGGCCCGTACCCGCCAGAGAAAGATGCCGATGTTGGGAATGTTATAACGGCCACTGCCCCTTGAAATACTGCGCACCTCAGCGGTGTGGACCGTGCTGTTGAAGGCGGTGTTCAGCCATTGCAGTTTTTGCCCTCGGCGGAGGTCGGGGGCGTAATGGACCTGCGGCCGTCGATGGTTCATGTGTTGGGTCCAGGCCAGCAGCTGAAAAAACTCAACTGTCCGTGCAGGCCAGCCGGTGACATCCCGGGCCACCTGTTCGAGCATCGAGGCTGTGCCTTTGCGACGGCGGTAGCGAATGGTATTGGCAACATCGGCCCGTGGTGAGGCCACGCCCGGCACCACCCCGTGCAGGCTGCGGTAGCCGATCAGATCGCCGATGTAGGGGGCGACCCACTGGGCGCAGGTCTCGATGAACTGGTCATCGTAGAGCTGGTCCAGGTTCTCCTCTATTGCCGCCACCTGTTCGGCGATTAAGGCCAGCAGTTCGCGGAGCGGATAGCCCTGCTCCGCGTCGCGGATGCGGTGGATGGCGGGCAGGAGTTGATAGATGTTTTCGGCACAGTTGCTCATGACATCTCCTTCAGATAAACCAGGGCGGCGGGGTCGAGCAAGAGAAGCTCGGCGGCCACGCCATTGCCCTCTGTATCGATGGTGGCGGAAGCAGGGGTCAATCGTTCTTCCAGGGTCATTGTGGTGCCGCGATAAAAGTAATCCACATCAACAGCCACGACTCCGCACACCTGCTGGGCAACATGGATGATTTGGGAACGGGCGACGGTCTGGCCGAAGTCGCGGCCATCAAAGGAAAATGCCTGTCTCAGCGCAGCCTCAACAGCGGTCAGGACGATGTTGAGGTCATGATCGGGATGGCCCTTGATACGCAGCGCCAGTTTGAAATAGGCCTTGTTGTAGGCGGCTGCCTCACAGGCAACAAAGGGATCACTGTTGTTTCGCAGTGATCTCAAGAGGCCGTTTAAGGTTGAACCTCCGCCTTCTGGTTGCACCGCGTTCTTGCCGGCCACGGTAAGGAAGACAGTGCGGATGCCGTGTATGTCGAGCACCTTGGCCTGGGCCTTGGCGATGCCGGTGTAGGCGAGGGCATAGTCTTCATAGTCCTGCAGCGATACGGCCCGACCCAGGGTGCGCACGCCCAGGGGGATGTTGCGACGGGCGTCTGCAGCCTTCTCTGCATCGACGCCACCACTGGCGATTTGCGGATTGGTGACCGCCTTCAGTCCCAGGGGACGGGTCATCAGTTGACTCAGTTGGCCGGCCTTGAGATTGCCGATGCTGCCGATGCCCTTACGATAGATGGCGCGAATGTTTTCCTGGCCGCTGGGCAGGCGTGCCCCACACTGACCATCACCAAACTGGATCTCGGCCCCACCCCCTTCATCGATCCGCACTCCATAGCTGCGATCGTTGGCCTTGGCGCCATAGAGGGTGGCTGCCTCCTGCCAGGCGATGTCATTGACCCGTACCTCAAGGGCGGTCTCGGTACCGTTTTCGCTGTCACCACTGACCAGGGTCAACGGTGCATGTTTGAGGGTGAAGCGCTGATGGGCCTGACGTGCCTCACCGCTGCCGAGGATCTGGTGCACGGTCTCACCGTGGGTGGCGCGGGCGACATTGGCATAGAGTTTGACCGTGTCGCGTTTGTATTGATGTTGGAGGGCGCTGGTGAAAAACAGTTTGGTCGTGGCGGCATCCGGTGCAGTGCTCAACAGCGTCACTACTTCACTGGTCTCGATACCTGCAGTGGTTATTCCGGTAAGTACCAGCCTGTGGCCGGGCATGAGTTCTGATACCTTATGATCCACACGTAGAGAAGTGCCTGATACGTCGCTGGTGATTGGGGTTTTCGCCAGAGGGAGCTGCTTGCTCTGGGCAAACACGGCCGTCTCGCGCAGGTGTTCATTGAAGTGTTCGCGCAGGTTTTCTCCTTTGATGACCAGTCGTGTGGTTTTGGCGGTGAGCATAAAGCTGGCACGCGAGTCCTCATCAGCCGTTTCAACTTGATATAACTCCTTATATTCTGGCCGGGATAACACTAGCCAGCTGTCAGGTACGATTTGCGGGTACGTGGCATCCAAATGCAGCGAGTGGATGTTGCGCGGGTAAAGCCGCTCTGTGGGGATAACGTGTTTGCTCTGCCCTGGCGGTGCCCAATACAGTTTGATGACTGCCGCACCGGTATTTTCGTAGAACTCGAGCTTGATGTCGTATTTTTTTTCACCGCTGAGGGTGATTGAACCACTGTTCTCGATGGCGCTGTGATTGTTCCAATTATTGATGAGTAGAACCCCGTTGATCCATAGTCGCACACCGTCGTCTGACAAGGTGAAAAAGGTATATGAGCCACTTGATGGGGCATGTACCCAGCCGGTCCAGCGTACGGAGAAGGTGCTGTTGGTAATCAGCGGGTCGGGGGAGCCATTGCCCCAATTGAAATTCACCGTGGCATCGGTGCGGCTGAGTTTACGGAGGCTTAAGTTTGAATTATCAAAATATTCCCCATATAAACCTGTGCCAGTGGCACTATTGGTTGGCGGGTCGGAAATGTCTGCAATAGTAAAGCCGGGCCATTGAGTGTTGGTAATGGTGTCGGTGGGGTTAAGGTTCAAATAGCCGTGTTTGATTTCGTCAGACATGACACGCCAGTCGGGCGCATTGTGGCCAAATAGTGAGGCCCGCAAACGAAAGGCATAGACCTTGGGGTTTGCTGGCGGGGTAATATACGGTATCAGTGAACCAAGGCCACGTTCCAAGGTAACTATGCTGTGGTTGGCATCGCTGTCAATGACCAGTTTCTGAATGCGACGGAAATCCCAGCGGTTACTGCTGCTGTCATCTTCGCGCTCATTGCCAACAAATAAGAGCATATCACCAGCGCTCAGTTGGGTGGCGGTGCCCTCAAAATAAATAACTTTGGTTCCAAAAATCGGTACTATGAACTCGCTCATTTTCGGCTTTAAGAGGTTCCACTCCGGCCGTGCCTCGATGGCCTCGACTGTCTCGAAGAGCTGTGGCTTTTCATCCTGGCCAGGCACGCTTTGCACCTTGATGCCGGTTTCCAGGGTCACCTGCTCAGGTGCGCCGACCGCCTCTTCCACGGTGAAGGCCAGGTAGGTCTCGGCAGCTACGCCGGGGTTGAGACGGTAACCGAGCAGTCGTGCCATCTCTTGCAGGGAGAAGCGTTCCCTGGCGCTGCGCAGATAAGACTCGTTGGCGATGCGTTCCTGGTAAAAGGTGAGCACATCGGCCATGCAGGCATAGGCATCGAGGAGGGCGATGGAAAAATCATCTTTGTCACGGGTACGGAGCCGGGCCAGGGCCGGCGAGTCTTTGGCTGACAGACCTGCCAGGAGGCTGGCCAGTATGGTGGCATGGTTGCCGATGCGGTAGGCGATGGCCGTCAGGCCGGGACGATTATGGATCACCACCGGCGCCTGGTTGCTGATACCGGCACAGCAGCCGCAAGCCTGCTGGGATACATGGTTGGTATCGCTCATTTGCCGCCTCCCACCGTAAGTTTTAAGACACCCCGTTCAGGGAAATTAGGATTGTTATCCAGTTGGGCGATCTCAAGACGATTCAGAGTGAGCACACTTTCAGTCAAGGCGCTTGAGTCGTCTGCCATTCTCAGGCGTTGAAAGCGATCGATCACCACCGAGGCCACCCCTTGCACCGATTGGGCAGCGGCGTAGAGTTCACTGAGGTAGACCGGCTGGCCAAAGCTGAAATTGTCGGGATGGAAGAGCGCCGGACGGCCATCGTCCAGCCAGCCCATACTGAAGATACGCATCAGGGCGGCGCGCACATCGGCGCGGAAATAGTCGGCTTTGACACAGACGGTCATGGCCAGCTCCAGCGGCACGTAACGGGGGCCGTCTACCTCCAGGTCATAGGCAGCCATGCGATAGGGTTCGACATGGTTGAGGATCTCTTGTTCGAAACCATCATCCACCGGCTTGCCGCCCATGCGGTCGGCGGTGATGAAGACCGTGTGCCAGCTCCCGGTCCAGCGGAAGGTGGCGGCGGCCCGTTGGACATCATTGTGCTCAGTACAGACATTGGCGTAGTCCGCTGCGGTGACGGCCCGTTCCTGTTTGCGGAAGGCCTCGGGTGCGTCGCGTTTGATCTGTTCAGCAGTCTCAGGATCGACCCCGCCCCGGGCCGGGATGGGGTTGCTGACCCCCAGCAGGCGGGCATCGTTGCTGACGATGTGGGCGATGGAGTCCAGGCCGACGTTGCCGCTGCTGCCATTGCCGATGCGATAGTCGGCGTGAAATTCGGTGTCGCTGTCCGGCCGTTTACCATGCCTGTCATCACCGAAACGGAGCTGGGAGAACCCGTTATGTTCGCTCTCGACCACGAACTCCTCGGCCTCGGGGCTGCTGCCCAGGAGGTCGAACTGGGGATACCAGAATCTGCTCTGGCCGGCACAGGTTCCAGTGAGGGTGATCTGGGGCCGGGCGCGGCGCGGTGTGGCAGCGCTTATCCGGCTGGCGGCCTCACCACAGGTCGAGATCTGCAACTGCTCTGCCTCGAGTCTCAGGCGGTAGGCCTTGTCGCCATCGGCCACAGACCAGCTGCCATGCCCGCCCTGCACCACCACCGCTCCCTGGAAAATAATACCCTGGCTTTGCAACCCTGTTCGGAGAGTAGTGGAGAAGTTGCCTGCCTCGAGATCGGCAACAATGGTGGGCGTGGCCAGTATGGCAAAGAGCTGCGGGGGCTGCAGGGGCAGGGCATGGGTCAGGGGTGCTTCACTGAGGTGGGGGCGGAACCTGGGGGCTATGAGTGGTGCGAGGGGATGGTCGCAGGTTACCTGTCTGCTCTCCGGCGCAGCGGCCAGTCGCGCTTGAGGAACGATCCCCAGGCATTCGTTCTTGAGGCTGCGACCATGGTCCGCCAGGACCACATTGGCAAAGGCGACACTGACCCGCTCAAGAGAACGTTCGCCATGATCCGGGTCGCTGATGGTTGAGATGCAGAGGGGAAAGGGCAGGGCGTCCTCTGCCTGCCACTGGATCTCGGTGACCGGGGTTGGGGTGTTGGTCGCTGGCTCGAGAAAGAGGCCTCCTGCCGGGTCTTCAGCCAGCTGCACATGGCTCAGACGTACGGCCCAGCGATGCTGGCGGTCGGCGTCTTCTTCACAGCCGGTGCGGGGGGCGATGCGTTCGGCAAAGATCAGGACCTCACCCGCCTTCAGATGCGGGTAGTGACCACTGAGGGTGGCGGCAGTCGCCCCCTTGGTCAGGCAGCATTGACGCTCCCCCCAGGTATAAAAATCCAGGGTTTCATGGGCCTGGTAAAGGAGATTGCTCTCCACGGTCTCGAATACTTCGGCCTTGCCGGCCAGGGCATCGAGCCAGGCATCGCTGTCGGGGGCGATCCGTGCAGCTATATTAGCTGTACGGGTGAGGAGGGCGGTGTGAGGTGGCAGTTCGACGCCATCGTCGTTCACAAAAACCCGTACCCAGGCCCGGGCGTTGCATCCTTCGTGAACCTGGTAGTCCATCAGTCGGGCATGACGGCGCAGGGAAGTCCGGCGGCGTGCCGTCCCCAGATAGGTCTCGGTGGCGACCGCATCCTGTTGATAGGAGAGGTGGTCGCCCACATAGGCCAGGAGCTCCACCAGGGTGACGCCCAGGTCGGCCCCATTGCGATTGCGCCAGTCGGGGAGGAGGACACTCATGCGGTCCAGCATCAGACGGCGGAAGCTGGCATAGTCCTTGGTCAGGTAATCGAGTCGGGGGACCTCGGCGGGCGCTGTCGGGCAAGGGACTGGGCTGGCGCAGTCGAAGTCCGACTCACACTGGACCTTGAAGGAAAAACTGAGACTGGCGAGGCGGGGGTCGAATCCGGCGGGTGGCGTATCGGCTCCGGGGGCGCTCACCAGGCGGAGGCTGTAGGATGAAAAATCGCCATAAAAGCGGGTGCGGATGACCAGAAAATGGTTCGGCGGATCAAGCTCGTCGATGAGGTCTTCCGCTTCCCCTGATGGTAAGGAGGTGGTTTGTGCGACCCACTCGATTGCGATGCTTTTGATCCGTTCTCCGCCATCGATAAGAATGTTGCTTGCATCCAGGCCTGAGGGGGGGCGGAGAAATTTTAGAAACAGGGTCAGCTGGCGCATGGGGTCGCCGCTCAGGCCACTGTCATCTACTTCGACATAGTCGAGGCCGTTGAGGGTGCCGGTGAGTTTGACTACCTCCCGGCGGCGTTCATCGCAGCAGTAATATCTCATGCTGAACCTCCCGGTACCTGGACCCGGGCCGTGGCGCGAGTCTGGTTGCGGCGTATCACATATTGGACAGTGATGATGAGGCTGCCGTCTTGGGCCTGAACATCCACGGCCTCGACGGTGACCAGGTCAGCCAGCCACTGTTGCAGGGAGCTTTGCACCAGGTACTGGGTGGCGGTGGCCACTTCCGGACTGGCGGCGCCAAAGAGCAGCTGCCGCACCCCGCTGCCAAAGGTCGGACGCATCACCCGTTCGCCGGGTGCGGTGAGCAGTATCTGCTCGATCAGTTGGCGGATATAATCCGCTTCATTGCTTTGAGCAGTGCGGCCGCGGCCATCGAAGTGGAAGGGGTAATTGATTCTGTTCATGTCGCCAGGACCCTCGTTTGTGCCACCAGCGGCAGCAGCCCGGTGCCGCTTGCGATGCAGACCGCCTGGCTGGATTGGAGGATGACCGGCACGCCGCCGGCCATGACGCGCACGGCACCAACCACCCACTGGGCTGTCACACAGGGCGGTGCCCCGGAGCCGGTCAGTGCGCAGCCGCTTATGGCATAGGGGGTGGCCATGGTCACCACCGGTTGGCCGCTGACCATGACGCGGGGAAAAGGCGACAAGGGTTGGGCTGGGCCAGCATGCATGCAGGTGACGGTGGCGCCGAGATGGAGGATGGGTGCGGGCATGGTCGTCTCCTTATATAACCGTCAGGGCGCCGAGGTTGATATCCACCGTCGGCCCGGTCATGTTGATGATGGCACCCTTGCCATTGGATATGGTGATGCCGATGTCGGTAACCGAGATCATGGCCCCGGTGGCGGTCTGCAGCTGGATGCCACCGGTGGGGCCGGGCACGTCACTGATGACGATACCGTTTTTCAGCGGTGTCTGCAGGGTGATGCCGGGAACCGCTGGCGGCACGAGATGGGACAGGAGTGGCATTTCGGCGGCGGTGCCCCAGTAACAGCCGACCCAGATGGGGTAGTCGGGGTTGCCCTGTTCGAATTCAACCCAGACCCCGGAACCGATCAGGGGCAGGCTGAAAATGCCCATATTGATACCGGCCACCGGTACGCAGGGCATGGCCCAGCTGGAGATCATGACGTTAGAAACATCGGGCACCATGACCTGGAGGCGGCCAATCTGCATGGGATCGACATTGTTGACAACGGTGCCGCGGTATTTACCAAAATAGTGTTGCGGACTAGTACTCATGCTGGAACCCTCGAGGTAGTGGAGAGGAGGCCATTGCGTGCCAGGGAAAAGTTCTGGGTGTATTCGCCCCGTTCGATGGTGTGGCTGACGCTCTTGACGTAGTAGAGACCGTTGAAGGCTTCTCCGGCGCCACGGACGCCGACCAATTGCCGTGCCTTGAGGACACGTCCGTAACGTGAGACTTTGAGGCTGCCCTCGCCGGTCACTGCATCGGAATGTTGTGAGGCGTAGGCCATGCCCTGCATCACTGCAGCCAACGGCGACAGCTTGGCGGTGTCATTGAGTATCTTGAGTTTGGGCGGTAGTGGTGGAACTGCACCCAGGGGTGGATTCAGTGGTGTGATGTCGGGGATGGGAATGGGGATCGGTATCTTGGTGGCCTGGTTTTGGATGAAGACCACCGGCATCTCCTTCATCTCTTTGTCGAAATTGAAGGACAGTGATTCGACATTAGTGAAGACATCCATATCAGTATTGAGTGCAGGCTGGGGGGGGCCGACCTTGATCTCCGGCCCCCAGTAGGCGCGGCAGGTGCCCGGTACCGGAAGCGGGTCCATGTAAAAGACATAACCGACCTCGTGCGCCAGCTGGGAGACGTAGGCCAGGTCGCTGCCCTGTTGAGTGGGGATACGTTCGAGCGGAATCGGCAGGTCTTCCACCACGCTGGGGATGACCATGGGCACAACACCAAAGGCTGCGTATTTGGCCAGGATGGTCAGCACCCGGATGGCCGGTGACATGGCGGGATAGGGGATGCCGTTCAGTTCGATGAAATCCATCAGGGCGGTGAGATCTTTGCCCTTGACCACCAGGGTCGACTTGCCGCCATCGCTGCCGGGGCGGATCTCGTGGTGGGTCATCACCCCATCCATGATCACCTCGGCCCTGGCTCCCATGCTAACCATAATAACTACTCGCATGATGGGGATGCTGCCGCCGCCGGTGAGGAGAAAGAGGGTCTGCAGCGGCGAGTGTTTGGAGAGGGAAAAGCTGAGCTCGAAACCACTGGCCGTATCGCCGCCGTTGATCTGCACCTGGACCTTTTGCAGGGCATCTATCACCACCCGTGGTGCCGGGATGGGCACTGCCGGGCCAATGAACAGATTGAGCTCCACTCCCTTACCCATTGTCGGCTCCCGGTATTCCTTCCGGCAGGGTAATGGCAACCTTGCTGCCGGCGGTTTTGGTGAGTTCATCTGGTCGCATAACGCCGTTGGCATCGCAGAGGCGCCAGTAGAGCTCCGGATCACCCAGATAGTGAGCGGCAAGGTTATCGACTCGATCTCCTTCAACCACTGTGTGTTCCTGAATGACGGCAAAGTGCTCTGCCGGGGGCACAAAGCGGCGCTGGAGGTAGGCGATGCCCTCCTCGCCGTTTTGTTCCAGGGTGGTGATAGCAACGCTGTGATAGCGGCTGTTGTCCGGGAATTTAGAGGTGTTCAGTGCACCTGCATCAAGTAATGCCTTTAAGGGATCGTTCATAATCGACCCTCCAGACCCAGACTGTTGAGGGAGGCGCTGCCAACTGTGGCGGCCAGTGCCTCCTTGTTTTTCAGGTAACTCATAAACAGGCCGCCGCCGCGATGGTCGAAGCCGAGATCGTTGACGGATAAGACCCGCAGGCCGAGACTGATCTTGGCCCGGATGGGGTTGAGGGCGGCATCGAAGGCCTCTTCGGTGACGGAAAACTCGGTCACCCGTACCGGCACGGCGCGCTGCCTGCTCCAGATAAAGAGACTGAGGGGGGCTTCCATCGGTATGATTTCCAGGACCCCGCGACCGGCCTGGTTGTGGTTATTCTGCAAGGCCTCGCTGGTGGGATAAAGCATGGACTCCAGCGCTGCCAGCTGACCATGGATGCCATTGGCAAGGATGGTGGGGTTCTGGTCGGGAAACTCCAACTGATCGGTGGCATCGATTTCGGCTTCTACCTTGATGGTTTCCACCGGCGAACTTTTCAGCCGCAAGGCCTCGGAGCGATCGGTGCCCTCACTGTAGGCCTGGACCTGGAAGGACCGGGTCAGGCTGTCCGGGTTGTACTGCAGGGAGATGACCCGGATAATTTTACCGCTGTCCGGCTCCATGATGACAATGCCACCCTTAAGCAGCTGGGGCGAGTTGGGATAAGAACTCATACTAATGTTCCTCTGCTTTAGTGGAAGTTGCGACATATTCGCCAAAGAATTTACCGGGTTTGTCGGGTGGAATATAGAGACGCTTGGTCACAGTTTCTGTTCCCAGCTTTGAAACAATGTAGCGGTCCAGCGAGTACACGGTGCGCACCCCTTCGACTTTATAGGTTATCCTGTTACCACGGCGTGTTTTCAGCATGTTCCATTCATAGGCATCCGGTACGCTCTCGTCCGCCTTGATAGCCTCGATTATTGCTTTGTCATCTGTGGGGACGTGGTACGTTTGCCAGGCCGTATTCCCCTTCTTGTTTTCAAACGTGTATTGAATGAATTTGCCCTTGACTACGATGTTCGTGCCTTCTCTGAATGGGAGTTTGATGGGTTTTGAGGTTTCGCTGCGATTAACCACTTTGGTTGGATTAAACCCTTCTTTCACTAATGTTTTCCTGGCAAATTTAAGTGCCTGGGTATTGGTTAAGGGGGAGGGGGTGCTGAAGGAGAATGGTATGCGTTTTTCAACTTTCTTTTTTATTCTGCTGCCTCTCTTTGGGATCAGTTTTTCCCAGTCGCTTCTTGTTAAATGTGAATATTTTGAGGTGAAGGTTTTAATTTGATCATTGCGGTCCAGTGTTACACTGCCCGGTTGTTCGACGAAGTAGGTCTTGAAACCCTCAAAGGACTGCTTTTCTGTCTTACGGCTCCCTCGTTTACCAGTGGTTGTGGACGTGGTGCCATAATATTGACGGTGTGTCGGTGCTACCACCTTGCCGGCACCAAAGGCCTTGCCAATTGTGGCCAGCATACGTTCACTTTGTCCCAACCGACATCCCTTGATCCTGATAATTGTGTTCTGATCAATAATGTTTTTGGGGAGGTTGAACAACTCCGGGGAAGTCTTCAGGGCACTGCGCAGTTCAAGGTAATCAACCTTCTTATCTTTATCTCCTGTCTGTAAAGGAAAGGACAGAGTACCGTCATCAGCGGCATGGGAGATAAGGTAAAGAATGCCGATGGGTTGTTTCTGTTTTTCAAGGTAGGTGAACACGGCACTAAGATTTCGTACATCCGGGCTGTTAACCAGTTTAACGCCGGCAAGATTGGTTTTGAAATATTGGCTGGCCTCTCTGTAAAATTTATTACGCTTTTTAGGCTTGTCACTACCCATGATGAAGGCGATGTCGGTACGTCTGGCCACTTGTGCTCTTGGTTTATCATTAAGACTAAGGCTGTTATGACTGATGATACGTTCTGCAATTGATCGTGTTTGCAATGGCTTGGTATCAATAATAATACGGGCAGCGATACGTTCTGCTTCCCGTTCCGTTGGATGATTGGCTGGTACCAGTCCTCTTGTCGACTCCTTGGTATTTGCTTGGGTTCTCAATGCGTTCAGCAGAGGAGTATCCAGCTCTGTATTGTTTTTTTCTGTGAATGGTGGCGCATCGTTTGTACGCTGTCCTGCTTCGTTGAGTACAGGCAACTTCATAAGTTCCTGAGTAATGGCCGGGCCGTCAGCAGGGGGCTCGGTTTCAGTGTCGCGTTGAAAGGCAAGTTGCTGACTGTCGCCATTAGAATTGTCTGGGCCTGAAGGAGTTGCCCCCCCTTGCTGGATGACATGTGTAAGTTCGTGGGCTAATAAGCGTTGCCCGATTGACTCCAGAGGGGAGTATTGTCCTTGAGCGAACACAATGTGTTTTCCGGAAGTGAATGCCAATGCGCTGATCATCTGTGCCGATTGTGCTGCACGTGAATCAGTATGTATGCGTACTCGGCTGAAGTCATGACCGAAACGCATTTCCATGTCTGCTCGTACATCCAAGGGAAGTGGCAATCCAGGAGAATCCAGTACCTGCGCGGTGAGGGGCAAACCATCTGTCTTGTTCCAGGCTGTCCTTGTTGCCTTGCGTTTTAACCTCAGGCTTTTCTGTTTGATAAAATACCTGATGTCCCGTTTGTAGGTCTTTAGCAAAGAGCGCAGCGTTGGGAGTTTCGATTTTTTATATGGGATGCCTGCTCGTATTTCTCTGATGATATCCTTTTGCATGAGAATAATTCGGCTAACAAGTTCTTCGCGTCGTTTAATTATATATTTTTTGATTTCCTGACGACTTGGATGTTTACGAGGAACCTGTCGCAGGATATACCAGGCAGTGGGGCCTATCTCCTCTTTCTCGGTGGTGCCAAATATCTGAGAGGCCTCAATTTTAAGTTCTAGGTCCATAAATGTGTCATAGACAGGCAGGTAGGACGGAGCGACCTTAATTGCCTGTTGATACGTATTGACCAGCCCTTCTAGTTGTTGTGGCCATTTTTCCAGGCCACCACTCTTGCCGGCAATAAAGCGTGTTGCATGGGGTTGCATGAGTACCAGAAGGTCCTCCTGGAATTCCTTGCTCAGCCGAAAGCCGATTATCGAAGCGGACGACTCGTATTTTTTCGGTGCACTGGCTTTGAATTGACTGACTTTATTTGAAAACGTTTGCCATGGTTTCACAGCGGGCATCAGCAGTCCGAATAGATCAGTCATATTCTGGTAATAGGGTTTAGCGGCCTGCTGTGCTTCTTTTCCGGTGAGTGGTATGCGTTTCATCCCCTTCGATGGTTTGTCGGTTAGAGATTTGTTTTCCAGGTCTTTTCCGGTTGTGGTGAGTTGTTTTTTCAGTGCTGCCCGTAGTTTGCTGAGGTAAAGGTTCTGGAACTGGAGTTTTAGGTTGCCTGGTAGAGCGACACCCTTTAACTTAGCGGCCATATCCTTATCAAAGTCGCTCAGGGTACGGGGTATTTGCTTGCCAAAGAAATAGCCGACAAAGACTTTTTGACGCATAAATTCGTATTTTTTCGGGCAGGCTGTATGCAGTGACAGCGGGTTGATGAGATATTCTTCGAATGCCTCAGCAAAGTCGTCGTAGGGGTCGGTTGCAGCATAGTCAGAGACGAAACAAGCATTCTTCGGGTGGCGAAGGTAACTGTCTTTCCCTCCATAGCGGTTATAGCGGTAGAAATGGTTGCCGTAAGCATGTCGATTGCTTTTGGCCTCTCGCTCCTCTTTTCGGTCTTCGTCCATTTTCTTGATCAACTCTTCGCGATCTTTTTTGTTAGGGATCAGTCCGATTAGTATGGCAGGAGTGAGTTCTTGCCACTTGAATGCTTCATTAAAAGCATGTTGCAGGCGTTTGCCATCATCAAAGCTGATGACATGGCCAAGTTCATGTACGGTTGTGCGCAGTGAGAACGAGCCAAAAAGTATGATCGATTTTCCGGACCAAGGGGCTTGTCCTAACGGGTCTTTCGGACCACGGCTCGCGAGCAGGATTGATCGGAATGCAGGGTTGGCTTGCAGAATCTCTGGGGGAATTTGAGCAAGGATCTTATTGATATCTTCCAGGTCGGTAAGTGTCCAGCTTCTGGCCCTGGCATCGGTCAGGAAACGATTGAGTTCAACGCCATATTTCAGCTCGAAATGGAATTCACGTTGTTTACGTTTGACAAGGAATTGCAAACGCTGTTCAAATTCCTTGTTGATCTTTGCAATGGCGTCAGCATCAGGCTTTGGTGCAGTTAGTGCTTTTGTAAGCTCATTACGATAATCGTTCAGCTCAGCTGCCAGGTCGGTCGCGGTGGCGATGAGCAAGCGCTTGATCTCATCAGGTGTTCGTTTTTTGGCACTCTCCTTGCTCTTGCTCTGGACGGTAAATAACTTTTGCAGTTGAGCGCTAAGGTCTACTTGCTGCAGTTCATTGGTCTTGCCTGCAATTTTTTCATAACGGATTGACAGGGGGTCCGTATCAATGGCGTCACGCAGCTTGTTTTGCCGGTCTCTTACGGTGAGTAGGTTGAACTGGTCGTTTACGTTAGTACGTTCGAGCAGTATCACAATTGCACGTTCTTCGTGTTCCTGTACCCAAAACATAGCTATGAATGCGTCCAAATAGAGAGCTTTCACAGTTAGCTGGCTGATGTTTTTGGACAGAAGATCGAGTAAATCCTGGTACTCGGAGCCGTGATAGTCATCCAGCAGCTCTTTAAAACGGCCTTTCTGCCCAAGTTTGACTAAGGAATTGTCGAAAATGCCGAGGGTGAGAGACTTGTTCAGCACTGCGAGGCCGGCAATTTCGTCATCATCCAGGACCACGCCTTCCAGGAGGTTACACAAAAGTATTGCGACATCCTCAGGAGTGAGTTGTACTTTTTTCCATTGGGGGGCCTTTGTTAAACTGCGGACGGAGTCATCATCGCCCTTCAATGTTTCCTTCAGTGCATCGGCTGGAGAGAGAACTTGTTCTGCTATTTTTTCCTTGCGTTGCACTGTCGGTGTATCCAGCTGTGTGCTTGACCGTCCCTCCTGTTGCATAACATGGGTCAGTTCATGAGCCAGCAGGTGCCGTCCTCTCTGAGTTTCGGGAGAATAGTGGCCGTTGGCAAAAACAATATTGTTCCCAGCGGTATAGGCGGATGCATGAATAGCCTTTGCTGATTGCCCGGCCATGTTATCTGTGTGTATGCGCACATGGCTTAGATCATAACCGAAACGTGATTCCATGAATGAGCGAGTTATTCGCTCAAGGGGTTGGCCGGGTGATTGCAGGACCTCGTTGACAATGGCTGGTGTGCTGCCATCATGCGTAACGCCGTTTGACTTGCGTTGGATTGTTTTCTCTTCTTTCTTTTTTTTTGGCTCTTCTGTTTTTGGTTGTTCGCCTGTTAGCTTGAATTCTGGGCCATAAGGAGCTAAGGGTGCAGGGCGCAGGCCAGAGGCTTTTCCCAGATTGAATCCTGCAACACCAAAGGATTGCGGCTGGCCTGGGACGGGCATACGGGATAAAATCCAGGCATCAAGCAGGCGCTGATCTTCTGCTCGTTGTTCTGGTGTTTTCATTGATTCACGGAACTGGTGCTGCTCCATCGCCATGCGAGCCGTATCAGCACGAAATCGTTCTGATTTTGACATGGCAGGTTTCTTCGTACGTGTTGGCGGACCCAAGGGGATGCTGAAACTGGCCATGACCTTGGTGGGTTTATCCACCGGTCCTTCATAGGTGATTTTAAGTTTCAATCCCGGTTTAATGGCGTTAAGCGGGATTTCAGGAACTCCGATGGGGAGTTCCTTGTGGGTCGCAGCAAGCGCGGTTAGGGCGCCGGTGATCGCCGTGCCGGTGATAACCTTGCCCGGAAGGGTTGCGAGAAAGGCTTCCCCCAGTTGCTCGGCTTTTTCTTTAATTTCCTTGCCGAGTTCGGTCTGGAGAAAGGCCTCCCCCAATTTTACAGCCGCTTCCTTGTACTTTTCCTCCTCACTCTTTGGTTTGGCTCCCTGTTCGCGTTGCAATGATGATGCAATTTTTATCTTCGAGAGTGATCGGTTGATTCTCGGTGTGCCATAGATGACAGCATCTGCTGTTCTCTCAGCCTCTTGTTCGTAGGCGTCGTTTTTCTCAGCTATGCGTAGTGTCGGTTTGCGCTGCAGTAACCGACGGCTGCTCGTCTCTTTCCTGGTTGTAGAGGCGTGGCTACGCATGATGCCGTCCTCCGGGTTTTGTTTCATGAGCTGATTGAGTAGTGGCCTCATCACCGGTAATGATGCCACTAAGGCGTTGACCCAGTGTTTGACCCAATTGTTCAGCAGCGAAAGATGTTGGTAAAGTGATGTCCGTCCTGACTCGGGCCAGGTCCATGGCCTTCAGTTCTCGGTCTCCAGAAAGCTGTTCAGTTAAGGCCTGTTGCACAGCTTCGGTCAGGGCCTGGCGGTCGATGCTCTTAAAACCGCGGAGGACAATGGTATCGATGGTGAGGAAGATATCGCCGCTCATATCCATTTCCTCAGCTCATTTTCGTTCAGGGGCTTTTCCAGTTTGGCGTATTCCATGCGTGCAGCATGGGCCAGGTCGGCCATGCACAGCGGGTCCCCTTTTTCTGCTGCTAAAAAGGCGGCATTCATGGCGATGTTGCGGATGTTGCCCCCTGTCACATGGAGACGCGCCAGGTACTCGGTGTTGAGTTTGGCCCGGGGCAGGTTGTCGGGAAAGACGCCTCGCCAGATTTCGTCGCGCTGGGCGACATCGGGGAAAGGAAACTGGACCACAAAACGGATGCGACGGAGAAAAGCGGTGTCCAGTGCCGATTTCATGTTGCTGGTGAGGATGGAGAGTCCGCGATACGACTCCATGCGCTGGAGGAGGTAGGCAAGTTCCATATTGGCATAACGGTCATGACTGTCCTTTACCGCGCTCCGTTTGCCAAACAGGGCATCGGCTTCGTCGAAGAGGAGGATGGCGCCGCTGCTTTCAGCGGCCCTGAAGAGCCGTTCCAGATTCTTTTCTGTTTCTCCGATGTATTTACTGACGATTGTTGACAGGTCAATGCGATAGAGGTCGAGATTGAGACTGTTGGCCAGCACTTCTGCGGCCAGGGTCTTGCCGGTACCGCTGGGGCCGGCAAAGAGGGCGCTGATGCCGAGCCCACGATCACTCTTGGCGGCAAAGCCCCAGGTCTCATAGACGGTGGCCCGGTGGCGTACCTGACGGCTGATGTCCTCCAGTATGGATTTCTGGCCCCTGGGTAAGATCAGATCCTCTTCGCTGGCCTTGGCTGGAATACGCTGGGCCAGATGGCCCAGATCTCCACGGCTGTGTTGGCGGCAGTTCTGCCACAGGGCCTGTTTGAGGGGGGTGCCCAGTTTCGCTTCGCTGGCAACAATCTCAGCGATGGTGGTGATGTCGCCTACGGCAAAGTCGAACTGGGCCACCAGGGAAAAGAGCTCGATCGTGTCGAAGGTTTCACAGTCAGCCAGGAAGCTGCGCCACAGGCTCCGTTGTTCTGCAGCGGTGGGTTTGTTGACTTCGATGACGGTGCTGTGCTGTTGCCGGGAATCTGCTTGCTCAGCCAACAACATCAATGGCGAATCCAGGCGCTCCATAAAGGCTGTCAGCTGTGGGGGAGAGGGGTGGCTGATCTCAATTATGAGGGCAATGCCGGCCAGCAGATGCTCGCGGGTCAGTAAGCGGGCCAACTGGCTTCGTTCCTCCGCGGGCAGTGGAATATCTTCTGCCCGTAAGAGCAGCAGTTGCAGTCCCAAGGCTGCACAGGACTGGGCTGCCACCTCACGACCAGCGGCGGCGTCATTGCCCTGGATCAGGATCAGCGGCGGCTTGTCGTTGTTGCGCCAAAGGCCGGTCAGCTGTACCACCTGCTGGTGCTGTGATGGGGGCAAGGGGATGTTTTGGTTGAGGGGGCGGACCAGACTGCTCAGGCGCTGATCCAGACTGCCGGTACCAAGGACAAAATGGAGTATTCGTTCATCCAGGCTCAGGTGACCGGTGGTGATGCTGTTTGGGTCCTGTACCTGGATCAATTGCCAGTAGCGCAGGGGCGATTCAGGTGACAGGGCACTCCAATGCGCATCGGGAAGAATTGCCAGGGCCAGGCTAAAACTTGGGGTGGTGTGATGGCTGTTGCCTTGCAGTCTGCTGCACAGGGTGGCGATTTCTGATTGCAGTTCGATGCCGACGCACAAAAGGATGATGGTCCGTTCGAAGGGGGAGAGGAGAAACTGTTCGGCCAGGAAATCCAGGGTGAAGGCCGTATTCGTTGCTGCTTCTCTGGGGGGGGGCGCTGTCTCCCCGTTGGCATTTTCCAACAAGCCTTGCAGCCAGCTCAGCTCCTCACTCAGGGCCTGCTGGTTGCTGTCGATCCAATGGCTGCTGTTTGCTGTATTCATCCTGGAATCACCATCTGTTGAGAGACATGAAATTCAGGAGGACTGACGGCGCGATTGAGTAACAGGCTATCGACGCCGTCCACCCGTAAGCGCAACCACTGGCTGCCGGCGGCCAGGGCAGGAAAGGCAAAGTCGAGGCTGCCGCTTTGGCTGCTGAGATTGCTTGGCAAGGCTTCCTGGTTCCCGGCGCTCAGGCTGACATGTTGGGACGGTCGTACTTCCGGCGTAAAGACCAAATGGATGGTGACCACATCCTTGCTGGCGTCGCGGCTGGCATTGGAACTCCCTATGTTGAGACTTGGTGCCAGGAGGAGCGGAAAGCTGTTGGATGTACGGTGCTCTGTCTCGCCGGCTCGCAACAGGCTGAGGCTGACCAGCCAGCTCCCGGGTGGCCAGGTGCTGCTGGCTGCCAAACCAGCAGGCAGGGTCAGGCTGAGCCGATCACTATTGCGGTTGGCAGCGATCGCTATCCTGATGGGCTCGTCGAGGAGCGGATGTTCGAACCGGGCCTCCAGGTCAGTGCCATCCAGATGATGGCCATGGAGAATGATGGTATTGCCCAGCACCGCCGCCAGTTGCTGGGAGGGTGGTTCAATGCTGGTGAGACCTGGATAGGGTGGGATCAACCCGGCCGTGGCGGTGATGCCGGCCTCCTCTCCGCTAATGGGGTTACGCGGGCCACGGGTCAAGACGGGCAGGGCTGAGCGGGTCGGTTCCCTGGCTTCGATCAGTACCACAGAAATGGAGTAGGCCGCTGTGGGGCGATAGTGGGCCTGCATGGCGGACCAGAGTTTCGACATCTCTTCGCTGCTCATGGTCACCGGGGTGATCTTGATCTGTTCCACCTGATCGGCCAGATCGGCGGCGGATAAGGCCTGGAAGGCGGACGGCAGAATGGAACTGTCCACCGTATTTCCGGCCAAGGCAGCGCGAATCGCCTGGCGGTTGAGAACCGGTGTTTCATGCATCAGCTGCATGGCGTAGCCGAGGAGAATTTCGGAATGGAGCTCCGCTGCACCATAGGCGGTGAGCAGGTAATGGAGGTCGAGGGCCAGGGGCGGATTGGTGATTCGGTCGCCGCGACCATCGCGAGATGGCAATCCGACGTTTCTCCAGCCAGGGTTGGGGGTGACCTGATAGAGAAAGAGGTTTAACTGCGTTTGGGCATTCGTGCTGTCGATCTGGATGGTGTCGGGCGGTACGGCGGTGACGCTGACATTACTGCCAAGGGCTCCGATGATATTGTGATCGATAAAGCCGTTGTCGAGCAGGTTGCGCAGGACGGCGGTGATCGCGGCGATGGCCAGTGGACTGCTCATGATTGGCCTCCGCCACGTTTCAGATAGTCATTTAAGGAGAGACTGCTTTGTGGTTTTGGCCGACTGGCCTGCGGGGTGGGCCTTGGTCCAGTTGTCTGGGCCCTCACTTCAACGCGACCGATGTTGATGTGTATCGTCGGCTGCTCTCTCACCAGTTGTTCGCTGACAGCGGGTAGCTCGGCCATGGCCTGTTGTGGTCCTGGCTGGGTGGTTTTATAGCCCGCTACCAGGGGTGGGAGGCTTGCTTGTGCCATTGCCTTGGGCTCAGGGGCCACTCCATCCTCAGTTGAATCAAAGGTAGGCGGAGCTGCAGTCCCTGTTTCGGTGAGGGTTGGCTGGTTGTCGACGAGAAGCCGAACGCTATGACTCGGCTTTACCCCCTGTTGGCTGTCAGTCGCCGGATTCCGGTTCGCAGTCGCTACTGACCCAGCCACGCCTTTAGGGGCAGTGCTTTCTTTGCCAGGCGCTATATGGGCTGGTGCTGTATTTTTGCTTCTGGATTCTGCTTTGCTGCTGTGGGCTTGTGTTGCACTGCCTTTGTCTGTGCCAGTGGGAGTCTCTGCCGGCTCGGGGAAATCAGTGCTCCTGGTACCAGGCGGAGGCGCTGTTGCCGGAGCAGGGGCAGCCTGGGTTCGCAGCTGCACGACTCTCTCCAATGGCTCAGGCATCGTAACATCCTCTGTCGGGGCAAAGAGGCTGGGCAGGCGGGGGCTGACAACCCTGGCTTCACCGCGGCTGAGCCGGGCCATGCGGGTCAAAAAGTCGCTCATGGCGTCACCATCTGCAGGTAGGTTGCCCGCCGGGTGGGACTGAGGTTGAGGATCTCAGCTTCAACCCAGCCATAGGCCTTGGCCAGCAGGTGCACTTCCAGGAGCAGCCGTTGGGCCCGGGCGGTGATTTCCTGGCCCAGGATGGAAGCGACATCCAAGACACTCTGCCATTGCTGCCCACAGGCAGGGCAGTTGAGAGTAAGCAGTATTTCCGCCTGGGGATCGGCCGCCTCTGCCATTGCCGCGATGTCCTTTTTTATCTCCGGCGGCAGTGTTTGTGGGGCAATCGTCTGCCCCTGATAGCAGGCCTCGGCTACACAGGCCCTCATGAGCAGGTCGTGTGCCTCTTGCAGGCTGTCTGCGCCTGCCGCTGCGGCCAGATCAAAACTATTGAGTGGGCGAATGCTTATCTGGTAGGCATCTCGAGTCATATGGATCTGCTGCGCTCTACCCACATTGGAAACCAGGGTTCTGCAGCTCAGTTCAAACTCAACTGTTTCACCACATTGCGGACAATGGCTTTTACCCGGCAACAGGTCTCCAAAGGTGACTTGGCGTAAGGACAGCAACAGGGCGTCGCGCTGGCCCAGAGGCAAGGCAGCCAGGTCGTCGCGGCTCTGTTCAGGCATGACCAGTTGTAAGATTGACAAGGCCTGGTCTATGGCGTGAAAGCGGTAAGCCGTTTCCCATAAGCGGATAATTTCGGCGGCCGTCAGTGCTCGCATGCGGACCTCCCTTTCAGATCAGCAGTCATAATTGAAAAGTCGTAACACACTGAAATAGTTAAACGGCTGAGGACCATGTTGCATCTGCTTTAGTGTTGTAAACGGTATAGGTTTTCCTCTCTCTCCGGAATGCAACTGCGGCTTAGGCCGGTTCGCTGTAACTGGGCTCACTCGGTTCGCTCACATCGTAGTCACGTTCCCAGCCTTCGTTTTCCAGTTTCAGGGTCTGGATGGCGATGGCATTGGCATTGGCATCCAGGTCGGGAATGGCCTGATACTCAGATACCCAGCAACGAAATACCTTGTAGGCAATGGCGAGCTGGCCTGCCTCGTTGTAGAGCTCGATGATGAGGTCTTTGCGAAAGTCCTTTAAGGATATTTCACTCCCCAGGCCGGAGCCGTAGTTCCATATCTTGTTGGCCCAGCGTTCAAACTCGGTATCGTGAGTCACGCCGCGCTCCAGGGTGATGGCCTCATATTTGGTTCTCCCCGGAGATTTACGTGAACTGGAAGGATCTCCACCCTCGCGATGTTCGACCACCTCGGTGCTCCGTTTGAGGGCGCCGACCTTGGAGACACCTGCGACATAGCGGCCGTCCCATTTGACCCTGAATTTGAAGTTTTTATAGGGATCAAAACGTTGTGCATTGACGCTAAATTGTGCCATGGGGCTCTCCTTAAGATTGAATCTGGCCGGCGATCTGTTGGAGCTTGATCACCACGAATTCGGCGGGTTTAAGCGGCGCAAAGCCTACCACGATGTTGACAATGCCCTGGTCGATGTTGTTCTGGGTGGTTGTTTCTCGATCACACTTGACGAAATACGCTTCGCGCGGGCTGCTGCCCTGAAAGGCACCCTGACGAAAAAGGTTGTGCATAAAGGCACCCAGGTTGAGGCGGATCTGTGCCCACAGCGGTTCATCGTTGGGTTCAAACACTACCCACTGCGTACCTCGGAACAGGCTCTCTTCGATAAAGAGGGCCAGGCGCCGGACCGGCAGGTACTTCCATTCCGAGGCCAGTTGGTCGGCACCCCGTAATGTTCGCGCTCCCCACACGACTCGACCGGTAACTGGAAAGGCGCGCAGGCAGTTGACGGCCAGTGGATTCAGTTGGCCGTTTTCGCCATCGGTCAGTTTGACCGTCAGCTCGGCGACCCCGTTGAGACTGGCATCGTTGCCGGCGGGTGCCTTCCACACGCCACGCTGACTATCGGTGCGGGCTATGACACCGGCCACCGCACCACAGGGGGCGAATTCGGCCAGGCGATTTTCCTGGAGGGGGTCGGGAAGTTTGATCCGGGGAAAGTAGAGTGCGGCATTGGTACTGCGGCTCAGTCCCCAGGCAGCACTTTCCAGTCCGCTGCCACTATTGATCAGGTGGGAGGCTTCCGTCCAACTGGTGAGGGGGTCTACCACATACAGAGAACGCCGTTTTTGACAATAGCTTGCGGCGGCATTACGGGTCTGGGAGTTGACATCGCCGCCAATGGCCAGGGTCAGGGGCGGAATGCAGAGCAGATTAAAGATGTCGGCCTTTTCCAAGGCCCAGATGCCCTTTTTCGGTGTTTCCAGGGAGGCCAGGGATATTTGGTTGTCGGTAATCGCAGAACCGTCATCGCCATCGCCGCTGAATTGGCTCGATGAAGCGTTGTCGAGCATGGGGTCTGCTCCGGAGGGTGGGGCCCCATGATCTGTGGGCCGGGTAAGGGGGACAGCGCCACTGATACGAACCAGTTTTGATTGCAGGGCTAAGACATTGGTGACAAAACGGGCGTTATCGGCCTCGGTTGAGACATTGAGAAAACGTTCTGTCTCTCCGCTGGCCGTATCGCGGACAGTGAGATTGAAGAGGGTTGTGTCGCTTGGGGTGTGGGTCACGTAGTCAATCCGTACCCGTAAGCTTTCACCCCATTCGCCACGGCTGGAGGCGATGAGGTTGAAATCGGTTGCCAGGGTGAGGGTGGCGGCACTGCCTCCGTTTTGGACACGGACAATTAAGGCATCACTGCCACCGTTCTGAAAGAATTGCTGCACTGCATAACTCATGCTGCTGTTGCGCCATAGTCCACCGAAGAGACGAGCGTATTCGCCAAAGCTTTGCACCCGGATGGGATCGTCTTCCGGGCCACGCAAGGCACGGCCAATAAAGGCGGTAATTGATGTGGCGACTCCGGTGATCGTGCGAACCCCGCTGGGAACCTCTTCTATATAAACGCCGGGATAGGTTAGGGTCATGGGCATAATTATTCTCCTTAAGTTAGGCCTGGTCTGATTGGTGATTGTTATGGGGTTGAATCACGACCGACCAGAATCTCGATCACTGCATCGGCACCGGTACTGTTCGTAAATGTAAGACTGGTGGCGCCGCCAAGGAGGCTGACGGCACCGCTGCCTATCAAGACGTGAGGCCCGTCCAGGGCGACAGGGCTGCCGCCCAGATCATAACTGAGGTCTGCATCAGGTGTTTTGGGATTAATGACCAGCAACGAGATGTTCCCGCCCGGGACCAGATTGACTGCCTGAGTCACGCTATCAGCGAGGTTGATATCAAATTTGTCATAGGCATCAATCGCATCGATTCTGGCAGATGCTGAAATGCTTGGGCCTTGTAATACCTTGATGACGAAGTTCCAGTTGATCGTTTCCGGCATGCCCTCTCTCCTTTTTTTGTGAAAAGGGAATAGTTTCTGATTCAGGGTATGGCTGTTGCTCCCTTGTCAGGTGTCAGTCTTGTTTTTAGTGCAAATAGTCTGGGTCGAAACAAAGATCGCCCCGTCATCGGTGGGCAAGTCCTCAACCGGCCTTGGGCACAGCATTGGTTGGTGAACCTTGGTTTTGCTCCACCTTGCTGTGGCCTGCTTTTACGGCCCTTGTTCTCCGTCAGGGACGAAAACTCTGGTCGGTGACACGCTTGAAAAATTGGAACCGAAGCTTTGCCATCTCGGTGGCCTGATTTTTGGGGGGGACCTGGGGGTAACTTCATTGAGCGCCTCAATTGAGAAGATACTTTCTCATTTGTGCACAGATACTGGTGAGTATATTCTTACCATTTGAGCATCCTGAGATGACTTTACCCAAGTAAAGGTAACAAAGTGGTAACATTTGAAAATAAATTGTCTTCCTCGCCATCTTTTTTTTAAGCTCTTTTCTTGCAATACTGTGGGAAAATGATATCATATCATCTGGTATGGATTGATTCAAAATGAAATGATATAATTTAATATGGAATGATTCTATGAGTATCGTGTTGATTGGTGGTGAAAAGGGTGGCACCGGCAAGACCACCCTGGCAACTAATATTGCCGCCATGCTGGCCCTGCAGGGAAAAGATGTATTGTTGCTGGACACAGACCGTCAGGGGACAGCGTCTTTCTGGGCCACAGTCCGGGAGGAAACAGAGATCGAACCGAGAATTGCCTGTGTGCAGAAATTTGGCAAGGGCCTGGCGTCGCAGGTGCGTGATCTGGCTGAGCGCTATGATGAGATTATCATTGATGCCGGGGGCCGCGATTCCATAGAGCTGCGCTATTCCCTTGGGGTCTGTGATCGGGCATATATTCCTGTCCAACCCTTTCAGTTTGATATCTGGACGATCAGGCAGATGGACGATTTGGTGGCAATGGCCCAGACCGTGAATGAAAACCTGGAGGCCTTTATTGTCCTGAACAGGGTGTCCGCCAATCCAGCTGTTCGTGAGGACAGGGAAACGCGTGATTTTTTCAGTGCAGAAGATTTTCAGCACCTGTCTCTGCTTGATGCGGTGCTCCGCGACCGTATAACGTTTCGTAAGTCAGGCCGGGATGGCTTGTCCGTGGTCGAACTGAAGCAGGACAAAAAGGCGGTTCGGGAAATGACTCAATTATTTGCAGAGGTCTATGATGGCTGATAAAAAGAAAACTCCACTTCGTTCAACACCGGCAAGAAAAAAAGATACCGATCTCGATAAGTTCGCAGCCGGTACAGGAAAGTTTGGCCCTAAAAAGGAAGAATCGTATCCTTGGCAAGAATCTCATATCCGCGAAGATGTGAAGAAAAATCTGCCCCTCAGAATCCCTGAGCCCCTCTATATGAAACTGAAATACATAGCTGACCATACCCCGTACAGCATGAATTCCTTTATCCTTGAACGGCTGAGCGAGGAGATAGAAGAGGAAATTGCCAGGTTGATCGAGTGAAAAAAAGGCTCAATCCAGCAACGGATTGAGAAACTTCTAGAACAAAAAACAGCGGCTAAAGAGAAAGCTAACAGCTGTGATTAACCTTTCCCTGGTTGAAAACTGTACAGACACTTACTACCTCAATGTTCAATCCGTAGGCTTGAATGGTCTATCGAGTAGTATCATTTCATCGGATGGGGTTATAGCTCTTAATCCGGGTGGAGATCCTGATGCAGATGGCCATATCAATGAAAACGAGCTTGTCGCAGAAAGTAATGCCTGTAACCCGGATTCAACTCCACAAGATACGATGGTTTATTTGAAGAAGGGGTTCAACCTGATAAGTGTTCCCGCTGATGTCACGTTCAAGCCTGATTTAAGGGATTGGTTGCCGGTTTTTGGCAACAGCAGCGAAATCGAAAAGGTCATGGTCTTTGATAAAAAGGAGAATTCGTTTGTCACCATGATTCCTGAAGCGCTATCAAACCAGAGCTTCACATTGCAGGGCAGCGAAGCATTAATTGTTTATGCAAAAATGGAAAAAGATATTTTGTTTTCTTCGGTCCTCTGTAAGCAGATTGCTCTTGATTCCGGTTTTAACCTTACTGGTATCAACTGTCCACCTGAGGGGTATCACGCCTATCAGTTGTTACAAGATTCTGACAGAGACAATATCATAAGTATTCAGTGGTTCAATCCGAGAACCGCAGATTTTGAGACAGCGGCATTTGATAATACTGATCAGCCTGTCGGGGTCGATTTTGCGATTAAACCGGGAGAAGGCTATTTCATATTTGCTCTGCCCCAGTAGTTGTACTTTACAGCGGGAAAGACATTATAACTGGGCTGAATTTTACCATGATGGATGCTGGTACATAGCATCTCGATTTACCAGCCGGTTAAGTGTTTCCTGGTGATCTCCTACAGCGATAAAACTGCTGTCACGTATGAATCAGGCAACCATGGTTGCATCTATCAGGTTTACATCTTCACCGCACCAGTCACCCATCAGGATCAAGACGCAGGTTGAAAAATGAATTGTGGAACGAAGAGATCCTCAAAAAATCTCGTAGTGAAACAAGTCATTTTTCAACCGGGTTCCTGTCTGCATATTGGCAGACCCAGAAAATTATTGGTGCCATACTGTGTCCAATTATTTGCACAAATCTCATGGCTTATAACCAACCCCTTGGTGGCTTACAGTATAGGCGGTAAAGAAACTGACAGGAGTTTATGAATTAGATCTGCATAGTTACAAAAAATAACATAAATCCAATATGTTGGGTTGCTGACAGAAACCCGTTGAAATTTTAGTCACCCTCAAACCTTATCTTACTGTGAATGTCATGTTTGGTCCAGCTCAGGTCAGATCTAGAGACGATCAGGGCACCTCAACCTTCCATCTTTTTTTTTCGGTTATTATTGCCCAAAGAAAGTTACAAACACTATTTTTTCGGTAAGAAACATAACTTCCAAAAACTTCAATTCAATTCTCCCTCTCTCACAGTTTTTTAATATTATCACAACACAGGGGGCACACGAATTTCTATTATGTGTTACTTTTTCTTGACCTGTTCTTTGTGAACTGTTAAGCAGATATGCACGTAACACGAAATATATTTTCTTCATACCTGGAGTTTTTTTAAGAGGTCCAAAATGGTTACACGATTGTTTTTTGTTATATTTATCAATTTCTTGCTCTGTAGTGGGGTCTCTGCGAAAACTGTAACAGATGTCACCGGCAAAACAGTTCAGCTTCCCGATTCCATAGATTATGTTATCTGCTCAGGCTCTGGATGTCTCCGATTGCTCACCTATCTTCAGGCTCAGGATAGGATTGTCGGTGTTGACAGTATCGAAACCAAGCAAAGGAAGTTTGACGCTCGGCCGTATGCTCTTGCTAATCCACAGTTTAAGAAGATGCCGATTTTTGGGGAGTTTCGGGGGCACGATAATCCAGAGCAGATTTTGACTCTTACACCACAACCCCAGGTGATTTTCAAAACATATTCCCAGATGGGCTACAATCCATCAGAACTTCAAGAGAAAACCGGTATCCCGGTGGTTGTTCTTAACTACGGGAGCCTTAGTTATCTTCGTCCAGAATTGTATAAATCTCTTCGTCTCATGGGCTCTGTTCTTGGAAGGGAAGAACGTGCTGAACAAGTTATTTCATTTTTTGAACAAACCATTTCAGATCTTGAACAACGTACCAAAGATGTTCCGGCTGAAAAGCGTCCGAAAGTGTACCTGGGAGGCGTGGCTTTCAAAGGGGCGCATGGATTTCAGTCAACTGAACCTACATATCCTCCTTTCAATTTTGTTCAAGCCCACAATCTTGCCAATGATCCAGCGATGACAAAAAAGGAGTTGAGCAACTCCAACATTGCCAAGGAAAAGATTGTTGCCTGGAATCCGGATTACCTTTTTCTTGACCTGTCAACTCTGCAGTTAGGAGATAAGGTCGGCGGCTTGCATGAGCTAAAAACAGATCCGGCGTATCAGGCACTTAGTTCGGTGAAAAATAACCGGGTATATGGCTTGCTTCCCTATAACTGGTATACGAAAAATTACGGTTCTATTCTAGCTAACGCATACTACATTGGTAAATTGCTCTATCCCGAGCAATTTGCTGATATCGAACCAGACGAGAAAGCTGATGAGATATATAGGTTTCTCGTAGGTAAACCGGTCTTTGCCACCATGAATGGACTCTTTAAGAATCTGGCATTCAAAAATGTCCCACTTAAATAGCCATGCATTTTGATCACGGCCAAGTGCCGGAGGAATATCAACAATACATTGGTAGAAAAAAACTGTTTATTCTGATTGTAGCTATTGGCCTTACTGCAATCCTAGTTGTGGCCATCTCTCTAGGAGCCACAAACATATCAATGTCCTCGGTGGCCAAAAGTCTGATAGGGATGGCAACTTCTGTACAAACCAAGATAATTGTCTGGAACATCAGGTTGCCCCAGGCATTAGCCGCCATTGTCGCCGGAGCTGGTCTGGCTGTTGCCGGTGCTGTTATGCAATCGATATTACGCAATCCGCTCGGATCGCCATTTACCCTTGGAATCTCCCATGCTGCAGCCTTTGGTGCAGCGTTATCTGTTATGGTACTGGGGGGCGGTGTTATGACCTCCAGCAATGTGGGCGCTATCTCAATTACCAATCCATATATTACCACCGCATCGGCTTTTCTTTTCAGTATCGGCACTTCTTTATTGATTATAGGTGTGACCAGAACGCGCGGAGCCTCACCAGAAGTAATGATACTCACCGGTGTAGCCTTGGGAGCATTTTTTACAGCAGGAACCATGTTCTTACAGTTCTTTGCTGATGATATGCAACTGGCGGCCATGGTATTCTGGACCTTTGGCGATACCGCCAGAGCAACCTGGACAGAGTTGGGATTTATTTCTACAGTTACTGTTGTCTGTGTACTCTACTTTTTTGGAAATAGTTGGAACTATAATGCTATTGACGCAGGTGACGAGACAGCCAAGAGCCTTGGGGTTCGGGTAGGTCGTGTCCGGATGACGGGAATGCTGCTCGCCTCGATGTTGACAGCGGTTATAATTGCATTCTTGGGAATCATCGGTTTTGTCGGTCTGGTAGTGCCGCACATGGTTCGACGGATTATTGGTTCAGATCACAGGTTCTTGCTGCCGGCTTGTTTTCTTGTCGGAGCCGTGTTGCTGCTCGTGTCCGACACAGTTGCGAGGTTGATATTGGCTCCTAACGTTTTACCGGTGTCAGTTCTAACGGCCTTCCTTGGCGCACCAGCATTTTTCTGGTTAATCATACGAGGAGGACGGCGATGATTCTAGCCATCAAACGACTCGCATTCGGCTACAACGGTCATCGTATCCTTTCCGACATCAACCTTAATGTGGAACCTGGAGAATTGTTGGCAATACTCGGACCAAATGGCGTCGGCAAAACGACTCTGCTCAAATGTATTAATAGTATACATAGTCCTAATACAGGAACTATTCTAGTCGAGGATCGCAACGTCCTGAAAATGAAACCCAACGAGATTGCCCTCAGTATCGGCTATGTTGCCCAGCGTTGCGAGACTAGTCGGTTGACGGTTTTCGATACGGTGCTGATGGGAAGAAAACCACATATCAGATGGCGGGTCGCAGAACGGGACATGAAAGTTGCCGATTCAGCGTTGCAGCAACTCGATCTTGCTCGGCTTTCTTTACGCTATATAGATGAACTGAGTGGAGGTGAATTGCAAAAGGTGGCTATTGCTCGTGCGCTCGTTCAGGAACCGCGACTGCTGCTGCTTGACGAACCAACCAGTTCACTCGATTTGCGAAACCAGATAAATATATTATCGATCATCAGAAAAATTGTGGATAACCACCGGATTGCTGCTGTGATGACCATGCACGATCTCAACAGTGCCCTACGGTACGCCGATCGTTATTGCTTTCTGAAAGACGGTTATGTTCATGCGGTATGTGACCGCTCCACCATATCGGCGGATATAATTGAGAATGTGTATGGGCTTCCTGTCTCAATTCATCATATTGACAATTGTCCGGTCATAGTCCCGGAAGATCATTTTAATTGAAAGGAGCTGAAAATGACATGTACTTACCCAAAACAGACAATTGAAGATACAATAGCATTCCATGGGCATAAGTGCCCGGGACTTGCCATCGGTATTCGGGTGGCTGAATATGTCACAAAAGAATTTCCAGATACTCCATCGGCAGCCCTTGTTTGTATTACTGAAACAGATATGTGCGGTGTGGATGCTATTCAGTATCTTATCGGCTGCACCTATGGCAAGGGCAATCTGATTCACCAAGATTACGGCAAGACAGCCTTTTCTTTTTATGATCGAGAAAACAACAAGGGTATTCGGTTCCTGTTAAGACCGGATTGCCGTGGTGAGAATTATTGGGCACTAGCTGACATGATGGCAGAAAAAAGCGCTGGGATCCTGTCGAAAGAGGGTAGTCAGAAGCTAGCCGAGCTCCGAATCCTACTGGAAAACAGGTTCATGTCACTGTCGCTGGAAGATATGTTTTCTATTGAAAAACTGCAAACCAGACCACCACGGCCGGCACGTGTACTGCATTCCATGACCTGTGAGGATTGTGGTGAACAAACCATGGAGTCCAGGACTCGTCGTTTTGATAAAAAGACTCTGTGTATACCTTGCTATCGGAAAGTCGAACAGAAAATCTAGGTAGCTGCCCTATCGTAATGGTAATCAGCGAACCTGAGCAGCCCAAGATTTAAACGGAGTATGAGCTGACCACCTTTATCGAAACAGTAAAATACTATGGACCACACCAGTTTCTCTGACTGTTTGGTGGCTACTGAAACTGCCAGGGGGCATCTCAATCACTACCGCATTCTTCAATAATTGACCTTTCTACTGTGAATGTCATGCTTGGTTCAGCTCAGGTCAGATATAGGGATGCTCAGTATGAATTTTTATTTTTGGACGGTTTTATTTTGGTGAACGTAACTTCAGGTGGTTAGTGCCAATTGAGTCTGGTGCTTTATCACTCGTCTACACCACTTTTACTTGACTACCTCAGTCTTTCCTGGCCGTTATTTCGTTACTCCGTGGTAAGCGACACTTGATCACTCAGACCTATGCCAGTAATAAAACTTCGCGTGGATTCCTTCTGATTGAGCTGCTTGATAATTCGACAATTCTTCAGTTCCCAGTCCAGCTATCCGCTCTGGAGTTAGTAAATAAGCATCCTTTTCCTCTGTTGCCTCCCAACGGTCAGACTTAAGAAAACGAAGTACGACATCTCTTGCTTCATCTATATCGGTTGCCAACACCCATATATGAGCAACTGCCCTGGAAACGTTGGCAATCAAAGGATTTTCAAGCTGCGGTTCAACTTCAAGAATAAAATAATACGAATTCATACGAGACCTCAAATATAGTTCTCGCCCTCTGTATACAGCAGGGCGTTGTGGTTGATGTTACATGTGTTTTTTGTCAGGTGAGTATTTAACTAGTGACCAAACGGCGCTTAGAATGTAGTCGTTTCTACTAGATCTGACAACTAACAGTTTTGGTGGGGGGGGCGGGTCAAGTTCAGTAGGTTATCCTTCCATAAATTCTTTCCCTCTTCAAGGGGTTTCATTCGTGTCCGCTATCGACGATCGCCCCCATATCGCCTATCGAAAATTTCTCCTGCCACCGATTTGGAATATCATGCTTATTCTGCTCTACTCCATGCGCCGGGTTGATTGCAGGATCTGCAACAAGGTTGTTGTTGAGCAGGTACCTTGGTCAACCGGCAAATCTCCGGTGATCAAACAGTTCGCAGCCTTTCTGGCCCACTGGGCACGTAAGATGTCCTGGAAGGAGACGGCTGTTGCCTTCAGGGTCTCCTGGGACATTGTTGCCGATGCCGTGAGCTGGGTTGTCCACTGGGGCTTGAACATCGAGATCTCGACAATATCACAGTCATTGGTGTCGATGAGATCCAGTATCATAATGGTCAGAACTATCTCACTCTTGTCTATCAGATCGACAAGCATTGTCGACGATTGCTCTGGATTGGCAAAGAGTGAAAGAAAAAGACCCTACATGCCTTCTGTGATTTTCTCGGTGACCAGCGCTGCAAAGCTATTCAGTTTGTCTGTTCAGATATGTGGACGCCTTACATCACCGTCATTGCCGACCGGCTCAATGAGGCAGTGCATGTCCTTGATCGTTTCCATGTCGTTGCCAACCTCAAGGCGGTTGATGAGGTCCGCCGCACAGAGGTGAAAAAGCTCAATGACGAGAACAAACCAGCATATCTAAAAAACAGCAGGTGGCTCTTTCTCAAGAAAAAGAAACGAGTTCGTGGTGCTGCCAGGGTACGATTACGAGAGATACTCGGCATGAACCTTCGTACTGTTAAGGCGTATCTCCTCAAAGAGGATTTTGACCACCTTTGGACTTATAAATGCCCACATTGGGCAAGTACAGTTACAGATGAATGGACCAGGGATGTCATGCGTCATCGCAGTCTTCCTGAGCTCAAAAAGTTTGCCCGGACTATTCGTGAAAACAAGGAGCTGAACCTCAACTACTTTCATGCCCAAAAGGCATTCTCATAGGGATCGTTGAGGGTTTTAACAACAAAGCTAAACTGACCATCAGAAAATTTTACGATTTTCGGAGGGACAAACTAAGAGAAATAGCGCTATATCATACTTTGGCAATTTGCCCGTTCCGGACATCACCCACAGATTTGTCTGAAGAGGCAGAAAATGTTACAAGTAGTTATGCGGAAGGACTTAGCGAGCTGTTTTCTTAAAAAGATTAATCCTTCTGTTTCTCTCCAAGCGTTATATTGGGCTTTTGGCCAATCCCCCCACAATCTTACTTAAGGCCTTTGTATGAAAAAAAATCAAGGTAGTCACAAGCATAAAATCAGCCTCAGCATATGTCTTAATCTCAGCATTGCTATCGTGATGATTCTTGTTTCAATCTTTATTTTCATGATCGACAAAACACGTATGCAGAAGCAAGCATTGATAGAGGCCCAAGAAAAGGCAAAAATCATTTTAGATAGAAATCTTGCGACCCATACATTTTTCACAAAACAACTTAAACCAGCGGTTTTTAAACTTTCTGATTCGTATCGTTCTGAGGATTACTTTGAGCCAAGCTGGATGTCGTCAACCTTTGCAGTCCGTGAAATAGATAAATATTTTAAATTATTAGGCTCAGAGGACTTCTATTATAAGGAGTGTGCTATCAATGCGCGTAGTCCTGAAAATGAAGCCGATGATTTTGAGAAATCTTTTTTACAGGATCTCAACACAAATCCTCTGTTAAAAGAACGTACACTCATTCGCGAGGTAGACGGCCAATATTATTTTATGATTCTCAAACGTGGCGAAGTAATGGAGGAATCCTGTCTTCGTTGCCACACTATTCCTGAAAATGCCCCTAAAGGCTTAAGTGACAAGTATGGCCGCGAGCGCAGCTTTGGGCGAAAGGTGGATGATGTTGTCTCTGCAATTTCAATCAAGATCCCACTTTCTAAAGCGTATGCGAACGCTGATGAGTACTCTAGGAACACCTTGATTGTTTTAGCCATTTCCTTTTGTTTTTTAATGTTTGTTCAATTTCTTATTTCTAGATTTTTTATGGTTAAGCCGCTAAGTCGGATAAGGAAGAAAGCAATTCAGATTAGTGAAAACGATGAACATTTAGGTGAAGAAGTCCAGGTGCCGTTTACTAATGATTTAAGCGAAATGGCTGATGCTTTTAACCATATGTCGAAGAAGTTACGAAACCACGTTGATAATCTTGAACAGATCGTTACTGAACGTACTTCGGATCTCAAGGCATCCAATCATCAGTATAAATCTCTCTTTAACGGTATGATCAATGGTTTTTCCCTGCATGAGATTATTTTTGATAATGACAATCAGCCAATTGATTGCAAGTTTTTGGCTGTCAACCCAATATTTGAAAAAATAACAGGTCTGAAAGCAGAAGATTTGATAGGCAAAACTGCGCTGGGGGTTCTTCCTGGTACTGAAAAGTCTTGGATTGACACGTATGGCAAGGTTGCCCTGTCCGGAGATTCCGTTTGTTTTGAAAACTATAGTGTAGAATTGGATAAATATTTTTTTATTTCAGCTTATCAGCCAGCCGAAAATCATTTTGCCTGTGTTTTTGAGGATGTCACTGAAAAAAAGAAGGCAGACATAGAAAGAGAAAAACTGGTCGTTGCGCTTCAAAAATCACTGGATGAGATTAAAACCTTACAGGGGATTATTCCCATTTGCTCCATATGTCATAAAATAAGAAATGATGCAGGTTTTTGGCAGCAAGTCGATCAATATATCTCTGAACATTCAAAGGCAGTATTCAGCCACGGGATGTGCATGGAATGTTCCGATAAGTTGTATGGCGGACTAGATTGGTATGAGGAAGGTAAAAAAGACGGAACAATAGAAGAATGAGATGGAGTTACTCTTCGAGAAGTAGTTGAGATCTGCCTTACCAGCTCTAACTTCCCGTATGTCTTCTCAACGTTAGGATACTACTGTTTCTTCAAACCTTCGATTTAAAACTCCGTGGCCATCCGTCTCAACCTCTTTGCTCGAGATCTTGTCAGGAATAGTCTCAAAATGCAGTTTTTCTTAAATAGTTTAGGTTGCCAAAGAATACTTTTTCTGATTGGGAGCTGATACCCATCAAATGACGACTGGCCTCATTATATCATTTTATACTATCTCTTGAGATCTTTATTTATGTCTACTCGTAGCAGAAAGATGGACAGAGAATTGTACTACGTTGTGTCTATCTTTCTGATTTAAAGACAAATTACTATCGTACAATTTGTTACAATAACGTTTTTTTGATAATGTGAAAAATAAGCAGTCGTACTATTTCATAAATAGGGAAGCTTACGGGAGGATCTAAGATGTCGAAAAGAATGATTGCGCTAGCGTTGCTTCTGGTTCTTGGGGTGTGTATGCTTTTTGTTGTCGAATGCGACCCAAAAGACAAGACGCTCATTGTCTATGTAGGCAAAGGTATGCAAAAAGCAATGGAAGAAGTCCAAGCGGCCTTCGAGCAGAAGCATGATATAATACTGAATATAATTTATGCCGGGTCAGCTACCTGTTTGAGCACAATAAGGGATACAGGAAGAGGAGACGTTTTCGTCCCGGGGTCCGTCCATATTTTCGAAAATGCCCCTGATCTTATAGATAACCACCAGTACGTTGCCTTACATGTACCGATGGTTTGTATTCATAAGGATAATCCAAAAGAGATACGATCATTTGATGATCTGGCAAAACCTGGAGTAAGGATCTCAGTTGGAAATACAAAAATGTGTTCCATGGGCGGAGTGGCTGATGCGATACTTAGCAGGTCTGCAATCAAAGAGGGTATTACAAAAAACATAGTGATAAGAAGCCCGACCGTCGTTGAATTACTCAACTTAGTAGTCAGGAAAGAGGTGGATGCCGCAATAATCTGGAAAGACACGATGTACTGGCCGGAATTAAAGAACCTCAAGGGGATTGAAATCCCACCTGAAATCATTGAAACAACTGAGATTCGTGTCGCTGTATTAACTTCATCAGAGCATAAAGAAAGTGCACAGTTATTTGCGGACTTCGTAGCATCTGAGGGCAAGACGATATTTAAGGAACACGGGTTTAGCGAAAAATGAAGATAAATCAAAAACTGATCAGCGGTTTTTTTGTGTCGTCTCTTTTAATCTTGTCTGTGACCTATATTTGCGTAACTCTTCAAGAGAGACTAACAACAGATTTCCAGGAGATTGCCGGGGAAGTGTTACCGGGCACAATCGCGCTGCTCCATATGGACGCTGAATTGTACCATAGTCTCGTATCTGCAGCTGAATATACTGCAACCGGAGATATAGAAGTCAAAAAAAGTGTTGAGCTTATGATAGCTGATCTGAGCAAGTACCTGACAATCCACAAATTACTCCACGCCGGCCATGATTCCCCTGAGCACATGGTAGTAATAGAAGAAAAAATAGACACATTTGTAAATTTTATCACGGAATATATCCTGCTGAAGGATAAAGGGGGAACTGAAAAAGAACTGAATATTGTAAAGAAAAAAATATATAGGACAGTAGACGATTTTAGATTATTGGCTGATCCGTTTATCAAAGAGCACATTGAAGATTCAAGAAGAACAGTAAAAATAGCCAAAAAAAATATTATCCATACCCGCAACCTGGTATTAATCTTCAGTACCTTGATTTTAATCCTTTCGGTGATATTGGCCTTTTTCATCTCTCGTTTAATCTCAAGACCGATCCTGAAATTAACAGAAGCGGCGGCTCAGATCGGTAAGGGCAGCTTAGATACCAAGATAGAGATTCAATCCAAAGATGAGATAGGAGAATTGGCCGATTCTTTTAATAAGATGGTGAAAAATCTGCATATGATCACCGTCTCACGAGACACATTTGCTCTGGAAGTTGTTGAACGCAAGAAAGCAGAACAGGCCTTGCTAAAAGAAAGGGATAATGCACAAAAGTATCTCGATGTTGCGGGGGTAATGCTGGTCGTCATTAATGCTGATGGAAAAGTGACACATATAAATAAAAAAGGCTGTCAAATCTTAGGATACGATGAAAAAGAGATTATTGGCAAAAACTTTTTCGATAATTTTCTTCCGGAAGCAATGAAAAATGAGGTATCAAGAATTTTCAGTCAAATAATAGACGGAGAATCTGAGGTGGGTGAATATTTTGAAAATCCGGTTGTTACCAAGAGCGGCAAGGAACGAATTATAGCATGGCACAATACCCTCCTGAAAAATGAAAACGGCAACAAACATGCGACGTTAAGCTCCGGAGAGGACATAACCGAGCGGAAGCGGGCGGAGGAAGAAAAAGAAAAAATACAAGCCCAACTCCTTCAAGCTCAGAAAATGGAGGCTATCGGTACCCTGGCCGGCGGTATTGCCCATGACTTTAATAACATCCTTCAGGCTATATTCGGTTATGTTCAACTTTTATTAATGAAAAAGGCAGAAAATGATCCCGACATTCGTTATTTGAATGAGATTAACAGATCCGCTCATAGGGCATCGGAACTGACCAAAGAACTTCTTATTTTTAGCAGGAAAATGGAGAGCATTTTAAGACCTGTGAATCTTAATCAGGAAATTGACCAGGTCTACAAGATACTTCAGAGAACAATTCCAAAGATGATAGCTATCGAACTGCATTTGGCTGAAGATATTAAGATCTTCAATGGAGATCCTATACAGCTTGAACAGGTCATGATGAATATCGCGGTTAATGCCAATTATGCCATGCCGGATGGAGGCAAAATTGTCTTTGAAACGCGAAACGTTGTTCTTGATGAAAGAGACGGTAATGCTCATGCAGGAGCTGCCTCGGGCGAATATGTCCAGCTGACTATTTCAGATACCGGCTGTGGCATGGACAAAGAGACATTGGGACATATATTCGAACCTTTCTATACGACGAAAGAGATAGGCAAGGGAACCGGGCTTGGCCTGGCCATGGTTTACGGCATTGTGAGAAATCATGGTGGGCACATCATTGTCTACAGCGAGCCAGGCCACGGAACGGTTTTTAAGATCTATTACCCAGTGTTAGACGAGGGGAATATAGAGCAGGAAACAGGGCCTGAGGAAGAGGCTGAAATACGCGGCGGACACGAAACAATACTCCTTGTTGATGATGAAGAACCCATTCTGGACATTGGCCAGGAGATGTTAAGGGCGTATGGCTACACGACCATCACCGCCGAAAGCGGAGAAAAGGCTATTGAGATCTATAAGAGGGAAAAAAACCGGATTGACTTGGTGATCATGGATCTCGGCATGCCAATGATGGGCGGCCATAAATGTTTAACGGAACTCCTTAGGATTGATCCCGAAATCAAAGTGATTATTGCCAGCGGATATACGAGCAGCGATAAGATAACAGAAGCTCTCAAAGGTGGTGCTGCCGCGTTTGTCGGCAAGCCATATCACCTCAGAGATATGCTCAACAAGACAAGAGAACTCTTGGATTAGCACTCATATTCAAGACACTCAAGTACGTACCAGCCTACCCATCGAAACCGTTTGAAAATCTTGATGAGGCACGCAAGTGGGTAGCCAAATTCAGAGACTGGTATAACCAGTCTCATCGTCATAGTGGGTTGAAGTTTGTGACGCCAGCACAACGTCATAATGGCGAGGATTTGAATATTCTAAAACAACGAGAATGCGTGTATGTAGAAGCGAAAAAACAACATCCTGAACGTTGGTCTGGTAAGATCAGAAACTGGACTCATGAACCAATTGTTAAGCTTAATCCGGTTAATGAGCAGCCGCAGAATATTAAAATCAAAAAAGCAGCCTAAATGAGGCTCCTTGCTGTTTTGTGTGTGGGTGGCGACAACTTGTTGAAGTATCAGTGGGACCAGTCTCTTTTCTCGCTAACATGTTGATTCCATGTCCAACCTACAAAAATAGTTTTTCTTTTTTCTTCCCTTTGTAAAAAGGGAGGGAAGAAAAAAGAAAAACGTCAGCACAGTAAGCAGTCTTAAATAATCTTAGCAGGCGAAAAGTATGTTGACACCTACCGGCCAATAGAAGCATTCGCTTCAAAGGTGGCATTTATTCGGAAAGTTTCCCTTAGTTCAAAAGACGCCCAAGCCCTTACAAAATCACTCATAGCGCAATGCGTCTATAGGGTTGAGATTTGCGGCTTTGCGCGCAGGGTAAAAACCGAAAAACACTCCAACAGCCCCGGTGAACAGGACGGTAATGGACACAACAGTAGGATTAATGACCGCGCTAACTCCCAGCAGTAAACCAATTCCCCAGGCTGCACTCAAACCGGATAATATGCCAATCAAGCCACCAATCAGGCTGAGGATAGCTGCTTCGATAAGAAATTGTGCGAGTATATCAGACGGTCGGGCACCGATAGCCAGACGAATACCAATCTCACGAGTACGCTCGGTAACCGAGACAAGCATAATATTCATGATACCGATTCCCCCTACAAGTAATGAAACGCCGGCAACAGAGCTTAAAAGCATGGTCAATGTACCGGTCACGCTGGTTGCGATCTCGATAATTTCAGTCTGGTCTCGGACCAAAAAGTCATTTTCAACATCAGCGGCCAGGTGATGTTCACTACGCAGCAGGGCTGTGAGTTCTGCTTTGGCAGCATCCATCTGTTCAGCGCTGACAGCACTTGCTGAAATGTCATTGACGAATTTTCCGTCACTCAAACGAAAAAGTACAGTGGTGTCAGGAGCAAGGATGATATCGTCCTGGTCGTTCCCCATCGAAGATTGGCCTTTCTCCGCCAATACCCCGATTATCTTGAAAGGAACATTTCGGATACGCAGGCGTGCCCCTATCGGGTCCTGATCTGGAAAGAGTTCATCGGCGACCGTCTTCCCCAATATCGCAACCTTAGCTCGTGTTTTACACTCCCGATCAGTAAAGAAGGAACCACTGGCGATCTGATAGTTGCGAATCGCCAGATATTCCGGGGCAACGCCGGTCACCGTAGTATTCCAATTATTGTTTCCTGCAATTACCTGACTGTTCGCACGGATTTCTGCAGAGACCCAGTGCAGTAAGGTTGCATTTTTTTCAAGGCGATTGACATCGTTCATGGAAAGGCTAGGCCGGGTTCCGGCTCCACCACGGACCCCACCCGAATTTATGCTTCCCGGTCGTACCATCAGCAGGTTGGTTCCCAACGAAGCAACATTATCCTCGATGTCTTTTTGTGATCCTTCTCCCAGGGCAACCATTGTGATTACTGAGCCGACACCAATGATGATGCCGAGCATGGTTAAAAGGCTACGCATCTTGTTACGGGCAATGGATTTCAGGGCCACGAGGACCAACTTTCTAAATCTCATGCGGCTCCCCTACAATAATTTTCAGCAAGATCCGTCGCAGCGTCACGGGGAGTACAGACCGCTTCATCTTTGAGGAGCTGACCATCGCGTAATTGTACTAATCGACTGGCATACTGGGCAACTTCCGGCTCATGGGTTACCATTATGAGAGTCAAGCCTGCCCGGTTTAATTTTTGAAATAGGTCTAGAACTTCTAACGTTGTATGGCTGTCAAGGTTGCCGGTCGGTTCGTCTGCAAAAATGAGCGACGGCTGAGTCACCAAAGCACGTGCAATTGCCACCCGTTGCTGCTGCCCACCGGATAGTTGACTCGGTTCATGATTCAGACGATTTCCAAGTCCGACACGCTCAAGTGCCGCTATGGAACTCTTGCGGGGATCACTATTCTTGCGATGCCTGTCATAGAGCAAAGGCAATTCTACATTTTCCAGTGCTGTGGTTCGGGGAAGAAGGTTGAACCCCTGAAATACAAAGCCGATCTTCGTATTACGTAAATCTGCAAGTTGCTTACGATTCAAGTCTTCGACCTGTACACCTTCAAAGTGATAACTGCCACTGGTCGGCGTATCGAGACAACCAAGAATATTCATCAGGGTTGATTTTCCACTACCGGAGCTCCCCATGATGGCAACAAATTCGCCACTGCAAATGGTAAGTGAGATGCCGCCTAGAGCCTCAACTTGTACATCACCCATTGAGAACACTTTACGGATCCGGCTGAGGCTGATTTGTGCAGTACTCATGGCCGTGGCCCCTGTCCCTGTACAGGTCCAGCCCCCGGGCCCATGCCCTGTCCAATAAAGCGGGACAGAGAGAACCCGCTATCCTGGGCAGATGCATTGCTGTTTTTCTCAAAGCCAATTGCCACCCTCATTCCTTCTGCAAGGTTTTTTCCGGTAACAACAGCTACCAGGCCATCACTCGGCCCAATGTCAACTGTAAGGGCTCTCAGCCGTCCTTCGTTATCCTGACAAAAGAGTTGACTATTGTCGGTCTCGCCGTTAGCCGGTTCTTTGCCAGCTGCCATGTCCGGACTGAATTGTAATGCAGCAACTGGTACCAGTAGAGCATTCTCGACATCATGGACGATGAAATCGACTGTTGCAGTCATTCCCGGCAATAGGCGTCCGGATTCGTTAGTTGCCTCGACGATGACTGTGTAGGTCACGACATTATCGACGGTTTCCGGCTGCAATCTGATCTGCCGAACGCTTCCAGTAAAGGTTCGGTCAAAATAACTTTGCACCGTGAATCGTACAGATTGGCCCTGTTGAATCTGACCGATATCCGTTTCGTCGACATTGGTTTCGATCTGCATGTGTGATAAATCTTTGGCGATCAGAAACAGGGTCGGAGTACTGAGGCTTGCCGCAACCGTTTGCCCTGCGTCGATACTTCGATCGATGATAGTGCCGTCAATAGGGGAACTGATCACCGTATACTCCAGATTGATCTCCGCTTGCTGGAGGGTCGCCTTCGCTGCTAACAGAGAGGCTTTTAGGGTATCGACTTCGGTCTCGATCGGGAGAAATTCCTGTTCGGATATATAGCCTTTTTCATAAAGAGGCTTATGCCGCTTATACTCAGCCTCTGCTTGTTTCAGTTCCGCCTGAGCCTTTAGCAGTCCGGCTTTTGCACTCTGGATAGAGACCTTGAAAAGAGACTGATCAAGCACTGCCAGTACATTTCCTTTTTTTACCGTGTCATTATAGTCCACCATGAGCTTGTCGATTGTCCCTGAAATCTGAGTGCCTATTTCCACAGTTTCCACGGCCGCCAGGGTTCCTGTGCTGGAGACTATCACCTCAAGGTTCCCCCGGCTCACCTGAGTAAACTGGAATGGCGTTTTTGGCTCCGGAGGTTTCTGCTGCGCCAGGACGAGCCAACCGACAAATAGTATTGAAAAAGCCCCGATAAACATAGCAGCTATTTTGCTCGTTCTTGACATACTCCGTTTCACCTTCATTTAATTTTTCTCCACTGACAACGCCATAAACATCTGGTCCAGGTCTCCGAGATAATAGGCAACCGAAACCTTCTGGGTTACCAAATCATATTTTGCCTGTATCCGGTCAAAAGCTGCGGTCATATATTGAGTCCGAGCCCGGACAAGCTCTACAAGGGTCGAGGCTCCCACCTGGTAGCGTTCTTCATAAGACTTTAGGGCTTGGCTTGCGTAGGTGAGTTTGCTTTCCACGACGTCGATCTGTTTTTGTGTCTTTTGGAAATCCTGGATTGCCTCAGCGATTTGGAGGCCAACCTGTAATTGTTTCTCTTTGAGTGTTAATTGTTCATTACGTTTCTCGATTTGGGCCTTTGCGATTTCGTTGCGAGTCAGGAAACGGTCGAATAGAGGTATTGAAAAAGTTAATCCGACGATAGAATTGATGTTTTCATCCATGAACTGTTCTGAAAAGTTGCTCTCTTCACTGAGACCATCGTAAGCAGTCGCCAAACTGGCAAAAAGGTCCACTTGTGGCAGGCGACCGGCTAGGGTTTGGCGTATCTGTTGTTGCGCCGCTTCAACCTGTCGTTCCTGGGCTTTGATGTCTGAACGGTTCGCAAGAGCAAGAAGGGCGAGTTCGCCGGTATCCCCAGCAGGGATTTGAAGCGACAACTTTTCGAAATCCGGAGAGGTTACCTGATAGTTTGCCGTGGGGGGCACCCCTATAGTTTGCATAAGAGATAATTTGCTGGCGCTGAGAGCATGCTGTGCCTGAAGTAAATCCAGCTCTGCCTGTTTGGTTTCCGCCTGCTGTTGATACAGATCACTGATCGGGAGTTTTCCGGCCAGGTAGAACTTTTCTATCCTTTCAAGTAACTTACAGTTCTCCTTGAGGTTTGTTTCTTCAACACCTATCAATTCCTGAGCGGTGAGGATCTGAATAAACTGAGATACTGTCTCAAAAACCAGAGTCTGTTCTTCCTGGGAAAGGGATTCCAGTTCTGCTTCCAAAAGCAGTTCGGCTTTTTTCAGTGCTGCAATATCAGCAAATCCATTAAATAGGTTAACCGATGAGGACAACTTGACGCCCACGATAGTATCAGCAGTCGACTTATCAAAAGGCTCAGAGCCTGACGCTTCCAACATGAGGTTTGGATAGAGATTAGTCTGTTGCTGAGAAACTATAACACCAGCAGTCTCCACGGCATTCACTTGCTGAGCTAATCCTGGGTTGTTTTTCAAGGCGGTGACCACCGCCTGTTTAAGAGAAAGAACCTGCTCAATTTGAGTCAGGTTCTTTCCTTGAACAGGAATGGCTAAACCAAGTAAAGTAAAGAGTGCTGCCGACAAAATTCGAAAACGCATTGGCCGTGACCTACATTTCTTATTTATGACTGTGAGCAAGGAAACCTCTTAATCAGAATTTCTTTCTGAACGAGTTGGGCGCAAAACGAGTCGATCTTTATCCTGCTCACAGGTGCCACTCATCGTCTTCCCTTCAGGATTTATAAACTCTGCTACATCGCCAACGTTCTTCCCTTGGCAAGCTGTATAGGCCTCCGGAGGTGGATCTTGATGCTTGTCGCCATTATGATTTTTAGTGGGTGGAGAGTCTGGGCGCAAAACGAGTCGATCACCTTCCTGCTTACAGATGCCACTCATCGTCTTCCCTTTAGGATCTACAAACTCTGCAACATCGCCAGCGTTCTTATCCTGGCAGGCTGTATAGGCCTCTGGAGGTGGACCTTGTCTTTGGCTGTGGGTTTTCTGGGGTTTTGTTTGGTCAATTTCGGTACAATAGACTTGACTGCTGAAAATAATGGTACTGGATGCACATAATAACATGACCGTTTTAATAGTTTTCATGACTACCTCCTTAATGTTTGTATGGTTGCTGCCTGTATTATTCGTGTCCTGCCATATATACCATTCGAAGATGAACCAGAGATGAAACCGGGAAAATATTTTGGAAATCGATCTGATTACAACAATCCAAGATTGTAGAAATGACTGCATTTCATGTTCTATTCATCTTGATATGGTATAATTAGAGAAAAGGTGTGATTAGATGGAAAAACCCTTAGATATAGAAGTTCTGATGCTAAGGCTTCTTGTACGGAATTTCTGGACTGTTGTTACCAGGAGTGAAATCTATAGAAGTCGTTGATACATCGAGTAAAGGAGATTCAAAATGGTAAATAGCGTGAGCAGCACGGGCGGTTCCATGGCGATGCTGCGCAGCAGCGGAACACAGGGACCACCACCCCCAAAGGGTACGGATAGCTTTCTTGTTGGGGATACTAACGGAGATGGTGTGCTTTCTGCCAGTGAGATTGCAGCTCTTACTGAAGGTACTGAAGAGGGTACTGTACAATCAATTAATGTTGAAGATACTCCCAGCAGCTATGCTGCCAATCAAGCGGGAGGATTGAGTGGCCAAGAGTTACTGGAAATGCTTCAAAATACTAGTTCTATTCCACCGGACATGGCGATGGGCGAAACCGGTGAGTCGGCAATGGGGCCACCTCCTCCATCATCTGAAAAAGCTTTAGTCGCCTATGAACAAAATAAAGGTGAAGATCAGACAACACAGCTTTTTGAGTTATTACAAAATAGTGATGCTAAAGGGGGCTACATTCCTATTGATGTAACTTCATAGAGACATTGCAACTAGAACAGAACTATGAAGAAATCACATATGAACGTGAAGAGTGCTGCCAGCAAAATTCAAAAGCGTATTGGCCGTAAGCTAGATTTCTAAATCATGACTGTGAGCAAAGAGAGTCTTAATCTGAATCACCCCTAGGAGCCTGTCGGACTTAGACATAAATCTGCTGCAAATTTGACAAATCGGCCCATATTGCCATGGCTTTTCGTTAAATAGACCTGCTATTCGCCTCAAATCCATGAAAATCTGGTCTCGATTTCTCTAATTTTCGCTACGATTCTCTAAATCCGACATATCTAGAACGAGCGAAATGTCATGGAATGGAGAAACGGTTATGCGAATTTTGGTTGTTGATGACGATCAAAGACTTTGCGATACCCTGAAACGAGGACTTGTGGAAAACAGCTATGCGGTTGACTGCGTCTACGATGGTGAGCAGGGCGAAATATACGGTGCTGAAGACCTGTACGATCTCATTATCTTGGATATCATGATGCCTAAAAAAAATGGGATTGAGGTGTGCCAGAATCTCCGAGCCAAGAACATAGACACTCCAATCCTGATGCTTACCGCCAAAGATACAGTGGAAGACCTTGTCAGGGGTTTAGATACAGGCGCAGATGATTATCTGATAAAACCTTTTTCTTTTAGTGAACTTCTTGCTCGCGTGAGGACGCTTCTGCGGCGTTTGGGGCAACCCCGAGCAATTGAGTTGAAGGCGGATGACCTGACACTCAATACCGTTACCCGAGAAGTTTGTTGGCAACAGAAACAAATTAATCTGACATCCAAGGAATATGCAATTCTTGAATACCTGATGCGGCAACCCAATGCGGTTATCTCGCGAATCATGATCGAAGAGCATATCTGGGACGATAATTTCGATAGTCTGTCCAATCTAGTGGATGTCTATATCAGACGTTTACGTCAGAAGATTGATCCGGTGCGGGGAAAGGAGATTATTGAAACGGTCCGGGGTGCTGGATACAGGTTGAGGGTGAAATCTTTATAGACATGAACTTTATCCACAGTATAAAATTTCGCTTTACTCTCTGGTATCTTGCGATTCTCAGCATTTTGCTGGTCTTCTTAGCCACAGGTGTTTATGTCACCCTTTCCAAAAACCTATATAAAAACTTTGACCAGTCGCTCCGCAATCGAGCTGAGCAACTTGCCGGTTTCAGAGATATTATTCCAATTGTCCTTGGTGGTACCTTTGAGGAGGAACTGGGTGAGGTGGTTTCATTTTATTATTATGAAAAGGATCAGCTCCAACAGATATCTCAGCATAAACTGGGCACAGACCTACCTTCCCTCTTGATTGATAAAGCTTTGGCAGGTGAGAGTTCCTTTACAACGATTCGAATAGAGCAAAAGAAAGGTTTACGGATATTTTTCACACCTTACACCCCAACCAATCCATACATTCGACCATTGAGGAGGCCCTTAAAGCATTACGGGTCGTACCTGTTGCAAACATGGCAGCAAACACGACAGGCTGAGCAAATGCAACCGGGTCCTCCTCTGTTGATTCCTAAAGCGGCACTGGTTATAAGTCGGCCTATCAATGATATTGAAATAGCCCTTGAACGACTCTTTTCTATCCTTTGTTGGGCAGTGCCACTTACAATTGTTCTCGCAGGCGGTGGCGGTGTCTTTCTGGCGAGGCAGGTTTTTTGTCCCATTGAAAAGATAACGGAAACAGCCAAAAAGATAGAAGAAAGTGACCTGAGCCGTAGAATCGATGTTACATCAAAGGATGAGCTTGGCAGACTCGCGACCACTCTCAACCAGATGATTGCCAGGTTGGAAAGCGCTTTTATCCGCCAAAAAGATTTTACCAGTGACGCATCTCATGAACTGCGCGCTCCTTTGACCGTTATTCAAGCGGAATCCACCTTGTCCCTGCAAAGGCCAAGAGAAGCCCAGGAATATCGGAAATCCCTGGAGATGATTGCTCAGGAATCAGAACATCTGGCCGCGATTATAAATCAATTACTGACTCTTGCCCGTGCAGATGCGGGAAAAGAACAACAGGTGTTTGAAATAATAAACATGGCTGATTTTGTAAGAGACCTGTGCAGCGATGTAGACATCGTCTGTCAGGAAAAAAAGCTTACGCTTAAACTGGAGCGTTTTGATGAATCATTTGTAATGGGCGATACCAGAAGTCTTAGGAATTTGTTCCACAATCTTCTGGATAATGCCATGAGATATACCTCGGAAGGAGGGTCTATAACCGTCATGGTGCATCAGAAAGATACCCGGGTTGTTGTTTCAATCAAGGATACGGGAATCGGTATTGCGACTGATGAACAGTCCTTGATCTTTGAACGGTTCTACCGGGTTGACAAGGTCCGGTCACGAAGCGTCGGGGGAAGCGGCCTTGGTCTTGCCATCTGTAACAATATCATTAAGGGGCATGGCGGAAGCATAAGGGTGGAAAGTGAACCAAATAAAGGGAGCACGTTCCATGTTACATTTCCTGTACTTTCTCCAATTGCACCTTACAGCAAGGGCTAATGACAGTTAACATTGGCAAATCTAACCTCTTAAACTTTTATTACCAATCAGACCTTACCTTCCTTATAGTTGTTCCAACTCAGGTCAAATCTAGAAATGATCAGGAAGAAGCTCAACTAGCACGAGCTGTTTAAAACTTAGACTTCCCAAGGAGCATCTGAAGGCCAGACGATTAGCGCTGCAATCATCTCGGCCACACATACCGGAAGCAGATGTCTTCACGACCACGTTTCCTGCTGCTCCCGAAAGATGTATAGTTCTTGATGCTGGTAAGACGGATGTATTATGCCGCATAGCAGGTATATATACACTTATCCCCGAAACTCCCGCCACACAGTTTTATCATCCGGCTTCCTCCAAACATTACCTCCCGGTAACGCCCTTGCCATCGGTTAGTGTTTCGTGTTAAGCATACGACTTAACAGAGGATCACACACAGGGGACGTTAACCCCATTAGTTGACGCCCATGCCGGGCATACACAAGGCGCTCAAGCAAGGACGCAGCAAAACTGCACCGCTTAGCTCGGCGTTGTGACCCTATGTGTCATTTAGGCCAAAGCTGGAGCTCCACTGTTTCAATAAGTTCTGGACTCTGGACGTTGCTGGGGATTCGGAGGTATTGGCATCAGTTCCTAATGCAATTTAGTACTCATGCGGTTGTAAAAGGTTTTGGCTATGATCTCATTTGAAAATGTAATTAAAAAATACGGCAATCTGGTCGCCGTGGACGGGGTTTCCTGCAATATTGATAAAGGGGAATCTTTTGCTCTCTTAGGACCCAACGGGGCCGGAAAGACGACCCTCATGCGCCTGCTTCTCGGTTTTTCGCACTGCACAGCCGGAAACATCGTCATAGAAGGGCTGCCCGCCGGGAGATCAGAATCGCGAAAGAAGGTCGGATACCTTGCTGAGTTAAACCGCATTCCTCCCTATCTGTCCGGCGAGGAATATCTGATGCGACACGCCGCATTTTGCGGTCTGACCGGTAGTCGTGCAAAAAAGTTTGTAGGGGAGATATTAGAACAGGTTGGGATGAACGGCAGTGAAAGGAAAAAGGCCTCCCAATATTCAAAAGGGATGACACAACGAATGGGACTTGGGGCCGCGCTCCTGGGCAACCCCGAACTGCTTGTTCTTGATGAACCGACCTCCGGCCTGGATCCTCTGGGAATGCGAGATGTCCGTGCGCTCCTTGAAAAATTCAAAAAGAGTGGGGGAACCATTATCCTCAATTCCCATCTGCTTTCAGAGGTGGAGAGACTCTGCGATACAGTTGCCATCATGAACAAGGGCAGAATTCAGGTAAAGGGCCCCCTCTCCCATATCGTTCACGGCAATGAAACACTGGAAGACGTATTCATCCGACATGTTGAGGATAAAAACTCGTATGATGAATAACCTGATCCGGATATCCGTTATCACCATAAATGACCAAATGCGCCAGAAGAGCTTTTATCTGCTTTTGGCAATCGCCATTGTTTTTGTCTTGCTTACCAGAGGGTGTTATCAGGGCGATTATTCCGTCAACGGGCGACAAGTTGAGAATATTGCAGTGGCCTGGTATGCGTCACTGATTGTATTTCACGTTATTGCCGCAGGCATGCTCCTGATGGCATCCATGCTTTCCATGGGTATATTTTCCCGGGATCGTGACGACGGCAGCATGGTGATGTTTCTCTCCCATTCCGTTGATAGGTGGCAGTATGTGCTCGGCAGAATTTTAGGGACCTGGGTTCTTTCAACTGCTTTTATGTTCATTCTTCATCTGGCCATCTTTCTGATCGCCCTGGCCAATACAGGGGGAATGATCACCGGATATCTGACCGCATCTCTTTTGTGTTCGGTCAATCTGCTTTATGTAATTGTCCTGACGTGCTTTTTGTCTCTTTTTATGCCGAATGTTATGGCCGCAATTTTCACTCTGGGAATTATCGGAATCAGCTTCATTTCAGACGGGGCCTACCAGGCTATGCAGAGTGAACAAATTCGGCAACTGATTTATAGTGAAAACCATGCCTCCCTCTGGCGAATCCTCTATCCGAAGGTCTACATGCTTCAGCATTATGCATCCACGCTGATCACGAATAATGCCTTTGTTGGCATGTCCCCCACATATGTCTGGGGCAATATTGTTTTCTACACAGGAGCGCTGACTGCTGCTGTATTGTGGCGCTTTTATAACAGCGAGATATGACAGTGCAATAGTTATAAAGAAAAATTGCAGTGTGAACGCGTTGAATGGGGCCGACCATTGAGAGGCATGGGGAACGCGCTTACACTGTTGACAGTCTATGCCTTTCTATCCCCAAATGCCCCAACCACGCCTTGCATCCGATGAACGGGTGAAGGCTAATGCTAAAATATTTTTCCAGAACATCAATATTCTGCAAAAAAAACAATTAGTTAAAGTGCTCCGTATAGCGCCATTTTTTCGGAAATATTCTTGAATTTTCGGAAGTGCCAGGATACTACATTTCGATCGTGATGTTTGGACTTGATCAAGGTCAAAATAATCAGGAAACATCTCAAGTTTACGTATCCTTGTCGAATAGTAGACCTTACCTCTGCCAATATTTGACCTCTCTAAGCCACATATCTGGTATGAATCCTGTGAAATTTGTTATGGAGTTTTTTTTGATGCGGGAGGATTCCGTGATTGCTAAGGAACAAGGCATACTTGATTTTTTTTTTAAAGACTGGCTGCGGCAGGAGTTTCCAGTACAGAGAAAGAGAATTGTTGTTTTCATACAGTTTACCCATCTGTCTGATGGTTGAACCAATTTCTTGTACGTTTACATACGCTAACCAGCATCAGCATTACTGGAACCTCAATAAGAACTCCAACCACTGTGGCTAAGGCCGCACCTGATGATAGGCCGAAAAGCATGACTGACGTGGCAATGGCCACCTCAAAATGGTTGGAGGCACCAATCATCGCTACGGGAGCGGCATCTTTATAGTCAAGCTTCATAAGTTTCGCTGCACCATATCCCAGGGTAAATATAAAGATTGTCTGGATAAATAGCGGTATTGATATCCAGACAATGGTCAGAGGGTTGGCAAGAATAACTTCGCCTTTAAAGCTAAAAAGAAGTACCAGGGTGAGAAGTAAGGCACTGATGGTCACTGGGGTCAGGACATCCAAAAACTTCTCTTTGAACCATGTTTCTCCTTTGGTGCTGATGATCCATTTTCTGGAGAAATATCCGGCAAAGAGGGGAAGGGCTACATAAATAGCCACAGAAAGCAATAACGCCTGCCAAGGAATAGGAAGTTGGCCTATTCCAAGAAGGAAGCCTCCCAAAACACCATAGAGCACAAGCATGGTCAAAGAGTTGATGGCTACCATAACCAAAGTCAGAGCGTCATTGCCCTCGGCCAGATATCCCCAGACCAAAACCATCGCTGTACAGGGTGCAATACCCAGCAATATGCACCCCGCTAAATAGCTACGCCATAATGGTATTTCGAGCATTTTTAGGCCATCCTGCAAGACAACCGTTCCTGCGCCATGTGTTGCTCCCAGAGGCAGATCAAGGCCGAAAGGTATTTTGACAAGATCAATGGCTTCAGCTCCGATAAAGCTCTTCAATAGGAATCCAAGAAAAAACATGGCTATCGCATACATGGTAAAGGGTTTGATACACCAGTTGAGAAAGAGAGTCAGGAATACCGGCTTAGCGCTTTTTCCCGCCTTGACCACAGTGAAAAAATCGATTTTTACCATAATCGGATACATCATGAAAAACAGGCAGATGGCAATGGGTATGGAGACCACCGGCGCACCGTTCACCGAGATGGACATGCCGTCAAGAGTCTTGGCTAGATTAGGTGCAACTTTGCCAAGAAAAATCCCCCCAATAATACATAAGCCGACCCAAAGAGTCAGGTAGCGTTCAAAAAGACTTGTCATCTTACGCTCATGGATGGGACATGACTCATTGCTCATAAATTGTTCCTCATATTATTCTCGATTATTCAAAAAAAACTACATTCCATATCCAGAAAACGAGTTACCTGCAGGCTCCGTCTTTGGCTCAGGCCCTGGCAAATGGTTTTATGGATGCGGGCGTTGACATTGTTGATTTAAACAAATGGCAGGGCAATAAAATAGCAACCTAATCCTGCAATTAAAACTCCAGCTCCTTTCCTGAACCATGTGCTGCTCCGGCCAAAAGCAGAATTCCCCATGAGCCTTTTAACAGTTGCTGTGGAACTACCGGCTATGGCAATGGGCAGGCAATGGCCAATGGCAAAAAGCAGGATGAGGATCACACCTGTTGCCACCTCTTTCTGAACCGTGATAATTGCCAAAATAGGGGCAATAAATCCAAAGGTACAGGAACCGGACAGCACACCATAGGCAAGCCCCAGATAAAAGGCCCCAAGTGCCCCTTTTATCTGCAATTTCCCCATCATGGAACCAGGCATGGCGCATTTGGCAATACCCAGCATATCAGCAGATATCCAGAGAAGGATTACACCAATGACGATTGTCCAGTAGGGGCCTACATCACCAAGCATGCGCCCCAGCATGGCACAAATTATCCCCACAATGACAATGGTGATAAAAAGCCCTGTGCTAAACAGCGCGGCATACACAGCAGCCCGCCTCCCCTTAATAATTTTATCCTGTCCCCCAACATAAGCTACAATGAGAGGAATAGAGGCCAGATGACAGGGACTGAGCAACACACTGATCATTCCCCAGACAAAGCACCCTAGAGCCGCAAGATAGGTTCCGCTGATAATCCAGGCATTTACTTGTAAGAAGAGTCCATCCATCATGGTTAATCACCTTTGGGGACAGCAACGTCCATCTTGGCAAGCTGCTTAATGATAGCTTCTTCCCCAAGAAATCCCTGGTGGCGATAAACCTCTTTGCCGTCTTTATCATAAAAAATCTGGGTAGGAATAGAACGAATACCAAACTTGCTCCCCTGGCTACTATCCTCCCATACATCAATAAAAATAATAGCTGCATGTCCCTCATACTGCTTTGTCAGTTTTTCCAAAATGGGTGCCATCATCTTGCAGGGGATACATTTTTTAGCACCTAAGTCAACCATAGTAACCATGCCCTTAACCGGAATTTCCGGTTGCGATGCAGAGTACACCGGTGACACCAAAAAGAGAAAAAGGGTAAACATTCCGAAACAAATAAACTTGATTTTCATAGTATTGATCTCCATCCTGATTTTCACGTTGTCGTCCCAGCTTATTTTTTATCTATTCCATTAAAAAACTCCAGTGAATCATCGCCTCGGAGCTCTTCAGCAAGTTTCAGCAACCCACCAACAAGATATTTTGCATTGTCATCATATAAGTCTCCTTAGTTTATCCATTTCAAAACATCTTTTTTAGTCGGTACTTTGCCAACGCATTTCGCCTGACCGTCAATGATAACGGCTGGCGTGGAAAATACTCCCAACTTTGCTATTTCATTAAAGTCAGTAATTTTTTCCACTGATGCCTCAACACCGCTTTCCTCAATTGCTTCTTTAACAACTCTTTCAGTTTCATGACATTTCGCACAACCCGGACCGCATACTTTGATTTCCATAATTTTCTCCATTTTTGATGAGTGAGAGTGGTTCCCTTTAAAATCTTCTAAAAAAATGATCCGAATAACAGTCCACTTATCGTTGCCATCACCACAACAAGACTGATAAACACCACGGTTTTCTTTGTTCCCATGACGCTGCGAATGACGAGCATATTAGGCAGGCTCAAGGCCGGACCGGCAAGCAGCAAGGCCAGAGCAGGCCCTTTACCCATACCATTGCCGATCAGTCCCTGGAGAATCGGCACTTCAGTCAAGGTGGCGAAATACATAAATGCCCCGGCAAATGACGCGGCAAAATTCGACATAATCGAATTGCCGCCCACGGCCCTGCTTACCCACTCGGAGGGAATAAGCCCTTCGTTTCCAGGGCGACCCAGCAATATTCCAGCCACAAGAACACCAAAAAGCAGAAGAGGCAGAATCTGTTTGGCAAATCCCCAGGACTCCCTGAACCATTCGCCTGACTCATCTTCCCTGGGACTTATGAGAAGCGACAGTCCTACAACACCCGCCACAAAGGCGACTGTGGGATGACCGGTAAATAGAAACGCCATGATCACTGCTGGAGCCGCAGCAAGTACAACCTGCCATTTAGGTAAATGAAACCAGAGCATGAGACATATTCCCATGGCTGCTGAAAACAAAGAGGTTATCAGCCATTTATTAGAGTAAATGGCAAACCAGAGTCCGGATGTTTCTTCAGTTTTCCCCCAATTGGCAAAAACAAGAATGCCAACCATCATTGCAAAATATACGGCATTCTGCCAAAGCGGCCTGGAAACCTCTTCTTCGGGCATAGCCATCTGCGCCTCAGCTTTCTCCATTTCTTCCTTTCTGAAGAAAAAGTGCATGAGAAGACCGATAATGACACTGAATATAACTGCCCCAACCGCCCTGGCTATTCCAAGCTCAGGTCCAAGAATGCGGGCAGTGAGAATAATGGCAAGAATGTTGATGGCAGGACCTGAATAAAGAAAAGCGGTTGCAGGGCCAAGACCTGCACCCATTCGATAAATTCCCGCAAAGAGAGGGAGAATGGTGCAGGAACAAACAGCAAGGATCGTTCCGGATACTGAGGCGACGCCATAGGCAACAATCTTATTGGCCTTAGCGCCAAGATACTTCAACACAGAAGCCTGGCTGACAAAAACGGCAATGGCGCCTGCTATAAAGAAAGCAGGGATCAGGCATAGCAAAACATGTTCCTGAGCATACCATTTGACCAGGTGCAGGGACTCAATCACAGCGTTATCAAAACGCCAACTTCCAACCGGCAGATAATAGCAACCAATAAAAACAGCTACAATCCACATCAATGGCTTCCACTCTCTTTTCCATTCCATAGCTAATTCCAAAAAGTTTTGTTATTTGAAAAATGAATCAGGCGGCGCAGTTTCGTTCCCGGTCAATCTGGGGTAACCTGTACAACATCTCCTGAAGCTGCGAGTCATCGGTGAGCCACCCGTCGATGTTATCAAGCATCACTTTTGCATATTCCGACTCCTCACCCTGTGTGAGCCGGTAAATAATCCAGGAACCTTCTTTCCGGTATGTAACCAGCCCTGCTTCTTCTAGGATTTTCAAATGCTTGGAAACTGTCGATTGAGCTAGTCCGATGAGCTGCTGTAACTCGCAAACACAGAATTCTTTAGTGCCAAGTAGTTTGATAAACCTGACTCGATTAGGATCCGACAGAGCTTTCATTACCCGAATAAATAATTTCACAATCACTCTCCTCCAATTTGGTCATATTGCCATGTGACGATATGCGATAAAATCATAAGCAACTCATTGTGTTATGTCAAGTGTATATTGTATCAGTCAATCGCCATGATTGATGAGAGTTGCCAATTTAAATAAGTAAGTCGGCTTTCTGGTTCAGTTAGAAATATTGTAAATAAGGTCAGATTTGAAATGTATGCGAATTTTAAAAATCTTTTGATGAGTAGAAGTTGATATTCGTCCTTCCAGTTTTAACCGTTCGAGTGCCTACATAAACTTAATAAATCTACTGTTACTGTTAGATTTGATTTGTATGATTTTCTTAATCACCAGATTTTACTGTAGCGCTTACATTTACAGGAACTCCTGAAAAAACACAGCACCTACTTGATTGGCGGCTGAGTGTTTAAAGCATGACCTCTTAGAAATGACAACATTATTAAGCGGATTCTGTTTACCTATTCCCACCAAGATTAGGCCTGCTGACCATATGTAATGGTCCGACTTTACAAGTAGTCTCAGGATTACTCGTCCTGGTCCTGAAGGTTCGAATCTTACCGTGGGCATCAGTCGCATTGCAGGGATGGATAAGCAGTCAACCCTGCAGGAGACACAAAGAGTTACCCCTTATCCCTTGTGACTCAGACAGTGATTTAGTATGATCATGTAATTAAAACAAATGATGCCACCAAGTAATAAAACACTCTTAACATTTGGGGATAATTCTGTATGACTGTCAAGAACTCAGTATTGCAACCCTTACTTATCATTACAATTCTAATGACACCAGAACTTACGCTCGGTGTCGCGTGTTATAATAAGGCAGATTGTGCAGTTGGAGAATATTGTTCTTCTGCAGGAAATTGCACTGTCGGTATAGATACTGATGATGATGGTGTCCCGGATGATACTGATAATTGTCCAAACACGCAAAACCCAGACCAGGATGACGCTGATGGAGATGGTATTGGTGATTTGTGTGATACGTATTTTTGCATTTATGATGGTGAAGAAATTTGTGCAGACAACCTTGACAACGATTGTGATGGAGGGATAGACGAACCAGAATGTTATTCTCCTGGTAGTTTTTCTTGGCCGATATTCATACCATCTATTCAAGGTATAGGAAAAAGCAACCTTGAACCCTCGAAGTAGAAAATGACAAAAGCTCCCTGGCAGCAAAGCCGTTTTATTAGCAAGAACCGGGTTGTCAAAATACCAGCAACCCGGTTTCAATTCCCCTTGAGCAGATCATTTTACTACTATATTGCCAGTACAAATCTCAACGAGGAAATATGGGAACACCGTACCATTGTTCATAAGTACCTTAGAAATTCTTTTCGTGTTTTTTGAAAAGAAATTTGGGAAGGTACTTTCACCCCTCAAGAGGCTACTATTCTGAGTGCCGGATTACCGATCATCACCGGTGTTAGTATGATGTTCCCAGATTTCCTAATGTACGTACTATACAGTAGACATGCTCATTTTGGGAATTTGCAGGAAAACGGCACCTTCGATGTGGCAACATTAATCACACAACTTGAACTGAAGAGTAAGGGGCAAGTCTTTGCATGACTCAACCCGCAAGAGTCAAGTAACGACTTGACCACTCTGTTTTTATTGACCCCTTGGTGTTGATTGGTCTATCCAGGGTTGTCGTATTATGAGCGGCTGCTCCCGGACTTTTTCCCCAAACAGTCGAGTTCCAATTTCAACTTGCCGATCTCGCTGAACAACAGCTCCAGTTCCCGATGCGCAACAATCGCTTTGGGGCCTGGCCTACCTTTGAACAGCGTTTTGGCTTGCTCCTGTATTTCCTCTTTCCATTGTCTAACCATACCAGGAGGTACTCCATACTCCTGGCCAATTTCATTGATTGTCTTTACTCCTCGCAATGCCTCCAGTCCCACAGTCGCCTTGAACTCCGGAGTGTGGTTTCTCCTCTTCTTTACTTCGCTCATCGTTTCTCGTTCCTTATGATTGTGCACAACTTTCACTACTGTCTTAAAGCTGCGGCCAACGATGGAGAGGATGCTGCGCAGAGGCCCACAGCTAACTTTTGAAAGAATCATATTGTCATTGTCTTTTCATATCGACAATGATGTTTGTTGCTTCTCTTACATACGGATCATGCGTTAGTTTTTCTTTCCAGCTGAGGACAACATCTTTTTTCATATCTTTTCCATCGGCGGTTGGCAACTGTCTGTCATCATAGAGTTCTGCCTGGGAGCTTCGCAACTGGTCACTGAGGCCTTTTCGTTCTTCACAGGCCTCTTCCATCCTTTGACGCACATCCATAAGGTTCAATGAGACAGCGGTCTGTTTGCTTCGTTCACCTGCCATTTTTGCCTCTTTGGCGATGGCCTGTAACCCTGGGTCACGCTCAACCCTCAACAGACTCATTTTCCGAATCATTTCCAGATCGAAAGGCTTGCCGCTGAAGGAGGTATTCGTTACAGGCCCGATCTGATCCCAAGGAAGAGAGTAATCGAGATACTTTTCACCTGACTGCAGATGCTGAAATAAACTCGGCAAGACAATATCGGGCCCAAATCCCTTGTACTGGGTGGAACCGCCGGTGATTCGGTAGAACTTCTGGATGGTCAACTTTAACACCCCGAGATCGCCAATTTCTTCTGCCACTGAAGCTCGCAGGTTTTTGTTCAGATTTATAATGGTCTGCACCGTCCCTTTCCCATAGGTATGTTCGCCACCGACGATGATGGCCCGTTTATAATCCTGCAGGGCTGCAGCAACGATCTCCGAAGCCGAGGCGGAAAGCCTGTTCACCAGAACGACAAGTGGACCGCTGTATTCGATATTCGCGTCGTCATCGCTTAAAACCTGGATTTTCCCGGTGCTGTCTTTGACTTGAACAATAGGTCCGGACGTGATGAACAGCCCGGCAATATCGACGGCATCGTTCAACGAGCCGCCGCCATCATTGCGCAGATCAAGAATAATCCCTTCAGGGTTGCTCTTTTGCAACTCTTTGATGGCCTTACGGGTATCATCTGTGGCGTTCCTGGCATCTTCACCGCTGTATGTTTTTCTAAAATCCCGATAAAAACTAGGGATCAGGATATAACCGATCTTCCCACCATCCGGACCATCTATCACTGTATCTTTTACTAAGGTATCTTCTATCTGAACCACATCTCTGGTTATCGGAATAATCTTTTTGGTTCCGTCCGGCTTCTTCACCGTCAGAAGAATTTCGGTTCCCTTGGCCCCTCGGATCAGGTGCGCAGCATCGCTGGCACGCATATCGGTGATATCGATCGGGTTAGCGCCTTTTTCCGCCATCTGGAGGATGATATCCTCGGCCTGGAGCAGACCCTGTTTGGCAGCAGGGCCACCAGGAACGATACTGACGACCTTATTAAATCCGTTTTCATTGCGAAGAGTTGCCCCGACTCCTTCCAGATTACCCCGCAGCTGAATATCAACCTCCTCTCTTTGGGCGGGGGGAAGATAATCCGTATGTGGATCGAAGGACCTGGCAATTGAATTGAAAAACAAGTCATAATGATCCTGAAGACTCTCCTGATGCAGACGAAGAAAAAAGTCTTTATTAACCTTGGACTCCTTTTCTTTTGCCTGTTTCCACAGTTCGTCATCCGGCAATTGTTCCTTTGCCTTCTTCTGGTCCTCGTCGAGTTCGAGATACCTGGATGAGCCCGATCACGCAAAATGATGGACATTTTTTTCAGTAAGTTGATGGAACAGTGCTGCTGAAGAAGATGATCGGGGCTTTGCCCCGGACCCCAAGGTTTTTAAGGCATGGGGGCAACAAAT
>Ga0180007_10000290_pt1 | contig 89552 bp, 70 predicted proteins | sample MM_PC_MetaG_FD_121122 | JGI IMG/M metagenome (GOLD analysis project Ga0180007, IMG submission 121122) | Groundwater microbial communities from the Aspo Hard Rock Laboratory (HRL) deep subsurface site, Sweden - MM_PC_MetaG | ecosystem: Environmental > Aquatic > Deep subsurface > Groundwater...
AAAACCGCTTCATATAGTGACTGAAAAAACAACTTTTATTAAACCAGCGTATGTGCTAATTTAGCGGGGTAATGATGAAAAAAAATGTAAGCCTCAGGAGGTTTTTGGACGGACTGCCGTTGTACAGCATTAGAAAAAACGTCCCTGCATAAATTAAACAAGGATTAGATTGATTAAAGAGAAACATATCAAGTGGATAATTATTGGTTGGATTATTCTGACCATTTCGAATTTTTATTTTGTACCATATTTTATTGTAGCATTTGGCTGGTTCGGATTGTTGGCTGGATTTTTTGCAATAGCAATTTATCAGATAATTAAGACAATCAAAGAAAGGAAACAGATAACTAAATTAAGACTATATAAACTGACTCTATTTTTGGCTTTATTTTTTCTGACTCTTTATGGCAGATACGTTGATAGACTGATAGAGAAAGTAGACTGGCGGATTTTTTATAATAAGCGGACTGAAATAGTTGAGCAAGTAAAAAGCAACGATTTAAATCCAAATGTTGATTGGAATGGATGGGTTTGCGAATTGCCTTTTGAATTTCCAGTTATTTCTCATGGAGGCAATGACATAGGGATAATAAGAAATGAGGAAAAAAACACAACTACTGTGACTTTCTGGATATTCAGAAACTTTTTCAGTGCACCTTCGACACGATTGATTTACACAAATGATTCAGCAAAAATTGAAAGTATAAATAAGTTGATTAAACGACATCCTAAGGACAATTGGAAAATTGAAGAAAATTGGTACCGAACCTATGGAGAATAGAAAAAAAAGATTCAATCTAAAGTCAGTCGGACTGATTCTTATTATTGTATCAGTTGGATTATTATTTCGAGAGGTATTGCAATACGATGACCTCCCGAGTAAGGACGACCCTATTTCTCAAGTGGCTGACTTTTTTAAGTATAAAGAAAATGCAGTTACAAATGGAATTATTTGGATTGGATTATTAGTTTTGGGATTGATTATGTATTTGATAAATAGAAAGAAATAAAGGAATAACGCTGTACAACAAATGGTAGAGTTCATGCGGGTTTCATCGGTTTTCGAGCGTTTGTGGCTCGTAAACAATATAGGTAGTAAACTGATAGGAAATTAGCTTCGAAATCCCGCACGAAACCCTACCATAAAACGTTGAACGATAGTAATGATTCATAATCTACCTTTTATAAATCCTCCATTAGAATATGGATATAAATAATTTGCTCAATCGTAATGGTTTCACAAAAAAAATAGTTTTTTTGGTGAAAATATTTTGACGTGAATATAATCAAATTAATCAGTGATTATCTTGACGAAAAGAGCTGTAAGTTTCATTTAATTGGCCCAATAGCAACAAGAAATAATTTTTAAATGCTATGGAATCGCAAGCTAATATTAAATAAATGACAAATTGCAGTGTTCGGAGTGTTTATTAAGGACTACTATACGATGCGGAGTATAATGGAAAATCTGAAATTTTCTTTAATAAAATTTAAAAACTTGATCTTAATACAACTTTAATTTCTTTTACAATCAAGTTTAGTAAGGTTGTATTAAGTTCACGTTATATCATTAAAAAATAATAAATAGTGAAAAAGCATTTATTTCAATTCGCAATTACTCTAACCTTTTTGAGCGCATTTTCTCAAAATCCGAACGACAAGGTATTAACGGATTATCTGCAAAAGATAAATGGCTACAAAGGCTTTGCACTGGAAGTTCAATACTGCAAAAAAGACCTGTTTGAAACAGATACTGTCTGCAAACAGGTCAAAATAAACTACATAAAGCCTGTGGCGGACATCTGCCCTACCTACCTTCAAATCGTTGATGAACAGTCGGGACTGGAACTATTGTTACTGAACGACACCAGCTGGTCCATCAACCATCGTACACAAACGATTCAGCGGATCGGAGGTAAAACAGAGGCAAAGGGGCACAGCCTTTTTCCCTGTTTTCCATTGAATGCCTTGCTGATTGAACCATCCATTTTACAACAAGAACCCTATTGGCATTATCTGGAAGCAAAAGGCACGATACAGCCTGTCCAATTCGATGTGAACGTTCAGGACAAAGAAGTCACATCGATTGACTTAATCCTCTATATCGACACCTTAAGCCAACAGTGCGTAAAACAGCTGTTAAGGGCTGACTTCGGGCAATGGGGATTTCAATTGCAGACGCTTTATCTGGCAGGGCTGCATGAGTTTGACAGCATGCCTAAAACGAAGCCGGCTTTTTTTCATGCCTATCAGCACGTCGAAAAGGACACCATGGTTATGGCTGAGGTGAAAACCCGCGAGGCCGCGGACAACATTACCATTGATACCATGCACTTCGTCAGGCTCGAAGGTGGAGATTTCATCCTTCCGGATGACGGCTATATTTTTCTCGACTTTTGGTATGTTGGCTGTTTTTATTGCATGAAAGCCGCTCCGACAATTGATGAATTGTATCATGAATATGGCGACAGGATACATTTTTTCAGCGTCAATGACCTAGATACTGACTTGGCGAAAATCAAGCATTTCAAGACAAAAATGAATATCCGCTTGCCGGTACTCCTATACCACCGCCAGGTATTCTCTCAGTTGCTCAACAACAACGGCTATCCCCGTTTTTTGATTCTTGAAGCGAAAAGCGGTAACATCCTTTGGAAGCAATTTGGCCACGTGCCCGGACTAAAGTCTGAGGTCGATATAATTTTTAAATCGATTTTGAATTTATAGAAAAGAATAATTATGAAAATGGCAATATATTTTTTCTTATTTCTGGCGAGCGGTTCAATTTATCGGATGAACCGAATTTGGGCTAACATTTACTTTCAATTCCTTGTCGCATCCGATTTACAAAAATGTCTATTGGGAAAATTTTAGTCAATTAAATGTTCATCGTCAAAATCACAGATTAATTAAATGCTACAATTTAGATATTAACAATGCATTTCATTATCGATTTCTAAAATATTTGCGGATTACATTGCGAACCAAGGTTATTTACAATCATACAATTTCATTAAAAACAAAAATTGTTAATTCTTTTACGTTTGGTTTCTATTTGAATAACCAGATTAAATGAAGCATAATAACTATCATTTTTTCTGCAAAATATTGGCAAGAAAGTCAATATCTATCCAGTTTAGCAAAATAATTGGAAATAATACAAAATTAGCCTTCCCTCTGTCCCTTCTCAAGCCACCAAACCAGACACCAAAAACGCCTAGAAAATCTTTTTGTCCTCATCGCCGAATGGCACTGTGATCTCGATTTTTTCGGGCAAATGGAGCTTTTTGTATATCGTAGGTGCAATCTGCTCGATGCGGTTATAGAGGAACGAGCTTTTGCGGCTGTCCTTGCTGATCAGCTTCTTTTCGGCATCAAAATAATTGAGCAGAAAGATGATGATGCTCAGGATGAGTGCGCCTTTCAAAATGCCAAAGACAGCCCCTGCCAGCTTGTTTAAAAAGCCCAGCAACAGCAGGTCGACAAACTTTTCGACGAGCTTGCCAACCAGCATCACGGCAATCAGCACCAGCACGAAAGTGAGCATGAAGGCGATGATTGACAGGTATTTGGTGTGCAGCTCAAAATAGCGGCTCAGAAAATCTCCGGTCACATCCGAAAACAGTATGGCCACATACACACCAAGAATAAGGGCGGCAAGTGAGGCCAGCTCAATCACCAGTCCTTTCGAATAGCCGTTGTAGGCTGAAAAAAGCAGCAAAACGGCGATAATAATGTCGAGGTAATTCATTCGATTTATCTTTTAATGCGTCTTGTTAATTCGGTCGAAAAAACAAAGTCCCTGAGTTCGGGGTTGTCGGTGTCGAGAATGGTGTTTTTGTCGCCTTCCCACCAGAGTTTTCCGTTATAGAGGAAGGTGATTTTCTGGCCAATCTGCAATACCGAATTCATATCGTGGGTATTCACCACCGTGGTGATGTCGTATTCTTCGGTGATTTCGCTGATCAGGGCATCGATGAGTTCTGCTGTTTTCGGGTCGAGGCCCGAGTTGGGCTCGTCGCAGAACAGGTAGCGCGGGTTGTTTGAAATGGCGCGTGCAATGGCCACCCTTTTCATCATCCCTCCGCTGATCTCCGATGGAAACAGCTTGTTCACATTCACCAGGTTGACCCGCTGCAGACAGAAGTTCACCCGGTCGAGTTTTTCCTCCAGGCTCATGCTGGTGAACATATTGAGCGGAAACATGATGTTCTGTTCCACGGTGAAGGAGTCGAAAAGTGCACCGCCTTGAAAAAGCACACCCATCTCCTTGCGGATATCCTGTTTGCGCCTGTCGCTTTGGTTCGAAAACTGGCGGTTGTCGTACACAATCTCGCCGGCATCAGGGTCGATCAACCCAATGCAGCATTTCATCAGCACCGTTTTGCCCGATCCGCTCTGCCCGATGATGAGGTTTGTTTTGCCTTTCTCGAAACAGGTGTCAATATCGTCGAGCACAAGCCTGTCGCCGAATGATTTCTGTATGTTGTTCAGGTGGATCATATCAGCAACAGTTGGGTAAGAATCAAATCGAAGAAAATGATCAAAATACTGCTGTAAACCACTGCTTTGGTGCTGGCCCGGCCCACCTCAATGGAGCCGCCCTGCACGCTGTAGCCTAAAAATCCTGAAACAGATGAAATGATGAAAGCAAACACCACGGTCTTGATCATGGCATAAGTCACCGTAAAGGGCTCGAACCAGCCTCGCAGGCCTTCCACAAAGTCGGTCGATGTCACCAGGTTGGTGATCACACAGGCACCCCATCCGCCAAAAATACCAAGGAAGATGCTGAAGGTGATCAGCACCGGGTTAAAGAGCATCGATGCGGTTATCTTTGGCAATATCAGGTAATTGGCCGGATTCACCCCCATCACCCTAAGGGCATCAATTTGCTCGGTGACCCGCATGGTGCCAATTTCGGAGGCAATGCGCGAACCCACCTTGCCGGCCAGGATGAGGCTGATGATGGTGGGCGAAAACTCGAGGATCACCATCTGACGGGTGGTGAAACCCACCATCGACAAGGGAATGAGTGGCGAATCGATGTTGTAGGCCGTTTGAATGGCCACGATGGCCCCGGTAAATACAGAAATGATGGCCACGATGCCGAACGAATCAACCCCGAGACCGATAAACTCGATCATGAGTTGCCTGCGGAAAACAGGCCCTTTATCGGGTCTCTTAAAGACGCTAAACATCAGTATTAAATATTCACCCAGCAGTTTAAGCATCGTGGCGGGAGCAATTAAAAAACAGCGCTAATTTACTGAAATTTTTACCCGGATCGGTAAATTGCATTTTGTTCGTCCCTGCTTTGCTGAAAAGAATAATTTTGGCACAGATTTATAGTGTTGATAATCCCTTCAGTCTGACCATGCGTAAAACCGTTTATATTCTGACATTGATTGCTTTAGGCCTGACGATGGCCAACTGTTCGAGCACACGCAAACCCTTACGTCCGGCAGTGAAGCAGAAAAAACGCCATTGCGACTGCTCACACTGGGGCTATGTGATGCCCGACACCGGCAAAACCACATCGTTGCATGCCAGGGGATAAGGAAATCATTGGCAAATACGTGCCCGACGCGGCCCTTGATCTCGTGTATGACACGCTTATTCGGCACAAATTCAAGCTGCACATCAGCCGCAAAAGGGCCACCAAGCTGGGCGATTTCAGGGCAGGAACAAAGGGAAACCCGCACCGGATTTCGTTGAATCATGACCTGAATCCCTATCATTTTCTGGTGGTTTTTGTCCACGAATTCGCCCATCTGGTTGTTTTTGAACAATATGGCCGCCGGGTGCAACCCCATGGCATCGAATGGAAAACGGCTTTCAGGACGCTGATGCAGCCCTATTTCGAACGAGAAGTTTTTCCACCAGATTTGCGGCAGGCGCTCGAAAATTACCTTATCAATGCGAAGGCCATCAACGGCAGCGATGTGCCGCTGACCAAGGCCCTGGCCAACTATGACCTGAAGCAAGCCTCAGGCACCGACCTCGAGAAACTCGCCGAAGGGACACAGTTTCGCACAACAGGCGGCAGGGTTTTCAAAAAACTTGATAAACAGCGCAAACGCTACAAATGCCTTTGCATGTCTACAGGCAGGCTTTACCTGTTCAATCCGCTGGCTAAAGTTCATCCGCTAAGCGCAACCGATTGAGATAGTTTACTAAATTTGCGCCTGAATATTACACTAACCCGAACCCGATGAATCATAACAAAAACCATTACTGTGTCATCATGGCAGGTGGCGTTGGCGCCCGTTTCTGGCCCATGAGCAAAACTTCGCGACCAAAGCAATTTATTGATATCCTTGGACTTGGCAAGACTTTCATCCAGATGACCTTCGACAGGTTTAGCAAGATTTGCCCTTCTGAGCAAATTTATATTGTGACCAATGAAATGTACCGCGACCTGGTAATGGAGCAGTTACCCCAGCTTTCGCCCGAGCAGGTGTTGTGCGAGCCTGCAAGGCGCAATACGGCACCCTGCATTGCGTATGCCAACCATGTCATCAAGGCAAAAAACAGTGAAGCAGTGATCGTTGTTGCTCCTTCGGACCACATCATCCTGAACGAAGAAGTGTTCACCCAGAATGTGCTTGCCGCCATGGCAGCAGCCAATGAACACCCATGGCTGATCACCCTGGGCATTGAGCCCAGCCGCCCCGACACCGGTTATGGCTATATTCAGTTTGTGGATCAGGAGGTGCTTCCGAAGCTTCCCAAGATGAAAAAGGTTAAGACCTTTACCGAAAAACCAAACCTTGAACTCGCGCTTACCTTCCTCGAAAGCGGCGATTTCCTCTGGAATTCGGGTATATTTATCTGGTCGCTGGCGGCCATCGACAATGCTTTCGAGCAGTTTCTTCCTGAGGTGAACGAGCTGTTCAAAGATGGAACAGGGAAATACGGCACTGCTGCCGAAGCCGCCTTCATCAACGATGCCTATTCCGTTTGCCGCAACATCTCAATCGACTACGGCGTGATGGAAAAAGCTGACAATGTGTATGTGATGTCGGTCGATTTTGGCTGGAGTGACCTCGGCACATGGGGATCGCTTTACGACATCCGGAAAAAAGACGAAAACCAGAATACCATCATGGGCAACAATGTGCTGACCTACGATTCAAAAGGCTGCATTGTCAATATGCCAAAAGACAAAATTGTGGTGCTTCAGGGCCTCGAAGACTATATTGTGGTGGAAGACGAAAACGCACTGCTGATATGCAAACGCGACGACGAACAGCAGATCAGGCAGTTTGTGAACGATATTAAGGTCGACAAAGGCGAAAAATATGTCTGATGATCAATGGTATAAAAAGATTAATTGATAATAATATTTCTTAATAAACTTAAAATGAAAAAGATACTTGTGTTGTTTGTGCTCTTTCTCTCTTTCTTCCGTTTTGAGGCTCAGGCCGACGAAGGCATGTGGATTCCGATGCTGGTCAACAGGTTGAATTATGTAGACATGCAAAAAATGGGATTGAAACTCACCGCCGAAGAAATATACAGTGCCAACCACAGCAGCCTGAAGGATGCCGTGGTCATTTTTGGACGCGGCTGCACCGGTGAAATCATTTCCGACAAAGGATTGCTGATCACCAACCACCACTGCGGCTATGGCTCAATCCAGTCGGTTAGCTCGGTGGAAAAGGATTTTCTGACCAATGGATTCTGGGCTGGTACTTTTCAGGACGAAATTCCTGTTCCCGGGCTCACGGTGCAGTTCCTCGTCAGGATGGCCGATGTGACCAGGGATATGCTCAATGGCGTTACCCGCGAGATGAGCGAAAAAGAACGCAACGAAATGCTGGCCACCAACCGCAAAAACGTGGTTGCTGAAGCCATCAAAGACACGCATTACAATGCCGTGGTGAAAGACTATTTCGAAGGAAACGAATTTTACCTGCTTGTTTACGAAACATTCAAAGACATCAGGCTGGTGGGCACACCTCCCGAAGTGATCGGTAAGTTTGGTGCCGACACCGACAACTGGATGTGGCCCCGTCACACCGCCGACTTCTCAATGTTCAGGGTGTATGCCAATGCCGACAACCAGCCGGCCGATTTCAGCCTGTTGAATGTGCCCTACCACCCGAAACGCTTCCTGCCAATCTCGATCAATGGGGTTAAAAAAGGCGACTTCTCGATGATTATGGGCAACCCGGGCAGCACCGACCGCTACCTCACCTCATGGGGCGTCGACCTGGCCATCAACGAAACCAACCCGACCATCGTGAAAATCCGTGAGGAAAAACTCAGGATCATGAAAGAAGGCATGGATGCCAACGAAAAGGTACGCCTGCAGTATGCCTCAAAATATGCCGGAACAGCCAACTACTGGAAGTACTTTATTGGTCAGACACAAGGCCTCAAACGCCTGAAGGTGGCCGATAAAAAACGCCGGCTTGAACAGGATTTCACCACCTGGATCGAAACAGACCCCAAAGCCATGGCCGATTACGGTCAGGCATTGCCCCTGATCGCGGGGGCGTATAAGTCGCTCGGAAAATACAACCTCATGCGCTGGTATTATGCCGAAGGCGTGATGCGTGGAAGCGAAATACTCGGTTTTGCAAGCAAATTCGGGCAGCTGAAGGAATTGCTCATGGCCGCTAAAACTGATCAGACTGCCATTGACAAAGAAGTTGCAAAACTCCGCGAAGGACTCGACGATTATTTTAAAAATTACAATGCCGCCATCGACCAAAAGCTCCTCGGCAGCATGATGCAGATGTTGCATAAAGATGTGCCTGTGGAACAACAACCTGAATTGCTGAAGAAAATCGCCGACAAATATGACGGTAACTTCGACGAATGGGCCGAAGACCTGTTTGAGAAATCGCGTTTTGGCAGCAAAGAAGAGGTGGTTGATTTCCTTGCCCATCCAAAGGCAAAAAACATCATCAAAGATCCTGCTTATGAACTCCTTGTGGCTTTCAACGCCATGTTCGAAACCTACAAAACGCTCACTGCCGATGCCAATGCCGACCTGCAAAGGGGCAACCGCATTTTCGTGGCCGGACTGCAGGCCATGCAACCCAAAAAGGTGTTTTATCCCAATGCCAACTTCAGCCTCAGGCTGACCTACGGAACGGTTCAGGATTATTTTCCCGCCGACGCGGTTCACTATGATTACACCACCACCTTACAGGGTGTGATGGACAAAGAAGATCCTTCGGTAAAAGAGTTTACCGTTCCTGCAAAGCTGAAAGAGATTTACAAAGCCAAAGACTTTGGTCCTTATGGCAATCCCGATGGCAGCATGACGGTTAATTTCCTGACAACGCACGACATTACCGGCGGCAATTCGGGCAGCCCGGTCATCGACGGTGAAGGACGCCTCATTGGACTGGCTTTCGACGGCAACTGGGAAGCCATGAGTGGCGATATCGCCTTCGAGCCCGAATTGCAGCGTACCATCAATGTGGATATCCGTTATGTGTTGCTCGTCATTGATAAGCTGGCCGGAGCACAAAACCTGATCAACGAAATGACGATCACCAAAAACTAAGGCTTTTGCAGGATTGTCCTGCTGCCGTACGTATCTTTTAACAACAACGGTCTGAAAACGTTCCATCACTTCAGGCGCTGTGGCTTTTGGGTCCTGCTGACCCTGGCAACGGCTTTTCCGGCCTTGCTTCGCGGGCAGCAAGTGGTTTCGCGCCAGCTGCCTGTGACGGCTGAACGTGCCTGTTTTCTGGAGACGGAGAACCCTTTTGGGGCGCTTGTGATCAGGGCCAGGCCCGACATCGTTGCAAGCCTTGTTGTGTCTGCCGGTGGAAACGCATTTGTGCCTGGCGTGGATGAAGACAGCCAGGTGACGAATGGCCTGGCAACGACAAACCTGATGGTGTTTGACCGTCCGGTGAATCAAGCCACCATCACGGGTGTTGTTCCGGGAAATGAAATAGAGGCAATCACCATCAATCTGCCCCAGATCAGCCTTCCCGAACAGGCAAAGACTGACCCGGCCGGCTGCGAAATGCCACCGCTCGTCAGCCAGCAGAGCTGGCGTGAGGGATTGCCGGCACCCGACTATGAACGCGTGTTCAATACCGTGAACAATGTCATCCTGCACCATTCTGCTACGTCGAACACGGTAACCGATTACACCAACCTGGTGCGGAGCATCTACACCTATCACACCCAGGTCAATGGCTGGTCCGACATCGGATACAACTACCTCATTGCGCCCGATGGAATTATTTACGCCGGGCGCGATCCGGGTTTGCTCATGGCCAATGATGAGGTGATGGGCGCGCATTTTTGTGCATCGAACAGTGGCACACTCGGCATTTGCCTGTTGGGAACCTATACTTCCGTACAGCCGTCGGAAGCCGCCATCATTTCCCTGGAGCAGCTGCTGTCATGGAAAATGGCCAAAGACTCGCTGCCGCCTTTCGGTACGTATGCGCATCCGCTGAATCAGCTCCTCGGGGTTGTTGCCGGACACCGCGATGGCTGCGCCACCACCTGCCCGGGCGATGGTGTGTATCAACTGTTGCAGGCAGTGAGGGAAGGCAGCAACGCCCTGCTCGAATCCTGTGGCATCTATCTTGACCTGGTAGAAGATCCGCAACAGCATCACCAAACCCTGGTGTTTCCCAATCCCGCGAGCAGCCGGGAATTCTATCTGAGCGACCTTGGTTTTGTGCCGCAACAACTGCGGCTGGTCACTACCGGTGGCCGGATGCTGGCCGTGGGGGTGATTTCGGTGGCCGGAAACAGGATGAGGTTGTCAGCTGTGGCTGCCCCGGGTGTTTATGTGCTCGAGGCCATCGGCGACAGGCGCGTGTTCAGGACGAAACTGATCATGCAATAGGGTGTTAAACAAGGTGATGTGTTCGGGTAAGTGCAAAGTGAATGGGGCTGCAGAAATTCGCGTTATCTTTGTTTCACTAAACAACGACAACCCCATATGGCGACAACCCGCGAAATTATACCGGTAAGCCGGAAAGCCCTCACCATTAACCTCGACAACACCATTTTCGGGAGTTTTGCCGAAATCGGTGGTGGCCAGGAGGTGGTACGCTGCTTTTTCCAGGCCGGTGGTGCTTCGGGCACCATCGCCAAATCCATCTCGGCCTACGACAAGCGTTACAGCGATGCCCTTTACTGCAAGGAGAAGAACTCGAAACGCTATGTTTCGCGCGAAAGACTCGAGCTCATGCTGAGTACCGAGTTTTCGGAACTGGAAAGCCTGCTCAACGACTCGAAAATGCCACAGACCAAGTTTTTTGCCTTCGCCGACACCGTTTCCACCCTTAATTACCGCAAGGACAACAACTGTCATGGCTGGATGGGGGTTAGGTTTCAGCTTGCCGAAGACAGCGCACCCAACGAAGTGATCATCCATGTGAGGCTGCACGAAAACGACAACCTTCTGCAGCAAAACACCCTTGGGGTGCTGGGCGTGAACCTGCTCTTTGCTTGCTATTATTTGTGGGACCGGCCGAACAGCTTTCTGCCATCACTGCTCGATAACCTGACCACTGACCGTGTTGAAATCACCATGATCAATATGAGCGGTCCCGACCTTTCATACGTCGATAACCGCCTGCTGGGTGTTCAGCTGGTGAAAAACGACATGACAAAGGCCATCATGTTCGACAGGCATGGCGATGTGCAGGAACCCGACGATATGTTTTACAAGAAAAACGTGCTGGTGTTCAGGGGGAGCTTCAGGCCCATTACCTATGCCGGCATCGACATCCTGAAATCGAGCTACAGCCTGTTTAAACACGACGAAGACTACGACAAATACAACACCCTGCCACTGTGCGAGATTACCCTGAACAACCTGTTGGAATCGGGCGAGTTTGACGAAAGGGACTTCCTCGACAGGGTCGACCTGCTGAACGAAATTGGCCAGAATGTGATGGTCTCAAACTTTGAGGAATTTTACAAGCTGGTCGATTATATGTCGCAGTTCAGACTCATCAAACTCAGGGTAGTCATTGGTATACAGACCTTCGAAAAGGTGCTCGATGAAAGCTATTATACCGGTTTGAAAGGCGGAATCCTGTTTGCTTTCGGCAAACTCTTCCCATCGAATATGAAGATGTACATCTACCCTTCCATCGATGTGGAATCCGACAGGCTGATTACCCTGGCCGACCTGAAGGTGTCGCACGAGATCAACCATTTGCTCAATTATCTAAAAGAAAGCCGTAAAATTCTTGAAATCAAAACCTTCAACAGGAAATTCCTCAACATCTTCTCTCATATGGTGCTCGAGCACATTAAAAAGAACGACAATGCCTGGGAAAAGCTTGTTCCCAACTACATTGCCCAACGCATCAGGGAACGAAAATTATTTGGCTTTAATGGCTAAGAAAATACATTCAATTAAAACCCCTCTAACCCATGTTTAAAACAAACGAGTATTTCGACGGAAAAGTAAAATCCATTGCGTACACAACAGCTGAAGGCCCCGCCACCATTGGAGTGATGGCTTGTGGCGAATATGAATTCGGAACCTCCACAGTTGAATTTATGACCGTGACCTCAGGCCATATGCAGGTGCTGCAGCCCGGCGAAAGCAAATGGGTAACATACAAGGAGTTTGAAACCTTCAAGGTTGAAAAGAACGTAAAGTTCAGGGTAAAAGTGGAAGGCGATACCACCTATCGCTGTTTATACCGCTAAGATTTAAGGATTTACAATGCCAGTGCTGCCTTATTTAGGAAGCTTTTTATAAAGCTTCCCGGGATTGTTTTGCCTGAACTGCTTCAGGTCCTGGATGGTTTTCAGGAATAAATCGATATCAATGGGTTTTTCGAGGGTGTAAAACGAATGATATTCATGGGCCTTGTCTTTGAAACGGACATGTGCCGTGATGATAATCACGTCGAATTTGCGGATAGGAAAGCGCTCGAGCAGGTCGAATCCGCTTCCACGGGGCATTTCTATGTCGAGAAAAACAAGGTCAGGCTGGGTTTCTTTGATGAGGTCCCATGCGTCATCGATGGTGTTGGCCTTGCCAACAACCTGCAGGTCGGGGCAGAAATCACGGATGATGATCTCTACTGAGATTATTGCATCAGGTTCATCATCTACGATAAATACTTTGAGTGGCATATCAGCGGGGTGTTTCTTGAATGGAGTCGGGAAAAATTATGGTGACTTCGGTGCCGGCAGCCTTGCCATCGGCATCAGTAAGGTCATTATAGCGAAGTGAAATATGCTTTTTCTCCTGCTGGTTCATCAGCGAAATGCGTTTTTGAATGATGGTTCCGCCAAACGATTTTCTCTCCCGGGAGTTTGAAATTTTCTGGGCTTCCATGCGTCCGATGCCATTATCGCGTACATGGCAACGAATGCCATTCCGGCCATCGAATAAAAACTCGATGGTCAGCAAACCATCTTTCGGGCTGTTCATCAGGCCATGCCAGATGGCATTTTCAACAATCGGCTGAACGATGAAAACGGGCAAAATGACCAGGTTCGTGTTCATACCCGGTTCGACAATGATGTCGTATTGAAACCTTTCGTGAAAGCGGGCCGATTCCAGTTCGAGGTAAAGCGACAAGGCATCAATTTCCTCCTGAAGGGTAATGTGTTGTTTCTGTGAATTTTCGAGCACCCTGCGCATGAGTTTGGCAAATTTCGACAGGTATTTGCTCGACGCGATTTTGTCATTTTCGAGAATGAAACGCTGCACTGTATTCAGTGCGTTGAACAGAAAATGCGGGTTCATCTGGTTGATCAGGGCCTCCTGCCGGTAACGGTTAACATCATAAATCAACTGGTTCCGTTTTTTCAGCAACCTGATGCGTAAGGTGATAATGACAAAAAACACCGCAATAATGAGCACAGCAAGTAAGAGGTAAAACCACCAGGTTTGCCAAAAGGGAGCTTTAACCGAAAAGCTGAAGGTGGCCGGATTCGGGTTCCATTGGCCCAGCAGGTTTTGTGCGCTGAGTTCGAAGGTATAGTCTCCTGGCGGAAGATAAGGATAGGTGGCATTTGTCTTTTGGTTCAACACCCAGTCTTTCTCGAGCCCCTTTAGCCGGTGACGGTAGGTGAGTTTGCCTTTATTGCGGTATGAAATGGCAAAATAGTCGATGTTGACAGAGTTTTGAGCAAAAGGAATCCTGATGTCAGGCCTGAACGTTGTTGGAACGCCATCGATCTGCAGTCCGGTAAACATTAACGGAAAATGCACATCAGGCAACTTCATTTGGTTGATGTTATACACAACCAATCCCGATGAGGTGCCAATGAACAGCGAATCGTTTTTCAGTTTCAGCGCGGTAATTTCATTGGTTGGCAAACCTGTTGAAGCATTCATGGTCTGAATCTGCAATTTGCCGCCAACGATTTTCCGGTTAATGATGTTGATGCCCATATTGGTGCCAATGACCAGGTATTTCTCGCCCGTTTCGATGAAATTGATCGAATTGCTGGCCAGGCCGGAAGCAGCAGTATACTGCCGGAGTGTGTCGTTGGCGTAAATTAGCAGGCCATTTCCACGGCTGCCAAGCCATAAGGTGTCGTGCAGTATTTTCACCTGGGTGATGCGCTCGCCGAGCAATTTATCGGTGCTGGCCATCGATTTAAACTGGCCGTTTTTACTTCGCCACAACCCGCGCAATGTCCCCATCCAGATCGTACCGGCTGTATCAACGGCGATTGATTCGACGCGCTCGGTAAACACCTTGGAATAATTGGTCAGAACAGTGACTTTCCCCTCTTTGTCATAGTTTGAAATACCTGCAAAATTGCCCATCCAGATATCGTGGTTTAGCGGATTGAAGGTCATGTCCTTTATGCCCGGAAACCGACCCTGATAGTCCTTCAGACCAGGTTTAAAATTATTGGGCACAGTGAAAATCCGGTCGTTTTTCTGGTAATACAGGTTTACGTTTGTACCAATCCACAAGCAGTGATTCTGCTTGTCGTATAGCAATTTGGATATTTCTGTTTCCGGCGCACCTTCAAGCGTAAACTGGGTAATCTGTTTGCCGGCAATACGGAAAAGTTTTTTTTGCTCATAAGCCAGCCAGATGTTTCCTTGCGGGTCAGTTTCTATCTGGATGATACGGCTTCTTGGCAGGCCTTCACTTGCGGCGTAGCGGTACAGGTTAAGGTCGGGCAGGTAATATACGCCGCTATTGAGGGTGGTAAGCCAGGTGCCGCCTTCGTGATCGAAACTGACCGAACTGATCGCGTTTCCGGATAAATAGTTATGTGGTGTTCTGTTGAGGTTTCCGTCTTTGAAGAGAAACACCCCATCACGCAAGGTGCCAACCCAAAGATTGCCATTAGCGTCCGTTTCGATGGCGATGATGCGGCTGCTAAAGCCATGGGTGTGAAAAACGGAATCGCTCCTGATTTCGTAAAGGCGCCTGCTTAGGCCCAGATACAGGGTACCATCGCGGTGCCGGGCGCTAATTTGCCAGCGACGCAATGTTCCTGTGTCTTCAAATTGTGTATGCAGGGTGTAGGACTTATTGCGGTCGTAGATAAATAGTTTTAGTTTATCCGTGTTGTTGTTCGAGTTGAAGTGCACCATGCCGTTATCGATCAGCTCAACATCGATCGTTCCCGACAGGCCTTTCAGCGGAATTCGTTCGATGCGTCCTTCAGGATGTATAAGGTGTTGGCCCCGACCAATGAGGTTAAATAATATGCTGCTGTCGGGCATGATTTCATAGGACGAATACACTGTTATTGAGGCATTAAGTGTTTTTAAATAAGCCGATAATAGCGCATTGTGTTCATATGCCACAAACCTTGTTCCATTCCAAAAGGCCAGGAACCCATTGTAGGAATCTACCCAGATACGCCCCCAGGGATCTTTTTGAAAATTAAATACCGTGTTTTCCGGAAGTCCGTTTTGTTTGTCGAACACATCAAAATGGTAACCGTCGAATCGGGCAACACCATGATCGGTCGAAAACCAGAAATATCCTGTATTGTCCTGAATGGCGCTGTATACCTCCGACGACGGCAGTCCATCATCGCTTGTAAAATGTCTTGAAACGGGAGTTTGGGCCGAGGCACGGAGCGCGATAAGCAAAAGAAAAAGAAACAGAAACCGGTAATACGCCATGAGGGTCAGATTACTATGCAAAGATACGGCATGCGTAAGCTGAATCCTAGCGATTTTACCCGATGATTCCACTGCCCAGACAGATTGGTTGGTGCAAATCGTACAGGACGCCAAATTGGCCGGGAGCAACGCCTGCCAGCGGCTGTGCACTTTTAAGTATCCAATTGATTCCTCTAAGGGCCAGGGTTCCGGTATGAAACTCGGGTTGGTGCCTGATCTTGAACCTCACCTGCTGCCCGTGCGAAAAAGCTTCCTGCGGCCGTATATGCTGCAGGTCGGCCAGTGCAATCTCTTCCTGGTACTGGCTCACCGGGTCGTATCCGTTCGAAACAAATACGGTATTTTCGTCAGTGTCTTTTTTAACCACAAACCAGGGTCCGTGGCTAAGTCCAAGACCTTTGCGCTGGCCGATGGTGTGAAACCAGAAGCCTTTGTGCGTGCCCAGCACCTTTCCTGTTTCCAGCTCAACGATCTTGCCTTCTTTTTCGCCTGCATAGCGGCGGATGAAGTCGTTGTAGTTGATTTTGCCCAGGAAACAGATGCCCTGGCTGTCGGGGCGGTGGGCGCTGGGTAGGCGCATTTTTTCGGCCACCCTGCGCACCTCAGGCTTAATCAGGTCGCCAACAGGGAACATGAGCTTACTGAGCTGCGGATAGGTTATGCGCGAAAGAAAATACGTCTGGTCTTTGACAGCATCAGCGGCGGTGCCGAGGTAAAAGCCATTGTCGGTTTCGATGACCCGGGCATAATGCCCTGTGCTGATTTTATCGAATTGATGCCCGAAGCGGTCTTCGAAGCTGCCAAATTTGATGAAACGGTTGCACATCACATCCGGATTTGGGGTCAGCCCCTTTTTAACCGATTCGATGGTGTAGGCTACAACCCTTTCCCAGTATTCCTTTTGCAGGTCGACGATCTCCATCCGGCAACCATATTTCTTCGCAATATAGGTTGTGATTTCAATATCTTCTTCGGCCGGACAGTCAACATAGCCTGGCTCGTCTTCCATCCCGATGCGGATGTAGAAGATGACCGGGTCGAAGCCCTTTTCCTTAAGCAGGGGAATGGTTACCGAACTGTCAACACCTCCCGAAACGAGTGCAGCGATCTGCATGCTGAAAAAAATTTCGGCAAAGATCGCAAAAAAACCAGCCTGGCCACCTGATCACCCATCATTTGGATGGTATTCGGGCCCCAATGCCATGAATAATGAGGTTTTTCACAGGTTTCTTCCTTACACAAAATCAACAAAATAGCAAATCGTGATGCTGCAACGATCGGCAACAGCAGTGTTTGGCCCAACCTGACTGCTTTACGCAAACAATGGTTGTGAAACGGGCCGGATGCTTTTAACTTAAACTGATTCTAAATTGAACAGGCCTTTGCAATCGTTTTCGGGGAATGCCTATTTTTGGTTGATTTTAGAAAATGGCGAATTTAACCATCATTATTACAATTAATTCGAATTAACGGCACTCATTTTATGTCAAACATTGGATCATACGAAGAAAGAGTTAACAACTTCAGCTGGAGCTTAGCTGAAAAGGAGCTTGGGTACACACCCGGCGATGATATAAATATTGGCTGGTATTGCACCGACAGAATCTGTCAGATGGGCAAGTCTGCCAAAAAGGCCATCCTCTGGGAAGGCCTTGGAGGGGTCGAGAAACAATACACTTACAACGACCTCAGGCTGCGCACCAACACCATGGCTACCATGCTCAAAGGCATTGGCATCAACGAAGGCGACAGGGTTTGTCTGTTTATGGACAAGGTGCCCGAGCTTTATGTCGGTGTGTTATCGGTGCTCAAGATGGGCGCTGTTGCACAACCCTTGTTTTCGGCTTTTGGCGACGAGTCCCTTTTTGTTCGCCTCGACAATGCCCAGACTTCGGCCATCATCACCCAGCGCAAACATGTGGGAAAAGTACGCCTCATCCTCGAGAGACTCCCTTCGCTCAAACACATCATCATCATCGATCATGACGGTAAAAAGGAACTCAAGACACGCGAAATGGCCTTTGATATGGACCACGCCGAACAAATTGAGCATTTTGAGGCTGCACACACCAAGGCAGAATCACCGTCGGTGCTGCATTACACCTCGGGCACCACAGGACAGCCCAAAGGCGTGAAACACGTGCATTATTCACTGATTTCGCAGTACCTGACCTCGAAATGGGTGCTCGACATCCAGGACAACGATATTTACTGGTGCACCGCTGACCCGGGATGGGTTACCGGAACATCGTACGGCATCATCGGTGGCTTTGCAACAGGTGCCACTGTGTGTATTCTCGACACAGGCTTCTCGGCCGAATCGTGGTATAAGTTCATCGACAAATACAAAGTAACAATGTGGTACTCGGCTCCGACAGCCATCCGTTCGTTGATGAAAGCCGGCGACGAGCTGGTGAAACAGTACGACCTGTCCACCCTGCGCCACCTGGCCAGCGTGGGCGAACCACTGAACGCCGAAGCCGTGATCTGGAGCGAAAAAGTGTTTGGAAAACCCTTCCACGATACCTATTGGCAGACCGAAACAGGATCGATGATGATTGTGAATGTTCCTGGCATGAAAATCAAACCCGGTTCAATGGGCAAACCTTTCCCGGGCATCATTGCCACGGTGCTTGACGAACACACCTACGAACCTGTCGATGGCCCCAACAAGCCCGGTCTCATTGCCTTCCAACCTGGCTGGCCGGCCATGATGCGCACTTACTGGCGCAACGAAGAAACCTATGGAAAGAAATTCAAGAATGGCTGGTACCTCTCAGGCGACAAGGCCTTCCTCGATCAGGACAACTACTTCTGGTTCATCGGCCGCGACGACGATGTCATCAACACCGGCGGTCACCTGGTGAGCCCCTTCGAAGTTGAATCAGCCTTGCTTGAACACGAAGCCGTGGCCGAATCAGCCGTTGTGGCCAAGCCCGATGCCGTGAACATGGAAGTGGTGAAAGCCTTTGTGACACTGAATCCGGGCTTTGAACCCGGCGATATGCTTGAACTGCAGATCATGAACTTTATCCGCAAACGCCTGTCACCCCTGGCCATGCCTCAGGAAATAGAATACCTCGATAAGTTGCCGAAGACAAGAAGCGGTAAAATCATGCGCCGCCTGCTTCACGCCAAGGAATGGGGCGAAGAAATCGGTGATGTGTCGACCCTTGAAGACGATTGATCAATAAATATGAACGATAAATAGTAATCACAAAAACCTTACAAAAAAATGGAAAATATTAAAGACGTTGTATTGAAGTATGTTGTAGATGAGTATCTGGATGATCCGGAAGACGAAATGACCTATGAAACTCCGCTGATTTCGGGCGGTATTGTTGATTCATTCTCCATGGTATCACTCAAACGATTCCTCGAAGCTACCTACAAAATTTCGTTGCCTGATGACAGGGCCACACCCGAAGCTTTCGATACAGTGAACAGCATCACTGACCTGGTAAATGAATTTTTGGCTAAGAAATAATAAATATCAGGCAATATGGGCTACAGTGACAAAGTAAGGGGAATCTACCAGGATACCCTGCAGAAAATTGAAGGCGCAGGCCTTTTTAAAACCGAACGTAAAATTTTTTCGGCCCAGTCGGCTGAAATTGAGGTGGAGTTCCCCGCCGGTGCACCCCGCAAACGGGTGATCAATATGTGTGCGAACAACTACCTGGGCTTATCAAGTCATCCCGATGTGGTGGCTGCTGCGCACCAGGGCCTCGACACCCATGGCTACGGCATGTCGTCGGTGCGCTTTATCTGCGGCACCCAGGACATTCACAAGGAACTTGAACAAAAAATCACCGAGTTTCTGGGTACCGAAGACACCATTTTGTTTCCATCCTGCATGGATGCCAATGCCGGTGTGTTTGAGGCCATCCTGACCGAAGAGGACGTGATGATCTCCGACAGGCTTGTGCATGCTTCCATCATCGATGGCATCAGGCTTTCGCCAGCCATGCGCGACACCTTCAAGCACCAGAACATGGAGCACCTTGAGCAGAAGCTGATTCAGTTTGCTGACAAACGCGTGAAGATCGTCATCACTGATGGCGTTTTTTCGATGGACGGTGACACCGCCAGGCTCGACGAAATGGTTGCCCTCTGCGAAAAATACGACGCACTGCTGTTTGTTGACGATTCGCACTCGAGCGGATTCATTGGCAAGACAGGCCGTGGCACGCACGAAAAGTACAATGTGATGGGCAAGATCGACATCATCACCACCACCTTCGGCAAAGCCCTCGGAGGCGCCAGCGGTGGTTGTGTTTCGGGCCGCAAAGAGCTCGTTGAGATGTGCCGTCAGAAAGCCCGTCCTTACCTGTTTTCGAACACCATCGCTCCGGTGGTTGTTGCCGGTGTGCTCAATGTGCTCGAGACCTTGTCGAAAAGTACCGAACGCCGCGACAAGCTTGAAACGAACAGTGCATACTGGCGTCAGGGATTGCTCGATGCAGGCTTTGTGCTGCAACCTGGCGACACCCCTATCGTGCCCGTGATGCTGTTCAACGCCAAGCTGGCACAGGACTTCTCACGCGACCTTTATGCCGAAGGCATCTATGCCATCGGATTCTTCTTCCCCGTGGTGCCCAATGGCGCTGCCCGTATCCGTACACAGATTTCGGCAGCCCACGAAATACACCACCTCGACAAGGCCCTCGAAGCCTTCATCAAGGTCGGAAAGAAGTACAATATCCTCGGAAAAGACAAAAAACAGATCATCGAAATGTATGGCATGTAGGCGCAGCACTGCACCAGCACACCATCATTCAACACCTTACCGAACCCGGAAAGCCACGGCCTTCCGGGTTCATTTTTTTTGCCCCTGAATGGACCTCCCGCCTGACAAATTGGTGTAATTTCGCACATAATTTTAACCCATTTGCTTTATGTATACCAGGATGAATGCGTTTTTACAAGCTGAGCTCGAGCAGATTAAGTCCGCTGGTTTGTATAAGGAAGAACGTGTGCTTGTTTCGCCACAATCGGCTGAAATCACGCTGATTAATGGCGCCAGGGTGTTGAATTTTTGTGCAAATAACTACCTCGGCCTGGCGGACCACCCCCGCCTGATCGAAGCTGCCAAGGAAGCCCTCGACACCCATGGCTATGGCATGTCGTCGGTGCGGTTTATCTGTGGAACAACCGACCTGCACAAGGTACTGGAACAAAAAATTGCCGAATTTTTCGGTACCGAAGACACCATCCTGTATGCCGCCGCCTTCGACGCCAATGGCGGTGTGTTTGAACCCCTGCTGGGACCCAAGGACGCCATCATCTCCGACACCCTCAACCACGCTTCCATCATCGATGGGGTAAGGCTTTGCAAAGCCGAACTGTATCGTTTTGCCAATGCCAATATGGAGCAACTCGAAGAGCGGCTGATCCTGGCGCAGGAGCATAATTTCCGCCTCATTGTCACCGACGGTGTGTTCTCAATGGACGGCAATGTGGCTCCTATGGACAAGATCGTTGAGCTGGCCAACAAATACGACGCCATGGTGATGGTCGATGAATGCCACTCGGCCGGTGTGGTGGGCCCTACCGGACGCGGAGTGACCGAACTGTTTAATCTGCGCGGCGAGGTGGAAATCATCACCGGAACCCTCGGCAAGGCCTTTGGGGGCGCCATTGGCGGATTCACCACAGGCAAAAAGGAAATCATTGCCCTGCTGCGGCAGCGTTCAAGGCCTTACCTGTTCTCGAACTCACTTCCGCCTCATATCGTGAATGCCGGCATCAGGATGTTTGAGATGATGAGCGAAACCAGTGAACTGCAGGACAGGCTGCACGAAAACACCACCTATTTTGTTGAGCATATGAAGGCTGCAGGTTTCGACCTGAAACCCACAAAATCAGCCATCTGTGCCGTGATGTTGTACGACGCCTTCCTTTCGAAACAAATGGCTGATATGCTGCTCGAAGAGGGCATTTATGTAATTGGCTTTTCGTTCCCGGTGGTGCCAAAGGGACAGGCGCGAATCCGTGTGCAGCTTTCGGCCGGACATACCCGCGCCCACCTCGACAAGGCCATTGCCGCTTTTACCAAAGTAGGCCGCAAGCTGGGGGTGATACAGTAGGCTGCCGGACTTTTGTAGCCTGTCAACAAACATTAACAAACAATTTCCTGCCGGTCTGAATAGTGCGGCTTAAGCATGTATTTGCCCGAATCAGGCCTCGCCGCAGACCACCCGGTTGTGGACCAGTGTTCGGCTGAAGGCTCAGTCGAATTGGTTTCTGGCACTACTGATATTGCTGAAATATTTGCAACAAATACCAATATTTATTTGTATGGGCTGTGGAAAAATGCTTGGAAAAATGAATTAGATTATTTATTTTCACAGGCTCAATTTGCTCAATGCCCGCATGTTCTTGAAGCGGGGAAACACTCATCAGGATTGAAATAAAAAAGGCGATCTCGCCTTAGGCGAGACCACCTTAAATGTTTTCACAACGGAATAATCCTTATTGTGAATTGCTTTGAATTGTGAAGCAAATATAATCATGAAAAACCCCTAAAACAAGATAAAATGAAAAAAATTTTGGGACTGGATCTGGGAACAAACTCTATTGGTTGGGCATTGGTTGGCACAAATGAAGAGGGAAAACCCTGTAAAATAGAAGGAATGGGCAGCCGGATTATTCCGATGGATGCAGCCACATTAAGTGATTTTGATAAAGGCAATTCAAAGTCTCAAACAGCCGAAAGGACTCGATTTAGAGGAATAAGGAGATTAAGAGAGCGATATTTACTGCGGAGAGAACGTTTGCACCGGACTCTTTTTAAAATTGGGTTTCTGCCTGACCATTATGCCAGGAGCATAGATTTTGAAAAAAGATTGGGGCAATTCCTTTCTGAAACAGAACCTAAAATAGCATGGTTTAAAAACAGCAACGACCAATATGAATTTCTATTTCAAAATTCTTTCAATGAAATGTTGGCTGATTTTAAAGAGCATCAACCCCAATTATTAGAGGATGATAAAAAAGTTCCCTATGACTGGACAATCTATTTTCTTCGAAAGAAGGCTCTTAACTATAGAATTGAAAAGGCTGAACTTGCATGGATAATCCTAAACTTTAATCAAAAGCGTGGTTATTACCAGTTAAGGGGTGAAGATGAAGATGAGAACCCAAATAAATTAGTTGAATTTTATGCATTGAAAGTTGTTTCTGTTGAAGCGACCGACGAAAAGAAAGGAAAAGACATTTGGTACAATGTACATTTGGAAAACGGATGGGTTTATCGAAGGACAAGTAACGTTCCGCTTGATTGGGTAGGGAAGATCAAAGAGTTTATCGTTACTACGGATATTAATGATGATGGAACATTAAAGTTGGATAAAGACGGACAAGAAAAACGCTCTTTCCGCGCTCCCAAAGAAGACGATTGGACTCTAATTAAGAAGAAAACCGAATCAGATATTGATCAAAGCAGAAAAACAGTTGGTTGGTATATTTATGATACACTTTTGCAAAAGCCCGATCAGAAAATTAAGGGAAAGCTTGTTCGTACTGTTGAACGAAAATTCTATAAAGCAGAATTAAAAGCTATTCTAGAGAAACAAAAAGAGTTTCATGCTGAATTGCAGAACAAGGATTTATTTTCAGAATGCTTGAAAGAATTATATGCCAATAATGAATCTCACCGGAACACGATTTCAAACCGGGATTTTACTTATTTATTTATGGACGACATCATCTTTTACCAACGTCCGTTAAAAAGTAAAAAATCATTGATCAGTGATTGTCCTTATGAGGAACGGAATTATTTAGATAAAGAAACTGGTGAAATCAAGACTGTTCCTGTAAAATGTATCGCCAAATCTCATCCGTTGTTTCAAGAATATAGGTTGTGGCAGTTTATTTCCAATATTCGGATTTATCAGAAGGAGAGATGGATTAATGAAAAATTGCACACCGATGTTGATGTAACTTCAGAGTTCTTGAAGAATGAAGATGACATAACCGATTTATTCGATTGGTTGAACAATCGTAAAGAAATTGACCAGAAAGCATTTCTGAAATATCCGGGATTTGGGCTAAAGAAAGAAGCCGATAATTACCGTTGGAATTACGTGGATGATAAGCCATATCCTTGTAACGAGACGCGCGCAATGATTTTAAATCGACTTGAAAAGGTTGAGAATGTACCAGCCAATTTCTTAGCGAAAGAAAATGAAGAAGCTCTTTGGCATATTTTATACTCCGTTGAAGATAAGCATGAAATTGAAAAGGCGCTAAAGTCTTTTGCCATAAAGCATAACCTTGATGATAGTTTTATTGATGTTTTCAAGAAGTTTCCTCCATTCAAGAAGGATTACGGCTCCTATTCTGCCAAAGCCATCAAAAAATTGCTTCCATTAATGCGATTGGGGAAATATTGGAATGAGGATTCTATTGATTCAAACACAAAACTTCGGATTGATAAAATTCTAACCGGAGAATATGATGAAAAAATCAGAAACAGGGTTAGAGATAAGGCAATTCGGTTAAATGATATTTCGACCTTTAAAGGGCTTCCGGTTTGGTTGGCTTGTTACATTGTGTACGATAGACATTCCGAATCTAAAGAAATAGCAAAATGGGAAAAGCCTGAAGATTTAGATGCTTATCTGAAATCATTTAAGCAACACTCTTTGCGCAATCCAATAGTTGAACAGGTAATTACAGAAACCCTTCGTACAGTTCGTGATATTTGGAAAAAGCATGATAATTTTTCTGAAATCCATGTGGAGCTTGGCCGCGAGATGAAAAATACTAAAACTGAAAGGGAACGGATTTCAAAAATTAATTCAGATAATGAAAATGCAAACCTGCGAATAAAGTCTCTCTTAATGGAGTTTATGAATCCTGAGTATGAGATAGAAAATGTTCGACCTTATTCACCAAGTCAACAAGAAATCTTGCGGATTTATGAAGATGATATTTTGAAGAGTGTCATTGAGATTCCTGATGATGTTGAAGATATTTTGAAAAAATTCAAGGAAACAGATACAAAAAAACAACCTACAAGGTCAGAGGTATTGAGATACAAATTGTGGCTTGAACAAAAATACCGTTCACCTTACACCAATGAAATTATTCCCCTAAGTAAACTTTTTACAACTGATTATCAGATTGAGCATATCATTCCACAATCAAGATATTTCGACGATTCATCGAGTAATAAGGTTATTTGCGAGTCCGAAGTTAATCAGTTAAAAGATAATTGTCTCGGATATGAATTTATTAAAAACCATCATGGTCAAAAGGTGGAGTTGAATTTTGGAAAGACAGTAGAGATTTTATCTGTAGATGCTTATGAAAAATTGGTCAAAGACAATTATTCCCGTAACAGGGGCAAAATGAAAAAATTGCTGATGGAAGATATTCCGGATGGATTTATTGAAAGACAACTAAATGACAGCCGATATATCAGTAAGGTGGTTAAAAGCCTTTTATCAAACATCGTTCGTGAAGAAGGAGAAGAAGAAGCGACATCAAAGAATCTGATTTCGTGCACGGGTGGTATAACCGATCAGTTAAAAAGAGATTGGGGCTTGAATGATGTTTGGAATACAATTGTTTATCCTCGTTTCGAACGATTAAATGAATTGACAAATAGTAATCAGTTCGGGCAATGGGAAAACAAAAATGGGAATAAGGTATTTCAAACTCAAATGCCACTTGAACTTCAAAAAGGTTTTAATAAAAAGAGGATCGACCACCGACACCATGCAATGGATGCATTGGTAATAGCTTGTGCTACCCGAAGTCATGTCAATTACTTAAATAACGAAGCAGCCAAAGCCAGTGCCAAAGAGTCGCGTTACGATTTGAGACGTAAATTACGGAGAATTGAAACCGTCCAAATAGAAAAGCTGATTGATGGAAAGAAGGTTCTGAAATACGTTGAAGTTGCCAGAGAGTTTTATAAACCGTGGGCAACTTTTACTCAAGATGCTCAAGCAGCACTCATAAATATTGTTGTAAGCTTTAAACAGAATTTAAGGGTGATTAATAAAACAACGAATAGCTATCAGCATTTTGATGAAAATGGGAAGATAATATTAGAGAAACAGAGGAATGGTGAAAGTTGGGCAATACGTAAACCAATGCACAAAGAAACGGTTTTTGGAAACGTGAACTTGAAGAAAATAAAAACTGCAAATCTTTCTTCTGCTATAGAACATCCGGAACTGATTGCAGATAGACGGTTAAAATTCAAAATTAAACAGTTGTTATCTGAAGGGCTGGACAACAAAAAAATCCAAGAATATTTCAAAGACAAAACGGAGGAATGGAGCAACATTAATTTTTCAAAAATTAAGCAATACTATTTCACAAACGATACCAAAGAAAAGTTGGTTGCAACCAGGAAATCTTTAGACGACAGTTTTACTTCCAAGAAAATTGTGGAAAGTATTACCGATACAGGGATTCAAAAAATATTACTCAAACATTTAGAGGATAATTCTGATAAACCCGAATTGGCTTTTTCTCCCGATGGTATTGATGAGATGAATAGAAATATTAAAAAACTGAACGATGGGAATCAACATCAGCCTATTTATAAGGCTCGGGTTTATGAACCATTGGGAAATAAATTTAATGTTGGGAATACTGGCAATAAATCATCAAAGTTTGTTGAGGCAGCAAAAGGCACAAATCTATTTTTTGCCATTTATGTAAACGAAGAAGGGAAACGCACTTTTGAAACTATTCCTTTGAACATTGTTATTGAACGACAAAAACAAGGATTAATTTCTGTTCCAGAAGCAAATGAAAAGGGTGAAAAACTACTATTCTGGCTTTCTCCAAACGATTTGGTGTATTTACCAACACCATATGAAATAGATTCAAACAGTTTACATGATGAGATTAAAAAGGATCGGATTTATAAAATGGTAAGCTGTACTGGTAATGTTGGTGATTTTATACCAGCGTTTGTAGCAAACGCAATTGTTCAAACCATTGAATTAGGAAGTAATAACAAAGCTCAACGGGCATGGACAAATGAAATGATTAAAGAAATTTGTGTTCCGTTGAAGGTTGATCGGCTTGGAAATGTAATTGAGATTAACCGAATCGAGATTTGAAATGCAACCCCTTCAGTCCGATACCAGCTATCATATCTTTAACCATGCCAACGGGTTCGAGAAGCTGTTTTTGCACGAAGCAAACTACCATTATTTTCTTGAAAAATACATCCTGTATATCAACCCGATAGCAGAAACTCTGTCCTATTGCCTGATGCCGAACCATTTTCATATTGTGGTCAGAATCAGGGAAAGGGAAGTGTTGGAAGCGGTGATGCGTGGGAGGCTGCAGGGGGAGGAGCAACTTGCAGCGCAAACCTTTTCCAAAGTTTCGAACTTTGGAAAAGGTTTGCATGAGGGGATATCCGCCCCCGAAATCAGCCGCTTCCTCTCCAGACAGTTTTCGAACCTGTTTAGTTGCTACACCCAATCGTTCAACAAGGTGTATCACAGGCGCGGCTCCCTGTTTATCAAGAACTTCAAGCGCGAAATCATCGGCAATACCGACTACCTTCAAAACGCCATTGTATATGTTCACCGCAACCCGGTCCACCATGGTTTTTGCGAGGCTTTCGAAACCTGGCCCTATTCATCATACAATGATATCCTGCTGAAGAAAAATGGCATCACCAACCATCAGCATTGTATTGATCTGTTTGGAGGTCTTGGACATTGGCAGCAAGCACACCAAAAATCCCTCGAAAACATCCCTTTGTACCGGCTGTTAACAGCGATTGAAACATGATTAAACGAACATTATACTTTGGAAACCCGGCGGTGTTGCGCAAAAAAGACCAACAACTGCAGGTGGAATTATGCCCCCCAGCTGAGGGGTCACAAGCCAGCATTCCGATTGAGGACATTGGCGTGCTCATTCTCGACCATCCCCAGGTCACGATTACACAGGCTCTGCTGGCAGCACTTAACGAACACCTTGTTGCGGTGATCAACTGCGATGCAAGGCACCTGCCCTATGGCCTCATGTTGCCCATGTTTGCACACCATGCATTTACCGAAAAAATGTACCAGCAACTTGAAAGTTCATTGCCACTGAAAAAGAACCTCTGGCAACAGACGGTAATAGCAAAGATTAGCAACCAGGCGGCGCTGCTGCGCGCCTATTCCATCGACGACAGCAGGATGCAGTATTACCTGTCGCTGGTGAAGAGTGGCGATCCACAGAATGTCGAAGGCAGGGCAGCAGCCTGTTACTGGGAACATCTATTCGGAGGCAATGCCTCATTCACCCGGCACCGGTTTGGCGAGGCGCCCAATGCCTTGCTAAACTATGGCTATGCGGTGTTGCTGGCCATGGTGGCCCGCGGACTCGTATCGAGCGGCCTGTTACCTGCCGTGGGCATTCATCACCGCAACAAATACAATCCCTGGTGCCTGGCTTCCGACATTATGGAGCCCTACCGGCCTTATGTGGATCGCATCGTTCTGCAACTGATGAACGAACAGCGCGACCTGGAAACACTGAGTCCGGAGATCAAGCGAAAACTGCTGCAGCTTCCGGTGATTGATGTGGTGATCGACGGTAAAAACAGCCCGCTAATGGTTGGTTTGCAGCGTACAACGGCCTCCTTGTCGGCCTGTTTCGAGGGTGTTTCGCGCAAGCTTCTTTATCCCGATTTGAGTTAAAATATGTTGTCAGACAATGCCTTCGAACGCTTAAACCAGTACCAGATTTTGTGGTTATTTGTTTTTTTCGATCTGCCCACTGAAACCAAAAAGGACAGGAAGGAGTATGCGCAATTCAGGAAAAGCCTTCAGAAGGATGGTTTCGCCATGCTGCAGTACTCTATTTATGTGAGGCATTGCAGCAGCCGCGAAAATGCCGAAGTCCATATGAAGCGGGTCAAATCATTTCTGGCGCCAAGGGGTGAAATCATCTTGTTTTCCCTAACGGACAAGCAATTCGGCATGATGGAATTTTTCAGGGGACAAAGCCTGAAAGTGCGACCCGACACCCCCCAGCAGCTTGAATTGTTCTGACAGAATAAAAAAAATCCCCTCCGAAACCCGAAGGGGAAAGCAGCAGGCTGCATTTTTTTTCTTTACAAAAACAAACCAAACACAAAGATAATCAATCAGATAAACAGGGTTCTGTTGTGCTCAGTATTTCAAAGATACAATTCAAAAGCAATTCACAACGATTCATGGTGTTGATGTGTTTTAAAGCAAGTTGTGCTCAGTATTTCAAAGATACAATTCAAAAGCAATTCACAACACGGACGTAGTGCCACCTTGTAGATAACGGGTTGTGCTCAGTATTTCAAAGATACAATTCAAAAGCAATTCACAACAAATAATCATGTATTGCCGCCTGCAAATCCGTTGTGCTCAGTATTTCAAAGATACAATTCAAAAGCAATTCACAACATAAACCCGACTTCCATAAATTCAATGCCGTTGTGCTCAGTATTTCAAAGATACAATTCAAAAGCAATTCACAACTGTATTTTGGATTTAGTTTCATGGTTTAAAGTTGTGCTCAGTATTTCAAAGATACAATTCAAAAGCAATTCACAACAGTACCAAAGATTTAGACCTCTTAACACAGTTGTGCTCAGTATTTCAAAGATACAATTCAAAAGCAATTCACAACTGATGCACTTCATGCAAACATCATGTGTTTGTTGTGCTCAGTATTTCAAAGATACAATTCAAAAGCAATTCACAACAGGCAATGAGGCATAACGGCGAGTGCTATGGTTGTGCTCAGTATTTCAAAGATACAATTCAAAAGCAATTCACAACCGCCTGAGTGTTGGTTCCGGTGCCGGTTCCGTTGTGCTCAGTATTTCAAAGATACAATTCAAAAGCAATTCACAACGGGCTCCTACGTAGGTTTTGATGCGGTGCGGTTGTGCTCAGTATTTCAAAGATACAATTCAAAAGCAATTCACAACACATTTATGGCAAGAAAAAAGGTCAAAACAGTTGTGCTCAGTATTTCAAAGATACAATTCAAAAGCAATTCACAACACCGGTCGTGGTACGGCCGTGTGCTGGTGGGTTGTGCTCAGTATTTCAAAGATACAATTCAAAAGCAATTCACAACTGATCTCGATCATGTTGCAATTATAGCATTGTTGTGCTCAGTATTTCAAAGATACAATTCAAAAGCAATTCACAACGTCAAATGCCTTAAATCCCTTTTCCAAAGTTTCGAACTTTGGAAAAGGGATTTTCATCGAATCTCAGCTTTTTGAAGGGCTAAAAGAAGGCTTTCCGGCTTTTTCGCTTATTTTTGGACAAAAATCCGACCTATGATTTTTGGCATTGGTACCGACATCATTGAGGTGGCCCGCATGGAGAAACACCTGAGCAACAGCAATGGCTTGCGCGAAAAACTGTTTACCCTGACCGAACAATCCTATGCCGAGTCGAAGTCGTCGAAATACCAGCATTACGCCGCACGTTTTGCTGCCAAGGAAGCCTTTTTCAAGGCCCTTGGCACCGGATACCGCTTCGGCATGGCATTTCATGAGATTGAGGTAATCAACGATGAGCTGGGGAAACCCGTCATCACGGTCCATGGCAAGGTGAAGGAATACCTCGAGAAGATGCAGGTGACACACATCCACCTGTCGGTGTCGCATGTGAAAGAAATGGCCAACGCCTTTGTGGTCCTCGAAAAGTAAGCTAGTTCAGCACCAGCTCACCACTCAGTTGCAATAAGTTTATTTCAAGGAGTTTGGCTTCGTACAACACCTGAAGCAGACGGCCCTGTGCTGCCATATGGTTCAGCTGTGCTTCACGGAACTCAATCCCCGAAAGGTCGCCAAGGCGGAAGCGTTCGCCTGAGATGGACAGGTTTTCGGCCGAAGAACGCACGTTTTGTGTTTCCATGGCCAGCAGCCTGAGCTTGTTTTGATAGCTGTCGTAATTTTTCTGTAGTTCGCCCATCAATTCGTTTTCCAGTGATTCGGTCCTGATCCTGCCTGATTCGATCATGATGGCGGCATTGCGGCGTTCGCGGAGGTTGTTAAACCCATCAAAAAGGTTCATGCTGGCCTGAATTCCGTAGGTGAGCCCAAGGGAGCGGTTTGCTGCCAGGAATCCCGATTCCGAATGCTGGTTCACGAAGTTATAGCCCACATTCAGGCCCAGGCTTGGCGCCTGACGGCCCTTGATCTCGCGCAGGACCAGTGCGGCCAGGTGTTCGTCGCGTCTGCTCAGCACGAGCGAAGTGTTCTGTGCCAGCATTTTCTGTGTGAGCTGATCGGGCAGCAGGTCGTTTCTCAGGGCAAAAGTATCCTGTACCAGAAAACGGGTATCGGCGGGCCTTGCAAGCAACTGGTTGAGGGTTGTCTGTGCCTGCGAAAGCTGGTTCTGCAGGTTCAGCAGTATGGCTGAGTCGGCGTTCAGGTCGACACGGGCCTGCAGCATCTCGAGGCGCGATCCCGATCCGATGTCGAGCATATCGGTCTGCAGCTTCAGCCGTTCGTTATCGATGGCAATGGATTTCTCCACCACCACGATTTTCTGGTTCAGGCTGATCAGGCTGTAATAGGTCGACAGGATTTGCTGTACCGACGATTCCACTGTCAGCAGCACCATCAGTTCCGATTTTTGTTCCAGTTCCCTCAGCCTGTTGTAGTTGACAAACATCCGCATGCCATCGAAGATGGTCCAGTTGAGTTGCAGTCCGGCATTGAGGGCATCGGCAGCTGCCCCTTTGCGGTCGTTCACCTGTCCCGAGAGGAACTCCTGCTTCGAATCGGTCAGGCTGTAATTCTGTGTGGCCGTAAGATTCAGTTCGGGCAGGAAGCCGGCATTGCCCGGGCTAAAGTTGTTGCTGGCAATGGCTGCATCCTGGCGCACCAGGCGGATGTCGAAATTGTTTGCAAGGCCAATGGTGATGGCTGCTTCAGGGCTGAGTAATTCCTGTGAGGAGGCATTCTTCAGAAGGCACAGAAAGAGCACGAGCACAGCTGTGTTGATCAGGGATTTCATAGGCTTTCCTCCTTCCGTTTGCTGGTTTCTGCTATATCGGTCATTTCTTCCACATTGGAAACCTGTTTGTCTTTTTCAGAGATATAGTCGTACATGGCCGGAATCACATAAAGGGTGAGCAGGGTGGCGAAGGTAAGTCCGCCGATAACGGCCGTTCCCATCGACACACGGCTTTCCGATCCGGCACCCAGGGCGAGTGCGATGGGCACTGCTCCCAGTATGGTCGTCAGGCTGGTCATCAGGATCGGCCTGAAGCGTGAAACAGCGGCCTCGCGTATAGCCCTGCTTTTTGGCAGACCGCCCGATTTGCGCTGGTTGGCAAACTCAACGATGAGGATACCGTTTTTGGTCACAAGTCCGATGAGCATGATGATGCCGATCTGGCTGAAGATATTCAGTGTTTTCTGGAAATACCACAGCGTGAGCACCGCCCCGGCCAGGGCCAGTGGCACGGTAAACATGATGATCAATGGGTCGCGGAAGCTCTCGAACTGGGCGGCAAGCACAAGGTAAATCAGGGCCAGGGCCAGCAGAAAGGCGAAAAACAGGCTCGAGCTGCTTTCTTCAAAGTCTTTTGATGAGCCGGCGAGCGACGTGCTGTAGGTGTCGTTGAGTACACGGCCTGCGATGAGGTTCATCTCGGCAATGCCATCGCCGATGGTTTTGCCTTTAACGGGATTGGCCGACACGGTGGCCGACACATAGCGGTTGTTGCGGAACAGCTGTGGAGGATTCACCTGTTCTTTGAGGGTGATCAGGTTGTCGAGCATCACCATTTCGCCCTTGTTGTTTTTCACATGGATTGTTTTCAGGTCGACAGGTTCGCTGCGGAAGGGCCGCTCAAGTTGGCCAATTACCTGATACTGTTTGCCATCCATGATGAAATAGCCAAAACGCTGTCCGCTGAAAGCCAGTTGCAGCGTTTGAGCAATATCCATGGCCGAAACGCCCATGCTTCGGGCTTTCTCGCGGTTGATGCTGATCTGCAGCTCAGGCTTGTTGAATTTCAGGTTAAGGTCGGCGAACTGAAAAACAGGGCTGTTGTAAACCTCCGCCATGAATGCCGGCAGCACTGCTTTCAACTTGTCGAGGTTGGCCGCCTGAATCACGTATTGCACCGGCATGCCTCCGCGCTGGGTGCCAATGGACTGTTCCTGTGTCACAAAACTCCGCACGGCGGACAGTTTTTGCATCTCGCGTCCAAGGTCATCAGCGATATCCTGCTGACTGCGTTTGCGCTTGGCGGGATCAACGAGGCGGATGCGCGAAAAGGCGGTGTTCACGCTGCTTCCGGCGCCAAATCCCGGCGAGGTGATGCTGATGAGGGCCGATGTTTCAGGCACCTCTTTCCTGATCAGCTCAATCATCTCTTTCACATAAGCTTCCATAAACTCGAAGGTGCTGCCTTCGGGTGCTGTCCCAAAGGCCATCATGCCCGAACGGTCTTCGAGCGGAGCGAGTTCTGAGGGCAGGTACCTGCCAATGCCAATGATGATGAGGGCCGAAACACCGATGACTACAAAGGCCAGCCAGCGGTGCCGCAGAAAGGCCGAAAGGCTTTCGGCATACCAGCTGTTTAACCAGGCGAAGAAGGGTTCGGTTGCGTTGTAGAACCAGTTGTGACGCTCACGTTTCTTCAGGATGCGTGTCGACAGCATGGGAGTGAGGGTGAGGGCCACAAAACTCGAAATGATGACGGAGCCTGCAAGCACCACACCGAACTCGCGAAACAGCCTTCCTGTTAATCCCTGAAGAAAGATAACCGGCAGGAAAACCGTGGCCAGCGCCACCGTTGTGGCAATTACAGCAAAGAAAATCTCGGCTGAACCCTTAATCCCGGCTTCCAGTGGTGGAAGGCCGTTTTCGATCTTGGTGTAAATGTTTTCGATGACCACGATGGCATCATCGACCACAAGGCCAATGGCGAGCACCAGGCCAAGCATGGTAAGCACATTGATGGAGTAGTTGGCCATATACATGATGAAAAATGAGCCAATGAGCGATATCGGGATGACCACCACGGGGATGATGGTTGTGCGCCAGTCGCGGAGGAAGAAAAAGATTACCAGCACCACCAGCACAAAGGCTAGGTAGATGGTTTGTTCCACCTCGGTAATCGAATTGCGGATGTATTCGGTATTGTCGAAACCAATGCCCAGCTCAATGTCGGCAGGCAGGTCTTTCTTTATCTTTTCGAGTCTTTTGTAGAAGGCGTCGGCAATTTCGATGTGGTTTGATCCCGGGAGGGGGATAATGGCATTGCCGACCATGGGCACGCCATCGCGCCGCAGGATGGTGCGCTCGTTGAGCGGAGCGAGTTCGGCAAATCCGATGTCTTTGAAGCGCACCACGGCCGATTCGCTTTCGGTGATGATGAGGTTGTTGAAATCGTTGGGTGTGGTGAGGCGGCTGAGGGTGCGCACCGTAAGTTCGATGGTGCTGCCTTCGATACGACCTGAGGGCAGCTCGAGGTTTTCGCGGTTCAGTGCATTACGCACATCGAGCGGACTCAGCTTGAAAGCAGCGAGCTTCGACGGGTCCATCCACAGGCGCATGGAGTATTCCTTTGCCCCCCAAACAGCGATGGAACTCACCCCGGGTATCGTTTGCAGGCTTTCCTTGAAGGTGCGTTCGGCAATCTCTGTCAGCTCGAGCAGGGAGCGCTGTTCGCTTCGGATATTCAGAAAGATAATCGGGTTTGCGTCGGCATCGGCCTTGGCCACAATGGGCGGATCGGCGTCGGGAGGCAGGTTCGATAGTGAGCGTGAGACCCTGTCGCGCACGTCGTTGGCTGCTGTTTCGAGGTTCACCTCGAGGTCAAACTCAACGGTGATGGTACTGCGTCCGTCGCGGCTTACCGATGTCAGGGTGCGGATGCCGGCAATGCCATTGATGGATTCCTCGAGGGGCTCAGTAATCTGCGATTCGATGACATCGGCGTTGGCACCAACATAGTTGGTGCTCACGGTGATGATGGGTGGGTCAACGCTGGGATACTCGCGCACGCCCAGTGAGACGAGTCCGATCACGCCAAAAAGGATGATCAGGATCGACATCACCGTGGCCAGCACGGGCCGTTTTATGCTTAATGACGAAAGGCTCATGGGCTAGTTGATTGAAGAGATGGTAACGGGGAGTCCGGGCTTCATCTGCAATATCCCGGTGGTGATCACTGTGTCGCCTTCCATAAGTCCTTCGGTGATCTGTATGCTGGCGTTGGTACGCAGCCCGGCGCTGACCTTGAGCGGCTGGGCAAAGCCGTTGCGATACACAAACACCTTGCTGCCACCCATTTCGGGGATGAGGGCTTCCGTGGGAATTTGCAAGGCGTTGTCGGTGCTGGTGAGGACAATTTCGACCCGGGCAAACGAACCCGGCAGCACCTTGCCAGCACTGTTGGCATACAATGCCCTCACCGGCAGTGAGCGTGTTTGCTGGTCAACGACAGCTTCAACGGCATAAATTTCAGCCACAAATTCTTCGGGGCTGTTCTCCACCGAAAACCTGACCTGACTGCCTTTGCTGAGGTAGCCGGCATAGCGTTCGGGCAGGCTAAAGTCGATTTTCACCGGTTCGATTTTGGCCAGCCTGACAATTTTCATTCCCGGTGTGGCGTAGGCACCTTCGCTCACCTGTCGTAGTCCTAGCAAACCATCGAAAGGCGCCCTCACCAGGGTCTTGTCGAGTTGTGCCTGTAAAATGGCCTTTTCTGATTTCACCGTACTTAACTCGGTGAAAGCCTGGTCGTAAGCCTGCTGGCTGATGCCCTGCTTATCGAGCAGGCTGCGCTGACGGGCTTCGCGCTGTTCGGCCAGGGCGAGCAGCGATTTGTTGCGCTCGAGTTGTGCGAGCAGGTCCGCATTGTTGATGGTAACAAGCAAATCTCCCTTTTTCACCAGGGTGCCTTCACGGAAATGTATCTGAGTGATTTTTCCGGAGGCTTCAGCACTGATGTCGACCTGCTCATCGGCCTTCACCGATCCGGCAGCCACAAGCTTGTCGGTGAGGGGCCGGGCTTTCACAATGGTGGCCTTCACCGGAAGGATGTTGTTGCTGAGTCCGTTTACCAGCACCGAAGGCGTATCAGCCTTGCTGAAATATCCAAGCCTGTTGGCAATCAGTAGTATAATCACCAATACAAAAAGGCCGATCCCTGTATTACGTTTCCAGTTTTTTTTCATATGCTTGCTTCATCCTGAATGTTTCATGCGTCAGTTGAGAATATCCCAGAGAGGCCGGTAATCAAAAAGTGCATTGGCAACCTGAGCGTACAAAGGTAATATTTACGCATGGAATGCCGGAAAGACAAAAATCACCGTTTCGCATGTGACGATGCCTGAAAAAATTACCTTTGTATTAAACAAGCCGATATCATTGATACAGTTTGCAATTAAATTCATTTTATTGCTGTTTATCAGTAGTATACCAGTAAAAAGAATCTATTTTGCCGGACCGGGCGATGTTGTACCATTACAGTCCGATCTTCAGGCATCGAGCCTATGGCCTGCCCCGGATCAGCCGGCAGTTTCGGAGGAAACGGTTTTTCTGACCATTCCCTTAAAAAGAGCCGGAAACCTCATCATTGTCGAGTCGGTGGTGAATGGCGTTACCGGAAACATCATCCTCGACACAGGCTCTTCGCGGCTGGTGCTGAACAGCATTTATTTCAGGGAAAAGCAGCAGCAGCATAACCAGGTTTCGGGCGGCATCACCGGATCCATTGGCGTGGTTTCGCAGAAAGAAGGCAACAAGCTGCAGCTGTCAGATCTTGTGTATGAGGATCTTACTGCCGATGTAACCGATCTGGGGCACATTGAGCAGGCGCGCAATTTGAAGATTCTGGGCTTGTTTGGTTTGAGCATGCTTGCCGGATATGAAGTGGTCATCGACCTACAGCTGAATCAACTGGAGTTGCACAAACTCGACTTCAACGGAAACTGGCTCGGCCAAACCGGGAGGCCAAAGCAATTCGACCTTGAAGTGCCCATTGTTGTCAACGGAGACCTGTTGTTCATGGAAGGCCATATTGCCGGCAAGCGTTGTACCTTCTGTCTCGACACAGGCGCCGAAACAAATGTGCTGAGCAACGATCTTCCGGATAAAATGATGAACACACTCACCGTATTGCGCCGTACAAAGCTCCGGGGAACCGGTTCGCAGAGCACCGAAGCACTGTATTGTGTGATGAATGATTTTAGTGTGGACAAGCATCCTTTTCCCGGAATGAATGTGCTGGTAACCAACCTGTCGCATATGAAAAAGGCCTATGGGGTGTATATTGATGGCATGCTGGGCTGTGATTTTTTTGAAAAAGGAATCGTTTTTATCAATACACAAAAAAGGAAATTAGCGATTAATTTTGCCGGAGGTAAAGAATGAAGCACAGACTGACATATGTGGTGTTGGCAATCATGCTGCTCTTGTCAGGCAGGCTGATGGCGCAGGCTGTGCCTGAATGGGCTGCCCGTTTTGAGCATGGCAAGCTGATACTGTCAGTGAACCTGAAATGGAACGATGATGAGAAGAAGCGATTCGCAAACCTTTACGACCTCGACTCCCTCCTGATGGATGCGGTTTTCAGCAGGAAGTTGACCATTGTGGCCGACTGCACCGTGTGGACACCAAAGGTACTGCAGAACAACATCATCGAGCTTTCGAAAATGCTTGGCAGTGATGGCCCGACTCATGATTTTCAGCCGGAGATGATATTGCTCGATGACAATGTTTCGCAGAAAAACGCGCTGGCTATGCCCGAAGCGGCAAATTACGGGATAACCAAATTGTCGCGTCCGGGTGTGTTCAAGTGCAAGGATGGCAAGGCCTGCTTCTTCCTTCCCGGAAACCGGGAGGCGAAAAAGGTGTACCTGTCAGGAACCTTTAACCAGTGGAGCACACTTCAAACCCCCATGCAAGCCTGCGACTCGGGATGGAAACTCTGCCTCGACCTGCTTCCGGGTAAATACCAGTATAAATTTATCGTCGATGGAAAATGGCTAACCGACGAAAACAACAAACAGCGCGAAAAAGATGGTCACCGCGGCTACAACTCAGTGGTGTACTGTCCTAATTTCAGCTTCAGGCTGAAAGGCTACACCAGCGCCAGGAAAGTGATGGTTTCAGGAAGCTTCAACGATTGGCGAACAGATGAGCTACCTATGATCAGCACGGTCGATGGCTGGATATTGCCCATTTACCTCAGGGAAGGCACACATGCCTACAAATTCATTGTCGACGGGGAGTGGATCACCGACCCTGACAACAAGGTTGTCAGAAATGACGGACGGGGCAACAGGAACTCGTTTGTGGGCATAGGCGAAAGCATGGTCTTCAGGTTAAACGGACACGATAACGCCCGGGAAGTGTACCTTGCCGGTGATTTCAACGGGTGGAACGGAGGCGAGTTGCTGATGAACCGCGATGCCCGTGGATGGTCCCTGTCATACGTGCTGGCTCCCGGCAATTATGGCTATAAATTTGTTGTCGACGGACAATGGATCACCGATCCCCAGAACACGCGGACCGTCGTGGTTAACGGCTTCGAAAACTCACTCATCACCGTGAAGCCCAACCATATATTCAGACTGATAGGTCACGCACAGGCGAAAAAAGTGATTGTTTCAGGGAGCTTCAACAACTGGCAGAAAGACAGTTTCCTGATGACCCGGCAGCAGGATGATTGGGTTTGTGAACTTTACCTGCGCCCTGGGCGATATGCCTACAAATTCGTTGTTGATGGTGTCTGGATGCTCGATGATGCCAACCCGCTCTGGGAAGACAACGAATACGGCACCGGCAATTCGGTGATCTGGATCGCACACTGAGCCGTTTTACCCTAAATCAATCCTATTCCGACCTCAGCGACCTGATGGGATTTGCCCTGACAGCGGTGAGCGTCTGCCACCATATGACCATGATTGTGAGCGCCAGGGCGATGATGCCGGCAACAACAAAATAAAACAGGCTGAGTTGGGTGTGGTAGGCAAAATTGTTCAGCCAGCGGTCGAGCAGCAGCCATGCCACTGGCCAGGAAATGAGGTTGGCCATGAACACAAGCAGCACATATTCCTTTGAGAAAAGCCTGAGCAAGTCAATGAAGCTGGCTCCGAAGGTGAGCCTGATGCCCATTTCGTGGCTGCGCTGCGCAACCATATAGGCTGTGAGCCCAAAGAGGCCCATACCGGCAACAAGGATGATGAGCAGCGTAAGCGCGAGCGAAAAACTGCTGAGCCTTACTTCTTCGCGGTACTGTTTGTTCAGCTCATCTTTCAGAAAACTGAATTCAAACGGTCGTTGTGGCGCGAAAGCATGCCATTTCTCTTCGATAAACTGCAGGCTTTCGGCATAGGAGCCAGGGACAAGGCGCACAGCCACATAACGCAGGAAGAAGTTGTTCACCCGGTCATCTTCCTTGATGTTTAGCACAAAGGGAGATGCGGGGCTATGGAGCGAGGTGGCATGAAAATCCTTAAACACCCCCACAACCCGCTCTTCACCGGCGAGGGAGCGAAACTTCTTGCCCAGGGCTTCTTCGTTCGATTTCCATCCAAGGTGTTTTACCATCGACTCGTTGATCAGCATGGCATTCATGGCATCGGTTTTGTTTTCGCGGCTGTAGTCGCGCCCGGCCACCAGCGGAATCTGGAACGTCTTTAGAAAATCGAATTGAACAACCAGGGCCGGGTAAAACTGCCATTTGTCCTCGGGGAAACCTTCGGGCCTGAACTCGTGGGTATTGTGTGCCACACCGAAAATGTCATCCATGGCGGTTACCGATAATACATTGGGGTTGGTGAGCAACTCACTGCGGAAATCTTCATATTTCTTCACAATGGGTGTGCGGTTTACCGGAATAAGCAGGATGGCCTCTTTGTTGAATCCCAGGTCGGCATTTCTGAGAAAATGAAGCTGGTCGAAGGCCACCAGCGTGCTGACAATCAACGCCACAGATATGGCAAACTGTATGGTGACCAGAATTTTCCGGGCCTGTCCCCCACGCGCGCCTCCGCTAAACTGGCCCTTAAGCACCTTCAGCGGTTGAAAAGAAGATATGTAAAAAGCCGGATAAATTCCTGACATAACACCGGTTAACAGGCCCAGCAAAAAGAGTCCGCTGAACCAGATCGGCTGATAAAAAACCGTCAGGCTTAATGTTTTATCAGCTAGGTTATTGAAAAACGGGAGGGTCAGCTCGACCAACAGCATCGACAAGAGCAAAGCGATGAAACTCAGCAGGATGGCTTCGCCGAGAAACTGTTTGATCAGCTGGGGCCGTGATGCTCCCACAACCTTTTTCATGCCGATTTCCTTTGCCCTGCTGGTTGAGGTGGCAGTACTCAGGTTCATGAAATTGATGATGGCTATAACCAGCAGAAAGATGGCAATGGCCGAAAGGATGTGCACATAGGTGATGTTGCCGTTGGGCTCGATCTCATAATCGATGCGTGAATGCAGGTGGATATCGGTGAGGGCCTGCAGGTAAAGCGTGATGTTTTCCTTCATGGCATCGTAATAAAAGCGCTGCGTAAAATCAGCAAAATTGGCTTCCAGGTCTGCCTGACGCACCCCTTCTTTAAGTTGGATATAGGTCCAGCAGGGATTCCACACCCAGGTCTGCGGAAGTCTTCCGCCATACATGATCCTCACCGATGACAGCGAGGCCATAAAATCGAAATGAAAATGTGAGTTCGACGGAACTTTTTCGATTACACCGGTAACCTTAAGGTCGAACTGGCCCTCGAAGCGCAGGGTTTTCCCCATGGGATTGTCGTTCCCGAAATATTTCCGGGCTGTTTCGGCAGTAATGACGGTAGCAAAGGGCTCGTTAAGGGCTGTGTGTGGGTCGCCAAATAGGAAGTTGTAGTCGAACATATCGAAATAAGCCGAATCGGCGAAATATAGCCGGCGCTCGTTGTATGCGATATCGCCCAGCTCGACGAGACTTCGCGGGGCCTGAAAATTAAATACCCTGACAGCGTCATCGATCAGTCCGGGATACTCATTCACCAGCGCCGGAGCCACAGGAAACGGTGCACTGGCCGACTCTTCGCCCACACCTTCGAAATCGCTGATGCTTACCAGCCGGTAAATCCTGTCGTGGTTGCGGTGATACCTGTCGTAGCTCAGCTCATCGACCACATAAAGCATGATCAGGATAAAACTCGACAAACCGATGGCCAGACCAAAAATGTTGATCAGGGCTGAAACGCGGCGCCTGAGCAAATTTCGCAGGGCTATTTTCAAATAGTTTAGCAGCATGGCATTCGGGGTTTTGTTGGTTATTCGTTTCTAATTTCTGCGATTCATGTGTTGGTCAGAGTGTTATCAATAGGTGTTTGGTTTGTATACTTTGAACAATGTTTTATTATGCAAATGGCTCATTCATATTTAACCACCTCAACCGGCTTAATGCTGGCCGCCCTGATGGCCTGCCAGCCGACGCTGATCCAAGCTATAACGACAGTGATCATACCGGTGATGACAAAAGCCAGGGGCGAGAGGCCTGCCACAAATGCAAACTGATCGAGCCAATGCTGCATCAGCATCCATACCGGAATGGCGGCGATGAGGTTTGCCAACACGACGAGCAGGGTAAACGAAAGCAGGGTGCTGACGACGAGCCTGCCGGTGGATGCCCCCAGAATTTTACGGATCCCCAATGCCTTGGTTTTCTGCCGGATGATGAGTGCTGACAAACCAAACAGCCCAACGGCTGCGATGACCATGGCCAGCAGGGTAAACCATCCGAAAATGTTGCCCAGCTGCTTTTCCTGTGTGTAGCTTTGCTGCAGGTATGCCTCCAGTGGCGTGCTCACCAGGGGTTCGTTGGGAAACTGTGTTTTCCACACCTCTTCAATGCTGTTGGCAAAGGAGTTCCGCGGAAAATCCTCGGTGCGGTAAACAAGATAGCGATAGCCGTCCCAGGGATGCATGCTTAGAATCAACGGGCCTATGGGCTCATATAGCGGGGCATAATGAAAGTCTTTCACCACACCGATAATCGGGAAATTGCCGTCGCGACGGATGATTTTACCAATGGGATCGCTATAGCCAAACTGCCTGACAAAGGCCTCATTGACCAGGTAGGCCTGTTTGTCGGATGGATTTCCTGCTTCAAAGTTCCTGCCGGCAATCAGCGGTATTTCCATGGTTTGCAGAAAGCCCTGATCGATGTCCATCACATGTATCATCACTGGCTGGGCGTAGCCTTCGGGCAGGTAGCCATTCATGGTGACTCCGGCACCCGGAAGCTCAGTAGCCGCCCCACAACCCAGCACCCCGGGCAGGCTTTTCAGCGATTGTTGCATCGCGGCAACGGCTTCGTTGCTGATTGATTCGGGCAGGCTGATGGCGGTCACATTTTCTGTAGTGAATCCGGTGTCGAATTGCCTGATGAACCTCATTTGGTTGTAAATAACCCATGAACAGTTCAGCAGTGCGGCGGCGATTACAAACTGCACTACGACCAGTATTTTAGGCAGCAGGTTTTTTGCTTTAACTGACTCAAAGCCGCCTTTCAGGGTTTTAACAGGCTGAAAGGAAGAAAGATAGAACGCAGGATAAGCCCCAGCAACTAGGCCCGTAAGTACAACAAGGCTGATGATTCCGGGAATGAACCATGCTGTTTGCATATGGTAAAGCCCCAGCTCGAGGCCAAGCAGGGCATTATAATACGGCTGCACAAGCTCTATGATCAGAAGCGCCAGGCCAAGGGCAATAAATCCGAGCAGCAATGCTTCGGACAAAAACCGCATGATGAGTTGGCTGCGGCTTGCGCCCAGCACTTTTCTGATGCCAGTTTCCCGCGACCGGGTGAGGGCTGAAGCCGTGGCAAGGTTGGTGAAATTAAAACAGGCAATCAACAGGATAAACAGGGCAATGAGGATGAATATCCTGATGAGGTTACGTTTTCCGCCTCCGCTGTTTTCATCTGTAGCATTCAGGTGGATGTCGGTAAGTCCGGTAAATGAAATGCCTACGCTGAAGCCACTCCCTGCAATGTCATTGTTGATCTGTTCATCCATGAAGTCCGGCAGCTTGTCCGAAAACCCTGTCCAATCCGTCAATGGATTGAAGGTGAGGTAGGTTTCATATTGGTTGCCCCCATTCCATCCCATAAAAAGTATTGAGTCAAGGTACAGGGTTTCGAACGAAAGCAGGGCATCGAACTGAATGCTTGAAGCCAATGGCGGATCTTCGGCAAGGCCGCTCACCTGCCAGCCCTCCCTGCCATTGAGCCTGATGATTTCCCCGATGGGATTGCTTTTACCAAACATCCTTTTCGCAAGTGAGCGGGTAATCACTATGCGGTGCGGACCATTTAAGGCGGTTCCGGCATCGCCCTGCAAAAGCAAAAAGCTGAAGGTGTCGAAAAAGCTGGAGTCTGCATAGACGAGCCCATCGGTTAGGGTGTTGTTTTCTGCATACTGGAAATAGCCAGACTGTGGAGCGGTCAGGCGGCAAAACCGGTTTACCTCGGGAAAGGCTTCGGCAAGACTGGGGCCTACAGCGGCCGGAATGCGTGATCCCACAAAGCTGCCATCCTTATTGGTATAGATGAGATTAACCCGTTTAATACGGTCTTTTTGCTGGTGAAACTGATCGTAGCTGTATTCGTTGGTCACAAACATCAGGATAAGGATGGCAGCAGCCAGTCCCACCGACAAGCCAAACAGCTTGATGAAACTGAGTCCACGTTGACGGACCATTTGCCTGAGCGTACCGGTGAAAAAGCGGATTAACATGTTGCTGTGCTTATTCGTATTTGATGGCATCAACAGGATTCGACCGCAAGGCCCTGATGGCCTGAATCAGCACGGTGACCAGGGCAATCAGTATGGCCAGCAAAAGTCCTCCAGCAAACCACAAGGGTTTCATATCGACGTGAAAGGCAAAACCGGCAAGCCATTCGTCCATAAGGAAATAAACGACTGGCAAGGCCAACAAACCGGCGATCAGCACCAGCAGCATAAAGCTTTTGGTAAGCAGCAGCAGGATTGCTTTCGGGCTACTGCCCAGCACCTTACGAATACCGATTTCGCGTGTGCGCTGTTCGAGTGAAAAGGCCGACAGCCCGTACAGTCCCAGACAGGATATCAGGATGACCATCAGCGAAAAATAACCGAAGAGCGAAAGCATGCTTTGCTCATGACGGTATTGACGGGCAAAACGCTGGTCAAGAAAAGTGTAATGAAAGAAATGCTTCTGGTCGAAATCCATCCAAATCCCGCTGATGTTTGCGATAACACCTGAAATGTCGCGGCTTTGAACCTTAACGGCCATAAACGCTGCCCGTTTTTCATTCAGAATAAACACCAGTGGTTCGATCGGATTGTGGAGCGAGGTATAATTGAAGTTTTCGACAACACCAATGATTTTTCCCTGCACTCCGAGCCCGCAGTTCATTTCAACCGACATCGGATCGGGATAACCCAGGTAATCGGCTGCGGCTTTGTTGATCACAAAAGCAGTGGTGGCGTCGTTGGGATAATCTTTTGAAAAGGTTCGCCCTGCGAGCAGCTTGATATTCAGCAGGTCGAAAAACCGGTGATCGACCATAAAGATGTTCATTGTGTGTACCACGGGCTTCACGGTGTCGCCGACAAAAAACATCAGCCGCCCCGACCGGTAACCCGGAAGACTTTGGCTTGCCGAAACCTGCCTGACTTCCGGTTGTTCGAGCAGCTGTTGCCGGATCACTTCCTTGTTGGCCATGAGTGCGGAGTCGGCCGGAAAGTGGATCACCATGACCTGATCAGTGTCAATGCCTTTGGTGTTGGACTGCAGGTAGCTGAGTTGTCCGGCAACGATGAATGTGCTGATGATCATGCCGATGGAAATGGCAAACTGCAGCACAACGAGCACCTTACGCAGGTTTCCGAGGCTCAGCTGACTTTTGTTGTTCATGCTGAATCCGGCACGGAGCACATTCACCGGTGAAAAGGACGAGAGCACAAAGGCCGGGAAAAGTCCGCTCAACAGCCCCAGCGAAAGCATGGTTGCAATCAGTATCGCCAGCGGGCCAGCCGAACCTGAGAAGAAAATAGCCGACAGGGACAAATCAAGACCAATAAGGTCGTTGAAGTAGGGCAGGCTTAATTCGGCCAGCGACAGGGCAATCACAAAGGCTGCCAGGGTAAGCAACATGCTTTCGCCCAGAAACTGCACGATAAGTTGTTCGCGCCGGGCACCGGCCACCTTGCGAATCCCGATTTCGCGGGCGCGCTTCATCGATCGCGCCGTCGACAGGTTCATATAGTTGATGGCGGCAATCAGCAAAAGGAAAATAGCGATGTAACCAAAGAGGTTGACAATCTGTTTGTTTGAGTTTGTACTGCTGTCGTACTGCAGGCTGTTGTTGAAATGAATGTGTGCAACGGCTTCGTGGCTTAGTTTAATGGAACCATCCACACTCACCTCTTTTATCCAGGGCTGGATGGTTTCGGTGGTGAGCCATTCAAGTTTACTGCCGAAGTTTTCGGCCGCTTCAATGCTGTTGAATTTTACATAGGTTGAGCCCACAAGCCAAAACCAATCGCTGCGAAAACGTTCAAAATCTGCTGCCTGATAAGTGCTCAGCGAAGCCAGGGCGTCAAATTCGAGGTGGCTGTCGTGGCGCGACTTATCAATCACACCAGTCACCATGAAGGTGTTTTTATTGATCTTCAACAACTTGCCAAGTGCTGGTTCATTGGCAAAAATTGTGCGGGCAATGTCGGTGGTAATGACCAGGCTCCTGGGTTCTTTCAGCGCCGTGAGCGGATCGCCTTCAACAAAAGGATAATCAAACACCCTGAAAAAGTCTTGGTCGGCATAGGTGAACGAGGGCATTTCGAACATCCGGTCTTCGTGCCATACCGTGATGCCCACCCTATCATCGGAGAAATTCGTCCGGAAAATCAGCGTAGCGGCTTCAATCTCCGGAAATTCCGTTTTCATGCTCTGCGCGATATTGTACGATGAAAGCGCAAACTGATCTTCACGGCCATTGAATGCCAGGGTAGCGTTGATGCGGTATATTTTGCGGTGATCAGTCCAGGCCCGGTCGTAGTTGTATTCGCGCAGCAGGTAGGTAAATATCAACAGAAATATCATGATGCCCGCCGAGAGGCCGATGATATTGATCAGCGCATAGGTGGGCTGCTTAACCATCCGACGGAAAGCCAGGTGGAGGAAATGCTGAAAAAGGATACGCTGATGCTTCATCGGTTTAAGGCCCTTATTGCATCTTTTTCCGGAACATCAGCGAGATGTTTTTTTCGGTCGGAGGACCAATTTCGACAAGTTCCCAGTCCTTGTCGTAAGCTTCGATCTTGTGGCGAAGCACTTGTACCTTTTCTTTCGGCGGCACTTCGTTGCCTTCCCAGTCGAGCAGCTCCACACGGTATTGCATGGTCCGGCTGCGGCCGTTGATACGGACGTCTATTTCCACATTCTGTTCCTCATCGAGGTCTGGAATCAACACAACTACTTCTCTCATGGTTAATTGTTATTATGTACATCATTCATATTTCAGTGAGTTTATCGGGTTGGCGTGGGCTGCTTTTCCGGCATGGTAAAGGATCGTCAGCACAGCGATAATAAGGGCACTCAGCAGGGCCATCACAGGAACATACCAGCCAATGCTGATGTTGTAGGCAAATTTGTCAAGGATCTGGCCCGAGAAATAGTATCCCAGCGGAATCGCGATCAGTCCGGCAAGCGCAATTAGCCCGACAAACTCCTTAAACACAAGCTGCATAATCTGATTCACAGAGCCACCCAGCACCTTTCTGATGCCGATTTCACGCGTGCGCTGTTCAACATTCAGCGCAGTGAGTCCATAAAGCCCCATTGATGAAATCAGCAGCGACAAGACCGTGAACATGATAAACAGCTGCAGGGTATTTTTATCGTTTGCATATTGGTTTTCGATGCGTGTTTTGGCAAAAACGGTTCTAAAGGGCGTCGAAGGAAAGAGGGCTTTCCATTCTTTTTCGATGTCGGCTTCAATATGTGCCGAAGCTCCTGATTCATATTTCACACATACCATTCCGAAGCCTTCCGGATAGATCACATAGGCAGCAGGTTCAATTTTCGAGTGCACCGAATAATAGTGATAGTCGTTGATGACGCCGATCACCGTCCGGCGGTTGAGCGTATCGAACCCCATCGGTTCAAACCGCATGCCGATCGGGTTTTCCCAGCCAAGGTATTTAACGGCGGCCTCATTCAGGATGACAGATTCTTTGTAATCGTTCGGGTAATCGCGGCTGAAGTTGCGCCCTGCAACAAGCTGAATGCCCATCAACGGAAAGAAATCTTCGTCAACATAACCAAAGCGCACCATAATCCGGCTCTTGGCCGAATCGGCAACTTCAATGGTCGATTGGTTACCTGCGACTCCGTTGATGTAGGATGATTTGGCCAGCCCCTGAATGCCGGTCATTTGTTTCAGCTGCGGAATAAGGGCAGCTGCAAACTGCGCCGACCTGCGTTCGGGCAGATAGATGCCAAGGACATGATCGTATTGATAGCCCAGGTCCTTGTTGAGCACGTAACGAATTTGGGCAACAGATACGATCACCACAAAAATCAGCACAATGGCCACTGAAAACTGGAACACCACAAGGCCTTTTCCCAACCATCCGCCAAGCCGCGATCCTTGTCTGCGGCTACCTTTAAGCACTTCAACAGCCTGATAACGGCTCATGAAAAAGGCGGGATAGGTGCCCGACAACAAACTCACCGAAAGCCAGATGGCGACCAATCCGATATTAAACAGCGGGTTGGTGACAAAATCCATGCGTAAACCGGTGTCGAGCAAACGGTTAAATTCGGGAAGGCTGATCTCGACCAGTACCAGCGCAAACAGTATCGACAACAAGCTGATGATGACTGACTCTCCAAGAAACTGATACACAAGGTTCATTCTGTTTGCACCCATCACCTTTCTCACCCCAACTTCTTTGGCCCTTTTCACTGACCGGGCAATGGCCAGGTTGATGAAATTGATGCAGGCGATGAGCAGGACGAGCATGGCCACCACCACAAACATGATGATCATGCGGAAATCGCCCTGAAGGAAATTCACCTGAAACTTAATGTGCCCTGATTTCAGGTGCACCTCGTGCAGCGGCTGCAAGTACATTTTGGGCGATGGTGAATGGTTATCGGGGTTTCTGTATTTTTCGACAAGGGTTGTGATCTTCTCAGCAACAGAATGATAATCTGCATCATGAGACAATCTCACATAAACAGGCATGCTGTTCGAATCCCAGTTTTTAAGCCAGGGGTATGTCAGCAGTACCGACTCAAACGAAACCAGCACATCCATCCAGAGGTGCGAATTTTTGGGCTGATCTTCCATCACAGCGGTAACCACATAGCCATCTTCGCCATTGAAATCAAGCAGTTGCCCAAGGGCGTTGTCAGCGCTACCGAAATATTTTTCAGCCGTAGTTTTCGACAGCACCACCGACCTTGGTTCTGACAGGGCTGTGGTGGTATCGCCCGTAAGCAGGCGGATACCCAACAGCCTGAATACAGGACGATCAGTCCAGGCTACATTTTGCTGCAGGTAAAAGGTTTCGCCAACCCTCACCGTATGTGATCCCCATCCCAGCATAATGCGCAATGCATCGGTAACCTCCGGTATTTCGCGCACCATGGCTTCGGCAAGCGGGCCCATATGAACAGCAACGTGTTGCTCACCAACGCCTTCAGCCTGCTGAATTTGAACAACACGGTAAAACTGTTCGCCTTGTGGTATTTGCCTGTCGAAGCCCAGATGGTACTGGATATAGAGCATAATCAGTAAAAAAGAAGCAATACCTACAGTAAGCCCTAAAACATTGATGGCCGTGTAGGAAAACTGTTTTACCAAACTTCGGATGGCTATTTTCAGGTAGTTGCGGAACATAATCGGTTTTTATGCATTAAACGTCGAAGAAATAGCGATCAACAGCTGATCCGGTTCACGGCTACAGGTCCAATGCAGCCTTGTTCAGGCCAAGGGGCATGTTGCCGTGAGCTGATAAGAACAGGTATCAGATGATGCTTTTCTTGATGTTTTCGTTGATGATCTGGCCGTCGAAGAGCCTGATTACCCGCTGACTGTATTCGGCATCGCGCTGAGAGTGCGTAACCATGATGATGGTTGTTCCGGCGATGTTGAGGTTGTTTAGCAGGTTCATCACTTCCTCGCCGTGGGCCGAATCGAGGTTCCCGGTGGGTTCGTCGGCCAGGATCAGGGCCGGTTTGGCAATCACGGCGCGGGCCACTGCCACACGCTGCTGCTGGCCGCCCGACAGCTGTAATGGAAAATGCTTGCTGCGATGCGCAATTTGCATTTGTTCCAACACCTCATCCACGCGTTTTTTACGATCCCGTGTAGGCATGCCAAGGTAAATCAGCGGGAGTTCAACATTCTCAAAAACGGTGAGTTCATCAATCAGGTTGAAGTTCTGGAATACAAAACCAATATTCTGTTTTCGCAGGTTGGCGCGCTGCCGTTCGGTGCTTTTCGACACTTCCTGGTCCAGAAAATAATAACTGCCGCCCGATGGATTATCAAGCAACCCCAGGATATTGAGCAGGGTCGACTTTCCACATCCCGAAGGGCCCATGATGGCCACAAATTCGCCTTTCCTGATTTCGAAAGATACCTGATTCAATGCAGTGGTTTCCACTTCGTCGGTACGGAAAATCTTGGTGAGTTTTTCTGATCTGATCATTGCTATAGAAATTATAGGGTTATGAACTTATTGTTTATCAATTATTTTGCCTGTCACCTTTTTGTCTGTTTGTGTTGTTGTTTGTTCAACAATGTTTACCTGAACACCACCTTGTCTTTGTCGCCAAAGTTATCGTATGACGAGATAATGACTTTTTCGCCAGGTTCAAGCCCTTCGAGCACCTCATAATTCACAGTGTTCTGGCGGTTGATGCGGATGGTTCGTTTGGTGGCGAAGGATTCAGTCGGATCGAGCACATAAATCCAGTTGCCGCCCGTTTGTTGGAAGAAACCACCGCGGCGTACGATGATGGCATCTGTTTCGCCGCTGAATTTAAGCCTCAGCTGCAAAGTTTGTCCACGTTTGATGTGCGGTGGATAATCGATGTCGAAATGCAGGTCAACCTGGAAGGTGCCGGCCGTGACATCGGTATAAATTTTATTGATGCTTAACCGATACACTTTTCCATTAAACTCATATTCAGCTTCCTGACCGATACTCACCCGCGAAATATAGCGTTCATCGATGTTGGCACGCAGCTTAAAATCGTCGGGGAAATCAATCTGACCGAGGTGAACACCGGTGGAGGCCGTTTGGCCCACTTCGATGTTGAAGGACGAAAGTTTTCCGGCTTCCGGGGCCTTTACATACAGGTTGCCCAGGCTTTTACGCAATAAATCGAGGTTGTTGTAAAGCCTGTCCATCGACATATCGATCTGTTTGTTGCGGCTGTGGGCCGAAATGCTGTCGAGCCGCTGCAGTTTCAGCGATATGTCGAGTTGTTTACGTGCAAAACGGTAGTTGCGTTCGGCTGTTTCAAAATCCTGGTCCGAGATCAGTGAGTCGGCATAGAGCTGGCATTGACGCTCGAAATTTGAATGAAGTTGTTCGATGCCTTGTTGAATGTCTACAATCTGGCTCTGGCGGGTATATTTGCTTTGTTCGAGACCTATTTTGGTGTTCTGCAGGTTGTTGATTGCTTCAAAAATGCGGGTTTCCTGTTCCATATAACTCAGCTCAAGGTCGGTGTTAACCAGCTTCAGAATGGTGTCCCCTTTTTCCAACAGGGCACCGTCTTCCACATACACCTCCTGCACATTACCCCCCATAATGGCGTCAATATACACAGTTGTTTTGGGAAGCACAATGCCGTCAACAGGAATAAATTCCTGAAACTTATCCTGTTTCACGGAGGCGATTGTCAGCTGGTCGCGGTTCACATACACCTTGCTGCTTTTGTCGCGCAGAAAAAGCAGGTAGATCAGACACAACATCAGGATGGCTGAACCGCTGATAACGGTGATCTTTTTAGGGGTCCACTTCTTTTTTTCAATGATTCGGTCCATGTAACAAATAAATTTTAACAGTTTTTAACCAAGACTATGCCACTAATGATAAATCGAATAAAATCAACAAGATAGAAACTGTTTTTTGATCTGTTGTAACTTTTAGTGTTCGAAAACGTCCATATATTTGTACAGTAGTGAACATATTTTGTAATTTTGGCTTTACCATGCCCGGCCTCGAAAGCTGAACAGTTTGATGTACTGCCGGGTCATTTTTCTGGGCAATAACAACGAACAAGATTCTTTAACCATATCATCCCGTTTAATCCTTCACTTTTATGGAAAAAATGAATGCCAAAATACTGATTGTTGACGACGATCAGGATGTGTTGCTTGCTGCCAGGCTTTTTCTGCGGCAGCATATCGACATTGTGCACACCGAAAAGAATCCCGATAACATCCCCGATTTGCTGCGTGTTGAGAACTACGACCTCATCCTGCTCGACATGAATTTCTCACGCGATGCCACCAGCGGCAAAGAGGGCTTCCACTGGATGAATAAAATTCTTGAAATCGATCCGGCTGCAGCTGTCATTCTGATCACCGGTTATGGTGATATTGAACTTGCCGTGCAGGGAATCAAAGAAGGGGCAACGAACTTTCTGCTGAAACCATGGGAAAACAAAAAGCTGCTGGCCACCATCAGTGCCACCCTGCAGGTGCGAAGGTCGAGAGTTGAACTCGAAGACCTGAGGGGAAAACAAAGGGTGTTGATTGCCGACCAGGACCAGGCCTACAACAACATTATCGGCTCCAGCCCCGCCATGATGAAGGTGTTGGCGACGGTTGAAAAGGTAGCCAAGACAGATGCCAACATATTGATTTTAGGAGAGAATGGCACCGGCAAGGAGGTCATTGCCAGGGCTGTGCACCGCGCCTCAAAGCGCGAGGGCGAAGTATTCATCAGTGTCGACCTGGGAGCCATCACCGAAAGTTTATTTGAAAGTGAACTTTTCGGATACAAGAAAGGCGCCTTCACCGATGCCAAAGAAGACCGTGCCGGCCGCTTTGAAGCCGCACACAAAGGCACCATTTTCCTGGATGAAATCGGTAACCTGACCCACAGCCTGCAATCGAAACTGCTGAGTGTGTTGCAAAACCGTAAGGTCATCCGCCTGGGGTCGAACAAGGAAATTCCCATCGATGTACGCCTCGTTTGTGCCACCAATATGCCCCTCTACCAGATGGTGAACGAAGGCAAGTTCCGCCAGGACCTCTTGTACCGCATCAATACCGTAGAAATCAAAATTCCGGCTTTGCGCGAGCGCAGCGAAGACATTGAAGCACTGGCCGAGCATTTCATCGAAAAGTATTGCAAAAAATACAAGCTCCCCAAGAAACGCTTAAATGCCAGCACCTTAAAGCGGCTTATGATGCATCACTGGCCGGGCAACATCCGCGAACTGCAGCATGCCGTCGAGAGGGCGGTGATCATGAGTGAGGGCAGCGTGCTCGAGCCGCACGACTTTTTCCTTTCTGATGCTTCCGAACCCAAGGTTGTCGAAAATGTGACTACCAACCTGAACCTTGAGGAAACAGAAAAAATGCTCATCCGTAAGGTGGTTGACAAATATGGTGGCAACATCAGCCGTGCCGCAAAAGAGCTGGGCCTGACCCGGGCTTCACTTTACAGAAGAATGGAAAAATATGATCTATAAACGCTTCAGACTCCAGATCGTTGTCAGGATAATCCTGCTGGCACTGACCATTTTTGTGCTAACGTTTCTTTTCGGACGCGAACAGTACAGCGTGAGCACGATGATCGTGCTGATCATGATTTTGCTACAGATTGTTTCATTGATATTCTATGCCGAACGTACAAACAGGCGGCTGACCAAGTTTCTCGAAAGCATACGCCATGCTGATTTTGCTGCAACATACACCGACAAGGGCCTGGGCAAAAGTTTCGAAGACCTGAGCCAGGAACTGAACCAGATAGTGGGTGAATTCAAGAAAAACAGGGCCGAAAAGGAAGAACACTTCAATTACCTGCTCACGGTGGTGCAACACGTAAGCATCGGCATCATCGTGTTCAGGCGTGATGGCAAGGTGGATGTGTTCAACAATGCCATAAAGAAACTGCTCAGGGTAAATCATTTGCGCAACATCCATGAGTTGGCTGAGATAAAAGATGATTTTGCCGATACGCTGCTGAAAATGAAGGCTGGCGATAAGCTCCTTGTAAAGATGTTTATGGAGGATGAGCTGATTCAATTATCGATTAATGCCACCGAATTTCGGATGAGAGGCGAAGAATATGTGCTGGTATCCCTGCAAAACATTCACCCCGAACTTGAAGAAAAGGAAATTGAAAGCTGGCAGAAACTTATCCGGGTGCTGACCCATGAAATCATGAACTCCATCACCCCGATTTCGTCGCTGGCAGCCACTATTCAGGAAATGCTGACCGATCCCGAAACCGACAAAATCAATGTTGAAAACCTGAGTGCCGAGGACCTCGAAAGCATCCACAGCGCCATGTCGACCATTGAAACACGGAGCCGCGGACTGCTGAATTTTGTCGAAATTTACCGCAACCTCACCCGCATTCCCAAACCAAATTTTCGCTATTTTGCGGTAAAAGAAGCCTTTAACCGGGCACATGAACTGCTCCGGCCAAAACTCGATAAGTTCGATGTGCGCTGCTCGTGCAAGGTTTTTCCGGAGGAGCTCATGCTGCTTGCCGACCCTGATTTGGTTGACCAGGTCATCATCAACCTGATGCTGAATGCCATCGATGCCGTAAAAGAGCAACCCGATCCACAAATTTCCATTGTGGCATCAACAAACCTCAACAACCGCATAACCATCGATTTTGCCGACAATGGCACAGGCATTACCCCCGATTTGATGGACAAAATATTTATGCCGTTTTTCACAAGCAAGAAAGAAGGATCGGGCATCGGGCTCAGCCTTTCGCGGCAGATTATGCAGATGCACAAGGGGGCAATCTCCGTGAAGTCAAAGCCTGCTGAAGGCACTGTTTTCACGCTTACCTTTTAGGAAAACCGCTTGTACTAAGGCCTTGAACCAATAAGAAATATTTCCGTAAAACATTGATAATAAACTGTAAAACAGTGGCGATTCAATGGAAAAACGCAATCAGAAGATGCGGATTTAATGCTTCTCTGTTTCTTTTCAATCGGTTTTGGCTTTAGTCAGAACCTTGCCGGACATCGGTGTTTTCTTCTGCTCCGGGAAAGCAATGCCTTCCGAAACAAGCCATAAATACACCCTAATTCATGGCAGGAAAAAAAGTTGTAATTTATAGCAATTCTAAATAACCAATGTAACTTTCCATTGCTCAGTAAACTGCAGACTTATTTAGATTCATTCCAAATTAAAAGCAGGCCAAAAAGTTGTTTATCAACCTGTTAAACCTGTGTTTTTTCATTTTACCTTGCTACTCATAAATGCAAAAATCTTAATTTTGCCGCACACACTTTGAAACATATAGATGTTTAGATGTGTAAAGAAATAAAAGGGTCAACATGAGAACAACACGCAGACAGTTTATTAAAGTTTCAGCGCTTGGCGCAGGCGGGCTGGCTTTGGCCGGCTCATCCATGAAATGGACAGCCGCTTCAACCTTACTCAACAGCCTTACCGGTGGTGTCGAGCCCACACGTACACCCACGTACTGTGAGATCTGCTTTTGGCAATGTGCAGGTTGGGTGTACAAGGATCAAGCCGGGAACATCAAGAAAATCATTGGAAACGACGACGATCCGCATTGCAACGGCCGCCTGTGCCCGCGGGGCACTGGAGGTGTAGGTATGTATGCTGATGAGGACCGGCTGAAAACGCCCCTTATCAGAACCACCGTCGACGGACAGGATACTTTCCGTGAAGCCAGCTGGGACGAAGCGCTCGACCTGGTCGCCAAACGCTTCAAAGAGATTGGTGCACAATATGGTCCGGAGACGATAGCCCTTTTCACCCACGGTTCAGGCGGTTCGCACTTTGGCCATATGCTCAAGGCCTTTGGCTCACAATCCATCACAGCACCCTCGTTTGCCCAATGCCGCGGACCACGCGAAGTGGCGTTTTTGGCCACCTTTGGCGACATCATTTATTCGCCCGAACGTACCGATATCCGCGACACCAAATGCCTGGTGCTGATAGGTTCGCACATCGGAGAGAATATGCACAATGGACAGATCCAGGAAATGTCGGATGCCATCGACAAAGGAGCAAGCATCATCACGGTTGACCCAAGGTATTCCACCGCTGCAAGCAAATCCAAATTCTGGCTGCCGATCAAGCCTGCCACCGACATGGCCCTGCTTTTGGCATGGATGAATGTTTTAATTGAAAACGGCTGGTACGACAAAGAATATGTTGAAAGACACACCGTTGGTTTCGAACAGCTCAAAGCCCATGTGAAACCATTCACCCCTGAATGGGCCTATGGCATCACCACCCTCGATCCGAACATGATCCGCCGCACTGCAAAAGAAATGCATGATGCTTCACCCTCGGTGATCATTCATCCCGGCAGGCATGTGACCTGGTATGGCGATGACACACAACGCCTCAGGGCAGTGGCTATATTGAATGCATTGTTGGGATCATGGGGCCGCCGCGGCGGATTCTACAATCCCGAAAAGGCACATGTTCCGGAGTTCCCGTTCCCGGCTTTCCCAAAACCTGCAAGAACGCCCCGCGAGTCGTATGCCGGCAAATATAACCTGGCCAACGAAGTGGTCAGCAACGGCATGGTCGATGCAACCATCCCATCCGAAGGAAACACCTTCAACTTCAAGGCATGGATTGTGAACGGAACCAATCTGCTGGCTTCCTTACCTAACCAGGCCAATACGCTTAAGGCGCTTGATGCACTCGAATTTCTGGTTGTTGTCGACACCATGCCCATGGAAATCACCGGTTATGCCGACGTGATCCTGCCCGAATGCACTTACCTCGAACGCTACGATATGATCAGGAAATCGGGTCACCGCGAGCCGAATATTGCGGTGCGCGTACCGGCTGCCGAGCCAAAATACAACACCAAACCAGCCGACTGGATTGCCCGTGAACTTGGCATCAAGCTGGGGCTGGAAGCCTTTTATCCCTGGAAAGACATTGAAGAAATGCTCGACTGGCAGCTGCAGCAACTAGGTACTTCGCTTGAGGAAATGAAACGCATTGGGGTTAAAAAGTTCCCCCGCGAATTTGACGATTTGTACTTCACCGAAGGCCAAGATATCAGCTTCAACACCAACAGCGGCAAAATTGAATTATACTCATCCGATATGGAAGCTGAAGGTCTTCCGCCGATGCCTGTTTACACGGCACACGAAGAACCGCCTTCAGGCTATTACCGCCTGATTTATGGTCGCGCCCCAATGCATACCTTCAGCCGCACGGCCAACAACCCCAACCTCACCGACCTGATGGACGAAAATGTGATTTGGGTGAACCCAAAGGTGGCTAAGCTCTGGGGACTGAAAGCCGGACAATACATCAAGCTGAGGAATCAGGACGATGTGCTGTCAACATTTGCCATCAAGGTTAGGGTTACGGAACGCATCCGTTGGGATAGTGTGTATATGGTGCATGGTTTCGGCCACGACAACAAAAAACTCAGCAGGGCTTTTGGCCGTGGGGTGAACGACACCGAAATGATCACCAATGTGAAGGTTGACCCGGCAATGGGTGGAACCGGAATGAGAAGCAATTTTGTAACTTTTGTAACTGAATTCGATGAAAAGGAGGCTAAAGCATGAGATACGCAATGGCTGTTGATACAAAAAAATGTGTGGGCTGCTCCGACTGTGTGGTAGCCTGCCAAACCGAAAACAATGTTCCGATCGGTTATTGCCGCGATTGGGTGACTGAAGTTACCGACGGCACCTATCCCCAGCTCGAAATTGAGATTCGTTCGGAAAGGTGCAACCATTGCGAAAACGCACCTTGCGTGCGTTGCTGCCCGACGGGCGCCAGCCAGTTTGCCGAAGGTGGCATTGTGCTCGTTGAGCACGACAGGTGCATCGGATGTGGTGCCTGCATTGCTTCCTGCCCTTACGATGCCCGTTACCCACACCCCGATGGCTATGTGGACAAATGCACCTTCTGCATTCACCGCGTCGACAAGGGGCTCAAGCCGGCCTGCGTGAGTGTGTGCCCGACGAAGTGCCTCTATTTCGGCGACCTCGACGATCCGAACAGCGATGTGTCGGTGGTGCTGAAAAAACGCAAATGGAAAACATTGATTCCGGAAGCCGGAACAAGGCCTCAACTGTATTTTCTCATCTAAGCAACACCGAAAATACCGGAAAATTTAATGAACCGCAATAATCCGTTAAGAAATACCAAACCATGAAAGAAGAACTTATTGTAAGCGGCAGGATGAACCACCTGATTGATCCTCAGTTGCACATCTGGCACTGGCACATTCCGCTTTATCTTTTCCTTGGTGGATTGGCCGCAGGAATTTTGTTTTTTGCTGCCTTGTATACCATCCTGGGTAAAGAAAAAGAATACCCTACAGCAGTTAAGATTGCGCCATTTATCACCCCCATCATCCTTGTTGTGGGCTTGATGGCGCTGTTTCTCGACCTGAACCACAAACTGTATTTCTGGCGCCTGTATACCACCATCAGGCTTCAATCGCCCATGTCGTGGGGTGCCTGGACACTGATGGTTGTAACACCCATATCTGTTATCTGGTGTGCGCTTAACATCAAAGAGATATTCCCCAACTGGAAATGGAAATATGAATTCATCGATGAACTGGATGCCTTTTTCAGGAAGAACCTGAAAACCCTGTCGTGGGTATTGCTGATTTCTTCACTGATTTTGGGTGTTTACACCGGGATTTTGTTCTCAGCATTCAACGCACGTCCGCTTTGGAATACCTCCATTCTGGGGCCCTTATTCCTTGCTTCTGGATTGTCGACAGGAGCTGCCGCCATACTGCTGATGAGCAAATCGCACCACGAACGCCTGGCATTTGCCCGCATCGACCTGATGCTCATCGGCATCGAAATGTTCCTGATCATCCATATGTTTATGGGATTTCTGGCCAGCACCCAGGTTCACATTGATGCAGCATCTTTGTTCCTTGGCGGACCCTACACAACCCCATTCTGGTTGTTTGTCGTCACCCTCGGACTTGCTGTTCCGGCATTGCTCGAAACACTTGAACTAAAGGGATTTAAACTGCCGGCTATGATTGCTCCGATTTTGGTGCTCTTTGGCGGCATTGTATTTAGGTTCATCATTGCCTATGCCGGACAAGTGAGCAGGTGGCTTTATTAAGCCGACAACAATTTTCAGTATATACACAACGAAAAGTTTATTCAATATTTAATCACATGGAAACAATGAGTAAAAAAACGCGGTACATGAATCCTTATCTGGCAGGAGTGCTGCTGGGTTTAGTGGTTTTGGCCTCCAATGTTATTTCCGGTCGCGGACTGGGCGCCAGTGGTGCCGTAAAAAGTGCCATCGTAGCCGGCGTTGAAACAATTGCCCCCGGGCATGCGGAATCAGCCCCTTTTTATAAGAAATTCGGTGATTCACACAATGGCAATCCGCTCAACAACTGGCTTGTTTATGAAATGTTGGGTGTTATTGTAGGCGGTTTTGTTTCTGGTGCCATGTCGCGTCGGTTGACCTGGCGTGTTGAGCACAGTCCGAAAATCACCTCAAAACGCAGGCTTGCTTTTGCCCTTGCAGGAGGTATCCTCTTTGGCATTGGCTCGCAGTTTGGACGCGGATGTACAAGTGGCTCTGCCCTCAGCGGCATGGCAGTACTGTCTCTTGGCGGCTTTATTTCAATGGCAGCCATCTTTGGTACCGCTTTCGCATTTGCCTATTTCTTCAGGAAGAACTGGATTTAACAAATTGAATTACAATATTTAACAATAAAATATCATGGGACCATTAGTTGTCAATGAAATCATTTCGGAAAACACCAATTTGTTGTTGGCGTTTTTCATCGGAATAGGATTTGGGTTTGTGCTGGAGCAGGCAGGTTTTTCATCGAGCCGCAAGCTTGCCGGTATGTTTTACGGTTACGACACCGTTGTGTTGAAGGTTTTTTTCACAGGGGCCATCACAGCCATGCTGGGATTGTTGTTCTTCAGCCTATTTGGCTGGGTCGACCTGAACCTGGTGTATGTCAATGAAACTTACCTCACTTCCGCCATCCTGGGTGGTGTGATCATGGGAGTAGGATTTATCGCCGGCGGCTTCTGTCCGGGCACAAGTTTCTGTGGCGCTGCCATTGGAAAGCTGGATGCCTGGATGTTTATCGGTGGCTTGTTCATTGGTGTTTTCATCTTTGCCGAAGGCTTTCCGTTGTGGGAAGACCTCTATATGGCCAATTTCATGGGATATCCGCGCATCTCCGAATTCTTCGGACTTACCGAAGGCATCACCGCTTTGTTTGTGATCCTGGCCGCAGTAGCCATGTTTTGGGTTGGAGAATGGGCTGAGAAAAAGTTCCCCCGCGAAGAATATTAATCATCTGAATATATCTTGAACAAAATAAATGTGCAAACAATGAATAAGATCACCTATACTCCAAGGGTAATTACAGCAGCGGTAATCCTGATACTTGGATTCATTATTGCTGCGGTGCCTAAAAACACCACCACACCCTTTAAACTGACTCCGAATCAGATCCTCAATGAACTGAAAAACGGCAACCAATACCTCGAACCGGATATGATTGCCCAGATGATTGTGGAGAAAAACCCAAGCCTGCAGCTCATCGATGTGCGCCCACAGAGTGAGTTCGAAAAGTTTAGCCTTCCCGGCGCCATTAACATTCCGATTGACAATATCCTGTCGCCGGAATATACTGACATTTTGCACCAGGATGTGATGACCAATGTGTTCTATGCCAACGGCACCACACATGCCAACGAAGCATGGATGCTTGTGCGTCAATTGGGTTATCTGAACAATTATGTACTCAGGGGTGGCCTCAACTACTGGGCCGAAACCATCATGAACCCACAACACCCTGCCAATACAAGTCCAGACGATGAGCTTGCCCGTTACGATTTCCGTATGGGAGCCAGCCAGGCACTTGGCGGAGGAGCGCTAACCACATCAGCACCAGCTGATGCACCATCTGCATCGCTGCCTAAACCAAAACCTCAGGGAAAGAAGAAGAAAGTTGCCGGCGGATGTTCCTAAGCTGAAAGCATCATCTCACTGACATTTTCCGGCCTGACATCTTAATAATTAGTGTCAGGCCGGTGTGTTTTATGCCGCTAATGGACAGCTTTCAGGATTGTCCGTGTGCAGTGCGGCGGATAATTTCTTCCTGCAGCGGGTCGCCCAGGTCGTTGAAATAATCGGAATATCCGGCTACCCTGACAATCAGGTCACGATATTGTTCGGGGTTCTTTTGGGCTTTACGCAGGGTTTCAGCCCGCACCACATTGAACTGTATATGATGGCCATCGAGCCTGAAATAGGTGCGGATAAGCGCCACCAGCTTGTCGAGGGCTTCTTCCGAATCGAAAAATCCCGGATCAAACTTCTGATTCAACAAGGTGCCTCCTGTTTTGATGTGGTCGATTTTTGCCGCTGAAAGCAATACTGCAACAGGCCCATGCTGGTCAGCGCCCTGGACCGGACTGATGCCTTCACTCAGTGGCTCGCCGGCAAGCCTTCCATCGGGCAAAGCCCCGATCACACTGCCAAAATACACATGTGATGTGGTGGGCAACATATTGATGCGGAAAATGCCGCCCCGGGCCGTGGGCCGCCCGTTCACGGCAGTGTAAAAACTGTTGAACACCATCACGGCATGCCTGTCGGCCTCATCATCGTTATTTCCCCATTTCGGACTGTTATAGACAAGGTCATGGCGCAAACCCAGCTGACCGGAAAAGTTGGTCTCCAAAGCTGACATCAGCTGATCTGGTGAAACCAAACCTGTTTCGAAAACCCATTTCCGAATCGCTGTTAAGCAATCGGTCAGGCTCCCCAGGCCAACACCCTGTACATAGCTGGTGTTATAGCGGGCACCACCGGCGTTGTAATCTTTTGCGCTGTCGATGCAACCTGCAATGAAGAGCGACAAAAACGGCACAGGCATTTGGCTGGCAAACAATTCCTCGATGGCATTGTTGCCCTGAATTTTCAAATCAATAAAATACTGAAGCTGTGATTCGTAAGCCTTGTAGAACGCCTGAAAGCCGGTGAAATCACTCAGCTTACCGGTTTTTAGTCCGATTTGTTTTCCCGTGCGGGGATCTATGCCGTTGTGCAGGCATATTTCGAGTACTTTGGTGAGGTTAAAGTAGCCCGAAAGCGTATAGGCTTCGGTGCCAAAAGCGCCTGTTTCAACACAGCCGCTGGCCCCGCCATTGCGTGCATCTGCAATTGATTTTCCCTGGCTCAGCAACTGCTGAATGATGGCATCGGTATTGAAAAACGACGGCTGGCCAAAGCCGGTTTTGGTGATGCGAACGGCCCTTTTTACGAAGCTATCCGGGTTTTTCCTGCTGATCTGTACCATTGAGCTGGGTTGGAGCAAACGCATCTCCTCAATCACATCGAGTAACACATAGCTAAGCTCATTCACGCCATCGGCTCCGTCTTCGCACAAACCCCCGAGGTTGATCAGTGCAAAGTCGGTATAGGTGTTGCTTTCGAGCGCGGTAACCCCCATTTTGGGCGGCGAAGGGTGGTTGTTAAATTTTATCCAGAAGGCCTGCAACAGCTCAATGGCCTCGTCTTTGGTGAGCCTACCTGTTGCGAGGTCGTTTCTGTAAAAAGGAAGCAGGTGCTGGTCGAGTCGGCCCGGGTTAAAGGCATCCCATGGGTTCAGTTCGGTTATAACACCTACATGGATAAACCAATAATGCTGGAGCGCCTCCTGCAGGTTTTGAGGGGCGTTGGCCGGTACCCTGCGGCAAACCTGAATCATTTGGAGCAGTTCATCAATCCGCTGCTGGTTCTTTTCTTTCATCAGCAGTGCCTCCAGGGCTTGCGCGTGCCGGTTGGCAAAATCAATGATGGCCTGCGCGCTGATGGCCATGGCTTCAAGCTGTGCCAGGGCAGCAGGCGAATGGAGGTGCTGTTTGCGACCTGCTTCAATTTCAGCAAGCAAATCAATCATGCCCTTTCGAAACAGCGATGGTCCGCCAACGGTGTGTCCGGGAGCACGTTGCTCCTGAAACTCAGTGAACAGGCCTGCTGCATAGGCTTCTTTCCACTCGGGAATCATGGCCCCGAAAACCTTGTCGCGTTGCGTTTTGCCGGTCCAAAATGGAATAATAACCTCCTCATATGCCTTCTTTGTGGCTGCATCGACCTTGAAAGAGACCTTGGGACGACTGTTAAGAATTTCAAGATCCTGCAGCGAATGCAGCGAAATTTCCGGATAGGTCGGGCTTGCCTTAGGCGCCGGGCCACGTTCACCAACAATTAATTCATCCTCGAGGATGCAAATGCTTTTATGCTGCATCAGGTGGGCAAAAGCCCTTGCACGTGTAACAACAACTGACTCGCTCGCAGACGCTTTATTCTGATAATAGCCAGTCATAAGCATGGCCCGCTCGGCCGAAAGGGTGTTAATGGCGTCAAGGCTTTGCTGGCGGAGTTTTTGTATTCTTTGGTTCATGGGTATGATCGTGGTTAAGGTCAGCCGTCAATGCTGACGATTGGAGCAAGGTGAAGAAAGGTGGATTTAATGTGTTCGGCTTTATTTCTGTCGTAGGCATTCATGCCCTCTAAAGGAAAATACATTGACATACGCTCATATTTATGCCGGGCGGTATGGTGGTAGGGTAGCAAGTCGATTCGGATGACTCCTTTGAGTGAAGCAAGTATGGTGCGCAGTCCGCTGAGGTTTTCTTCGGTGTCGGTGATGCCTTCGACCAGTGGAATCCGGATGATCAGCGTGGCCTCATGGGCTGACAACCACCGCAGGTTATCAAGAATCAGGGCATTGGGTTTGCCGGTGTAATGGAGGTGTCGTGCAGTGTCGGCCAGCTTGAGATCGTAAAGAAATAAGCGGGTGTGCGGAAGCACCATTTCAATGCTCTCTCTCGAAGCAAACCCACTGGTATCAACGGCAGTGGCAATACCGCGTGCCTGTGCTTCCTCCAGCAATGCCTTTGTGAAAACAGCTTGCATAAGGGGTTCGCCTCCCGAAATGGTTAATCCGCCACCAGACTCTTCAAAAAACGGGGCATCGGCAGCAACGCGCCCGATGACTTCTTCAACTGACATCAATTTCCCGATATTTTCGGAGAGTTCCACACAGGCTTCACCCAGCTTATGGGTGCGCGATACCGTGGTGGTTTCCATCAGGCGGCTTTCCGGATTGTGACACCAATGACACTGCAAAGGGCATCCTTTCAGGAAAACCGTGGTCCTGATACCGGGTCCGTCGTGAACCGAAAAACTGCGGATGTCGAACACCAATCCTTTCATTCAATTGCCTAAATATGAATTTATTAACAATATGAAAACAAAACAGAAATGCCAATAAAGCTGACGAAAGACGAGCTTATTGGATCAACAAATCCAGCAGGCAAAGAGGCCTTTGCCATTGTTATGGTAGAGGTTTGAAATGATTGATTGTAACATCATCATGCAAATTATTGGCACAAAGATAATACGGACCTGACAAAGCCCGGCAGGGACAACAGAAATATTTATCTATTCTGAATTTACAAGCTGCTGCGTTTCAATCCATCACCCACAATGTTAATGGATGAAACAAAACTGATTCAAGTCGGGAATTTAACCTTAAAATGCTAAGGTTTGACCAGCGAAAGTATTTCTCCGAAGGCTTTTCCAAAAACAAGCTCATCGAGTGGTCTTCGCTCACGAGGGGCAATCTCTGATTTTTTCAGGTTTGGATGCAACACTTCAGGATCGCCGATATATCCAACGGCCAGTGCCGTTAACACTTCGAAACCAAATGGAACTTCCAGAAGCAAGGCTGCCTTTTTGGTGTCAAAACCACCCATCTGATGCACAAAGAGTCCGTCCGACATCGCCTGAAATGTCAGGTGTGCAACGGCTTGCCCGACGTCATATTTGTAAGCCGGATTGGCTTGGTCAGGCTTTTTTTGGCTCATGGTATTGCCGATGGCCAGCATAAGCAAAGGGGCAGTATTTGCCCATAACTGGTTGAATTCAACCAGTGTACTGAATATTTTCTGATGGGTTTCATCACCTTTAAAGCCAAGTATGAACCTCCATGGTTGTTCGTTCGATGAGGAAGGCGACCAACGGGCAGCTTCAAGCATCTGCCTGATTTTTTCGGGTTCAATATCTGTGCTGCTAAACGCCCTGGGACTCCATCGCTGTTTAAGTAAAGGATGCAGGGCAAAGGTGTTTTGGGCGGATTTATCCATAGCTTTGGGTTTCATGACATATGTAAATTAACAACCGCAAGGTGATCAAATTGTTCAGCAATTTACGGAATCCTTCAATGAAAACGCCCTGTTGTTATAAATAATTCGGACACAACCTGGACAATATTTCTTCAAAAAGTTAACTTTGCCTGAACAACAACCAATCATGGATACTGGTCTGAAGGGTTTTCTCAGGAACATCACCCTTGCATCAGCATGGGTAAGCAGCATCAAATCCGTTGCTGCTGATGCGTTTGTGTTATCATTTGAGCGCACCCACCCTTTTCATCCGGGTCAGGTGGTGGCCGTCACTACCGACCGTAACATTCCACCCAGGCTTTATAGCGTATGCAGTGGCGCTGATGAGGGCGAAATCAGCATTTTGTTCAACATCAAACCGGACGGACTGCTGACACCAAAGTTAGCCCGTCTGTTACCAGGCGATCAATTGTTTGTTTCGGCTCCGTTTGGCGCTTTTCTGGGCGACAACAAACCAGCCTGGTGGATTGCTGCCGGAACCGGGATTGCTCCCTACCGTGCCATGATGAGATCGGGACTTGGGGCACAGAACTGGCTGATACACGGCAGCCGAAGGCTGGCTAATTTTTATTTTGACGATGAAATGGTTTCTTTCTTTGGCGATCGGTATGTTCGCTGCTGTTCACAGGAAAAAGCAGATGGGGTGGTTCATGGCCGACTGACGGCCTGGCTTGCCGGTCAGACCCGTTTTCCGCCGGTACAGTACTATTTGTGTGGCAGTGCTGAAATGGTTGTTGAGGTAAGGGATATCCTGATTCGGGGAGGAGTGAACCTGAACAGCATCATGTCGGAAATCTATTTTTAGTATTTTTCCGATGGTAACTTTTTAGGTTGCATGTATAAATGGTTAATTTTGTGTATGATTCGGATCGATTTACTCTATAATCTGGCTGTTCTGGTTTCGATCAGTGTGCTGTCAGGCTTTGTCGATAACCGATGGAAACGCGATCTGTGGAGCGGGAAACTGCTTCAGGGTATCCTGTTTGGCCTTGCTGTGATCATCGGCATGATGTATCCGATCAGGTTATTCGAAGGCCTCATTTTCGATGGACGTTCGATTGTAATCAGCCTTGCCACCCTGTATTTCGGTCCTGTTACAGGAATCATCACCGCCTTATTTGCCGTCATGTACCGATTTTACATCGGTGGAATCGGAACCACCATGGGCATTTCAGTCATCACTGCTTCACTTGTCATTGGGTATGTTTTTTACCTTGTCTGGAAGAAAAACGCCCCCGGAAAAAAAGTCAGTGCCGGCAAGCTGTATCTAATGGGAATATTGGTCCATATTGCCATGTTGTCGCTCATCCTTACCCTCCCTTCCAACTTCAGGTCCGACACCTTGCAGTTGGTCGGAATGACGGTTATTGGCGCTTATCCCATCGTCACCGTGCTGATTGGTAAGATTTTGCAGGATCAGGAATTAAACAGGCATTTATTTAACCAGGTATCTGAAAACGAGGAACTCTTCCGGACAACCTTCTACAGCATTGGCGATGCGGTCATCACCACCGATCGCCTGGGAAACATAAGGCAGATGAACCGGATTGCGGAAGAACTGACCGGCTTTGCTGAATCTGAGGCCCGCTATCAACCCCTCGAAAATGTGTTCAGGATCGTGAACGAAACCACGGGTGAAAAGGTGGAAAACCCGGTCGAAAAGGTGCTTGAAAGTGGCAATAATGTTGAATTGGCAAACCACACTGTCCTGATAACAAAAAAAGGCCTCAGGATACCCATCGCTGATTCAGGCGCCCCTATCATCAACCAGAAAAACGAGATTTCAGGTGTGGTGCTGGTGTTCAGGGATCAGCGAAAAGAGCGCAAGGCACGCATCGATCTGATGAAAAGCGTTGAAAGCTACAAAGGCCTGTTCAACAGCATTGCCAATGCCATCTATATCCAGGACAAGGCCGGAAGGTTTATCGATGTGAATGAAGGTGCAATAGCCATGTATGGATACAGCCGCGAAGAATTTCTGGGCAAACAACCTGATTTTCTCTCGGCACCGGGCATGAATGACCTCGACATGGTAAGGGAAAAATTTGTTGAGGCCTTCAATGGTTCACCGCAGATTTTTGAATTTTGGGGGATAAAAAATGATGGGGCGATATTTCCCAAGGAGGTGCAACTGTATCGCACATCCTATTTTGGCAACGAAGCGGTAATTGCTATTGCGCAGGACATTTCGGAACGGCGCAAGGCTGACAAGGCACTGAGGGAAAACGAAGAAAAATACCGGATGCTGGTTACCCACCAGAACGACCTTGTGGTGAAGGTGGACCATGAAGGAAAATTTGTGTATGTAAGTCCCTCTTACTGCAAATTGTTCAATAAACAGGAGAGCGAACTGATCGGACAATCTTTTACACCCCTTATTTTTGAAGAGGACCGCCAGTCGACAAGGGAAGCAATGAAATTGCTCGAGGTGCCACCACATGCATGTTATCTGGAACAGCGCGTAATAACCGAAAACGGCATGCGCTGGCTGGGTTGGTCAGACACTGCCATTGTGGATGAATCAGGAAAAATAACCGCTATCATTGGCGTTGGACGCGATGTTACCGACAGGGTGATCGCCCAGTTAAAACTCAGCGAAAGCGAAAAACGCTACCGCCTGCTGTTCGATGCTTCACCAATCGGTATTTTACTGGAAGATTCATCCGGACTGATACTCGATGTGAACAAAACACTCTGTGAGCAGTATGGCTATCAACGCGAAGAATTAATCGGTCAATCAGTAGAAATACTGGCCTTGGACGAAAATAAACCGGATGTTTCGTCCAATATTGAAACAATCATCAAAAACAAGGTGCTGGAATCGACCATCAGGGGAAAAACCAAAAACGGAAACATCATCATTGCCCAATTAATTGAGACCACAATCAAGATGGCCGATGGCAAGCAGGGAATACTGTCAATTTCGAAAGACATCACCAACCAGGTACGCACGGAAGAATCGCTTGTTGCTACCGAAGCGCGCAACAAGGCCATTATTTCGGCCATACCCGACATTATCTTCAGGTTCGACCGCGGAAGCCACTTTATCGACTGTATCGCCAAAGCCCCTGATTTGCTGGCCCTTGAACCGGAGAAGTTTGTTGGCAAAGATGTGGCAGATGTGATGACGCCGGAACTTGCCGGGATGACAAAAACCAACATCGCATATTGTCTCGAAAGTGGTCAGTTGCTGCAATATGAATACAGCCTGATGATCGGTGATCAGGAGCATTGGTTTGATGCCCGTATGGTCCCAAGTGGCACAGATGAAGTGCTGGTGATCGTGCGCGATATCACCGCACGCAAAAAGTCGGAAGTGGAACTGGAACAGAAAAGCAGGTTTATTGAAACATTGCTCGACTCTGTGCCAAATCCGTTGTTTTATATGGATACAAAAGGCATATACCTTGGTGTGAACAAGGCCTTCAAGGCATACTATATGCTGGACGACAAAGACATCATCGGCAAAAGTATTTTCGATATCGATCCCTTGTCGGATGCGGCAAGGAATTATGAGTCGGACCGCCGCATTCTCGAAGGCCTCGACCAGCATCAGGTGCTTGAACGGGAGATCACCCTGAAAAACGGTGAAACACGCAATGTCATCATCACCAAATCGCCATTCCCTGATACACAGCATAAGATCGGCGGCATGATCGGCATGATGCTCGACATCACCAGTCGCACAAGGATGGAGCATGAACTGTTTGAAGCCAAGGAGAAAGCCGAGGAGAGTGATAAGCTGAAAACCTCTTTCCTGAATAACCTGTCGCACGAAATCCGTACACCCCTGAATGCCATTGTCGGCTTTGCCGACTTGCTGTTTGAAGACTACAGCGACACACAGAAACGGCAGTTTGTTGAAACCATCAATTCCAATTCGGAACAGCTGTTGCGGATTATCGATGATGTGCTGGTTGTTTCACGTCTCGATTCGGAGAAAATTCCGGTTGAAAAGAATGAATTTAATCCCAGACGCTTGTTTGAAGACCTCTACATGACTTTCAATCCGGATGCCGAAAGGGTGGGCCTCGTACTTTCAAAACCACAAATTTCGCTGCATCTCCCAAAAATGATTGTTGGCGATAAGGCAAAAATAAGGCAGGTATTGTCAGGATTCATCGGCAATGCCATCAAATACACCCAGTTTGGACACATTGATTTTGGCGGTAAGGTTGAACATGGTCGCCTCCATTGTTATGTAACGGATACCGGCATGGGAATTCCCGAAAACGAGCAGGCCTTCATCTTCAACCGGTTTTTCCGCAGCACCCATGCCCAGATGAAGGCAATACGGGGGAATGGTTTGGGCCTGAGTATTGCCAAAGGACTGGTTGAACTGATGGGTGGTAACATCGGTCTCACCTCCACCGAAGGTCAGGGATCAACCTTCTTTTTCGACATTCCACTGATAGAAGCTAACACAATAGGTGATCCCGTAGCAAAACAGGAATGGTCCGATGGCCCTGGCTTTCTGAAAGACATTTGCATCCTCATTGCTGAAGATGAAAACGATAATTTCGAACTCGTAGCCTCTATGCTATCGCCACGCGTTAAGCGCATCGACAGGGCTTTTACCGGAAGTGAAGCTGTTGAAATGGTGAAGCATACGGAATATGACCTTGTCCTGATGGACATTAAAATGCCGGTTATGGATGGTATCAGGGCAACCAAACTTATCCGGACTCTTGATCAGCACCTGCCGGTGATTGCGCAAAGCGCCTATTCGCAGCAGGAAGACATCAAAGCAGCCATCAGTGCGGGTTGCAACGATTACATCATCAAACCTATCAGCAAGTCAAACCTTTACGACATCATCATCCTGCATTGTCAGAACCGACAAGCCTGAGCTTAAAGCTGCGACCAGCTGGTGCCTTCTTTCCCGTCTTTTAATTCAATACCCGCTTCTTTGAGCCTGTCGCGGATGAGATCACTGGTCGCATAGTCCTTGCGGGCCCTGGCGTCCTGCCGAAGCAGGATAATGGTCTGCATCAAACCGTCGATCAGGTTGTGGTCACTGCCGGCTTCTTCCGGAAGCAGTCCCATGATATCGAACACAAAGGCCTGCATGAGGGCGGTTAGCTGGCTTAATTCGGCGGCATTGATCTGCGCATGTCCATCGTTTACCGAATTGATGACCCTGACGGCTTCGAAAAGGCTCGCAATGGCCACAGGGCTGTTGAAATCATCGTTCATTGCTTCGTAGCAAGCCGTTTCGATGTTGCTTACACCTAGATCCGGCACATTGGGTGTAGGCTGAAGTTTTTTCAGGGTTTCGGTGGCAACAAGCAGTTTTTTCATGCCCTTTTCGGCGGCCTGCAAGGCTTCATTCGAGAAATCGAGGGTGCTGCGGTACTGGGCCTGCAGGATGAAAAACCGGATGGTCATCGGTCCGTAGGCCCTTTCGAGCAAGGGGTGGTTTCCGGCAAAAAAATCATCGAGCGACATGGCGTTACCCAGGGATTTCCCCATCTTTTGTCCGTTCAGGGTAATCATATTGTTGTGCATCCAATAGCGCACGGGAGCCTTGCCGTTGGCCACTGTCGACTGGGCTATTTCTGATTCGTGGTGGGGAAAAAGCAGGTCCATTCCTCCGCCGTGAATGTCAAATTCAGTTCCGAGGTATTTGCATCCCATGGCCGAGCATTCCATATGCCAACCCGGGAAGCCATCGCCCCAGGGTGAAGGCCAGCGCATGATGTGCGCGGGTTCGGCTTTCTTCCAGATTGCAAAGTCGAGTCCCGAACGTTTTTCCGATTGTCCGGCCAAATCACGCGTGTTGCTGATGAGGTCTTCAATCTTACGTCCACTCAGGATGCCATAATGGTGCTGACGGTGATATTTCTCCACATCAAAATAAACCGACCCGTTTACTTCGTAGGCAAATCCTGCTTTCAGGATCTTGTCAACCATGGCGATCTGCTCAATAATATGTCCCGAGGCATGGGGTTCGATCGAAGGACTCAGCACATTGAGTTGGGCCACATTGTGGTGATACCGTTCGGTATAATAATGCACAATCTCCATTGGCTCAAGCGATTCGAGGCGTGCCTTTCGGGCAATTTTATCCTCGCCTTCATCGGCATCATTTTCGAGGTGACCCACATCGGTGATATTGCGCACATACCTCACCTTGTAACCAAGGTGTGTGAGATAGCGGTACACAAGGTCGAAAGTAATGGCAGGCCGGGCATGCCCAAGATGGGCGTCACCATACACGGTAGGTCCGCACACATACATGCCTACATGGGGCGGGTTAAGTGGTTCGAACAGCTCTTTTTTGCGGCTGAGGGTGTTGTAAAGGAATAGCTTCTGCGCTGCAATGGTGTGTGTCATGATTCAATGGGCTGAAAAACATTGCAAAGAAACAAAAATTTCAGGCCTGTCGCCCCGGGGTGAGATGCGTTGCGCCAAAGTTCTTACATTTGCCGATTAATTGTTAAATAAATAACACCAAAAAATGGAACGTATTCTGGTTATCGGATGTTCAGGACAGATTGGTTCGGAACTGACCCTCGAACTGCGCAGGATTTATGGCAACGAAAACGTGTTTGCCACCGACATTAAACAAGCGGCTACCGACATCGTCGAAAGCGGCCCTTTCGATATTCTCGATGTGCTTGACTACAGCAACCTGGTGCATTTTGTGGTCAGAAACAAAATCACCCAGGTGTATAACCTGGCTGCTGTGCTGAGTGGCAATGCCGAAAAAATCCCGCAAAAAGCGTGGGAAATCAATATGAAAGCATTGATGAACACCCTTGAGCTTGCCCGTGAAACTGATGCCAAAAAACTGTTCTGGCCCAGCTCCATCGCGGTTTTTGGCCCCACAACGCCCCGTTACAACACCCCTCAGCTGACCGTGATGGAACCCAACACCGTGTATGGCATAAGCAAACTTGCCGGTGAGCGTTGGGGAGAGTATTATCACAAACGTTACGGCGTTGACTATCGCAGCCTGCGCTATCCCGGACTGATCAGCTATAAAACGGAAGCCGGCGGCGGCACAACGGATTATGCGGTGGAAATTTATTATGAAGCCATCCGCAATGGCAGCTACGAATGCTTCCTGAGCGAAAACACCGCCTTGCCAATGATGTTTATGTCCGATGCCATCAAAGCCACCATCGACCTGATGGAAGCCGCACCGGAAAATCTTTCGCTGCGTTCAAGCTACAATGTTGGTGGCATGAGCTTTACGCCCAAAGAGGTGGCAGCCGCTATCAGAAAACACATGCCCTCGTTCGAAATCACCTACAAACCTGATTTCAGGCAGGCAATTGCTGACTCCTGGCCCGCAAGCATCGATGACTCCGTAGCCCGCAAGGACTGGGGACTCAACGACCAGCACAAGCTCGACAGCATGACTGAGCTTATGCTCAACGAAATTCGCCTGAAACTGGCATAGTGTTCAGACTGACCGCAATGGCAGCCTTTGTTGCTGCCATTTGTAAAACAAAGCATGATTTGAATCAGCATTCAAATCATGCTTTGTGCAATAGAATCATATCGATAGGAGTTCAGCCATTATTCAGGCCAGGCATTGAGGCCTTGCGGCGAGTATCAGCTGTATACCGGGCAAATCAGAGCAGTTGCCGGGCTGCCCACACAAAGCCTTCAACATCATCTGTAGTGGTATCGAATGAGCACATAAGCCTTACCTCATTGGTGCTTTCGTCCCACACGTGAAAGAAATATTCCTGCTGGAGTTTGGGGATCAGGGCTGCTGGAAGAATTACAAAAACCCCGTTGGCCTCAACGGGTCTGCTAAGCTTAATGCCGCTCAGGGTGCTTAGCTTTTTGGCCAATAAAGCAGCCATATTGTTGGCGTTGGATGCATTGCGTTTCCATAAATCGTTTTCGAGATAGGCTATAAACTGGGCTGTGATAAAGCGCATCTTGCTGGCCAGCTGCATGCCCTGTTTGCGGTTGTAGGCAAAGCCTTCGGCGAGCGCTTTGTTCAGAAACACGACTGCTTCGCCAAACATGAGGCCGTTTTTGGTCCCGCCAAACGACAGCACATCCACGCCCAGGTCAGTGGTCAGTTCGCGAAAACTGCAATTCATGGCAACGGCTGCATTGGCCAGCCGGGCACCATCCATATGCAGGTACATGCCGTTGGCATGGGCAAACTCGGCCAGCGTCCTGATCTCTTCTGTTGTGTAAAGTGTGCCCAGCTCAGTTGCCTGCGAAATGCTGATCAGCCGGGGCTGAACATGGTGCTGAAATCCAATGCTGTTTAAAAAAGGACTTACATCTTCGGGCCTGATTTTGCCATTTTCGACATGCACAGTCAATAGTTTCCCACCGGTGAACTTTTCCGGGGCGCCGGCTTCATCTTCATTCAGGTGGGCCGAATGCGGGGTCACAACAGCTTCCCATGACCTTAGCAACTGTTGTACTGACAGCACATTGGCTCCCGTTCCATTATACACAAAAAAGGTATGACTCTCTGGGCCAAAAACGACATTGAACAGCTGCTGTGCCTGTTCGAGCAATGGGTCGTTTTCGCCATAGGCCGGATGATGCCCCTGGTTAATTTGTTGCAAGGCCATCATTACTTCGGGAGAAACACCCGACCAGTTGTCGCTGGCAAAGCCTTTTCGGAAAGATGCATTGAATTTCATGGTGGTTTACCTATTGTTGTTGAAAGTGGTTAACCCTCAACATCTTGTCATATGGAAATATTTCCATACAAATGTATGCAAATATTGCCCGAAAGTACAATAAGAAAAAAATGAAGCGTAAAAATATGCGCGAATACAGGATTAATAATCCGTTTCCTGTTGCTTCACCAGTGCTTTGGTAGAAAGCAGTCCACAGGCAGCAAAAATATCCTGTCCGCGCGACGCCCTTACCGTAGTGCGGATGTCCTTTTTGAGCAGGCCGGCCCTGAACTGCTGAATGGTTTCTTCGGTAGAGCTAAGAAGCGGGGTGTCGGGGATCGGGTGGAAACGGATCAGGTTGATGCGGCACCGCAGCCCATTGAGCAGGCGTGCAAGTTCCTTCACATGTGCCGGGGTGTCGTTGATGCCCTTAAACATGATGTATTCAAAAGAAACCCTGCGCTGACGGCCCATATCGTAGCTGCGCAATTCCCTGATGACCTCACTCACCGGATACACGTTTTCGATGGGCATAAGCTTGCGCCTTTCCTCATGGAAAGGACTGTGCAGGCTGATGGCAAGATGACACTGTGCGTTTTCGAGGAAATGCTTCATGGCCGGTATCATACCAATTGTCGACACGGTGATCCGCCGCGCGCTCATGGCGTAGCCCCAGTCAGCCGTCAGAATTTCGAGGCTGCGCATCACCTGATCAAGGTTATCAAAAGGCTCGCCCATCCCCATGTATACGATGTTGGTCAGCTTATCGCGCTCGGGCAGGCTGCTGATCTGGTTCACGATTTCGCCGGCCGAAAGCTGCGACTGAAACCCCTGTTTGCCGGTCATGCAAAACAAACAACCCATTTTGCAGCCCACCTGCGATGAGACACAAAGCGTGAAGCGGTCATCATCAGGGATGTAAGCTGCCTCAATGAAACGGTTGCCCGTGGTTGGAAACAGGTATTTTTTGGTGCCGTCGGCAGAAGTTTGCACATTTGAAAATGGGGTCAGGCCAATGACAAAGTTTTCTTCGAGCAACAGCCGTGCTTTTTTCGAAAGGTTCGTCATGGCATCGAACGTCCTGGCATGCTTCTTATAAAGCCATTCGGAAAGTTGTGTAGCCGTAAATGCTGGCAATCCGAAACGACCCACAATAGCCTTTAACTCGTCGGGTGTTTTGCCAAAAAGGGCTTCTTTAACCATAAACAATTGTGTCATTGCAATCTGCAGCGAAGATAGTCATTGACAGCGTAACCTTCCTAAAAAAATGAAAGAGACTGCCTTAGCGAGGCAATGCCTTCGTTGCGAAATTGTTGCAAATGGCAGAATTACAGTGTGTATATACACTTCTGACACACACACCTACGGTTGATGTGTTTTTGCCTATTTTTGCATCGTTTTCCGCTGCGGATTGACTGCAATCCCGTTTTCAGTGATCACATGTTCAAGCAACAGCTGTTCTCAATGTAAACATCCAATAAAACGGTAACATATGTTTGAAATACTACAACAGGTCATCGACTGGTACCTTGCGCACATCAACTATGCGACAATATTTATCCTGATGGCCATCGAAAGTTCGTTTATTCCATTCCCGTCGGAGGTGGTCATCCCGCCGGCAGCTTACAAGGCAGCTCAGGGTGATTTGAATATTTTTCTGGTGCTGCTGGCAGGAACTTTGGGTGCCATTGCCGGGGCACTGTTCAACTACTTTTTTGCGCTTTTCCTGGGAAGAAAAATCGTGTATAAACTGGCCAACACAAAGCTGGCCCACCTGATGCTGATCAACGAAGGGTCCATCGTAAAGGCAGAAAAGTATTTTGTGAAACACGGCAACAGCTCAACCCTGATTGGCCGGCTGGTTCCTGCTGTACGTCAGCTTATTTCGCTGCCTGCAGGCCTGGCCCGGATGAACCTGAGTAATTTTATCCTCTATACCTTCATTGGCTCTGCCATCTGGAACGGCATTCTGTGTGTGCTGGGATATTTATTCTACCAGAAACAGGATGTGCTGCACCTTTACTACAAGGATGTGACCATCGGATTGCTGGTGGTGGGCGGACTTTATGTGGCTTACGAAGTGTACAAGAGTTTCAAAAAAGACAAGAAAGCCTAAAAGCAGGCTTATGTGTTACATATTGGGGGGTCATAATTTCTGACCCCAGAATCCCTTCCCTTTTTCAATTTTGATGTCGCCCAGAATGCGGGTCTGACACGAGAGACGCAGGCCACCTGAGGCGTGCAAAGGAGGATGGCTCAACCGCCGTTTTTCCTTGCTGGTGGCGGGACTTACATTTCCTGTGATCTTAACCGCGCAGGTGCCGCAGCTTCCCAGTCCAAAACAATGTAGGTTTCGCGCGCTGCCATTGTGCGGATAAATGCCATGCGCAATAAGCACATCGCGCACCAGGCTTCCTTTCGGGCATTGAATCAGTTTGTCTTCGTATTCGATGATGGGCATTGTTTGTCGAATTGTTGTGTTTAAACAGCCAAAGGCAATGATTGTTTGGTTTAATTGGGTTTAATTGTCAATGCTGCAAGGCCGAACTGCGCAAGGCAGGCACACACACATCAGCCTGATTCCTCCATTCACCGACCCGATTCTGCTGTTTACCGAATAATCATTTACATCAAGGGGCCTGAGTCATAGATTTGCAGTACGATTGTAAATGAAATTTAATCAGTATAAAAATTATCACAATGGAAACAAATCAATCTTCAATGGATCGCAGGGTAGTCGCCGGATTATTGCTTGTTGCAGCGGGTGGCTTGCTTCTGCTCGACAGGGTTGAATTATTGCCCTTCAACCTGAGTCATTACCTGATTTCATGGAAAACCCTCCTGATCGGCATTGGAATTATTGTACTCGCCAGCCGCGAAAACCGGACAACCGGTTTAATCCTGGTTGGGCTGGGACTTATTTTCTGGATGCCCGAATTGTTTGACTACCATATTCGTCTGAGTACGATTTTCTGGCCTTCGATGCTCATCGGCATTGGTTTAATCATCATCAGCCGCCGGGGTGGCAGCCGTCATAACGACAACACACATGCACACATTTTCAGTGCACCCGGACAAGCCGGAGTAAACAAAGAGGATTATCTTGACGAACTGGCCATCTTTGGCGGTGGAAACATTAAAATGGTGTCGTCCAACTTCAGGGGCGGCCGGGTGACAGCCATCTTTGGCGGATCCGACATCGACATGAAAACAGCAAGCCCTTCAGCTGATGGCTGTGTCATCGATGTGTTTGTGGTCTTCGGAGGAACAAAACTGATTGTGTCCGACGAATGGCAGGTGAAATCAGAAATGGTTTCTATATTCGGCGGATTCAGCGACAAAAGGGTGCTCCCGGCAAACGAAAATTCCGCAAAACTTGTAATCATCAAAGGAGTGACTTTGTTTGGTGGCGTAGAAATAAAAAGCTACTAAGTGTCTTCTTTTACCAGCGGCAAGCCGCTGGTAAATGCCTGAAAGGTAACCAACACAAACTTCAACCTATTACGTCATGATAAATCCGTTTACCAGGAACCGTAAATACCTCATAATTTATTTAGCTGTCTGGACCCTGATCATCCTGATCCAGACAGCTATCCTGAATTACTATCAGGACATCAACCTGCTGGCAGCTTTCAGCGATGCAGGTGTTTTCAATGCCATCCTGGCGGTTATTGGATTCAATATCTGGTATGTTTTCCGGTTCAACCTTAAAGAACAGCACAATACATTCGACCTGATCATCAATCATTTGCTGACAGCCGCTTTCGTAATTGGCCTATGGCTCGGCTCGGGCTATTTCATCCTCGTCAGCATCGAGAGCGACCAAACAGACTACCTGAACTTCCTGAATGCTTCCCTGCCCTGGCGGGCCATCATTGGTTCTTTCTTCTACCTGGTCTTCACCCTGCTGTATTATGTCAGCCTCTACTACGAAGACCTGCAGCAGAAAATGAAAATCGAAACCAGGCTGAACAACCTGGTAAAGGAAGCCGAACTTAATGCACTGAAATCACAGATTAACCCGCATTTTCTGTTTAACAGCCTTAACTCGATCAGTTCATTGACGATGACAGATCCTGAAAAGGCCCAGGAAATGGTGATCAAACTTTCCGACTTTCTGCGCTATTCCTTAAGCCATAACCGCAGCGAAACCACCACCTTGCGCAAAGAGCTCGAAAATACCGAACGTTACCTCGATATTGAAAAAGTAAGGTTTGGCCGCCGTTTGAAATATATTTCGCATATTTCGGAAAATTGCCTCGAAGCACCGATTCCTAACATGATACTGCAGCCACTGTTCGAAAATGCGATCAAGCACGGGGTATACAACAGCACCGAAGAAGTGCTTGTTGAACTTAACTGTCAGCGCAAAAGTGACCATATCGAAATCCGCCTGCAAAACGACTTTGATCCTGAAGCCAGCCGGCCCAAGGGCGAAGGCATCGGATTGCAGAATATCAGAAACCGGCTTCAGCTGATCTATCAGCAAAGCGATTTGCTCGAAACACGGATGGGAAAAATCGAATTTGAAGCCATTTTACGAATTCCAATCAAATTACCCAATGAATAGCACCATACGTACATTAATCATCGAAGATGAAGAGCCTGCACGTCTCCTGCTGCGAACCTTTCTGTCGGGGATAGATGAAATTGATGTGATTGGCGAATGTGCCGATGGGTTCACCGGACTCAAGGCCATTAACGACAGCAAGCCCGACCTGGTTTTTCTCGACATCCAGATGCCAAAACTCACCGGCTTCGAATTGCTCGAACTGCTCGATGAGATACCCGAAGTGATTTTTACGACCGCCTACGACCAGTATGCGCTTCAGGCCTTTGAGCTGAACGCAGTTGATTACCTGATGAAACCCTTTTCGAAACAACGGCTGCGCCAGGCAGTAGACAAGGTGATTGAACGCTTCAGGCTTAAGCAAAGCGGACGCGATTCAGTACTCAAACTGGCAACACATGTGCACGATAAGCCACAGCCCATCGACCGGATTGTGGTGAAAACCGGATCGAAAATCCAGGTGATCCCTGTCGATGAAATTGAACAACTCGAAGCACAGGACGATTATGTGATGATTCATGCCCCTGAAGGCAGGTTTATGAAAAAAGACACGATTTCGTTTTATGAACAAGCCCTGCCCGAAGACAAATTCCTGCGCATTCACCGCAGCCATATCGTCAACATCAACCAGATCCTGCGCATTGAGCAATACGGAAAGGAAAGCTATCTGCTGATTCTGAAAAACGGCAACCAGGTCAATGTGAGCAAAAGCCGCATCAAAGACCTAAAACGTGAATTGGGTTTTTAAGGTAAAATTCACTGCGCACTGACAACGATTACTGCATAAGGTCAAAATCGAGCCTGAACACAAGCTCCTGTTCTTTAAAGAGCAGATAACTCAGTGTGCTCAGCTTGTCGTCGAACTGCACAACCCAGGTGTTGTTGCAGATGGCCGGCAACAGGTTGCAGGTGAACTCATCGGCAGGAAAAAACTGCTGAAGTCCATTCCCGTCTTTCGCAGCGAAACCACCATACATACCGGGTTCTGTTTCGTCATCACCCTTTTTAAGCTGTTCGTGCCGCAAGCTAAGCTGCGCACCGTTTTCGCGGCTGATGATCCAGGTTCTGGAGTCGTCACCATCAACGGTCAGCTGCAACAAAACAAGGGTGTTTCCCGCTTCAACAACCTTCAGCGTCAGCTGTTTTTCGGCCCAGCTTTCCATATATATACTGGCAAACACCTGCCTTCCAGCGAACGATTTCCCTTTTAACGGTGCAAAATGACCCAGAAAAATGTCGGTGGAAGTAAGTTCTACCGGCTTTGAGTTTTGATTGGCTGTTGGCTGCTGACATGCAGTTGCAAAGAGCATCAACGCGGCGAAAAAGGCAAGAATTAGTCTGTGCATCGGAAGATTTTGTTGCAATGTTACACATTTTACGGAAACTGATACGAATACAGCCGGACAGCGTGCCTGCCATCCGGCTGTTTTTTTGGAATAGGGCTGTCAGGCTTGACTTTACCCTTGAGCTGAGCCTGTCTTATTCGTACTTGATGGTTTCGACCGGATTGGCCAACACCACCTTCACCAGGTGGAAACTGATTGTCAGGAAGCCCGCCAATGAAGCCAGCAGGCCGGCGACAACAAAGGTGATGGCCCTGATGTCGGTATGATACACAAAGGCCGAATCGAGCCAAAGCGACAAGCGCCACCAGGCAAAGGGCACTGCCATAACAAAAGCGATCACGATCAGCAGGGAGAACTCTTTGTATAGCATGGCCAGCAGCGACTGGGTTGTGCCACCCAACACCTTGCGGATACCGATCTGTTTGGTCTTTTGTTCGGCCACAAAGGAAGAAAGGCCCAGCAATCCCAGCAGGGCAATAAATATTGTCAGTATGGAAGCAAGCCGGAACAATTTGCTGATTTTCTGCTCAGCAGTATACTGATCCGAGAGGCGATCGGTGAGGATCTTGTAATCGAATGGGCGGCCATTGGCAAATCGGGTCCATTCGTTGCTCATATGCGCCAGTGCCGACGGAAGCTCGTTTTCGCGCACCCTGATGGTGAGCAGAAACCGGGGAACTGGCGAAATCATGATGAGGTAAGGCTCGATCACATTGTGGAGGGAGTTCACGTGAAAGTCCTTCACCACCCCAATCACCTTCAGGATACGGCCTCCCGTACCATCCACATCAAAGCCGAAATGGATCTTCTTTCCGATGGGGTCGTCAACCCAGTCGAATTTGCGCGCGCAGGCTTCGTTGATGATGACGGCTTCCTCTTTATCGGTTCCCATCGATTTATCAAAATTGCGCCCGTTCACCAGACTCAGGCCCAGCACATCGAGGTAATCATAATCCGTTTGTGTCCACATCAGCGCCTGTTCTTCCCAGCCCTCTTTGGTTTCGATGCGCATCACGGTCAGGGTAGGCGACATGGCTGGTACCCCTGTGGCATTGGTAACGCCGACGATGGATGGATTGGTCAGCAGGGCTTCTTTGAACGGGACAACCCTGTTGCGGAAGGCAGTATCCTGCATCTGCAACACAACCAGGTTGTTCTGTTTAAACCCAAGGTCTTTTTTTCTCAGAAAGCTGAGCTGATCGCCCACAACGAGTGTCCCGATGATCAGCACAAAGGCGATCCAGAACTGAAATACCACCAGTCCCTTACGGAGCATACCACTTTTCTTGCCGTTTGATAAAAAGGTTCCCTTCAGCACCTTAACAGGAACAAAAGAGGAAAGGTAAAACGCGGGATAGAGCCCTGAAACAATTCCAACAATCAGGGCAATACCAATGAGCTTCGACAGGAATGAAAACTGAGTGATCAGGTTAAAGTATATTTCTTTGCCGGAGAGGGTGTTGAATTCGGGCAACAGCAACTGCACCAGGGCTAAGGCAATGAAAAGGGCAATGAACACCATCAGCACCGATTCGGCCAGAAACTGGACCATCAGCTGGCTTTTCTGGGCGCCGGCAACCTTTCTGATGCCAACTTCCCTGGCCCTGCGGGCCGAACGAGCTGTGGCCATATTCATATAGTTGATCGAAGCCAGCAACAGGATGAATAAGCCTATGGCCAGAAAAATATACAAATAGCTGATGTTTCCGGTGGGTTTATCGGCTTTGAGGCCGCCCGAAAGGTGGATATCGCTGAGGTTCGTTAGCCCGGGGCTGAACGTGGCATTGATTTGTTTGCCGACAGGCTCCATGTATTTTGTGTAAAAGGCCGGGAATTTTTCAAGGATGGTGGCAGGTGTGGAGTTGTCGTTGAGCAGCACATAGCCATACACACCGATATTCCAGAAAGCCACCGGCTCAAAACTGTTGAATTCGGCCACATTGTCACCGGCAGCCGAAATCATCGATATGAGGGCACGGTAGCGCAGGTGGCTGTTGCCGGGCAGGTCGGCAATCACGGCGGTTACTTTCACCGGATGTCCAAGGCCGGTCTGAAGCACCTCACCTATCGGATTGTTTTTACCGAAGTATTTTTTTGCCAGCGACTCAGTGAGGACAATGGTGTTGGGTTCGTTCAGCGCATGTTCAGCAGTGCCCATCAGAAAACGGTGGGTAAACACATTGAATACCGTGGAGTCGGCATAGTAAAACTCATTTTCGTAGTATTCCTGGTTGACGGCCGTTTTAATCAGTACATCTTCGAGCCGTGCAAAACGGACCATTTCCTTTACTTCAGGAAACTCGAGCTTGAAGGCAGGTGCCATGGGCATGGGGACGATGGCAAAGCGGTCGTCCATATCGCCGATTTTGAAGCGCGATTCGATCCGGTAAATCTGCTTGTTGTTTTGGTGGTGCTTGTCGTAGCTGAACTCGTCATTGACATACAGCAAAATCAGGATGACGGCTGCAAATCCAAGGCTTAGCCCCAGGATGTTGAGCGATGAGTAGAACCTGGCTTTCGAAAAGTTGCGCAAGGCACTCAGGAGGTAATTGCGAAACATAGGAAACGGGTTTTTTGGTTATCTTCTGATTTTAACTAACTTCGTGCCATGGATATTAAACTGCACAATATTAGTTCGTTGGCTGCTGCCGCTTGTTGGCTGGAGATCAAATACTGTTCGCTTTTTCAAGCCAGGCTGTGCGGTAACGAACACGTTAATCACCATTAAAACAGGAATTGCTATGGAAGCAGTAAAACACACATGCAGTTGGCCTTCGTCCAACGAACTGATGATCCGTTATCATGACGAGGAATGGGGAGTCCCCTTGCACGACGACCAGAAATTATTCGGGTTTCTGGTGTTGGATGCTTTTCAGGCAGGCCTGAGCTGGCTTACAATCATCAAAAAGCGCGAAGCCTTTCGTGAAGCCTTCGATGACTTCGATCCGGTGGTGGTGGCCCGGTATGGTGAAGACAAGGTGCAGCAACTGATGCAAAACGCAGCCATCATCCGCAACCAGGCAAAAATCAGGGCAACGATTTCCAACGCGCAGGCATTTTTAAGTCTTGTTGAAAGCCATGGCAGCTTCGATCGCTATATCTGGCAGTTTACCGGGCATAAAACAATCACCAACCATTGGACTGAGCTGAAACAGATGCCTGCCCGCACAAAGGAGTCGGACCTGATGAGCGCTTCACTGATGAAACACGGATTTAAGTTTGTCGGCAGCACCATCTGTTATGCCTTTATGCAGGCAGCCGGCATGGTCAACGATCACCTGGTGAGCTGTTTCCGTTACAAGGAAGTAAACCAAGGATAAGTGCACCTAAAATGCCCTCAGGGCTGTGTCCGGCTATAGCTGCATGGGGATGTCCATCAGCAGCAGATGGGCATCGGATGTAATTTCAAGCTCCGTTTCCGCAAATTCCCACAGGCCAATGGCATCGCGCCGGCCCAGGTTTTCGCCGGCCACTGTAACACTGCCTTCAATCACAAAGATAAATGCCCCATTGTCTGGTTGTTTGATCTGGTATGGCAACAGCAATCCTTTTTCGGCCTTGCTGAGGTTAAACCAGGCTTGCTGGTTGATGATGAGGCTGTCGGCAATGCCGTCGGGCGATACCACACATTGCCAGGCATTGCGCATTTGCGACTCATCGAACGACCGCTGAAAATAGCGGGGTTTGATGTCTTTTTGTTTCGGAAACAACCAAATCTGCAATAAGGTCGATTCCTGGTCGGCAAGGGGATTAAACTCCGAATGGCGGATGCCGGTGCCGGCACTCATCAGCTGCACTTCTCCCGCCCTGATGATGCTGCCGTTGCCCATGCTGTCGCGGTGCTCAAGGGCGCCCGAAAGCGGGATGGTGACGATTTCCATGTTTTCGTGCGGATGCATGCCAAACCCTTTCCCGGCTTGAATCACATCATCATTAAGCACCCTGAGCACACCAAAATGCATCTGTGCAGGATTGTAATATTCGGCAAAACTGAAACTGAAACGCGAGCTGAGCCAGCCGTGTTCGGCCCTGCCGCGGCCCGAAGCGGAGTAAATTGTTTTTTTCATTGCACGATGGAGGCTTTAGGTGTACTTTTACCGTGAGCGATTTAAACAAATGAGCCGGCCAAATGTTTTAACTCTATGAAGCAATTCTGGAACGACCGCTATAATCAGTCTGACTATGTTTACGGTGAGCAGCCCAATGCCTTCCTTCAGGAACAACTGTCGGAAATTGTGCCGGGCAGGCTGCTGCTGCCTGGCGAGGGTGAAGGACGGAATGCAGTTTGGGCACAGAAAGCCGGATGGAAAGTGACGGCCATCGATTTTAGTGACATTGCCCGTGAAAAAGCCCTTGCACTAGCCCGCCGCCAGGGATTGCCTGGTCTGGACTACCAGGTTGGCGATATCCTCGGTTACGCCTATCCGGCCCATACCTTCGATGCCATTGCGCTGATATTCATTCACCTCGATCAGATGCAACGTCCCGTTTTTCACCGCAAGCTTGTTCAGGCACTCAAACCCGGCGGGCTGATGATTGTGGAGGCCTTTACACCCAATCAGCTTAAACTTGATTCGGGCGGCCCCCAAAATCCGCTCATGCTCTACACAGCCGACAACCTCCGCACTGACTTTGGTCAGCTCAACATCACCAGCCTCGAAGAACAGACTGTGATGCTCAGCGAAGGCGCCTATCATGCCGGGCAGGCAGCCGTTGTGCGGATGATTGGCCGAAAAAAGGACTAGTAAACCGACGCCGTTAGTAAAGTTAATGATATCTGAATATGCCACAAGAAACCAAGTCCCTCTTTACCAGTCATGCCTGAATCCGGGCGAAGCCCTATCGGGCCCCTCAACAAACAGCTCAATCATCCGAACCGCATTACCGGCACCGATGGCAGATTCCATACTCACCGGAAAGATGTGCAGCTGCTCCTGTTGTGTCCTTGCTGGTATTTCATTGAATGCGTTGTTTACGGATTATTTTTGCAATGATTACCGAAAATCGTATTGTTTCTTTCTGTACAGATAAATGGGTTTTTAGACAGTCTGGCGGCGGTTTGCAGCTAATTGGAGTCTGCGCCTTCCGCGACATGAAACTTGGCGCAGATTACATTTAGGTGCTGTTATAGCCTGTGGTTATCCATGCTTTTCATTCGAGTCAAGTAGCCAGTTAAAGACGTTTAAATGTCTTATGCCGCTTCTATTTTGTGTGAATGAGTCGGTCGTAAGTAAAAATTTGGGGTAATTATCGTTGATTTTTTCCAATGCGCCAAACTCTCTTTCTACGGTGTTTTCACTAGTCATTTGCCAAGCAACCTGATAGTATTCTATGTCGCCGGTGGTAGTTTTACACACAAAGTCAACTTCATTGTTTCGTGTTGTACCTGTCCAAATTTTATTACCTCTTCGCAGCAATTCAAGATATACTATATTTTCCAATATATGTCCTCTGTCAGTAGTGCGTTCTTTGCCTGCCAAGATATTGAGCAACCCTACATCAACTACATAGTATTTTTCTTGAGTTGCTAACTGTTTTTTACCTTTTAAATCGAAACGGTTTACTTTATAAAATATAAAACTTCCTACTAAATATTCTAAATATCTTTCAACGGTGGTATTGTGTGTGTGTTGTCCGTCTTGTTTTAATGTTTTTGCAATATTGCTAGGAGAAAGAGGATTTCCAATATTGGAAGCTACAAATTTTGTTATGTTTCCAAATGCTCTATTATCGTTGATTTGGTAGCGTTGGGTGATGTCTTTTTCAATAATAGTGGCGTAAATGGCTTCTAAATACTCATATATCTTATCGAAACCCTCTTCTCGTAAATCAACACCTTTAGGCAATGAGGTTTCGTTTACATAATCAAAAAACAATGCTTCATAATTGAGATATCTATTCGTTGTATCAATTTTACGAGCTAATAAGTATTCTTTGAATGAAAAAGGCAAAATAGAAATTTCGATGTAGCGACCACTTAACAGCGTTGCTAATTCGCCTGATAGCAAAAAAGCGTTTGAGCCTGTGATGTAAACATCTATATTAGGTTTTACAAACAAACCGTCTACCAAACGTTCAAACTCATTTACATTTTGCACTTCATCCAAAAAAACATAGCAGGGCTTTGATAAATCTAAAGCCCCAATGATATGTGCGTACAAAGCATCTAAGTCGTTAAGAAATTTGCGTAATTCAAAATCTTCAAAGTTTAAAAATACAATCTGCTCTGCTTGCACTCCCATCTGCAAGAGCTTTTGACGATAAAGTTCTAACAAGGTGCTTTTGCCGCTTCTTCGTAAGCCGCTTACCACTTTTATAAGGTCTTTATCTTTGTATGCCAATAGTTTACCTATGTATTCTTTGCGATTTGTGTAATTTTTCATTGTGCAAATCCATAACTTAAATCATTAAAACTTGCGCAATTTACAAGTTTTAATGATTTGTGGGTTCGTTAGGCAATTATTTTTTCGATTTTTCGACACCTGTTTTTCTATTTGTTGGATTGATTTTTCAAAGTTTTCATGATGCTGCTCGGCAGTTTTACCATTGGCTATCACGTCAGTCCGTCCAAAAACCACCTGATTCTGACCATATTTTCATCATTACCCTGCTAAAATAGCACATACCCTGGTTTAACATAAGTTGTTTTTTTACTCACTACGGTTAGTGCATGTTGCGGAGCGGGTTTCGGAGCACATTCCTGTCCGCGAGGACATGAACTGCGATGCGGGAACCGCAGTTGCTAACCGCACTAAGCCCGCTCCGAAATATTTACTTTGTTACGTGTTGGCTTTTATTTCTTTGGTCTTTTAAAGAATGCTACATATCCAACTGTTTGATGAATCCATCCGAATCCAAAAGCCATGAATCCACCATCTAATTTGGGTTCAACTTTTACAAGTTCCCAACCATCGGATCCATACCTATTAAACTCAATATTAATCTCATCTGGTAATCCTGTACCAGTATTTTTTTTTGCGTTTATATACACAATCTTATATTGCCATTCCATTTATTTATGTTTTAGTTGTTGTTGTTTTACGGACTACGGCTGGTGTGTTGCGGAGCGGATTTAGTAGCCGGTCAGTGTCAACCAAGCAGTAATGATTATTGGAATTACCGTTGCTCAATATACCACTGAACCCGCCATTACACCAAGCCGCTGTTCTATGCTATGATCATGTTATATGTTTTTGGTCTTCTTTACCTCAAAATCAAAACCCTTCTGCTTATGTGCACACCTCCAGGCAATTCGATTTGCAGTATATACACCCCTTCACTAAGGGCAGATACATTGATGCGATCAGCTTTTCGGGATTGATTTAGTACCTGACCATAAATCGAAACTATTTGCAAGCGCTCTATCAGCTTATTATTTCCTGTCAAATCAATATAGATCTCTGTCGAAGCAGGATTGGGGTATATTTTTATTCCCTCTGGTTCTTCTTCAGTCAACCTGCTTAACGGGAATTGCGCAGTGGATGAACATCCATCAAAATCTACTACTGTTACAGTTAGAACAAACCCGGCAGTATCAATTGAAATAGTGTAAGGTTCAACGCCGCCCGTCACGATAACCTCTTCATCAACCATGTCGATGATCATGGTGTCAAGCAGGCAACAAACATCCGCATTTCCATTGCCGGTGGGTTCACCATCCGGATAATAGCGGTCTGTGATGGATTGCAGGATATCGGCCCGTTCCTGGGCTTCGGCAGCATCGTAAGTCAACGATTTCAGGTAATGCCATCCTACCCCGTAATCAGGATCGGCTGTTGGTCCCTCAGTGTAGAGATCCGGATATACAGCCAGGGCGTAATTAACGAATGCTGCATTGTCCTCAGGAATCAGGTTGACATAGTCTTGCAGTCGGTTGTAGACCGTGAGCGAAGGCAACACGCCGAGCTGGGCCAGGGTGTCTTGTACCGCAAGTGAATCTTGTGTAAGAATTCCAAAAACATGGAACAAAGGACGCAGATCTGCCTGTGCGGCAACCGACATCCTGATTATCCTGCTGTCAATCTCCTGGTCATTGGTGCCATGGTTGATCCCATTCTCAAAGTCAATGAGTTCCTGTTTCCAGAAATTTCTGAGTGGGCACCACCCAAACATACTGGCGATCTCAAAATAGTGTCCGTACCCTCTGTGCTGGTATCGTACTTCGTTGGTTGTAGAATTTGAAATATCCCTCACCGAGCCAAATGAATTAGAGACCATTCTGTGGGTGGCGGTTTTGTCGATGTCAAATGTATTCGGAACGAAGCTGTATTTCACCGCTTCATTCAGGTCGGCACCGAGGCCATAATTCATTGCCATGATGTAAGGCACATTGACCAAAGCCTCCTCCTCCCCCGGAAATTTAGATATCGCCAATGCATGCCCTGTTTCATGAAAATTTGTCTCATCATCAGGTCCCGGACCGTTAATAAAATAAGCCGGGCCAGGTACATTGGTATAGTTCAGCGGTGTGTTCGACATCGGATAACCGATTGAATAAGCGCCAAATCTGATATCTATATCAGCAATCATATACATATTGTGCTTGTCGGGAATGATCTGTCTGGCCAAAATAGAATTGACACCCCTTACAGCCGTCTCCCAGTCGAGCATGGCTTGCATGAGATCATACTGACCGGGTACAATAGAATGGCTGGGTATGGTAAACATCACATTTTCTGTCTCAAAAACAGCCCAGGGGCCGGGCTTGTCGAGTTCAGCATTAAAGTCAGGTGTTTCATAAAATGATTTCAGCGAAAAGAAGGGGGCTTCGACTCCGTTGTTCACACTGATCCCGACAATACCATCATCGGCGCCGTAGGGAACTAAAACCGAAATCGCTCCGCCAAACGGGTTGAAAACCTCTATTGTAGATGCATTGATGGGAAATTTCCGCGATATCCTGTCTAATCGCCTGAAATACGTTCTGTCGGTCAAATCCCATTCATGAGAACCTACCCTGATATAATAGTCATGGCCAACCAAACTATCCGGCACAGTGACGGTGGCAACACTTCCTGGAGATAAATACAGTCCGGTTGGACGAAGGGCATGACTGGTTCCATCTCCATTAATATCGAAGTAGGGGTTCATCCCATCCGGGTCTTCAAAATTTGCAAGTATGGGTACCGAATTACTTTCGGATGAATCTGCCGGCGGGTCGACATATCCTGGAAAAACGTAGCACGAATTATACTTCCAGCCATTGAGGTGTTGCGGATAATCTGCGTAAACTTCCGGGGTGAATATTTGATCGAATATTCCCTGCTGTAGTGCAATCATGGCCCGTTCCAGTTCCATGCCCGGAGCAGATTCCGGGTCCTTGGCAAAGCCGTTTTCGGTGCCGGGAGTCGTGAAAAGTGCCCCGATTTCATTATCATAATCCTCAACCACACTTTTTGACAGCAATATGCTAGGCTCACTGCCGGCCAGGCATTCCGGGAATAAAGTGAAAACATTTCTGATCAGTGTGAGCTCTTCGGCATCAAGCGTGATTGTTCCATTGATGTGTGCCTGAAGATCATTCAGCGCATTAAGAATCATACTGCATGAATCCAGGCAATTCACCACCGTCATGGCGTAAGATCCAATGTCGTTGGCGCCGCTATAAACAAGCACTTCATCCAGGTAAAGCTCACACCCGGCAGGGGCATAAATGCCATCTCCGTATGTATCATAAATCTCGAAAAACAAACACGCATCAGAAGGAACACAGATGCTGTCGGAGTAACTCGTATTGTTTTCGTAAACCCCATCCTGGCCACCTTGCATAACCACAGCACCCATCAGATCGGACAGGGTCCAGGAGGTTTCATAACCCCAATTATCTGTCAGTATTTCGACCCTCACCTCAACTTCACTCTCATCGCATTGTGCCAGGCTGTACCCCATAAAAAGGGTCAGAAGCAAACTGATTAAAAAAAATCTTTTCATTTTGTATCACATTTACTGTTTATTCATTGAACGGTTTGCGTATGAAGCGTTGGGCATTTCGAAGCACTTTCCTGTCAAGTTACAACTACTTTTGATACGAGCTGTGCCGCTCGAATACGCACTGCACCGGCAATTAACTATACCGCGTGTTGGCAACTGGTGTTCATTCATATCCGTCTGTTTGTCATTTATTTAGCTTTATTTTCTTGTCATTGTCAAGCTGCACCAACCTATCCACGAAGCACAAATTTATTTTGTTTTTTTAGCGTGGGCAAATAAGCGGAGAGATTCACGAACAATTTTCAATTTTGGGTTTCTGACATACGATTACGGTTTTTACTCTTTTAATTCAGCCTATCCTTTTTGAATATCGGCTTCAATGGTTTTGTTAAATATCCCGAAGGGATTTGATGTTTATAGAAAAACATGACGGTCAAAAGGTGCGACCCCGAAGGGGTCGTAACACACCTACCTTGCCTTATTCTATAAACATATGAATCCTTCGGATTCTTTGACATTTCTATAAACGTCATTACACTAACTCTTTTAGTTCAGCCTATCCTTTTTGAATATCGGCTTCAACGGTTTTGTTAAATA
>Ga0180007_10000291_pt1 | contig 89287 bp, 68 predicted proteins | sample MM_PC_MetaG_FD_121122 | JGI IMG/M metagenome (GOLD analysis project Ga0180007, IMG submission 121122) | Groundwater microbial communities from the Aspo Hard Rock Laboratory (HRL) deep subsurface site, Sweden - MM_PC_MetaG | ecosystem: Environmental > Aquatic > Deep subsurface > Groundwater...
AGCCTCAAACTACTGGCTCCGCTGCTTTCAATATTAATGTTATTTCCTCTGCCAGTCAATTCAACTCTGCTCGCGCCGGATAGGTCACCATATAAATTGTTGCACTCCAAATCCCCTTGAAGATTGCTGGCGCCTGACAACTCAAACAAAAAATCATGTGCAAATGCGAAGTCATGCAATTCAATTTTTGAGGCACCGCTGAGCTCAATATCTGTTATGTCAGGGCAGGTGATTTCTGCCTGCAAAGTAACATTTCTATAATTGTAGTCTGATTCAAGCCCCAGGTAAAGTATATTACCAGCCGTATAAATCATAAGGTGTTCCAACAGATTATCATCAACGGAATAGACGACAGAAAAACTATCCCCTTTTGTGATTACTACATCGAATGAGTGGCTGATATTTACTTTATTAAAACCACTTAACTCTGCATTTTGAGTAAGAATATTCCTCGATCCTTCAATAGTATCATTATCAGAAATTCCGGTTATACTATTAAAACTATCGCAACTAACCACAAGGGTCAACAACATCAAAGAGAGCAAATTAATTAATGACTTTTTCATCATCTTACCTTTGTTTTAATTATAAACCAAGCGGAATCATAATCCCGGCAAGTACATTTAAATTTCTAAGTTTAACTACATCGTTATCATCTATCGTATTGGTTAACGTTATTGTAGAATTTCTTATCTCATATTCGCCAGCTACCAGAATATTATCTGTACCAATCATGTAACTCCCCTCAAGGAATAAAATAAAATTTGGAAGCTTATATGATACTCCCCCCCCAAATAATATTCCAAATGTAAAATCTTTTACCTGTTCTGAAAAATCACCCTCAAAATCTACGTTGTTCATAGTAAACTTAACATCCGCATCCATATTGTAAGCCAGATTAACTCCCATCATTAAATATGGATTAACGGTTGTTCCAAATTCATATTTTAATGTTATGGGTAGTTCCAGAAATTTTGCGTTGAATTCCAGATCAATATCTTCCAAAGCCGACCCGCCCTCAGCGAAAACAGACTGATAAAGTACTTTTGCGTTTACAAAAAGATTCTCCTGAACAGAATAGTCAAATGATGCTCCAAAAGATGGGCGTAGTTTTCCATCCAGTCCACCATCAATACTTTCAACCTTAAAATCACTACTAAGCAGACCGCCGACCATACCCACTCTTACTTGAGCTTTAGTGTTTAGTAAACCTATTGATAAAATCACACCCAGTAAAAATAACTTTTTCATTTCTTCCTCCCTTGTAATAAATGTAATATTGCGGGCATCCATATCTGCTATTAATCTTATTCCAAGATATTATGCTTAGGGATTCCCCCCCACAATTTTGTTTCCCTACTGGGACAACGGAGATAATAGTTTGGGTGACACTATTGGTGGAAGATGTACAGGCTAGTTGTTTTCTTTAAATACAACTTGATTGTTTTTGAGGGAATATTCAAAATTCATTACAGCAGAGAGTAATTCCAGAACCTCTTCTATAGGGCGGTTATCTAAATAGATGGTAATTTTGTCTGAGCCAAAAGAGCTATCGGGTAGAACAAACCTAAGATCATACCACCGCTCCAGTTGCTTAAGTACCTCATTTAAAGGAGTACTTTGAAAACTCATTTCTTTTGTTCTCCAGCTCAAATATCTGCTGATGTCTGTTGATTCGGGAGCTGAAGGAATATTGTTACCAACAATTGAACTTACCTCTCCCTTAATGATAATTACCTCATCATCACTTTCAGCATTCCTGAATGATACCTTTCCATCTGCAACGGCAACTGTTATTTTTTCACTCTCCTGCCAGGATCGAACATCAAACTCTGTACCAAGCACTTTTACAATTGCTTTGTCAGTATTAACGACAAAGGGCTTTTCAGCGTTATGTGTAACCTGGAAGTATGCTTCACCCGATAGGTAGACCTCCCGTGTACCGGAGAAATTCTCTGGATATTTAAACTCACTTCCGGCATCGAGCGTAACAATTGATCCGTCAGGTAATTCCACTTGCTGCGTAGTCTGCATTGCAACGTTAATTATTTTCATTGGTGTGAGAAAAGAATCCTTAGTAACAAAATAAACCGCCAGCGCCGCAACAAGAAACATAGCCGCAGCTTTGAAAAACATCATGTAATTATTTTTTGCTGCGGGAGTTTGGGAAATCTGATTAATATCAATAACTCTTACACCGGATTTCGTCGGGTTAGCGTTATTAATTTTCTTTTTAACATTATATAGTGCAGCTTCCAGATCAGGTTTGGGCAAATTATTAGCCGGTACCTGCCATATTTTTCGGGCAAGTTCTATTTCCTTACTGCTCTCATCATCCTCAAGCCATTCTTCAACTAACTGTACCTCTTCAAGTGTACAATCTCCGTCAAAATACCTTGTGATTATTTCCCAGTCTAAATTTTTCATAACTGCACCTTTCTTTTAAGGGAACTGCGTTTCCCCCCTAAATCGTGACAACCGGGACTATATTTTGGGTGACATGAATTCAAATAAAATTAACTCCACAAAAAAAATATTATTAGAATTTTCAAATATTGTAATTTTTCCGTAAGAGCCTTCATTGCTCTTTTCATTTGAGTTTTTACCGTGTTTACAGAAATTCCCAGCATCTCACCAATTTCTATGTAAGACATATCATCAAATTTCTTCATAACATATATTGTTCTGCACTGATTTGGGAGTTCACTAATTGCCTTATGCACCGCATCGTGGTTCTCCGATTTTACCAGACTATCTTCCGGAGTAAATTCGGAGGCAAATTCTGATTCGAAAACATCATCAATTCCTACATTCCGTTTGGTCTGCTTGATATGGTTAAGCGAGTAGTTCTTAACAGCGGTGTAAAGATATGCTTTTACATTACTTGTAATGTTCAAGGTTTCCCGGTTAGTCCAGATTTTTACAAAAACATCCTGAACGATGCTTTCAGCGACCTGAACATCACGGACAAACCTTCCGGAGAACTGATAAAGCACCTCATAATATTTTCTGAATAACGCGTTGAATGCCGCCTCATCAGAATGTCGTATTTGGTCTATATATATTAAGTCCTGTTCGGTAATTACCGTATCCCTGCAAATGTGATGCTGAATGATAAATAATCATCCATTTGAAATCAATCATTCAACCTTTAAGTGAAGATAAATCTATTTCTCAGAAACCTTACTCACATTTTAAAGTGTCAACAGGATTAATAAAGGCTGCTTTCATTGTTTGGTATCCTATAGTAACAAGAATAAGAAAAAAGGCTATAATAGTTGAGAAAATAAATACAGATATATTTATATCAACCCTAAAGGCAAAATTTTGAAGCCAATTTTCCATTATATACCACGATATGGGCCATGCTAAGAGTGTACTGATTATAACCCACTTGAAGAACACTCTACTTAGCAAAACGAAAATATTGAAGACAGTTGCTCCCACTGATTTCCTTATCCCAATTTCTTTAGTTTTTTCTTCAGCAGTAAATGCTGCCAATCCAAATAAGCCGAGACAGGCAATTAGTATTGAGAGCGAGGAGAATATTATAAGTATACTCTCCGTCTTTTTCTCATTTTCATATAACTGCATTATTCTATTTTCCAGGACTGTATAATCAAATTGCTCACCTACGAAAACACTTGCCCATTCATCTTTAACTTCACTAATTGTTTTCAACATATCCCCTGGTGCTATCCTAATGGAGATGTTAGTTATATACTCAGGCATAAGGAATATAGCAAGTGGTTCTACTTCTCTTCTTAATGACTTAAAATTAAAATCCTCAACAACACCTACTATTCTTTGAGGATTATCTGAATTTCCTCTATCCAGCAATTTACCAACAGCTTCTTCGGGCGAGTATCCAAATCTCTTTGCCGCTGTCTCATTTAATATCAAAGTACCAACTGTATCAGTGCTGAACTTTTTCGAAAAGTTTCGACCTGCAATAACCGGAATCCTGTAGGTATCCAGGAACTCATAATCACAGGCAAAAAATTCAATCGAAGCATGTGTATCTGATTCACCACGCTTATGGAGATTTCCATTACTAAAAAACTGATCTCCGGGGATGTCAGCAGATCCTGCAACGCTAATAATACGATTCTTAGAAAGTAATTCATTCCTGAAAGATTCAAATCCATCAGCCACTTTTGAACCTCTTACAGGAACAATTACTACGTTCTCTTTTTCAAAACCAATAGATTTTGTCTGTAAGAATTCCATTTGCTGGTACATAACAGAAACACCAATAATTAAAGCAATTGAAATGGTAAACTGAATAACTACCATATTTCTTCTGAAAGTCGATTTTCTTTTTGGTTGAAATTGTCCACCTTTCAATACAATTGCAGGTTCAAAACTTGTTAGATAGAAGGCCGGATAAATACCTGACGCTAATCCAATAGCAATACTTACAAGAGCGAACATCAAAAGATTGCCCGCCTCAAATATTGATTTAATTGACAAGCTTTCATCAAAAACAGAATTGTAATAATTAATCATAACCAAAAGAAGTGCTATTGATAAAACAGAAGCACAGAACGACAGGAGAATAGACTCCTGAATGAATTGCACTTTTAATTGTCCTCGGCCTGCTCCAACAGTTTTGCGTAAACTTACTTCCTTTGCTCTTTTCGTTGCCCGGGCTGTAGATAGATTTGTGAAATTTATTCCTGCAATTATTAGAATCAATAGACCTATTGAAAAGAAGATGTAAACAGATGTGATATTACCACCTGATTCAAGCTCCCAGTTTTCACTAGGATTTAAGTGTATATCCTTAATTGGGAAAAGATGCATTTTCAATACTTCATGTATACCAACACCTTGGATTATGATGTCTCCATAGTAGGGCTCAAGATGTTGTTCAATAAACTTATTTAATTTGGGCTCAAGGGATTCTCTTGTTACTCCTTCTTCAGTCAGCACGTAAGTATATAAATAATTGCTCCGCCAACTGGTAAACTCTTCTTCACTGTGAGTTGAAAAAGAAACAAGCATTTCAAAATGAATGCTTGAATTTTTAGGAACCTCTTTTAGAATTCCGGTTATTGTAAAGTCTTTGTAATCACCTCCATATTCAAGACTTAGAGTTTCTCCCAAAACATCTGTTGACCCAAAATATTTATCTGCAAGACCCTCGGTTAAGACAATTGAGTTTGGCTCAGCCAAAGCTGTTGATGCATCGCCGCGTTGAAGTGGGAAATCGAAAATTTGAAATATTGATTTATCAACAGTATAAAGACCTTGTCTGTGAACATGATTACTTTTGTCCTTCAGGGAAACTTCGCGCCCCCAAACACGTGTAGCCTCAATAATCTCTGGATAGTCATCTATCAAGGCTTGTTTGTATTTTGCAGAAACAATTGGCCATCTGCTGAAAACTTCATCTCTAAAGAGTTCACGCTCAATCCTATAAATTCTATCAGCTTTTGAGTGAAACGTATCATAACTTAGCTCGTTTTGAATCCACAAGTAAATAACCATACACGTAGCAATCCCAATTCCAAGACCAAATATATTGATGAATGAAAAAAGTTTTTGTCGCTGAATATTTCTCCAGGCTATTTTCATGTGATTTTTAAACATATCTACTCCCCAGTAGAATGATGAATAAATGAATTTTGGCACAGATATTAGCGCCTGTTTCCAATACCACAACTTAGCTGCTAAAATTCCAGAATCCTTTTCAATCTGTACATAAAACTCCTCAAAATCACCAAGTACATTTTCCCTGTTGCTTTTTCTATTAGTGGTCGATAAAATCCATCGCGCTATTTTCGGTAGTCTATTCATTGCTATTCATACTTTATAGAGTCTATTGGATTTATCGAAGCCGCCTTTCTTGTTTTATATATCACAGTTATCATTGTTAATGCAATTGTGAATAGTAAAACTACAAGGAACAATCCATAATCAACCTGAATTCTAAAAGCAAAATCCTCCAGCCACTTATTGATAAGCAAATAGGCAATTGGAAGTGCGATTATATTTGCAATTAATACCCATTTAATAAATTCCTTTGAAAGTAAAACAATAAGTCCTGAGACTGAAGCGCCCAGAACTTTTCTTATTCCAATTTCCTTGGAGCGAGTAACAGTCATAAATGAAACAAGTCCTAATAAGCCAAGACATGAGATCAGGAGTGTGATTGAGGTAAATACTCTAAATGCTGAGGCAACTTTATTGTCATCAGTGTAATATTTATCCAGATCTTCATCTATAAAGTTATATGAAAATTCGAAATCGCTGTTTGCATATTTCTTCCATAGACTTTGAATATGATTAATACTTCCGGCAACATCCTTTGGATCCATTTTTACGCATAGATAAGGCATCAAATCGAACGAAGCCATTACTACCGGCTCTATTGGATCATGAAGCGAACTGTGATGATAATCTTTTACGACACCAATAATTTCACCCTTAACGGTTCCGTAATAGGGATTTGTGTAAGTTAGTTTTTTACCAATCGGATTCTTGATATTCATTCTTTTAGCGGCTGTCTCATTCAGAACAAAACAGCTGTCATCAGCCGCAGTCAGGTTCGAGAAGAATTTGCCCTCTATCAACTTTATACCAAATGTATTAAGATATTCATGATCCACAAAAGTTGTGTTAGTTAGTACAACTTCATTAGGATTTTTTCCCTCCCAGTTATATTCATCTCTTGGACGAAAATATCTCGCAAATGGAGGCCCGCTAAATGTGACGTTTGTAATTCCGGGATACTGAAGCAGTTCTTCCCTCAATGTTTCAGTACTTGCACTCCTCATATAATTTGTAACCCGAACAATACACTCCTTATTGTAACCCAGGTCTTTATCATGGATATAATTGAGTTGTTTATTCATTGTTAAAGAAATTACAAACAGAGTACTTGTAAGAACAAACTGAGTAATTACTAGTCCCTTTCTCAGCCATCCGGTTTTTCCGCCAATAGGCCCTTCTGAACTTTTAAGAATTTGAATCGGCTTAAAAGAAGAAACAAACAATGCCGGATAACTCCCTGCCATTACACCGGTCAGTAGAGTGACAAGTAAAACGCTTATTATAAAAAATTTATTCGTAGTAAAATTCAGAGAAAGTGTATTTCCGGTAAAGTCATTAAACGTCGGTAAAATTAGGGCAATTAATCCAATAGCAATTATAGCCGCGATCAGGCACATCAGCATTGACTCTGAGATGAATTGAAATACAAGACTTTTTCGTGAACTTCCGATAACCTTTCTCATCCCGACTTCTTTAAGCCGGTTAAATGATTTGGCAGTAGACAAATTTGTGTAGTTAATACACGCCACAAGTAGAATGCAAAAAGCCGCACAGAGAAAGATATAAACATACTGAATATTACCCTGTCTGTAATTATCCAAATCGGATTCATAATCAGATCTGAGATGAACATCTTTTAAGGGCTGCAAAAATAATTTTGTGCTGTTATTCGGAATATACTTTTCCAGAAAACCTGATATTTTATTATTTAGATTCTCAAGGGAGATATTTGGCGCGGTTTGAATGTAAGTATAGAAAAAAGTTTGTCCCCAGCTTGCAAAATCCTGATGATTAAATCTTGCAATATTGCTTACGGGAATCATACAATCGAATTGAATATGAGAATTTTCAGGAATATCTTTAATAATACCAGTAACCTTGAATGGTTCACTGCCCATGAGAGTTATAATTTCTCCAATTGGATTTTTATCCCCGAAATATTTTTTCCCCATTCTCTCAGTAATAACTATTGAAGATTCATCCTGCAAAGCAGTTTCCGGGTTTCCCACTATGAAGGGAAATGAAAACATTTTGAAGAACTGTGGTTCAGCCACACCAAATACTACATCGGCCAGTGTTTTATCATTAGCCTTAATAAACCATCCCTCATACCCCTGGTATCTTATGAAATCAACAATTTCCGGAAATTCATTCTTTAATTCAGGCGCGAGAGCATTTGGTGTTTTTGCATTAAGAACCTTTCCATCATTAGAATGCAACTCTGAAATAACTCTGTAAATCTGATCACCGTTTGTATGGAAACTATCAAAACTGAGTTCTTCCTGAATCCATAAAAGCATTAACAAAAATGAGGCTAGCCCGACAGCTAAACCAAAAATATTAATTGCGGAATATCCCTTATGTTTGTAAATATTTCTCACTGCAAGTGTAAAATAGTTTTTAAGCATTATTGCCCCCCAATAAATACTTGATAAAATGAATTTTGGTAATGATTTAAAAGCCTGACTCCAATACCAGATATTGGCGGCTGAACTACCCGAATCTTTTTTTATCTGTTCATAAAATTCTTGAAAATCACCTAGCACAGTCTCCCGGTTGCCTTTTCTATTTGTGATGGATAAAATCCATTGCGCTATTTTGGGCGGCTTTTTCATTAATTCGTTTCAGCTCCAAGTTCAGGCAAATTCAGCCACATCGTATCCTGTACTTTTCTTAATTCATTCAATGCCACAATGCCGTCATCAGTAAGTTCGTAGAAACGTTTCCGTTTACCACCCCGTTCAGGGGTCGGGTCGCTCTGGAAGGAACGGAGGTAGTCCCAATTTTGCAGCCGCTCCAACGAATCGTAAATGGCGCCAACTGACCAGTCCTGCTCCGTTGCCTCAATTATATTTTTGCGGATGGTTACTCCGTATGCATCTCCGTTTAATCGCCAGACACTTAAAAGTACTAGTTCATCCGCTCTTGATAGTATTTTTTTCATTCTGCTCCTCAGTTGTCCAAATTATTTATTCGGAATATAGAAAAATTGATTAAGTGCTCAAAACGTTTTCTTCGGTTTTCCGAATTAATTAGACTCCTCAAATTAGAAAAAGTTACCTGCGTCATATTTTCTTTTCAATTTTCACATATTTTCACCAATTTGATCACATCCTTTTATTAATTGAATTCCATCCGGGGGGACTAATGAAATTCATACCTGTTTTAGTAATCCTATTAATCAGCATTTTAAGTTCACAACCAAAAATGTTTGAACAACCTTTGAGCGAGCGAATTGCTAACTACACTATCAATGCTGGTTTTAATCCATCAGAAAAAACTATCAAAGCGACTGAACAATTAGAGTGGAAGAATATATCTTCAGATTATATTGCCTCGATGTATTTTCACCTTTACCTGAATGGACTGAAACATGCAAAAACTACTTTCCTGCAAAATAGCCCGGAAGCTGCTGAACAGCTTGAAGGCGGATGGGGCGCATGTGACATTAAAAGAATAACACTTCGTGATGGCACAGACATAACTGATTATATTCGTTTCATTCATCCAGATGACTCTAACCTTTCAGACAGCACAGTAATAGCAGTCGATTTGCCTGATCCAATTAAACCTCATGGCGAAATTACACTCAACATTGAATTCGAAGTTACTATCCCTAAATTGGCTGAACGCTGCGGTTATTATGGTGACTTTTTTCATATTTCCCAATGGTTTCCTAAAGTAGGCGTATATGAAAATGGTGAGTGGGTATGCCATCAGTACCATTCAATGGGCGAATTTTACGCCGACTATGGCGTTTATGATGTAACTATAACTGCCCCATCAATCTATACACTTGGTTCAACAGGAATACTCATCGACAGGAAAGAATCCGGCGATAAAACAACTTACCGTTTCTACTGTGAGGACGTGCATGACTTTGCCTGGAGCGCCGATACCGACTTTGTAGAAGTCCTTGATGAATTCGAAGGGACCAAAATCAGATTGCTGCATCAGACTGGACATGAGGGAATTTCAACCAGACTTATTAATGCCATAAAAACTACATTAGATTATTACGGAGACAATTACGGAAAGTATCCCTGGCCGCAAGTGACCTGCATCGATTCACCAATTTACCCGGCGGTTATGGAATACCCCAATCTGTTCGTTACAGGAAACTATCAAACAAATGGCGGCAACGCAGACCCGGGATTGGTATCTGAGAAGGATAAATTCATGGAGATGCTGACTATACATGAGTTTGGACATAACTGGTGGATGGGCTTAGTTGGCAACAATGAGACTGAGGAGATGTGGCTGGATGAAAGTCTCAACAGCTACGCAACCTTAAAAGCCTTTGAACATGTCTACGGCGAAACCATGCTGGAGCGGGACACTTTAAGCAATGTAACCTTACGTGGATTTGAGAGAAGTTCTTATGTAAGATTCCCGGAGGGTGTGATAACAAAAAAAGCCTGGGAGTTTGATAATGGAACCGAATTCTTCGTTATGTGCTATCCAAAAGGAATGTTTCTCTTTTTAACCCTGGAAAACTATTATGGCGAGGAGCAATTCGGGAAGGTAATGAAAACCTTTTACGAAAGATGGAGATTCAAGCACCCGACTACCGAAGATTTGCTGGATGTTATTTATGAAATTTTGGGACGCAAGTTTGAACCATTTATAACACAGTATCTTAATACAAGTCACACCCTCGATTATGCTGTTGAAAAACGTGACCCTAATAAGGCTACCATAAAAAAAGAAGGGGAGTTAATATTTCCTGTTAGCGTTGCAATTGAACTTGACAACGGTAAAACTGAAACGAGGTATTGGGATGGGAATGGACATGAATTTAACATTGAGTTCAACCAGAAAATCAAATCAATAAATATTGACCCCGATTACATAATAGAATTTGAGTTGAAGAAAGACAACAACAAATGGAATAATGAATAAGTTTTCCACGACAACAATTTTTAAAACCTCTCATTCCGGGTATTCCTATCTTGTGGGGTTAATCCGGAATGCTGTAAATGCAATTCTTTGTTATTAACTATTTCTTTCTTTGAGAGAAACAACATCTTTCGTTTTTCTAAATTCATACTTATATTGATACAATTGTTGATTGTTTCCAATAAACAATCCTTCGTTTGGGCGGCTTTTACTTATTTTTTATACATAATATAATGTTACTCAGAAAACCAAATGGTCTATTCTGGTTTTCATAATAGTATAATATCTCCTAAACTAAATTTTGTTACATGAAGAATATTTTTCCCGATATCAAAAGACTTATACTTTTCCTCTATCAATCACAGCGGATTAGCCCTCTAAAGTATTTGGTTATAATTCTAGTATTACCCGTAAATATTTTTTTTTCTCAGGATAGAATTAAGTTTCATCAGCTGAATACCAAGAATGGGCTCCAGGGTTTTCAGGTTAACTCAATTGCAGAAGACCAGTATGGCTATTTATGGATCGGTTTCGAAGGGGGATTAAGCAGATATGACGGTAAAAATTTTACTCACTTCAATGTTGATCCGTTTGATTCTACCTGTTTACCTAATCCCATAATTAATGAAATTTATTGTGATGAAAATTCTGTCTGGCTGGCTACTGCTAGTGGACTTATTTTATACTCCTATATAACATCGACCTTCGAAAATATTGAATTGGTTGGCGGCAAACTCGAATCTTCATGGATATCCGACTTCGACGAAACAGAGATTTCGGGTAAAAAGTACCTTTGGCTTGGGATGCCGTATGTGGGTCTCGTCAAATTCGATTTAGAAACAAAAACCTCCTCTCTTGTCGGCGACTCTGACCCCCTCTTTTCAAGCCTCTCAAAGGAATTGATTTTTAAGGTTCATGCGGATAGCGACAATAACATCTGGATAGCAACCCACGGTTCAGGACTGTTCCGTTATGATCCGGTATCGGAAAAGTTCAGCAGATTTTTCAAATCATCAAAACCCGGCTCAATAAACGATAATCACATTCTCTCCCTTGAAAACATCTTTTCGGAGAATGAAAAATATTTATGGATCGGTACAGGTTCCGGTGGACTGAACAGATACGATTTTAATAAAAATGAATTCACTCACTATCTTAATAATCCATATAATCCAAATTCGATCAGCAGCAACCGTGTACTTAGCATATGCAAGATTGGAAATAGACTTCTACTTGGTACATACCTTGGCGGATTGAGTGTTTTTGATACACAACAAAACAAATTTAAAAATTATCTCCCCGGTCCATACAATTATTCAATAGCTGAAAATATTGTCTATTCATCTTATGTATCACATACGGGAACAGTATACCTGGGCACTTTTGAAAACGGAATATCCTATTATCATTCCGGACCAGAAAGTTTTGTTTCATACTCAAAGAACGAGGGACTAAACGCAAATTCTGTATACTCTATCACTAAAACCCCCGAAGGGGATGTATATGCGGCACACTCCAAGGGAGTCGATATTCTTCTGAATGGAAGATCAGAGTTTATTAGTGTTTCAACCATTCCAGCATTGAAAAAATTAGCAGATGACAGAATAATTTTCTCTGTGCATGCTTCCCACGGAGAAAAAGGCGTGATATGGATTGGAACTTTCTATAATGGATTGCTAAAGTATAATTATATCACACAATCTGTTAAAGTCTATAAAGAAAATCCGGTTGATCAATATAGTTTTAATAACAATTCTTTTAACTCAGTTTTCGAAGATTCCAGGGGCAATATCTGGTTTGGCGGCATTACTACCGGATTAAATAAGCTTGATGTAAAAACTGATAAAATAAAACAATATATAAATATCAGCGATGATACCACCTCACTGAGTAATAATTATATAGTTTATATTTTTGAAGATTCCAAAAATCAAATCTGGGTTTGTACCGAGGCCGGTTTAAATAAATACAATCGTTCCAGTGACAATTTTGAAAGAATATTTTTTGATAAGATTAATATGACCGCTTCCATAAATTCCCTTTCCTGCGTAACTGAGGATCCTGGAAATGTAAATGTTCTCTGGGTGGCTACCGCTGCAGGATTAATTAAATACAATACGAAAGAGCATACGACTGAACGTTTTACCGTTAACAATGGATTAAGTTCTAATTTGGTTTTGTCAGTTTTGAACAACGGGAGGAATGAAATATGGATTGGAACAACCGAGGGACTAAACAGGCTCTCAGTGAATATTAATCGTATTGATAATTTTACCGGCATTAATGGAATGGACGTAACCCAGTTTTCCAAAGCGGCATGTTATAAAGACATAGAAGGAAATCTATATTTTGGTGGTTCCGGTGGATTTGTGAGATTTCATCCTGATAGTATCGATCTAGTAACCAGTCAAAATAAAGTCGTCATATCAAATTTTTATCTTTTTAATGAGAAGATTGCTCCCTCACCTTTAAGTGTTCTGGACTCATCAATAACTGTAAAAAAGAAACTTGAACTGGATTATTCGGAGAACAATTTCGCTTTTCAATTTACCCAGCCCAATATTAGAGATTATGGTGGCACAAAATTCTCTTACATACTCGAAGGATTTTATGATGAGTGGGTAAACACATCCGACAACAATATTGCTACTTTTACAAATGTACCTCCGGGTAATTATATTTTAAAGATAAAAGCTGAAGACAGGTTTGGGAATTATAATAATTCAACAAGGATACTAAATGTCTTAATAACTCCACCTTTCTGGAAAACATGGTGGGCATACACAGCCTATGTATTATTGTTTGTTGCCTCTGTTTGGAGTTTTATTGAATACCGATCAAGAAAACTAATTAGTGAAAAACGAAAGCTTCAGGAAGCAGTGGATCAAAGAACAGAAGAACTGAAAAAGCTCAACGCGGATAAGGACCGATTTTTTTCCATTGTAGCGCATGATATTAAAAGCCCGTTAATAGCTCTTGTAAAATTTACCGGAATATTTAAGAAGCAATATCATCGTTTATCTGAAAAGCAAATAAAAGAATCTATTGAAGATATCCATAGTACACTAAACAACAGTTACAATTATCTTACTAACCTTCTTAACTGGTCAAGGTTCCAAATTGGCAGGTTTGAGTTCAATCCAGCAAAAATAAATATTAGTGAACTGATAGATGAAAACATAAAATACTTTGAGCTAAACACCTCAGAAAAGGCAATTAATATTTTGGGTCACTATGAAAAACAGATATACGCTTATGCTGATTATGAGATGATTTCTATTGTACTTCGCAACCTGATTTCCAATGCAATTAAGTTTACTAATAAGGGGGGCAATATCAATATAAGTGTATTACAAAATGAACAACAGATAACGATTGAAGTTGAGGATGATGGTGTTGGAATGAAAAAGGCTAGTTTAGAAAAAATGTTCCATATCGAAATAATAGAGAAAACGAAAGGAACTGAGAATGAAGATGGCACTGGTTTGGGTTTGATTCTCTGTAAAGATTTAGTTAATAAAAATGGCGGTGACATAACGGTTGAAAGCTCACCGGGGATTGGAAGCAAGTTTTATTTTACAATACCTAACTTTGAATAATTGGTAAAAAAAATGAAAAACAATCAAATTAAAATAGTCATTGCCGATGATCACCCCTTGCTGTTGAGAGGATTAAGGTACTCATTAGAATATGATGAGGGTTATGAAATTATTGGAGAAGCAGTAAATGGCGAAAAAGCATTTGAAACAATATTGAAACTAACTCCTGATATTGCGGTTCTTGATTATGATATGCCCCTTATGAATGGACTTGAGGTTTTAAGACTGATAAGAAAAGAAAATTTAGCTACAAAAGTAATTTTTTTAACAATGCATCAACAAAAAGATGTTTTTCTTAAAGCAATGAGTTTGAAAGCAGATGGATTTCTACTTAAAGAGTCCATTGATTCAGAAATTGTTAAAGCCATACAAGTAGTACATAAAGGGGGTAAGTATTTCGATCCTAGAATGTCTGGTTATCTGTTAGAAAAAACTGAAACTGAAAAAGCAGAGCCAAATGAGTTTATGTCACTGACTAAAATGGAGATGAAAGTTCTTAAAATGGTAGCCATCAACAAAAAGACAAAAGAAATAGCCGATGAACTCTTCATCAGTGAAAGAACTGTTGACAGGCATCGCTCTAATATTTGTAAAAAACTTGATATCAGCGGTAGCAATGCACTAATGCATTTTGTGATAGAAAATAAGGAGCTTCTTAAGTAGAACATCACTCCTCATTCATTCTGCTCACTTATATGGGTGTTACTACCCACATAAATGAGTATTAATCCCTATGGTTACTTCCATTCCAAGTCACTAATTATCAACAGTAATATATCTATTACGGCGCCAAATAATTTTCATTAAATAATTAGCATCTGGGAGTCCGAGATGAAAACAATAATTTTATCAATTTTTCTCATATTAATTTGCAGCCAATTTACAGGTTGTAAGGAGGATACAATTGCCCCTATTTTAGTTGACGAAAGTCCCCAGGTTTCGGTAAATGTATATATCGACCCAATACCATTTAAGTGGGATAGCAAATATATTCTTGCATACGAGTTGCATATCGTCAACAATAAAATGGACACCCTAGCCATAACGCAAATTAAAGTTCTGCCTAATAACGAAGCCGCTCCATATTTCCCTCCTTTTGAAGGAGATGTTTTGGCTGAAATGATGAGTATGGCAACACCACCAAATTACGCCACGGGGCAGACGATTTTTTTTTGGCTTGAGTTTGAGGGCAGAGAAGAAATTCCCACACAAATAATGCACCAGATTACATACATTGATCCGGTTAACAACGAAAATATAATTATAGAAAGCGAAGTATTGAACGTTGCAAATTCCGAAGCAATACAAATCTCCAGTCCGGTAAAAGGAAACAATTGGCTTGCTTTAAATGGTCCCTCCAACAAAGATCATCATCACAGAAGATTTGCTATTGATATAAATGGCACTCCTTACATGGGGCAGCGGCATGCAGTTGATTGGCTAAGAATTGGAGAAAACGGACTTATTTTCAAGAACAGAGCTGATCCGGGCAACTTACAGAATGATGATTTTCATTGTTACGGAGATACTTTGTACGCCGTTGCAGATGGTTATATAATTGATAGCAGAGACGGTATGCCCGAAAATCCTGTTGGCTCATTGATTCCCGGAATAACATTGGAGAATGCTGGTGGTAATTTTATAATATTATGCCTTAACGAAACAGCATATGCATTCTATGCACATTTAATTCCTGGAAGCCTTCTCGTTCAGACAGGTGATTATGTATATGAAGGACAAGCCATAGGTTTACTAGGGAATTCGGGCAACAGCGATTTGCCGCATTTACATTTTCATTTGGCTACGGGTAATTCTTTTTTCTATGCACAAGGTATTCCCTATGAAATTAAATCATTCTCAAAATCAGGCGCGCTCGAAGATGCCTTCGAATGGTTTGACTCTTTTCAGCCATGGCAACCACAAGGTCAGTCAGAAAACGTAACATCAGAGCTTCCTGTACTTAACACTATTCTTAATTTTTAATTAGCCTATTCACTTTTGAAGAGGAACATAGTCTACTTATATTTTCCTGTTCCTCTTCATCTGAAATTCCAAAAGCTCAAAATCATTTTTTCTGCTTCATTCAGGACAGTAGTCTATATGGGTATTATTACCCATATAAATGAGTATTGCCGCTTATTGTTACCCCTCCGCTATATTCTTATCTATCATTGTGAAAAAAAGAATCGTAATAGTGATAGCCGACGACGAAATACTCTTTAGAAAATGGCTGACCCTTACTCTTGAGTCAGTTGATGATTTTAAGGTTGTTGGCGAGGCGAGCGACGGTGAACAAGCAATTGAAATAATTTTAGACAAAAAACCAGATATAGCATTTGTTGACTATGATATGCCCTTAGCAAACGGGTTGGAGGTTGCAGCAAAGCTTGTTGAATCCAGGGCAAAGACCAAACTTGTAATAATGAGTGCAAACAATAGTTCAAAAGTAATTAGCAAAGCAAAAACGATAGGAGTAGCAGGCTATATAAGCAAAGAATGCAAAGAAGACGATATGATTGAGGCGCTTAAAAGAATTGCAGAGGGAGAAACGGGTTTTATTACACTGACATAAATAATAAGCCGGAGTTAAAATGAAAAGGAAAGATTTCTTAAAAAATAGTGCATTGATGGCGGCTGGACTTTCACTCTATGCGGGATGCTCTGACAATCCCGTAGATCCAACTTTAGTTGATAATGAACCACCCTTTCCCTACCTAGAAATTTCAGCCCCCAGTAATTATGACATTGGCTACCAAATATCTTCCCACTTTAAAACAATTATGACTGAGTTCTATAAAAGAATGATTGAGAATAAAATTCACGCACCCTCAAGTCCATTTGATGGGATGGGTATGCTGGAAATATTTCTCAATTTAATTGATAGCGACAGAAGTATTTATTACGATCCGTTTTTAACAGCAGCCAGAAATAAATATCCGGAATATATAGAGGAACTTGAAGGTTTTTCAGCAGGCTCTGATATACCCTTTAAGTCAATTTTTGCTATGAATTGCCAGCTGGAAATTCTTAATAGATATATTTCATTAAACTCTGCACAGCATAGTGATTTTCTTTTTAAAAGACCCAGAAACTGTTCAGCTGTTTCTTATAGCGGCAGAAATAAACACTTCCTAGCACATAACTTCGATTTTGATACAGCCTATGCAGACTTACTCTTCTGTGCAAAAATCTCTCAGCCGGGTAAACCAACTTATTTAGGACTTAACTTCCCAACAGGTGGTTTGGGGGTTGGACCCTGGATGAATGAAGCTGGAATGGTTTTCAGTCCAAATCAACTTGATATTAATACACCGTCAAATGATGTACCGACAGTATTGTTATTAAGAAATTTAATAGAAACTCAGAATATGGCTGAGGCTAAGGAAATTATAAGCCACCCAAACATTTCATATGCCATTCATATTAATCTTGGATCTATGAATGAAAATAAAATTATTTCGGCTGAAATAATACCTGGCAAATATGAGATACATGAAGTGCAGGATTTTTATGTACATACTAATCATTTCATACTACCCACTATGGAGGGATCAGGATATATAGATGATAACTCTATTACCAGACGCAATACACTTCTGTCAAAAGCCAGTCAATATCTGAATAATGAGAGTGAAATAAACAACGAGTTATTTACTGAGTGGATGTCGAGTCATGAGGGTTATCCCAATGCTGTATGTGTGCATTCTACCGCATGCTTAACAGTTTCACACTCAGTTTTCAATTTTGAAGAAAAGACATGGAAGTTATATAAAGGGAATCCATGTGCTAATGCATATAAGACATTGAAGTTATAAGAGACTAAATACCATTAGAATAATATTTTATATAATGACAAGAGGGTAATATGAATCGAAAAAGTTTTTTAAAAAGCAGTGCATTAATGGCGGCGGGCATATCTTTATATGGTGGTTGCTCAGATGATAATCCTGTTGCGTCAACACCAATATCTGAAGAACCGCCCTTTCCATTTCTGGAAGTAAGTGGTACGCACTACGAGGTGGGCAAAAAAATCGGTTTGCATTTTAAGTCATTGATTGATGAAAATTTCCGTAGACAGAATGTTTTAATTGATGCTATTTACAATTTAGTTGAATCCGATCCGGTCAAATATTATAACCCATTCTATAATGCAGCACTGGAGAATTATCCTGACTTTATTGATGAGTTGAAAGGCATGGCAGATGGGTCCGGATCAGATTTCAAAAAACTTATGGCAACCAACTTTATGATGGAAATCATTACCCGATATCGGAGTAGTGGAAACCGGCTTTCAACAAAAGCTCCTCATTTCGGTTGTTCCGATATTTCATATTCAAGTCCATCAAAAACATTAATGGCACATAACGAGGATAACAATAAAGCGTTTAACGACTTAATGTACGTTGCAAGAGTCAATATTCCCGGAAAACCATCTTTTATTGGAGTTAATTACCCGGGATTAATTTTTGGAATTCCCCCTACAATGAATGAAGCGGGAATTGTAACAACAGGAAATTACATTGGTCCTACACATGTTAATGATGGTATTCCATGGTCTTTTCTGGCAAGAGCAGTTATGGAAAAATCCAATTTATCGGATGCTGTTGCCGCCCTCAAAAATCCCAATGTGGCACTTGCTGAGCATTATCAGGTAGGATCCTTCAGTGAAAACAAAATTGTTTCAGTTGAATATTGTAACGACATAAATGAGTCGAAAGATTTGAGTGGATTTTATGTACATACTAACCACCTTATTCTTCCAAGCATGAAAGATATTCCACAGGATTTAGATTCGACTACCATTGCAAGATTTAATGTCCTTACCAGCTATGCAAACGAATATGAAAATAAGATAGGAGAGGTTGACCCCGACAAAATGATTTCCTGGCTTTCAAATCATGAGGGTTACCCTCACTCTCTTTGCGCCCATGGTGACGCAGCCACTATAGTAAGCACTGTATTTGATTTTCAGGATAAATCCTGGAGACTTTACAGAGGTAATCCATGCCTTGGTCATTATAAAACAATAAGGATGTAAAAAAATGAAACTAATCAATATTTTATTCATGTCTGTTTTACTGCTGATTACTGCATGTGAAACGACTGAGTCACCCATAATATCAAATGAAAACCAAATTGAGAGTAAAATTCAAACTCTCTTTGAAGATGAATACGATACTTATCTTGAATCATATCCGAATTACCCCGGTGGTTTCGCTTTACAAATCAGGTACAGAGGGGAAGACTATTTCGTGCAGAAGGGATTCAATGAGGAAATTACAAAACGTTATCACTTCCGCCCTGAAAGTAACACTAAAACATTTACGGCAGCGGCAATCATTCTCTTGCATCAGCGAGGGGAATTAAACGTGAATCACTTACTCACTGATTATACCCCTGCCGGCGATAAAACTTACCTGCCGGATACAGAAAATTTTAACATCCCAAATAAAAATCAAATCAGAATATGGGATTTACTTCTACACAGAGCTGGTGTTTTTGATCTGGCAAATCAAGACATCCCCGATACAATACAGGGAAATGTTCCCTACACTGGAGACACATATATAGAGTATATACGTCGTGTTGATCCAAATCATACCATGACCTTTGAGGAATTAGTCGGGATTGTTGCTAAACATCAGTTATATAACTTCTTACCCGGAGAAAAATGGAGCTACAGCAATACCGGGTACACAATACTTGGCTATATAATTGAACGAATATCGGGGAAAAGCTACAAACAATTTTTGACTGATGAATTTGTAATACCCTTGGCTTTAACAGATACGTCTTTACCTGATGAGGGAAACGATCAGACTATTCCCTACCCTTTTGTAAACGGGTATTATTATATGGGAGATGTAACTATTGATGCCACAGAAAGAAACATGTCAGGAAATGTTGCCGAAGGAAATATAATATCGTCTACCAATGATCTTTGCACTTTCTTCCGTTCCTTACTGCGTGGCGAATCAGCTGTAAATATTTTAATGGTAGCCACCTATATGATGGACTGTAAGCCAATAGGAGACGTTGGGTCGAGAACATATGGTGCAGGATTGTTTCGTTATGTTGATCTTGGTTACGGACATGGAGGAGATGGCGATGGATTTTCATCAAAAATATTTTATGATACGGATAATGATTTAGCTATGGTACTATTTCATAACTGCTGGAATGCTAGTGGAGGAGCAGAATCATTCTACGCTCAGGACAGATATATAACCGAAATCTGTTATAAAGTGCACCAGGCAGTCCTGAACCAAGAATAGTGAATAACTTATCCGGCATATTAAAATTTGATTAATACAATCAAGGATTTCGTTATGAATAAGATAATTATAACTGCTCTATTGATATTTACTTTTATAAAAAGTAATGCTCAAAATGAATACTTCACAGACAAATTTGATCAGTTACATGATAAACTATCCTTGGAATACGCTTTTACCGAATGGAAAAATATTAACTGGAATGATTTATACCAGGAATTCCAACCGCTTATTGAAACAGCAGAGACAACAAATGATACGCTTGCCTACTACCTCGCATTACGAGAGTATCTCTTCCACGTTCCTGATGGACATGTGGCTATATACGGCTGGTGGGACAAGATGGAGACTCTCAAACATCAGCAGGTTGGCGGATCGTATGGCTTTGCCCTGGTGGAACTGGATAATGGTAAATTAGTAATCAGGTTAATTTCTGAAAATTCTCCTGCCGATAGTGCAGGAATAAAATTCGGCGCTGAGATAATAGAATTAAACGACGTGGATATTTATACCTTTCTTGAGACTGTTCCAATAATATGGGCTGAATCTATTCCAGCTACCAATGAAGGGAGAAAACTTAATCAGCTTCGGTTTGCGGGCAGAGCGCCTGTAGGAGATACAATTAAACTGAAGTATAAAAATCCAGGTGATGTTGATTATTCTACTGTTGAGCTTACGGCTGTTGATGATCAGTTCGAAACTTTAATCCGCACTACAATGAGTACAAGCCGTGGTGATCTTCCTTTTATTACTTATGAAATACTGTCAAATAGATATGGCTATATTCGTTCCACATCATGTGGGATGGAAGATGATGTTCCTGCAATTTATGGTGGATTCAGAACTGCAATGGAAGACTTAATTTCCGCTGATGTTCCGGGATTGATATTCGATTTAAGAATTAATGAAGGTGGCGCACCCCAGATCGCCAGCATTCAGGCAGCTTTCTTTTATACTGACACAACCTTCTATGAATATACTTCGTACTATGACGCCGCATCAGGTGAGTTCAAAATACCCGATGAACCACAGGTGCATATCAACAGTCAGACATTTGAGCCATATATCAATCTCAACTATGAACCGGGTTCACTATATGTCGAACCAGTGGATATAAATTTCGATAAACCTGTTATCGTTCTAATAGGTCCCAACAATATCAGTTCAGGAGAAGGGCTCGCGAATGCTCTGCAAAAACTGCCACAATGTAAAACACTGGGATTTTATGGAACCCACGGTTCTTTCGGGAATATGGATCTCGCCATGGAGGTACACGACCTGCCTTCTAAATTGCATGTTTATTTCGCTAATGGTCGTTCTCTTGATATAAATAAAATAATCCAGATAGATAGTGACGCCATTGGTGTTGGTGGGATTATTCCGGATATCAGGATACCTCTTAATGAAACGACGATTAATCGCAAATATCTTGAGGAAGTCGATGTGGAACTCGAATACGCTATTGAGGAACTCGACCGGTTAACAGGTATCGAAGGAGAAGAAGTAACTATTCCACAGAACTTCAAGTTGTCGCAGAATTATCCTAATCCATTTAATCCCACCACAAATATTGAATATAGTATTTTAAAAGAGGGGCATGTTAAGCTTGAGGTATATGATATGCTTGGAAGAAAAGTAAAAACACTTGTAGATGAACCACAGGGCATTGGCTGGCACAAAACGAAATTGGACGCTTCAAATCTGGCAAGCGGCATCTACTTTTACCGTTTACATTCCGGTAGTTTTGTCGAAACTAGAAAAATGATGTTTGTCAAATAGTATCGAATGATACCATGGACGAGAATGAATCTTTAATGTTGAGTTCAGTAAGCATATTTGCAAGTTAGAAATTGACCCTGAATATATTATTGAATTTGATTTGAATAGAAAGAATAATTTCTGGAAACTCTGATAGAAAATGGGGCTTATTAGCCCCATTTTTATACTGTTCTTATTTTGAATTTTGCAAAAAGAGCTGCTAAAAATAATCCAATCCCTAGGGAAACGACAACCGTGGCGCCTGTTGGGAAATCCAACTGATAAGATAAATAACTCCCAATCAGACTTACTAAGATTCCTGATACCCAGCCAATAATCAATCTCACCCTAAATGAAGTCCCTAGAAGTGAGCCTATAACAGCCGGAACAATCAGAAATCCGAATACTAATAACACCCCTGCAACCTTAACAGCAAAAGTTACAAGAACTCCCAATAGAGCATAGAAAATAAAATCCCACAATGCAATGTTATGCACTTTTCCTTCCCCGTTGCTTTTTAGCTGGCTTATCGCCATAAGTTTGCTATGAATGAAATAATATACTACCCCAAAAATAGAGTAGATTCCTAAATATAGAGTCACTTCCCCCCAGTTAGTCCAGAGTAAATGTCCTACCATAAGATCATGAACATATTCAGCTCCGTGGGGCAATCTGTCACCGGCCAATATTACAGCCGCCGAACAAGTAGCATATAAAATCCCTATAAAAGCCTCCTGCGGTACTTTTTTACTAAAGCTTCTTGCATAGGATAATAACCATGCGGCAAGTAGAGTTGAAACCAATGAAATAATAGTGCCCCAAACACTTGAAATTTCAAAGCCCAAAAACACGGCAAATGTTGCACCTAAAGCCGCAACCTGGGCAAGGGCAATATCGATAAAGATAACTTCACGCATAACAACATGAATACCCACGTATCCGAATACACCAACAAGAATAATACACATACAAATTGCCGGTGCCATAAAGAGTAATATATCTAACATTCAATCCCCCGGTTATTTTGTGTTTACCGCATAATACTTTTGTGCAGTTTTTGTTAATTGATTAACCATGTATTCCATCCAGTTAAAATAATCTTCAGTGCCGGGCACAGCATCTGCCTCACCAGGTAAAACTATGAGATCTGCTCCAACAGCATTGGCCACTTCCTGAGCTTTTTGGGGATCTTTCCAGGAAGAAATAATTACAAACTTTATTTCTTTTCTCTTCATCATTTTTATTGTTTCCATTTTATGACGGGGTGTTGGCGGAATACCCGGTTTGGTTTCAATATATCCTGCTATATCAATTCCCAGCCAGTCACAAAGGTAGCTCCAATGTCTGTGGTAACAAACTACCTCTTTGCCTTTTAGAATTGATGCTACAGAATCAAGTTCCGCAATTTTTGTTTCGAGATTTGCCACGTAATTCTCCAGCCTTGATTCATAGTATCCTGCATTGCCCGGATCCAGTTCGATCAATTTATCAGCAATTAAATAGCATACATCAACAGTATTATGAGGATTTAAGAGAAAGTGCGGATTACCGGCCGGATGAACATCCCCCATGCTGCGATCAACACCTCCGTGTACTTTTTCCAGCAACTTATCTTGCTGCAGGGCGCTTGATGCATTTAAATGTCCCCTACCTCCGGGAATCACATCGCTATTTCTTGCACCCTGAATTAATAGTGGCAGCCAACCTATCTCCAATTCCAGCCCAGAATAAATAAGTAAATCAGCCTTGTTTAATTTCAACATGTAACTGGGTTTAGCTTCAATATAGTGTGCATCCTGCACTCCGCGTGTTATGCTAAACACTTCAACTTTATCCCCGCCAAGATTTCTGGTTAATGAAGCAAGACTTGGCAGGGTTGTAACAACATTAAGTTTACTTGCATTTATACTAACAGCAGAAACAGCAAGTAAAAGAAAAAAAAATGATTTTTTGAAAAGCGATTGCATAATTCCCCCTATTAATATTTATGTGCCGGATGAGAGCCAATTGTAACATTCATTTGAAGTACAAGCTGGTTTTCTTCAATCCCGCTAATATCTGTATAATTATATTGAATTTTAAATGCACTGAATTCCGTTGGAATGTAGGCAATTGATGCGCTTATTCTTTTGCCAATTACATCTTCACTATCATAAACTCTTAACTCAATTGGTTCCGGAAAAAACCCAACAAGATCCGCGTCTTTTGAATACCATCCATATCTTCCCTGAACCCACCACTTAAGACCAAACTGATACATTGCCTGAGCAAAGAAACCGTGCAATGGTCCGAGACACTCATCGTTCATTTTTACCTGAGCATTAACATATTCCCCCTGAAGAACAAAAGAAGTATACCGTCCACCGGAAAGAGGTTTCCATTTTAGATGAAAATCTGCTCCAATAACAATTGATGAAATATCTGAGCGATCACCAACATTTAAGAACTCACCGTCCCCAAACTGGAGTCCTCTGTTGCCAAACAAATAGGATCCGCCGCATCTAATAGTTGTTTCGTCTGATACGTCCCATAGATTATCCAAATGAGCCAGATAAGCAAAATCATTTTTTTTCTCACTATTAAACAAGTATTCATTACTTCCATTAACAATCCCAACTGTTAAATCACTATACCAGTTAAAAGGAAGTAAATATGAAGCTTCAATACCAACCTCGCATAGGTCAGGGCCAAAAACCTGTTGAAGCACCATTGGAGTTTCAGCAAACGCCATGTGGTGTAAATGATAAAGATTATGACGCCCGAAAGTGTTAAGCATTAAACCAGCCCTTATACTTATGGGAATAGGCATGCTAAGAGTAGTAACATAAGCCTCTTCAACACCAACTCCTTCTGCTTCACTGGCACTAAGTACAATTTTGGAACTAAGATATACATCAACGTTGGAAGTCATTTCAACTGAAACCTCCTGGTAATGAAACCCGGGCGGAATTCCAAGCTCTTTCCATAGATCAGTTTGTCTATCAGTTGATGAAGCCTGAAATAGTGCATTTACACTTATTGCCGGATTAAAAGCACGGCTAATCCCAGTAGCAGAAGCATCGGCTTGCGCAAACACTCTCGGCGTAAACGTAACAATTAGTATCGCAGGAATAAACCTGCTGACATATTTTTGCATAGATATTTCCTTCACATAAGATGTAGATTGCCCATAAAATGAATATAGACCATTCTGACTGTCGAATATCAGAACCAACTACATTGGTTTTAGAATTTAGTTTTTACGAGATGAAACATTCTATGAAGAAAACGGGGGTGCACGAGTAGATTGATGAGAGATACATTGACAGGAATAATTTCCTAAAATAATAGCAGGTACAATTCCAACCACAACGTCAGGTGTTAAATTTAACTCCAGTTTTTCCGTAATAACTACTTGAGCATTTATAACCTGACAAATCGGACAGTTGGGATCCGGTTGTCCTATATGCTCTATGTCATCAACGTATACCCCAAACTGAGCAAGAGATATACAAAGGATAGTAGTAAATGCTGCTTTTTTAAAAAACCGAAGTTTCAACTTATATTGAACCTTATTTTAAGCATTGGTAAAATGAAAAAAACAGCAAACAAAAACAAACCAATATTTAATCACCTAATTAAATATTTTTCTCTTGTACAACTTATCATTTATAATAATAGTTAAATATGCTAAGTTAATTTTTATTCAAAAACAAAGGGCTTTTAATTATGTTTGGTGGAATAGAAGCAGGTGGGACAAAAATAGTTTGTGCAGTTGGAACCGGACCGGATGATCTTCGGGACGAAATCCGTTTCCCAACAACCAGTCCTGATGATACATTCGGGCGCATCATTGAATATTTCAGCGAGCAGAATAAGACAGCACCAATTTCAGCAATTGGTATTGCTACTTTCGGTCCTGTTGACCTTGATAAAAAATCTGCGACTTTTGGATATATAACGCCAACAACAAAACCGGGTTGGACTAATGCAAATTTTTACGGCTCTATTAAAAATGCATTTAATGTTCCTGTAGGAATAGACACAGATGTTAATATTGCAGGATATGGGGAATATAAATGGGGTGCGGCAAAGAATCTCACTGATTTTCTTTACCTTACAATCGGCACGGGCATTGGCGGCGGAGGATTTACTAATGGTAAAATGATGCATGGATTACAGCATCCTGAAATGGGACATATTCTTATTCCACAGGATAAATCCGAAGATCCGTTTGAGGGCAACTGTCCCTATCACAAAAATTGCTTTGAGGGATTAGCAGCCGGACCCGCTATAGCTGATAGATGGGGCAAGCCTGCACAAGACCTAGAACCAGATCACCCGGCATGGGAGCTTGAGGCTAAATATATATCTTTTGCCTTGGTCAACTATATTCTTACTCTTTCTCCCCAACGCATTATACTGGGCGGCGGAGTAATGGATCAGGAGCAAATTCTCCCAATGATAATGGAAAAGGTTAAACCTCTATTGGGTGGTTATGTACAAAACCCATCATTATTAGAAAATATCTCAGACTATATTGTGAAACCTGCCCTAGGGAACAAATCTGGCATACTTGGGGCAATTGCGCTTGCTGAAGAGACGTTCAGAGCTGAGCCGTAAAAATTTAACCGTTGTATTAACCCACGACTTAAGTCGTGGGTTAATAACAATCTTCAGTAAAACCTTTACTTAATCGCCTCTAATTCTTTTTCTAATTCCGCTACCAGTCTATCCATCTGCTCAATAACGGCAAGGAAAGTTTCTTTCTTTGTTAAATCAACCCCGGCTGTTTTAAGTTGTTCCATGGGATAGTCGCTTCCACCAGATCTGTAGAGATCTAAAACTCTTTCTCTTACTTCATCTTTGGCAGAACCTTCAGCTGACTTAAACTCTTTGTAAAGCTGGGCTGAAGAGGCAAAACATGTAGCGTATTGATATACATAAAACGGCGTTCTGTACATGTGAGGTATTCTCGCCCAAACTCTGTAAAGAAGTTCATCCTCTTCCATGGAGTCGCCGTAGTAAGACAGATAGATATCTTTCATAAGGTTGGTTAAAACCTCAGCTGTAATTGGTTTTCCCTCTTCTACCATTTTATGAGCCTGTAATTCAAAATCAGCAAGTAATGTCTGGAAATAGAATGTACCGGTCAGATTATTAATAGTCTGTGTCAGTAAAGCAATTCTTTCATTCGGATCTTCTGTTTTTGCTAACATATAATCCAGCAATAGATTTTCGTTAAATGTCGAGGCCACTTCCGCAACAAAAATTGTATAGTCTGATGTCGCGAAAGGTTGTGACTCATGCGCTAAAACAGTATGCATGGTATGACCAAGTTCGTGTCCCAGTGTAAACACATTTCCCAGGGTTCCGTTAAAATTCATCAACATGTAAGGGTGAACTCCATAAACACCACCGGAATAAGCGCCGCCGCGCTTACCATCATTTTCGTAAACATCAATCCAGCCGCCTTCAAAAGCTTTTGCTAGCTTAGCCTGATAGTCATCACCCAATGGAGCTACTGATTCCATCACCCACTCAGCTGCTTCATCATAATCATAGATTTTGTTGAATTCAGTCAAATTGATTGATCCGTCATAAGCATTGTACTTTTCAAGTCCTAAAACCTTTTTACGGAGCTTATGAAATTTTTGAAGGGATGCGGAATTGTTTCTGACAACTTCTACCAGATTTTCGTAAACCAGAGTAGGGATATTATTTCCTTCCAGGTATGACTCAAGTGAAGAGGCATAATTACGTGCCTGTGCATTAGCCCAGTCTTTTTGGCAAACCGCATTATAAATCTTGGCGTAAGTGTTTTCATTTTCTTTATAAACATTATAATGTGTTTCAAAAGCCAGTTTTCTATCTTCCTGTACAGTGCTGGTTGCCAGTGTTAAACTATAATTACCAGCTGTCATTTTACGTTCTTCGCCGGTTGATAGAGTTACTGAAGGAAAGTCAATATCCGATGTTGACAATTCACCATAAATATCTCTCGGAGTTCCCTCGAACTGTGAATAATAGGATAAAAGTTTTTCTTTCTCAGCATCAAGAACATGTGCCTGTTGTCTGTAAAGATCTTCTATCCCAAATCTGTAGGGTGTCAAGTTCTCATTTTCATCCAACCACGTTTTCATCGTATCCCATGGAATCTGAAGAAGCTCAGGATTCAGCCAGGCGGTTGCGGTGCCAAACTTCGAAAACAGAATGCCAACCTGCTGGAATTTTGAAGATATGTCCTGGTTTCTTGTATCCGTGTCTCGCTGTAACTGTGGATACCGGTATACCTTATAAGAGAGAATATTCAAATCCTCCTGCAACTTAAAGGCCTTATATAGCGCTTCAGGTCCGTTGGCCAAAGTACCCTGTAATGAGGTTACTTCTTCCATATACTTTTCCAACTGATTGAAGCCGGCTTGCCATTCATCCCAGTTGTTATAAATATCACTGAAGTTCCATTTGTATTTTGCTGGAACGTCTTCTCGTGATTCATATTTGGTTTGTGCTGAAACTGTGAGGGTAATAAGTCCGATAAGGACCACTAAAAAATATTTTTTCATGGTTCTCCCACTTTATTATAAAAGATAAATTGTATTATATCATGCAAATTTAAGACGTTAAAAACTACAAAAGGTTTTGGTCAATTTCCCATTGGCTTCAAATTATACTCATTTTTCAAAAGCACAATAGAGAGAATAATGTCGGATTAATCGATACTTTTTTTTAACTTCAGATAAACCATGGGAGTATCTATTATGAAAACCTTTCAAGGCCTTTTGCTAATATCACTATTTTTAATCTCTTGTCAGAAAAACAATCAAAAACCCGAAAAAGATTTCATCATTCTGGAAATTCAGAACTTAGTAGGCGTGACTTTTGAGGAAACACAAAAAGATTATTATGACCCGGCGGCACAGTCAAAAATTGCTTCAAAGTATTACTTTGCTGAGTTTGACCACGCAAAAATTACCGATAATACTAAGCTGATCTATGCATTTATTGATACCTTCAAAGAAAACAAATTCGAAGAGAATATCAATTATACTGCCGACGGACCAACCGGTTCTTCGATGGCTTACTCAAATAAGGAAAAGACTTATGTTATTTTCCTAGAATGGGCGCCTCCCACCGGAGCAGAAATCCCGGATGATGAGCCGCTGGATTTGTCAAAATTCAATCCTGAGGAAATAGTCTATTCGATTGAGATCTTTTCTTATGACAATAAGAATTAATCACTAGTCTTTGGGAATGAAGAGAAAAATCATTCTAATTTTATATTAGGTAGCAGAATGATTATGTTTGACATCTGATTTCGCAATAATATGCTAGGCACATGAAAATACTCGTTATCAATTGGCAGGATATTAGCAACCCGCAGGCAGGTGGTGCCGAGGTTCACTTACATGAAATATTCAAGCGTATTGTTTCCATGGGAAACGAAGTTACATTGTTCTGTTCAAGCTACGATGGCGCCGCTAAAAATGAGACTATTGACGGAATAAATATTATCCGGAAAGGTTCACGAAACCTTTTTAACTTTTATGTAAGCGGGTTTTGCAGGGAACACCTCAAAGAGAACGATTATGATATTGTTGTTGATGATATTAACAAGATTCCTTTTTATACACCATTGTTTATTAAACAGCCATTACTTGCCATAAGCCATCATTTTTTTGGTAAAAGCATATTCAGAGAAGCTGGTTTAATTTCTGGAACTTATGTTTATTTGTCCGAAAAAATGATCGACTTGATTTACAAAAAGACACCATTTACGGTTGTTTCGAAAAGTACACTCGATGAATTTATTGAACGCGGATTCGATGAAAAATTTTTCACCATAATTCACAATGCGATTGATGCCACACAATTTCCCATGAAAGTCCTCAACAAAACTGCTCACCCTACAATCACTTATTTTGGAAGACTTAAAAAGTATAAAAGTGTTAATCATGTCATTGATGCCTTCAACCTTTTTGAAAAAGAGTTTGCTGATGCCAGATTAAACATAGTAGGAAGCGGTGACTACAGACCCGAACTGGAAAAGCTGGTAGCAAAGTATGGGCTTGAAAATAAAGTGAAATTCTTCGGGTTTGTTTCGGATGAAGAGAAAGTAAAACTTCTAACCGAATCATATTGTGTTGTAAATCCTTCCCTAAAAGAAGGATGGGGTATTACCAACATTGAAGCCAATGCTTGCGGCACTCCCGTTATTTCGGCTGATGTTCCCGGATTAAGAGATTCAGTTCAAGTTGATAAATCAGGAGTATTATACACTTACGGCAACATTGAGGAACTTGCTGAATATATTAAAAAAATTATCAATGATGACGAATACAGAGCAAGACTATCATCAAGTTCCATTGACTGGGCAAAACAATTTTCTTGGGATGAGTCTGCTAATAAGATGATTGAATTATTGAAAAGTATAATTGATAATTATTTTACAGGAAATGAATGAGCTACGAGTTTATTACAGAAGTTACGAAAGGTTATCTGCATGTAAAAGTTCTTGGAAAAGACAGCCTTGAAGTTTCAACAGAATATTGGACCAGGATATTCGAGTTAAGTCAGAAAGAAGGGCACAAAAAAGTTTTGGTTGAAGAGGAATTAGAGGGCACACTAACAACATTAGACTCCTACAAGATTTCTTCACTAATTTCAGAACTTGGTAAGAAATTTAAGTTAAAAATTGCGTTTTATGATAAACTACCGGAACATAACATTAATAACACTTTTGGTGAAACCGTGGCAATAACGCGCGGTGTAACTGTTAAAGTATTCCCATCTTTTATTAAAGCTGAAAAATGGCTGTTAGATTCTTGATTATTTCTGCGCACAGTAAAGGAATCTTTTCACCCGAAAATGGATCTTCATAATTCAGTTTTATTCCTTTCGTATGTATTGAATCAGAACTAAATTACATTAAAAATCATTCGGACTTTGGCATGAAATTAAATAAATCTCACGAGTGTCTAAACTGCCATGAACAAATTGGCGATTCCAACTTCTGTCCTCATTGCGGACAGCAGAACACAGATAAAAAGCTGCCCGTAAAACAAATCATGCACGATGTTCTTGGAGATGTTCTCACTTTTGATTCCAAGTTTTTTAAAAGTTTAATTCCTCTGTTAATCAAACCCGGTTATCTGACAAACGAATATTTATCCGGTAAGCGTGTCAGTTTTATTTTCCCATTCAGACTTTACCTTTTTATCACCTTCCTCTTTTTCTTTGTAATTACCGTTAACACAATGATAGATAAAAATTATCTGGCTGACTCAGAAAATGAGGTGGTAAAAATTGACAGCACTGAAAGCATTTCAGAAATTGAAAAGGATTCACTCCTTAATATAATTGACACTTATAGTGTTTATCTTCCTGATAAAGCGAGTGATAGAATTAAAGCCAGGATTGACTCTGCTTACCAGGCAGGCAACGATAGCACTAAAACTGTTAAAAATAATTTTGAAGTTAACTTGTGGGAGAAAAGTGATAACGACTTTTTAAATTATTTCCAAAAGAAGGCTGATTACCTTAGTAAAAGAGAGGACGGGGCTCAAATATTCTGGAAAGAATTAATTAATCAGATTCCGAAAGTTATGTTTATTTTATTGCCGGTCTTTGCTCTTCTTCTCAAGCTTTTATACTTCCGACGAAAAATTTACTACATAGAACACCTGATATTTGCCTTACATTTTCACACATATGTTTTTATTAATCTAATGCTGGCTGTCTTCTTTCCCTATTGGTACGTCATTCTATTTGTTATGCTCAGCATTCATATTAATTTGTTTTTATCACTTAGGCAGGTTTATATGCAATCCAGAACAAAAACATTTCTAAAAATGGGCTTACTACTGGGTACTTATTCGTTTCTAATGATTCCGGCGTTCGTTCTGCTTGTACTGCTGGCAGTAGTCAGTGTATAGAGTTAGTTTTCTGAACTACATTCAGTTTTTTGATAAATAGCATCTGAATAAATTCAAACGCCCCCGTTTTTCCCTCCTAATCTGCTCTTTATTTTTTGGCAAAGAAGTTGCTGTATGAAATAAAACTAAAAGGGAATTCATGTCCAGAAAAACAATATTTCTCATAATCTTTATTATTGCAGCATCCATTACACTGAAAGCTCAAACCATCGAAATTAAGTTAAAGCCTGCGACAGGCTTCTTTCTGCCTTCATCTCAAAATCTTAGTGGTTACTATGGCAAAGATCAGATTATTTGCTTCGGCGGCGAGCTAAAGGCAATAACACCATTTTTGGATTTAGGTGGATTTTTAAGCGTTCAAACCTACTCTGTCAATATTAATGACCCAAATGAGATAGGCGAGCCCTATGATGAAAACTCAACAATAATATCCTTTGGTTTTCTGAAAGAATTCGATCTGACACTTTTCAAGCTATACTCTAAAGTGGGACTCAATATGCATTCTGATAAGCTTGCCCTGAACGATGATGAAACCAGAATCGGGTTTTTACTTGGACTTGAAGCTTCAAGAGAAATATACCAGGGCATAAGCCTCAATCTGGGAGTTGACTACGACTATAACAACCTTACTATACCTGAATACTTTACCTTTGCATATTCGCGCCATCAGTCATTTCTATCTAACACAGATATTAATTCCGGCGGTGTATTTATATATGCGGGAATTGAAATAAATATACTATAACAATTACTAAGTGCTTCTATGAATAAAATAATGATTCCAATCTTGCTGATAATTTTTTCGTTGTCCTTCACATCTTGTATCTCAACAAGTATTGAGCCTACTGAAAGAGAAGTGGTTAACTTTGAAGTTCATTTTCAAAACAATTTTGAAGAGGATGATATTCTTTTGAGAATTGACAATAGCAACATATTTGCAGGGAGAATATCAACAGATCACACTATAAGTGTAGCAAAAATATTAAAGCTTCAGCAGCTTAGCGGAAATCATTTACTGCATGTAAATGTAAACAATGTTTTTTTTGAAACGAGAGAGTATGAACTCCGGGACACTTTGTACATCCTGATTCGACACTATAAAGATGACCTTGATTTTCTAAATATTCAGAAAGGAATTAATGTTGAATTCACTGAACAACGACCATTATACGATTAAAATAATGAACATGACCATGAAGAATTTTCTAATTGTCTTATTATTAACTGGTCTTATTGCCTGTGATACGACTGAATCTAAAATTGGACTATCGGAAACAGAGAGGGCTTTTTATTCTAACAAAGCCTGGGAACAACTTGCCGCAGTAGAGCGAGAGTCTATTACTACTCCAGTCTCGGAAGCTCTTACAGTTGGTGGTTACCTTACGTCTGATGCTGACAATATTCATTTGGTTATCCTGGAAGTACTTAGTCATCCTATTACCTATATAACACCATTCAGCAGATTATTTGAGAACGGAACACGTATTGTGGCAGTTTCATTCAACACTACGGACGATGCTCTGCTCGGACCAATTACAGTCCTTCTTCTTGAAGAAAACGGACTACTAGTTGGCTTTATTCCCAGACTCGATTGAAAATAGGCAGAGAAACCTTTTTGATTATTCCTCCACTTGTCTTGATAATCTATTCATTTCTTAGTTAACATTTATGCTATTTACTAATAATAGTGTATCCATTCTTAACTGGAATTACGTAAAATATTGGAATATATTGATAGTGGATTATTTGGAATTATAATAGGCGAAATTTATTGTTTCGCATTTTTTACGGGGGAGATTAAATGTTAAGAGAATCGAATCATTATTTCATTCTTTGTACACACGATGAAAAGAAATACTTTAAGGGCTGGGCAGGTGGACTTCCTGTTTTTGTAGGCAATATTGAAGATGCAGAACAGTTTACAAAATCACCAGGAAATTTAAAGTTAAGAATCATGCTTGCTTTGAAGACAAACGGGGAAAATATAAACCTGGCATCAAAAAGAATCAATCTATAATATTATTAACACCAGAACAGATGGTTACAATCTGTTCTGGTTTCCTAAAAAACTCTCAAACAAATTTACCTAGCTCCCACCAACAAACAAAGAATAGCATTATAAATATTACTCAGGCTTCATCAAAAATCTGTAAACAATAAAAGATACTGCAAATCCCACGAACCAGGCATAATCATATAAAAACCTTACCTGTGGTATTATCAAACCAATCAGTGCGATTATAACGCCGGCAGCCAAAGCATAAATGGCTTTCATGTTAAAACCATTATTGTATTTATATTCCCCCTCAGGGTCATAGAGATCTTTTGATGCTAATCTGCGTTTCCTGATTAGGAAATAGTCACAAATCAATATCCCGGCAATAGGTCCCAGAAAACTTGAATAACCAACGAGCCATCCGAAAATATAGGAACTGTAATCTGAAAGTAACTTCCAGGGCATCATTAGAATACCAATTACAGCCGTTATCAATCCACCTCTTACAAAGGTGATATGTTTGGGTGAGAGGTTAGCAAAATCATTGGCGGGAGAAACCACATTTGCTGCAATGTTAGTTGTTAAGGTAGCAATTATCAGAGAGACCAGGGAAATTGCTACAACAATGGGTTGTTCAAATTTTGTAAGAAGAATTACAGGATCCCAGATAGCCTCGCCATAAATGATAACGGTGGCAGATGTTACGGCTATTCCAATAAAAGAGAATAAAATCATTGCCGGAGGTAAACCTAATGCCTGACCAATCATCTGCGCTTTTTGGTTTTGAGCGTAACGTGTAAAGTCTGGAATGTTCAGGGAAAGTGTAGCCCAGAAACCAACCATTCCTGTTAATGCCGGGACAAAAAACACCCAGAACTCGCCTGCTGTTTTGAAATCACTTGGTTTGTCGAGAATTGGCCCGAATCCACCCGCGTTAATATACGCCCAGATCAGCAAACCAAGAGCTACCAAAATCAGGAAGGGAGCGCCAAAAGACTCGAGCCACCTGATTGATTCAATTCCCTTAATAATGAAGTAAACATTAAGCGCCCAGAAAAGCATGAATCCAATAGCAGGACCCAGACCCAAATCAGCCCATCCCGGTATAAGGATTACAAGAAGAGAATTTAGAGCCTGCCCGCCTATCCAAGCCTGAATACCAAACCACCCGCAGGCTACTATTGCCCGTAAGAGAGCGGGTATATTGGAGCCCTTGGTTCCAAAAGAAGCTCTTGCAAGTACCGGGAAAGGAATTCCATATTTGGTTCCCGCGTGGGCGTTTAAGATCATAGGAACAACAACGATAATATTGCCAAGTCCTATTGTTAATAATGCCTGCCACCAATTCATCCCGCCTGCAATAAGTCCGCTGGCCAGCATATATGTTGGAATGCATACACTCATTCCAATCCATAAAGCGGCTATATTATAAGTGCTCCAGGATCTTTGAGAAATAGTTGTCGGTGCTAAATCATCATTAATTAATTTTCTGTTTGTAATTTGGGAGATATCAGTTTCTATAAGTTCAGTATCTAAAAGATTTTCCATTCACATCCCTACTAATATTTAGGAGAATTGTGTTATACGATAAGAAAAGCCAGGCATCATTTCCAGGCACTCCCAAAAGCGTCCCTCTTAATAAAACTTCCATTGCCGGGACTTCCCTTGAATTTTTTATTTTCAACAATTATTTGTCCCCTGGATAAAACTGTTTCTGCGTCTCCCTTGATTTGCTTTCCCTCATACATCGAGTAGTCAACATTCATATGGTGTGTATTAACAGAAATAGTATGTTCAGTATCCGGATTCCATATAACAATATCAGCATCAGAACCCACATCAATTGCCCCTTTACGAGGATACATTCCAAATATTTTGGCAGGTGCAGTAGAATTTATTTCAACCCATCGATTTAGAGAAAGTCTCCCCTCGTTAACACCGCCCTGGTATGTCAGGTGAAGCCTGTTTTCCAGACCCGGTCCGCCGTTTGGAATTTTTCTAAAGTCTCCTCTTCCCAGTTCTTTTTGTCCGTGATAATTAAACGGGCAATGATCTGTTGAAACAACCTGCAGATTATTTTGCTTAAGTCCGGCCCACAATTTTTCCTGGTTCCATTTTTCTCTTACGGGAGGTGAAAAAGCGTACTTGGCACCTTCGAAATCATCAGTGTCCATATCCTCCAGAGATAAGTAGAGATATTGTGGGCAAGTTTCAGCAAATGCAGGCAATCCTCTGTCACGTGCTTCTGATACCTTCAGTAGTGCTTCATTGCATGTAAGATGAACAATATAAACCGGAGTGTTAGCCATTTCAGCCAGTGCGATGGCTCTGTTTGTTGCTTCTGCCTCAGCTGTAGTTGGACGGCTAAGAGCATGGAATATGGGCGACAGCTTTCCTTCAGCTGCCATTTGTTCTACAATAATATCAATTACATTTCCATTCTCCGCATGCATACAAACAAGCGCTCCTGATTCAGAGGTCTGTCTCATTGCTTTAAAGATTGTAGCGTCATCGACCATAAGAACATTAGGATAAGCGAGAAAAAGTTTAAAGCTTGTAACTCCCTCTTCCACCATATCTTTCATTTCCGGCAGTCTGAAATCGGGCAGGTCAGTAATGATCATATGAAAACTGTAGTCAATAGTCGCTTTACCCTCAGCCTTCTCACGCCATGTATCCAGTCCTTCCCGCATACTTTTGCCCTTTGTCTGAATGGCAAAATCTATAAGGGAAGTCGTTCCACCGAAAGCGGCGGCCCTTGTTCCGGTCTCAAAATTATCACAGGAATTTGTACCGCCAAAGGGCATATCCAAATGAGTGTGTACATCAATCCCGCCAGGAATAACATATTTCCCTTTCGCATCAATGTTTACATCCGCCATTATATCCAGATGTTCCCCGATGAGAGTAATCTTTTCGTCCTCAATAAAAATATCACCTACATAATCCTGTTCTGCAGTTATGATACGTCCGTTTTTTATAATTGTCGACATATCTTCACCTTTCCTTTGCTTAATAAATTATTTATATGTTTCTAGTGTATTTCGATTCCATGCTTTTTCTGAAATTCAGCAAGATTTTTCCAACTTAAAGGTTTCCCTTCTGAATCAAATTCACTGTTTAATTCATTCCAGGTTTTCGATTCTTTTTCATTATCAACTCGTACCATCGAGATACAATTATCAACAGGGCAAATTAACGAACATAAGCGACAGCCCACACATTCGTTTTCTTTAATGTGAGTTTCATTCTTGCCATTTACCTCTTTAATTTCAATCGATTGATGAGCCCCATCTTCGCAGGCAATATAACAGAGATTGCAGTGAATGCACTTAGATTGTTCAATACGTGCAACTGTTTTATGAAGAAGGTTGAAATTTCCGAAATCGTCAATCTGCGAAAGGGCTTTGCCTCTTATTTCATCAAGTGAAGAATATCCTTTTGATTCCATCCAGTTTGTCAAACCATCTATCATATCTTCAACAATCCTGAAACCGTAGTGCATAACAGCCGTACATACCTGAACACTACTTGCGCCCAAAAGAATAAACTCCAGAGCATCTTTCCAATTGCTAATACCACCAATTCCGGAGATTGGTAAATTCACCTTCGGGTCAATAGCTACCTGCGAAAGAAGATGGAGAGCAATGGGCTTAACGGCCGGCCCGGCGTATCCGCCATGACTGCTCTTACCAGCGACAGAAGGTTGTATTTGCAGGGTATCAAGATCAACCCCCATTATACTATTAATGGTATTTATCAGCGCTATACCAGAAGCCTTTGCTTCTTTAGCAGCACGTGCCGGGTATCGAATATCAGATATGTTTGGAGTTAATTTGACAAGAACAGGGATTGTAGAAACTTCAGTAACCCATTCGGTAATCATTTTGCAATACTCCGGAACCTGCCCTACAGAGGCACCCATGCCGCGTTCACTCATACCATGCGGGCAGCCATAGTTTAGCTCAATGCCGTCAGCCCCAGTGTCGATAGTACGTTTTACAATATCGTGCCAGATTTCTTTTTTGGATTCCACCATCAGTGAGACCACAACAGCGCGATCCGGCCAAAGTTTTTTTGTTTCAGCAATTTCTTTTAAATTATTTTCAATGGGACGATCACTTATCAATTCAACATTATTCAATCCCACAAGTTTAGTATTATTATAATCCATTCCACCATATCTGTTACAAACATTCATAACAGGCGGTCCGATAGTTTTCCAAACAGTGCCGCCCCACCCTGCCTCAAAAGCTTTACAATTTTGATAGGCAGAATTTGATGGAGGAGCAGAAGCCAGCCAGAAAGGATTTGGTGACTTGATCCCGCCACAATCAACTGAAAGATCAACCATAGTGTACCTCAAGATTTTGAATAATTACTACTTCGATTCACTCAAATACTTATCTATTCCATAGGCGGCATTCTTTCCATCATGAGCCGCGTTAACAACTTCTTTGCCACCATTAATACAATCACCACCAGCGAACACCTTTGCATTACCTGTCTGAAAAGTTTCCGGATTCACAGTAATTGTATTATCGCCTATTTCCAACCCAGTTATTGATTCAAGGAAATCCCCTTTTGCCTTTTGCCCAAGTGCCAGGATAACCATGTCTGCCTCGATCTCAAATTCCGAATCAGGAATAGGAACTGGTCTCTTTAGTCCAAGAGTATCATGATCGGATAGATTCATTCGAATACACTTCAGGCTTCTTACCTGTCCGTCTCCCAAAATTTCAACAGGAGAAGTTAGAAAACGAAAAACAATACCATCATTTTTCGCGAGTTGGTATTCATAACTGTTAGCGGGCATTTCATTCTCAGTTCTTCTATAAATAATACTAACCCGATTAGCCCCTAAACGTTTAGCCGCTGTTGCCGCATCAATTGCAGTATTGCCTGCACCGACAACAACAACCTTATTTCCAACATCAACAGAGCTCCATTCTTCCCTTTTTACTTCTTCAATAAACTTAATGGCGTCAATCACACTATCAAGTTTTTCCCCGGGTATTTTTAACCGCCCGCTTTCACCTAAGCCAACTCCGATAAATAGAGCGTCGTGTTTTTGAAGTAGGCTTTCAATCGAAACGGATTCTCCAACATTTGTTTCAAGATGAATGACAACTCCTAAATCCTGGATCATGCTGACTTCTTTCAGACTATCTACCCGGCGGGTTTTATATGGCGCAATACCCCAGGTGTTTAATCCGCCCGGAACTTTGCTCGCCTCATAAATTTCCGCCTCGTAACCAAGAAGTGATAACTCAGCCGCGCAGGCAAGTCCTGATGGTCCGGATCCAATAATTCCAACTGATTTTCCATTCTTTGGTTTTTTGTCGAATAATTTCGGAGCACCAATCTCAAAATAATTATCGATAGCATAACGCTGCAGTTTTCCAATTTCTATTGGCTTTTCTCCTAACGAATTAAATACACAGGAGCCTTCGCATAGTATGCCGACAGGACATGCTTTTGCACAGGTAAGAGGCACCCAATTTTTTTGAAGGATAGTTTTTGCCGAGCCAAGTAAATTGCCGGAAGCAATTTTTTTAATAAATGTGGGTATGTCTATATGTGTCGGGCATGCCTTTGTACAGGGAGAGTCATAACAATACAGACATCTGCTTGCCTCTGCCACTGCGCTATTCTTGTTATAAGGTTGGACAAGCTCCTGAAAATTTAATTCGTATTCTTCTGCCGTAAGTTTTCTTGTTTTATTCATAATATGCACTATTCAGTTATTGATAAAATGTCAACATTATTCCTTACAAATAAAACCGGATCAATTAACAACGCTCAAGCGCTCTATCCATTACTTTTATAAAGTCATCAACCTCGCTAGTGGAAACATTCAGAGGAGGAGATATTCTAACCACATTTCCATATAGTCCGCCCTTTCCTATGAGCACTTTCTCTTTTTTCATCTCCTCAAAAAGATTAACAACTATCTGCGGGTCAGGAACTTTGTTTTCTTTTACAAATTCACAACCCAACATCAAGCCCTTGCCGCGGACGTCACCAATAGCAGGATATTTTTTCTGTAAGTTTAATAATCCTTCTTTAAGATAGAGCCCAACTTCATGAGCATTCTTTGCCAATTCTTCCTCTTCAATAACCTGAATCGTTGCAAGCGCAGCTGCCATTGATACCGGATTGCCCCCAAATGTTGATATTGTTAACCCGGTAAAACTATCCGCGATTTCCGGAGTAGCAATGGTCACACCTAATGGAGTTCCGTTTGCTATCCCTTTTGCAGCTGTCATAATATCCGGTTCAACACCCCAATGTTCAATGCCGAACATTTTACTACCGGTTCTACCAAATCCCGTCTGGACTTCATCGCAGATAAAAACTCCGCCATATTTTTTGATGATTGGCAGTGCAACTTTAAAATACTCAGGTGGCGGTGTAATGAATCCACCAACGCCTTGAATCGGCTCGGCTATGAACCCCGCTATTTTACCTGTTGTAGTGGTCATTATCAGGTCTTCAAGATCCAGAGCACATTTGATTTCACATTCCGGATATTTCAATCCTAGAGGGCATCTGTAGCAATAAGGATTCATAGCATGCTTAATCCCGGGGAATTGCGTTCCTCCATGACGCCAGGGCGCGTGAGCTGTTAAACTCATAGCAAGCATCGAGCGTCCGCTGTAACAATGTCTTAGAGCAATAATTTCCTGGTTACCTGTAAAATGCTGAGCCATAAAGACAGCTGTTTCGTCGGCTTCCGTTCCACTGCTTGTAAAAAAACTTTTCTTCAATTTGCCTGGTGCTATTCCGGCTAATTTTTCTGCCATCAAGGCAATATTTTCTGTTGGATAGAGCGTTGATGTATGTTGAAGTTTATCAACCTGCTCTTTGATCTTCTCATTAACCTTGGGATTGCAATGCCCAACACTTACGGTTAGAATTCCACCGAAAAAATCGAGATATTCGTTCCCTTCAGGATCGTAGACGTACATCCCTTTTCCATGATCAATAACCAGAGGTTCTTTGTAGTAATTTACTACACTCGGAAAGAGGAACTCCTTATTCTTAGTCCGGATTTCCGCAGAACTTAATGCCCGTTTATCACTTTGATTTTCATTCATCAGTATTATCCTCTTTGTTATAAAATTACCAAGTCTTCATATGCGTCCGGACGACGGTCGCGGTAAAACTGCCATACATTTCTAACCTCTCGTATTTCATCCAGGTCCAAATCAGCAACAACTAACTCATCTTTGTCCCGTGATGCCTGAGCAATAATTTTCCCACGTGGCGAACAGAAATAACTGCTTCCATAAAACTCGCCAATATTCCATGGCGCCTCTGTACCTACACGATTGATAGCACCAACGAAATAACCATTGGCAACAGCGTGAGCCGGTTGTTCAAGTTCCCACAGATATTCTGATAGCCCCGCAACTGTAGCAGATGGGTTAAAAATAATTTCGGCACCATTTAATCCCAAAGCCCTTGCGCCTTCGGGGAAGTGGCGGTCGTAACAGATGTATACACCAACTTTTGCATAAGCTGTTTCAAAGACTGGAAATCCAAGATTACCCGGACGGAAATAAAACTTTTCCCAGAAGCCCGGCTCGCAGTGAGGAATATGATGTTTCCTGTACTTCCCTAAATATGTTCCATCGGCGTCAATTACCGCGGCTGTGTTGTAATAGACCCCGGTTATTTCTTCTTCGTAAATTGGAACCACAATTACCATGTTATATTTTTTAGCCTGCTCCTGCATTAACTTAACAGTTGGTCCACCGGGTACTTTTTCAACCATCTGATACCACTTGGTTTTTTGTTCGGCACAAAAATAAGGTCCGTAAAAGAGCTCTTGTAAACAAAGTACCTGAACACCGGCTTTTGCGGCATCTGCAATCATGGCTAAGTGTTTTTCGATCATGTTGTTTTTAATTTGGTCGATTGGATCATCGGCTGAACCAGCAAGAGTGGATTGTATTAATCCACCGCGTACAATTTTACTCATTGTTACCCTCGTTAATAGTGATTAAATGAGTTTCGCATATTTATAATTACAAATAATTCTTTCTAACTCATCCAGTTGGTTTTAGCTCCCTTATTCCACTTGGTAGTAACTTTCTTAAGTATAGTCCAAAATTCAATGGAGCTCTTGCCAGTTATATCACCAACACCAAATCTTGATTCATTCCAGCCACCGAATGAAAACGGCTCGCGTGGCACGGGAACTCCAATGTTCACTCCTATCATTCCCGCACTTGCCCGGTTGACAACGTATTTTGCAACGCCGCCACTTTGCGTAAAGACGGCTGCAGCGTTTCCGTATTCAGAACTGTTCTCAATCTCAAGTGCTTCATCAAGCGTATCTTTTCTAATAATTGATAATACCGGTCCGAACACTTCTTCTTTCGCAATTTTCATCCCCGGTTTAACATGATCAACTATTGTCGGGCCAACATAAAAACCGCCTTCCTTTCCTTCAACAACAGAGTTGCGTCCATCAACAAGAATTTTTGCTCCTTCTGCTTCCGCCTCGTTTATATAATTTTCAATACGCTCTTTTGCCTTTGCTGAAATAATTGAACCAAGGTTCTTCCCGGGAATAATTTTCCGTGCTTCATCACAAAGCTTTTCTATTATATGATCAACATTACCAACAGCAACCATTGCTGAAGCAGCCATGCATCTTTGACCAGCGCAGCCGCTCATAGAAGCAGCAACATCAGCAGCTGTCATTTCGACATCGGCATCTGGTAAAACTATAAGATGGTTTTTCGCACCGCCCAGGGCGAGTACTCTTTTCAGATTTGAAGTGCCTCGTTTGTAAACTATTTTCGCCACACGTGTTGACCCCACAAATGAGATAGCCGCTATATCAGGATGATCACAAATAGCTTCAACAACTTCCTGAGCACCATGGACAACATTAAAAACGCCTTTTGGTAAACCGGCTTCAGTTAATAGTTCAGCAATTTTGTTAGCGCTTATTGGCACCAGTTCGGATGGTTTCATAATCATTGTATTTCCCAGAACCAAAGCATTTGGCAGACTCCAGTTCGGTACCATGTTTGGGAAATTGAAAGGAGTTATTGAGGCAACAATTCCAACCGGGAAACGCTCTTCTCTGCACTCAACTCCGTTGCTTACTTCCAGCAAATTGCCCGAAATCAATTGTGGCATGGAACAGGCGAACTCTGTTAGTTCAGCACTTTTAAGAACTTCAGCCCGTGACTCGCCCAGGGTTTTTCCATTTTCCTCATGAACAATTTGGGTAAGTTCCTCCATGTTTTCTTCAAGCAGACGCTTATATCTAAAAAATATTTGCACCCTTTCCTTGATAGGCATATGAGCCCAGGCGGGAAATGCTGCTTTCGCCTTTTGAACTGCAAGGTTTAGATCTTCGTAGTTGGAGAGTGTAACTTGTGTAAGTAAAGAGCCATCGCTTGGTGAGATAACATCCAATTTTTCACCACTGCCATTAATTAACTCTCCACCCACATAATTTGTGATTGGTTGGTATTTCATGATAATACCTCGAAAGTTATTTTAGACTACAGTACATGAATAAGATCTGTAAAGTGTTGCTCTTGAATAAAGGAAAGAAAAAGGGAACAGGACAGTTGCTTTGGGGACAATAGGCTTAGAAAATAGTATTATAATTAAAAACATACAAATGTTTCTTTTTAGAAATAGATATGTGGTTATGAAGTATAACTAATAATAGGATACAGAGAAAACATTTACGCGCGTTTCTATAACACATTTTTTATTTTGTTTCTGATTGTGCCGTAAGCCAACAAAAAAAGAGCAAGACCCATTTGCCTTGCTCTCTTCCCAAATCTTACTCCTACTCTTAATCTTTATTTCAATCTATTGATTCCTTAATGATGTTGCGGGATTTAACCTGGCTGCTTTTAATGTTTGATAAAACATAGTAAGAAACGCGACAAAGATAGCACCGGAACCTGATAGGAGAAATGGCACTACGGATATTGAAACACGATATACGAAACTATCAAGCCACAGGTTAATACCAAAGTATGCCAGTGGCCAGGCAAGGAGATTGGCAAGTAAAACCCATTTTAAGAAATCGACAGCTAACAATTTTATAATAGTTACTTCCCCGGAACCCAATACCTTACGAACCGCAATTTCTCCCTTTTTCTGTTCAACAGCATAAGCCACTAAACCTATTATTCCAAGACAGGCGATAAACATAGCAAGACCTGAGAAATAAGCTATATTTGTTGCAAAATCTCGATCATTTTGAAATTGTTGATCAAACGCGTCATCAAGAAATTGGAAGTTGAAATTTCTATTCGGGAATACCTCTTCATAGACCGCTCTCATTTCTTCAATAGTTGCATCAATATTGCCGGCCGACAGTCTTGCCACATAAAGGAAAGTGTTCTGAGTGTTGAGTTCAAACATCAATGGTTCTAGTTCTTGTCTTGCATTAGAAAAATGGAAATCTTTTACTACTCCGACAACTCGTCTCGTGTCCAAGGAGCCATCAATCTGAACTAAATCAAGCCTTTTACCAATGGGATTTTTCCAACCTAATTTTTTAACGGCGGTTTCATTCAATAAAACTGAATCAGTAGTATCAGTAGCAAATCCACCAGCAAAACTTCGCCCCTCAGCAATCTCAATTTCCAGAACTTCAAGATACTTGTCATCAATTGACATTTGCATAAACATTTGACTCTCATCCCGACTAGAACCCTCGGGGATTACTTCTATTCTCATAAAGTTCGATCCTAAAATACCATTTGATCTGCCGACATCAACAACTCCCGTCAGGTTTTTAATTCTGTCACGCAACAAATCATTACCATTATTCGGAGCAAACGTTGTGACTACCTGTTCACGGTTATATCCCATATCCATAGATTGAAGGTAATGGATTTGATCAGTGATAACTAATACTCCTACAACAAGAGCAATGGTAATTGAGAACTGAAAAACTACCAGAATTCTTCTAATTAATACTCCTACTTTTCCTTTTCGAAATTCTCCTCGCAAAACAGTAACCGGTTTAAAGGACGAAAGGATGAGCGCAGGATAAAGTCCCGCAGCAATACCAACGACAAACGAAACCAGGAACATTGCCAACAGTAACAATGGGTTTCCAATAAAATCTATTTCAAGAGTTTTACCTAAAAACTCATCCAAATATGGAATTGTAAACTGAATTGTTAAAACGGCTACCAACATTGCCACCGAGGTGAGCATTATTGACTCTCCAAGAAACTGAAGAATTAGCATGGTCTTATTTGAACCAACAACTTTACGTAGACCAACTTCTCTAGCTCTTTGTGAAGACCTTGCACTAGACAGATTTATAAAATTGATAGCAGCAATCAATAACACCATCAGTCCAATAATTGCAAGGGCATAAACTATTGTGGCATCATTTTTACCATTATTAGTTCCATCATAACGATGATCTGCCGAACCAAGGTGTACATCGAGTAATGGCTGCAAACTAGGAACATTTATTTCCGGCATGTTATTCGCCTTACCCAGATCTTCCATTTTTTGTTCAGCAACTTGCCTTTGTGAAGGATTGCCAAGCTTTACATATGCCTGAAGCATTAAATTTTCCCATGAGTCCCACCAGAGGGGGAAATTATCTATTTGCAATGGGATAATGAAATCGTATTGAATGTGTGAATTGAGAGGGGGTTTTTCTACCAGGCCAATTACATAAGGATCATCCTGCCCATTTCCATTACCAGGTCCCATAAATTGAAGAGTCAAACGTTTTCCAATAGGATCTTCACCCGGGAAAAGGAGTTCTGCAGCCTCTGGTGTTATTAATATACCATTTGGAGTCTTTAAGGCATTATCTCTGTCACCGGACAAGAATCTAAAACTAAAGACATCAAAAAAAGAAGGTTCAGTTATATATCCCCTTAGCTGTAGAGAATTTTCTGCAGTCATCTCTTGTTGTGGAACAACACCTGCGGCAACAAACAGGCGTCCCATTCCAAAAGCCCGAACTCCAGCTTCAATTTCAGGAATATTTGCTACTGAGGCAGGGATAATAGGGCCGCACGTGATTGAATAGGTCATAGACCCGGAGCCGGTATTTTCCAGCATTAAAACTCTGTGAATGCGGTCTGCATCGTCATGCATACTGTCAAAAGTTAAATCGTCGATGACATAAAAGGCAATAACCAGACTAACCATTAAACCTAATGATAACCCAATGACATTTATTGCGGAATAGCCTTTGTGCTTGAGTAAATTTCGATAGGCGATTTTAAAATAATTTAAAAACATGATCCCCCCGGTTCTTCTTTGATACTTGTATGATTATAAGACGTATTGTCTACTGAAAAGTTGTTGTTATGTTTTGACTCCCCAAAAGATATTTTAGTTGTACTTTTTTAAATCGAAAAAGTTTCAACTAAATCAGCAACGATAGTTTATCCAATGGTGTCTATGCAACTAACAAGAGTAGAAGACTTTAACAGAGGGAATAAAAAAGGCGGTATAAAACCGCCTTATATAAATCATTTTTCTGAGAGGAATCAAAATGCAGATTTGCAAGCTTTGTATAAAAACTATCATCTGAGATTTTCAATTATCCGGGCATCTATCCAGAATGGATTGCGATCACCTTGTCTCTCACTAAGGAAGAATAAATATCTGCCATCAGAAGAAACTGAAGGAGCGTTTTCATTAGAAGAGGAATTAACTGATGACCCCAGGTTTTGCGATTGTCTAAAGCTGCCATCCGTATTTCTGAAACTTATATAAATATCTGACCCACCAGAACCACCCGGTCTATTGGATTCAAAAAGCATGTAATCTCCTTCGGGATCTACAAATACCCCCAATTCGTCATATGAGGAGTTTATATTATTATCCAGCCTTTCAGGTTGAACATACAAACCATTAACTTTTCTGATAATGTAGAGATCCAAACCTGTTGTTCCGCCTATCAGATCCATTCTTACATATAAAGTTTCATCATTTGTTGCGGAAATTTCCCATCCGCCTCCAAGTGATGCGGCTGCAGGAACAATAACTGGAGCTGGAGCTGACCATGTGTTATTTGTTTTTGTCGAATTCCAATATCCGTAATTACTTCCATTGGGTCTGTCTGAAATAAAGAAAACTTTTGCACCATTATCGATAAAGGAAGGGCATGCATCTGTATACTGACTGGAAATCGGTGAAGTCGCTGGCGCGCTCCATATATCATTTTCAAGTTTCATGTGACGAATTCTTGTCCCACCTTCTGCCGGACAGTAAATATCCATAAACATTTCTTTCCCGTCATCTAAAAAATCTACTTTTCCGTGCCACCACCAATTTTGGTTAGACAACAGATAATCAGGTACGAACCTCACGGCTGTTAAACCCGGAGCCTGCCGCCCTAAATAGCTATCGCTTGTTAGAGGAATCTCCGGCGGATCGCTTGGAATTTCCGGCGGATTCACGGGATCATCTTTGCTCGGTGGTTCCGTTGATGATTGGCTACACGCCATCAGGGAGATGAACATTACAAATATGACCATCTTCCAAATGTTTTTAATTACGAAGTACATACTGCCCCCAACTAGTTTTCTAATATTTTTTTCAACTTACCATAAACTCTCAATTTGCATTCCCAGGTTTTATTAAAGAGTTATTGCACTGAACAATATTTGACTACATTATGGGTGCCTGGCACCACACACCACCGGCAGTTAGAAATTTAACCTCTGTTAACCTTCTGGAATTACTACCATCCGAATCAATTATATTTAATGAGCGTTGAGTTGAGTACAATATTTTTGTACCATCAGGAGACCAAACCGGTTCTTCTTCTTGTCCGGCAAAATTTGTTATTTCGGTTATTGATTTATCACTAACATTCACTTTTAGAATATCGAAAGCGGTAGAACTATTCCGCATAGAATTAAAGGCAATAAAATTACCATCCGGTGACCAGGAAGGATTTTGATCATCACCATGGATGGTAGTCATTCTCTCCTGGTTACTCCCGTCGGAATTCATTATATAAATTTCGATGTCATTATCACGATCTGATTCGAAGGCAATTTTTGAGCCATCGGGCGACCATGCACAACGATAATCTTCGGCTAAATTAGTTGTAATCTGATGAATCTCACCAAAAACCATATCACTTATATTTGCAGCCTGGTAATTTGTAACATCCATTACATAAACATCCGAATTGCCGTTTCTATCTGAAGAAAAACCGATTTTCGATCCATCAGGTGACCAGGTGGGGAATCCGTCAAAACCAGGGTTATTTGTCAACCGCTGCTGATTGCTTCCATCCGCATTCATAATATACACTTCAAAATTTCCATCGCGGGTTGACATAAATAGGATTTTTCTTCCGTCCGGAGACCAATATGGACCACTATCAAAAAATGTATTGTTGGTAATTCGTTGAAGTCCGCTGCCATCCTCTTTGATAGTGTAAATTTCGAAGTTACCCTGCCAATCGGAAACGTACGCAATGCCCCTACTGTCATCACTAATCCCCGGATCAACAGGCCCTGCAGGATCCGAACAATATTGAGAACTAAATAGAAATATGATTAAAACGACAAAATTAAATAGTGAATTACTTCTGACATTATTTCTTTTGCCAAAACGCTTTGATGAAGATTTCATAAGGTACTCACCCCGGATTGATTTAATGTGTATGTAAACAATTTGTGATTTTTTGATGCTCTATAACATTTCCTTTGTTATTATTTCCAGTCTGGCATTGAATCCCATCCGCGCGAAGTTGTTAGTTTAACAGTTGTATGCAAAGCAATGTCATAAACATAAATATCATCATCATTACCACCGGGGCCTGAATAACCCTGATAGGCAATTTTATTTCCCTCGGGTGACCAGCAGGGCACAAAGTCATTACTTCGGGTAGCAATTACAGGATGCAGATCAGAACCATCCCTGTTCATGATAAAAATATCCTCCTGATTATTAGTCCCATTTGAAACAAATATTATCTGGGTTCCATCAGGGGAATAGACCGGACACACATCCATACCGGGTCTGTTGGCAATAACTTCAACCCCTGAACCGTCTGTATTCATCGTGTTAATGGAAAAATCATCATTCAACAGATAGACATAAACTATCTCGTTTCCGTCGGGAGACCACCTGGCATTAAATTCCTCGGCGACAGTATTTGATAAGCGGACGATATTCGTTCCATCAGCATTCATTTTGTATAGGTCTATATAACCATCTCTGTCTGAAGAAAAAACAATTTGAGTCCCATCAGGCGACCAGTCCGGCCAGGCGTCAAGATGCGCTGACGAGGCAGTAAGACAAACTTGGTTGCTTCCATCAGAATCCATTACAAAAATATCCTCGTTCCCGTTACGCCCTGAGACAAACAATATTTTATTGCCGTCAGGAGACCATAATGGAGTGTGGTCGTTTGCAGAATTGCTAGTTAATCTGGTTTGAGCTGACCCGTCTTCGTTCATGGTATAAATTTCCCAGTTCCCATCACGACCTGAGACATAGGCTATAACTCCCGCACTGCTTATTGGTGGGTTAATCACTCCATCAGGTCGTAAACTTTCAACCACATCAATACTAACCCAATAAGGATTGTATCCGTGATCTCCGGAACGCTCTGTTGTATAGATGAGATATTGTCCATCAGGGGTAACATTCGGACCCGCGTCCTCGCCAGTAGTATTAATTCCTGCGCCCAGATTTATTGCCTGACCCCAGCTCCCATCTGCCTGTTTGAATGAAACATATAAATCGTGCATTCCATATCCTCCAGCGCGATTTGAGGCAAAGATCAAATAATCTTCATTTGGATGAATATAGGGGGTTATTTCTGTGCCTGATGTTTGCAAATCCGTAAGCTCCTCCGGTGATTGATATAAACCATTTTCCGCCTGTGAGCAATACAAGTTATAATCTCCTCCGGATTGCAAATCCAAATAAAGGTTTCCATTATCTGCCATATCAAACTGCCATCCTACAGAAAAGCTTCCAGTTGGTACAGAAACTGGAGAAGGAGCACCCCACGCATTACCATTACGCTCCGATTTGAAAATATATCCTGACCCATTTCGTGAGATGTAATATAGTGTGTTGCCATCGGCAGAAAATCTAGGATTGTTACATTCATCCGGCGAAGTAAAATTAATCGGTTCAGGAACTTGCCAGACTCCATTAACCATTTTTGAGTAATTAAGTTGAATAAGATTGCTGTTGATTATTTTAGAAAAAAAGACCTCCTGCATGTCCGGAGAAAACTCCGGCGGACCGTGCCAGAACCAGTTGCCCTGTGCAAGGAACTCTCCAACTGCCAGTCTTTGCGGTGTGTTTCCAGGTACAGCTTGGCCAAAATATTCACCGCTTATATCAGTTGGATTTTCTCCACCTGTGCCACCTCCGCCTTCTGAACATGCAATTGAAAACAGTATTAAAAGAACAAAGCTTATTAATTTACGTACCATGTCGAATCTCCCCCATTTAACTAAATTAAATACACCGTAAAAAAATCTTATACAACTACCCGAATTATTACTCATCCCTTAGTGATAGAACTGGATTAATTGTTGCCGTCTTGTAGGATTGTACACCAATACTCAGGAGAATTATTACAAGAGAAGTTAGTGCTGAAAAAATAAACGGCTCAGAATCTATTTGAATCCTGAAAGCATATTTGGAAAGTACCATCTCCATAATTTCGTATGTAGCAGGAATTGCCAAAATCAGACCAAGTACCAACCATAAAACATATTCTTTGGATAACATGAAAATCAATGAATGTACAGAGGCTCCCATAACCTTGCGGATGCCTAATTCCTTTGTTCTTTTTTCTGCAAGGAAAGTCGTCAGACCAAACAGCCCCATGAAAGCAATTAATAATCCCACCACGGTAAAACCGGCTGAAAGACTGCTGATATTTTCCTCAGCTTTGTATTGTTTATTAAAATCCTCATTAAGAAAGAAAAATGAATAGGTGCTATTGGGGCGCAATTGCTTAAAAGTGTTTTCTATGTAACTCAAAGTTCCCTGAATATCCTCAGTTGATATTCTTAAGGTCAAGTACCTATAATCCTCTCTTATTGAGAAAATTGCCAAAGGTCCAATGGGCTTTTGTAATCCCTCATAATTGAAATTCTTCACCACACCAATAACTTTTGCAACTTCAAAAGTTATGAATTTGCCAAGAGCATCTTCCGGACTTTCCCATCCGAACGCCTTAACGGCTTCTTCATTAATAACCCATCCATGTTCAAGCTCATTCGTGAATTGTCTACCGGCAAGTAACTCAAGTTTATATTCTTCGAAGAATGACATGTCTACCTGTATGGCATTGCACATTGAACTTATCCTATTACCATTATTCTCAGTGTGCATAACCCAATAGTAGAACCATCTGCCAGGAATACTGGAAGAAAATGTGGCTCCTTTTACTCCATCGTTTTTTAGAAATTCCGATTTTATTACTTTGTACGTTTCAGGGCTGAATTGAGCCCGGTCAAATTCCAAAACGACCTTTTCCTCTTTCTCAAAACCAGAGACCTTATTCTTCATAAAATATATTTGTTCGAATAATATATAGGTGCCGCTGATAAGTACAATTGCGATTGCAAACTGAAAAACCACCAGACATTTGCGAATAAACGGATTGTGAAATGACCAAGGCTGTTTCCCTGATAGAACCTGTGCTACATTAAAGGAGGACATATAAAATGCAGGATAGAATCCAATAGCCAGCAAGGTTAAAATGCTTATTATGATGATTAGCAATATTACTGTGGGATCAAATAAACTACTATAATTAAATTGAATGCCGGTAATAGTACTCCAGAAAGGTAGAAGAAGTGCTGTTGTTAGAATACCAATTATTACAGAGATTGAAACAATTAAGAAAACTTCCGTAAAAAACTGCCCTATTATTTGTTTCCTGTTTGCTCCAATTATTTTTCTTACCCCCAATTCCTGATACCTGCTTAACATTCTGGCTGTTGTGATATTTATAAAATTCATACCAGACAGGAGAAGGATAAACAATCCTGCACTAACCATGATATAGACATAGTTAATATTACCCGGCGTTTCGGTTTCCCACTTTAGATCGGAATGCAAATGTATATCTCTAATGGGCTGTAAAAATAATGTTGTTTCAAGCTTTTGTAATGAACTTCTCTCACTGGCATATTTTTGTGGTAAAGATTTAATCCTTTCTTCAAAATCCTTCGGGTCAACATCTTCAGCCAATTTGATATAGTTTTGACAATGGAATCCATCCCAGGAGTCCTTGAAGGCACCACTAACGCCAAGAGAACTGAGGGATGCTATCATGTTATATTTTAAATGAGTGTTTGCAGGTGCATCTTCAATTACACCAGTAATTGTATATTCCGAAGTATCAATGGTTACTTTGTTGCCAAGTGGATTAAGAAGTCCAAAATACTGCTCAGAGATATGCGAAGTTATTAATAATGATTTTGGTTCTGTAAGGGACGTCTTCGGGTCGCCAAGGATAAAGTGGATATTAAAAATATCAACCAACCCATTATCTGCAAATACAAATTTATTTTCAAGAAACCAGCCCGAATTAACAAATACCCTGGCTTCCTCTGACTTCCTAGCCCTTCCGGCCTGAATAACTTCCGGGAATAATTCCTTTAATACGGCAGCAGCCTGATAGCTGGTTGCCGCAAATTTCTCTGTAGATACGGGAGTTTTTTGAATTTTAGCTACGCGATAAATATTCTCAACATCATCATAAAAACTATCATATGTCAATTCATTCCTGGCATAAAGAAGTATTAGAATGGAGCAAACCATCCCGGCAGAAAGACCTACAATGTTTATTCCGGAGTAATATTTACTTCTAAGTAATGAGCGGAATGAGACTTTCACATTTTCGAAAAAATAGAGACCAAACCAGTAGAAAAATCTATTAATGTATGCAGGGAATGCCTTGAAAACCTGGATTATATACCAGCGTCTGGCTTTGGAAATTCCATTATTTTTAGCAATAATATAAAATACCTCTTCAAGATCACCGGCTGTAGAATATGATCCGCTATCCGGAAAGAGAATTTTAATAACTCTCTCTGCAAGTTTTGGTATGGAATATTTCATTTGATTTTCCACTATGACAAATTATCCAGTGATAAATTATCAATATCTTCCCAGGCAGCCGCTTGCACTTTTTTAATGCTGATCAATTCTTCCATTCCGTACTTGGTCAGCTTATACATACGTTTGCTCTTGCCTCCTCTCTCAGGACTGGATTCAGACAGATACGAATCAAGTAATCCTTTCTTAACCATTCTTTCCAAAGAGACAAATAGGGCTCCAAAAGCATAATCAATTCCAGTTAATTCCTTTAACTGTTCATTTATGGGCACTGCGTAGGCATCCTCTTGTAGGCGCCAGACTGTAAGGAGCAATAATTCTTCAGATCTTGTAAGCAGTTTCATTGTTCTCCATCCTTTTCCCTACAAATTAGGTATTAGTAATATTTTCCACAAGGCATTTTTACCTACTTTTTAGGTATTATGGGGTAATTATCTTTCCCTACTCTGCTGATTTTCTATTATTCTGGTCTTATTCCTGGTAATGTTTGAGTAATGTTGGGGATTGGGCGTAAAAAAAGGCGGTCATAAGACCGCCTCTGCTATATTGAGATATTTCTTCTGCAGGCTATGAGTTTAGTAAGTATACTAAAAAGAAACTGAATGATACTATTACCACAAAGGTAATCGTATTGTGAATTCTGGTGCTCATGATTACTCTTTTTGTTTTAAAATTTATTTAATTACACTGCAAGTGTAGTAATAAATCGTCCACAAATCAGTAGCAAAAACTTTGCACTCCTCAATAATTACCATTTTCAGATTATGAGAACTTCTTTTAAGTTTACAAATCGATGCTATTAAAATTATTTCAATAAAGGTTGCAGCAAATCAACTTCAACTTTGCCCTTGAGTAACTCGCTAAATTTCTGAGCGTCTTCCATCGTCCCTTCATACAAACCATAATGAATGGGAATTGCTATTTTCGCCTTAACATCCAACGCTGAATTCGCTGCATCTTCAACGCTATTCATGGTATAGGTCTGCCCAAGCGGTAACAGGACAATATCAGTCTCAATCAATTTCATTTCCGGTATTCGTTCGGTATCGCCCGTATGATAGATTTTAATACCGTCAACTGTAATAATGTAACCGTTCCACTCAGATTTTTTAGGATGAAAATCTTTCTTCGTAATATTATAAGCAGGAACCGATTCGACATGAAGCCCCTCTATCTCTTTAACATCCCCTGGCTTCATTTCAATATGCTGCTTAAATATCATCGTATTTATTTTATCTGAACAATTATAAGGTGTAACAACGATCGTGTTTTTGGTTACTACTTTGGATAGCGCCTCAGCATCCAGATGATCTCCATGTGGATGCGTGATAAAAACAATATCCGCCGGTTCTTCTTTTTCAAGTTTGTAGGGATCTATAGATATTACTTTATCACCTGTTTCAATTTTAACAGCTGCCTGATGATACCATTTTATATTTTTGACAAATTCGTGAATGCTGTCCTGACCGGGAACAGTTGACAAAAACAGAAATATTAAAACAATAGCTGGGATTATTTTCCTTACCATAATTTACCTTTCTAAGTTATATGTGATGAAACAAAAAGGGCTGAGCCAGGAATATCACAAAAGACATTCACAATTACTACATTCCCCGATGTTAAATATTAGCAAAAAGAAAACCCACGGTCTTATATTATCTAAAAAATGAATTGTAATCAACAGAACACAAACTTCATGCGACTGTTGAATTGATACGATAACTCTTATAATTATCTGTAGTTCTCAATAATATCCGCACTAATCCAATAGGGTTTAGAATCTCCCGACCTAAAACTCATAAAAAACAAATACAATCCATCCTTAGTAACATTTGGGCAAAGCTCATGGCTGTAAGTATTAATCTCAGTCATATTTTGGGGATCACCCCACGAACCATCCTGATTCTTAAAACAAATAAACAAGTCAGCATAACCCGTGTTGAGAACACGCGCAAACATCAAATAGCTTTCATCCGGCGCAATAAAAGGTGTATCTTCTGATCCTGCTGTATTTATCGAATCGCCTAATCGTGTTCTTCTTACAAAATTACCATTTTCATACTCTGCACAATAAATATCATTTCTATCTTCTTCTCCAATCGGATGCGCACCGTAGTAGAGATTGCCGTTATCAGCAATTGAGAAGGACCAATGCAAATCCAATTCATTAATAATAGCAGGTAGAATTATTGGATCACCCCATCCATTAGTTGTTCTTTCAAGATACCAGATGTTTTCTTTTGTTAGTATTCCTGACACATTCGGAGTTCTCCAGGAAGTAAAATAAAGTCTGTTTCCATCCGGCGAAAAACATGGCTCCCCATCATTGTACCTTCCAATCTGCTCGAAATTCATGGGCTCTGACCAGAAACCATTATGAAAAATCATATACCTCATATAATAGTAACCATCCTCCATGGGTGTCCAAAAGACTTCACTCCCTTCAGGTGAAAAGATTGTGGTGGTGTGCACCTGCTCTGTGATTAGTGCGGGTAGAAACATTTGTGCAGTATTGCCTGGTGGTGTTTGCCCAACATACGAACCTGTTAGATTCGTTAGCGGAGGATTGTTTGGATCTGGAGTCTCTTGTGGATTTACTGAATTGCCGCTATCCTCTGAACAACCAGTTAACAGAGTGAACAGCAAAAAGCTAAAAATGATGTTTTTCATATTTCCCCCCAAAATCACTAATAAATAAAAAATGTTTTGATCCAATAAAAGGTATAAAGATATGACTCAATTAAAATGTAAAAGGGTGACTACAAATTAGGGGGTAAGTTTTAAATTATTAAAAACCAAGCCCACCGAATAAAATCGGTGGGCGTTAAAATTATTCGGCTCTAATGGAATTAACTGGATTTGCAAGTGAGGCTTTGTATGATTGAATACTTACAGTACCCCAGGCAATAATCACAGATACGAAACCACCAAAAAGAAATATCCAAAGACTAACATCCGTTCTGTAGGCAAAATCTTCCAGCCATTTGTTCATTGCATAATATGCAATGGGCCAGGCGATGATATTCGCCAGCATTACCCACTTTGTAAACTCTTTTGAAAGAAGGATTAAAATTCCACCTGTAGTTGCACCCATCACTTTTCGAAGCCCAATTTCCTTTGTACGCTGAAGCGCCATAAAAGATACTAGCCCGAGTAACCCAAGACAGGCTATGAAAATCGCAAGGATAGAGAACAATCTTGTCATGCCGGCAAATTGCTCTTCACGTTCGTAAAGACTCTGTATGTATTCATCAAAAAACATTGAAGAATAAGTAAACTCAGGAAAGGTCTCCTCCCAGGCACTTTTAATTTGCTCTAAGGTTTCTCCGGATACATTCCCGGCAAGTTTTATAGATCCTTCAAAATAGTACCTTCCCAAAAAATTCGTCATCATTATTGGAGTTATAATCTCATGTAAAGATGCTGTATGGAAATCTTCAACAACACCAACAACTCTTCCCTGCCAGATATGGAATGGTATAATCATTCCTAAAGCTTCTGATGGATTTGCAGCACCCAACTTATGCGCCATGGTCTCATTGATAATATACTCGTAAAGTGTATCGCCTTCTGTATATTTTCTATAGTTTTCACCGGCGAGTAATTTAATATTGAACACGTCCAGATATTTTTCGTCAGCCGGTTTAAAAGAGGCTTCAATTCTATTATCCGGATCATCCGGATTTGGGGCGAAAGCAGTATTCATAACTGCCCCTGAGATAGGCGCACCTGAAGCATAAGTAATATCAAGAACCTGTGGAATTTGCGCCAGCTTATTTCTGAACAATTGCATTTTCTGTTCATCCTGAACAGGTATTTCAACTCCCAATATTTGTTCTTTCGAAAATCCAAGGTCCTTGTTTTTAAAATAATCCATTTGCAGTGAGATAACGATCGTCCCAATTATCAGGATTTGTGATACGATGAACTGAAAAATTACAAGTCCGTTTCTTAAAGAAAATGATCCTTTTTGTGACTTAAGCACCTTGTTTCTGAAGGCTTCAATAGGACTAAAACGCGATAGCAAAATAGATGGATAAAGTCCTGTTAACACACAAACGAAAACAAAGATCAATAGAAGAAATAGAAGGACAGAGTAACTATCAAACAGACTGAGTTCCATACTGTTATCAAAAAAAGCATTTACATGTGGTAATGAAATATAAGTAAAGATCACAGAGATGATAACGGCAATTGATGTGAAGGTTATAACTTCGCCCATTAGTTGATTAATAATCTGAGATCTGTTTGCCCCTAAAACTTTTCTCACACCAACTTCTTTTGATCGTTTTAATGCCTGAGCTGTTGATAAATTAATAAAGTTTATGGAAGCAATAGTAAGGATGAGAAATCCTATCAGAGCAAAAATCAATAAAGTTTGTGGGCTGGTACTATAGTTGAAACTTTCAAGATCCGGAGTTAAGTGTATATCAAGCAGTGGCTGGAAATGAAACGAATCTGTATCCTTTCTTCTCTCAGGAAGATACTTCTTCCCTATTTGTTGTAAATATTCATCAACGGATTGTTCACTCAAATTTGAGGGTTTTACAAAATAAGTTTGAGATGATGACAGAGACACATTCCAGTCTATTATACTAAAACCCATCATATTTTCGTCGAGCGATCTTGAGGAGATAATCATGCTTATTGGCAAATGAGTGTTTGAGGGAACATCTTCAATAACACCCACTACCCTAAGGTCTAAATCATTATCGAATTTGATGGTTTCTCCAATTGGAGGTTCGTTCCCGAAAAATTTATTTGCAAGCGTTTCTGTCAGCACAACTCCATCCGGGGCATCTTTAGCTGCCTCCTTGGTTCCGGCAGTGAAACTAAAATTGAATACGTCGAAGAATTGCGAATCCGCGTAAATAATGTTCTCTTCTCTAAACTGTTTAACGCCAATATTAATCTGGCTTTCAGAGTTAAAGAGCACCTGAGCTACATCTTTGATCTGAGGATATTCTGTTCTTATAGCCTCTGCCATTGGATATGGAGAAAAACCTTCCTCCTCGGTTCCGGAGGGTTTTGTTCTAACAGATGTAACACGATATATAGACTCGGCATTATCATAAAATTTGTCGAAACTCAATTCATTAACAATTGCCAGAAAGATGATAAGGCAACTTGCCAGTCCAATTGCCAATCCTGTTATATTGATTAAAGAATAAGTTTTATTCTTGATAATACTTCTTAAAGCCATTTTCATATAATTTTTTAGCATTGCCAAACTCCATGTTATGTGATCAAAAGCTATTGGCGGTAATGTCCTAACAAGGTGAATAAGCAGCCAGAAATTGCAGTAAATCATTCCGTTTTTCTTTTTGCATACCTCGTAAACCTCTTCAATGTCCCCCATAAGGAATTGAACATCACTGTCAGGTGTAAAGATTTTTAATAATATTTTAGCCCAAAAAGGCATGTTGCTCCCTTCTTAATTCTCTAAACTAAATCTGAAAAATTGACCCACATTTTTTGGTTAACTTCCTGTACATCCTGTAGAGCCGTTTTACCATCCTCGGTAAGATTAAAGTATTTTATTGCCTTACCTCCCCTTTTGCTCGTAGCATCACCAACATTATGTGTAATGTAGCCCTGCTGTTCAAGTCTTTTAAGTGCCACGTAAAGGGTGCCAAAGGACTGGTCTGTATCCACCTGTTCAAGCAAAAAGTCTCGTATTGTTACCAGATAGGCATTTTCTTTAAGATTCAGAATGGCAAGAAGGATGTGTTCTTCGTGTCGTGTTAGTGTTTTCAATTGCTTATTTCCTTATATCTTTCGAAAGTTCAAACTTATTTACATCATAAGACGCGCATTAGTTTCGAAAGTTCAAGGATATTAACAAATTTTAACATTGCAATTTGAAGAATTCAAAAGAAAATGCCTTGTACTAAAAGAATAAGAAGGAAAGTACAAGGCGTTTCTATACAGAAAAAAAACAATTTTATAAATCTTAAGATTTTCTAAGTGCGATTAACCCTAAGGTAAATTCTAAAATTTCATCTTTTGCACTAAATGGATTCTGATTAATACTTATGTCAGGCTCAACAGCATCTGAAGAAGCATTCTTGTTTTTACGCTCAATAAACGCTCGCGGATACATTACCTTGAGTTTTGTATTGGGTAATTCGAACTGTTGAGTTGAAGCATACATAGTGCAGGAATTTGATGTGTTTTCACCTATTAATAATCCCATATTCATATCCTGCATTAATGCCGCAGCGGCAATCGCCTGAGAGAAGGTGTAACGATTTATTAGAACATAAACATTTCCTTTGTAATGCAAGTCATCACTTCGAGGAGTATATTCCTCCTTTGAAGACATATCCAAAAATTTTCCGTTTTCTGCCGTTAACAATGCTTCCTTTAATTCAAGATCATCTCCGGAAAGAACAGAATCCGGAATCTCTTTTAAACCATCCTTTGTAATCTGACTGGTTTTGTAAAACACATCGGAGGAGGAACCAAAACTCTTTTTTGCTATAAATGACAAAAGATAATTACTAAAAGTACTCATCCCCCCCATATTATTTCTTAAATCAATAATCAGGTTTTCAGTACCTTTATTTTTAATCAAGGTAAAACTCGAATCAAGAAAACTATAGTAATTGTTGGTCTCAAAAGAATTACCTGAGAAATATTCATCCGATGGATTATAAAATGGACCCGGGAAAAGATATGCAGTATTATCATAGAATTTAATCTCTCTGTCATCTCTGGTTAATGGTTTGCATTTTGCCAGTTCGCCTTCAAAGCTACCACCATTAATAGCTTTAACGGATGTTTGAATTCTGTTACCATCATTATTCTCTATAGTAATGTCAAAAGATTCTACCTCCCCAAATACAAACCAATATACTCTGCTGAAGTTAAGGGCTTCTATTGTTGAGTTTATACTGTATTGGTGTTCGCCCGAAATAAAATTATAAAACTCATCAAGTATTTCGCCAATTGGTTTATTGTTTATTGACAAAATTTTACTCCCAACTTTAATGGCAATATCATCCGAAAAATTATCTCTAACATATACTTCATTTTCATAGAAACAGATATTTATAGGGAATAGTGTTCCACCGGACCTTAAGAATTTGCCATACTCACTAAACGGATAATTAATAAGACAGTGTCCCATTTTTGCTTTACTTAAAAATGGCTGAAGTATTCTATAAGAATCAATAAAATTTGTGGAATCTAAAATTGAGTTTTTTATTCTTTCATATTCTTCGACAAAAGCTTCCTTTGGGCTATTAGCATTAAAATTATAATGACCTGATTCCAGAGTTTCGAACAAGTAATCCAGGTCCCCAGTGATTTGTTCCCTTGTGAATTTACTTTGTGTTTGTGAGTAGGTAAACGAACTAAAAAGAACGTTAGATATTATTAACAGGATAATTCTCAATTTCATTTTTACACTCCAGTAATTATGTAAACATTTCAGTTTGTTTATTTTACACATTTTAAAGCATATAGTTTGAAAAGGAAGAATAAAGCCACATCTTAAAAAAGCCAGTAGCCGAGTCCTTCCCATGTCAAGTTATTTTTGTTACATAGGTCTCTTCCAAATCCCCACAGTGCTGATCATAGTCCTCCTCAGATACAAGGAATCTTAAAAGTATCCTTGCCCAAAAAGGTAATTTATCAGTCTTTTTCTCTCCCTTCAGCATCACTCGTACCTTAAAGAATCTATAGGGTTCGCTTTCGCGGCTTTGTAAGTCTGCCAGCTTACAGTCCCTAAAGCGACAGCCAATACAAGTAATCCAGTTAATAGAAATACCCAAACAGATATTTCTATTTTGTAGGCGAATGTGTTCAACCACTTGTCTACAATAAAATATGCAATGGGAGAAGCTATTATCCAGGAGAGAAAAACGTTTATCATATACTCTTTGTTAAGTAACATTAAAATCTCTCTTACAGATGCGCCATTTACTTTTCTGATGCCTATTTCTTTTGTTCTTTGTTCAGTGGTAAGTAAAGCCAGACCAAGTAATCCGAGGCAGGATATTATAATTGCCAAAGCAGTAAAATAATTGAATATAATTCCTATAGTTTTTTCAGAACGATATAATTTTGTTATATCTTCAGCCAAAAAAGTATAATCAAAAGGATAGCCGGGATTAAATTTATCCCACACTGCCTCAATACTGGACAGAGAATTTTCAATATCTTTACCATTAATTTTGATTAGTATTACTCCCCACAAATGCATTTTTTCTTCCCCGATATCTGAAGTGATGTAATAAAGCTGAGGTCGAATAGGGTATTTCATTGAAGCAACATGAGCATCTTTAATGATTCCAACTATCTGCTTCGGTTCGCTCCCGGATATTCGTATGCTCGAGCCAATGGGGTTTTTGAGTCCCATTAGCTTCACTGCTGTTTCATTTACTACGACTGCTTCTTTTGAATCGCTTGGGTGTTCCTTAGAAAACAATCTGCCCTGGGCAATTTCAAATCCCATTAGTTCAAGATAATTGAAATCAACGGCTGTTGTCTCAACTCTGATTTTCTCCTCAGGAGCACTTCCTTCCCACTTAACTGAACCAGTCCAATCTTCTTCAAGCGGAGGTTTACGTTTAAGTGCAACGTTTAGAATACCAGGACTCTTCATAAGTTCAATTTGAGCAGTTTCGTAATTCCTTGACAAATCTCCTTTTGCTTCAATATAGATTATGTTCTCCTTATCAAAACCCATCTTTGTACTTTGCATGAATTCGATTTGGCTGTAAATAATACCTGAACAAATAATAAGCACAATAGATAAAGTGTATTGAATTACCACCAAAGACTTCCTCAAGTTTAGACCTCTAATCTTCGATATCCCTTTGCTTTTCAGAGCAGTTATAGGCTGGATTGAAGAGAGGTAAAAAGCAGGATAGCTGCCGGCAAGTAAACCAGTTGTTAATACAATAAAGGCGACCATCAAATAAAAATTTGCGTCACTAAGGTTCAGTAATAATTCTTTTCCGATGAGTTGATTGAAAAATGGTAAAATTATGTATACTGTACACAGAGCCAGCAATCCGGAGAGAAAAGTGAGAAATAATGATTCTGTTAAGTATTGTTTAATAAGCTGAGTTCTACTCGACCCAATTACCTTTCTTAAACCAACTTCTTTTCTTCTTTTCATAGATGCTGCTGTTGAAAGATTCATAAAGTTGATACCTGCAATGAGCAAAACAATAAAGGCAACTATCGAAAAGATAAGGACATAGCTCCTATCTCCGGGCGCTGTATTTCCTCCTGAAACTTCTGTGTCAAGATGAATGTCTTTGACTGACTGCAGTTTGTATCCATCAATTGATTCAATATTGGGAACATGTTTATGAACCAATTCAATAATTTTATTTTCTGCTTCTGCAACGTCAGCGTATTTTTGAAGCAGTACGTAAGTATTGTGATCAACCCAATTATTCCATTCATCTGACCCAGGCCACCATTGTTTAAGTTTTTCGAGCGGGACAAGTATATCAACCTTAAGATGAGAATTGCTTCGATTGCCCATTACTCCGGAAACAACAAAATCCTCGTAACCCCAGACCTTTAAGGTTTTCCCTATCGGATCTTCATCACCAAAATATTTATTCGCAAGACTTTCAGAGACAACAATTGAATTAGGATTAACTAGTTGTTCTGTTTTATCACCTTTAAGAAGAGGATAACTGAATACATCAAAAAATGATGGGTCGGTGTAAAATACATTGGTTTCATAATACCCGTTATCTCCATATTTTACCTCGGACACACCAGTCTGTGGCATAACTCTGACAGATGCCATAACTTCAGGTATTTCTTCCTTTAAAGCGGCAGCAAGTGGTCCCGGACTATGATAGCCAAGGCTACCATCTTCTTTTAAACTGTAGAGAACGCGATATATATCATCTTTATTCTTATGAAAGTCATCATAACTTGTTTCATCCTGCACCCAAAGCATTATAAGGATAAAACTTGCAATGCCAGCGGCCAGTCCTGCCACATTGATTAATGTATGACTGAAATTTCTTTTCATATTTCGATAACTGATTTTAAGATATTTTGTAAACATTATTCCCCCCCAGAGAATATTTGAAGAAACAAATCGTGGAATTGATGCCATAATCTGGCTAAGAAGAAACAAGAATGCCCTGAACTCGCCTTCTTTTTCTCTCTTGTAATTATATGCTTCAACAATATCACCGTAATATTGGTCGAAGTCTTCCTCAAGGATTAAGAAGCGAAGCAGCAACTTTATTATCAGCGGTAAATTTTCTTTTTGTTTATTCATACTATTTTATAACCAGCATTGATTTGGAATCCCAGGCAGCCGCCTGAACCTTCTGCATTTCTTTTAGTGCCATCTGTCCTTTTGGTGTTAACTCGTAGATGTACTTTGTTCTTCCGCCTCGTTCCGTTGTTGGGTCGCTAACGTGTTTGTAAACGAAGTCCTTGTGAGTTAATTGCTTAAGAGGTTTGTATATGGCACCGAAAGCCCACTCATGTTCCGTCCATTCGGACAGCAACTCCCGAATAGGAACACCATACGCCTGCTCTTTCAATTTCCAAATGGCTAGCAGGACTAATTCTTCTGATCTGGATAATAATATCATGTCATATTCTCGCATTACTGTAACAAATGGATACTAATATAATGCTTTTGACGCAATATGTGTGGAAAAGTTGTACTAATAGAGCAGATTATTAGATGTCAGATCTTAGACGCAAGATAAAAGGCTGAAAAGAGGATAAAAACGAGACAATAAACAGAAAGTTACAAATGACAAAAAACGAATCTCAAATAAACGCCAAATAGCAAAAACCAATTTGTATCTTGATGCTCGCCTAGACTGAGTTTAGCTAGGTAATGACGAAGACTAATAAAATCCAAGAATCAAAAACCAAATTTTATCCTGAACATGTCGAAGGATACAAATAAAATCCAAACCCCAAATCGTCAAAAGTTTGGAGTTTTAGGATTGTGAATTATTTGTTTTTTGTCTTTTGTTATTTTTCAATTATGTTTTAGTGCTTCCCATAATTATTCTGTGGTATTAAAAAAAATCTTGTTGCCTCCAGAATTTTCTATCAGTCCTAGAACCACATCAAGTTTATTATCGCTATTCAAATCAGCGCACTCAACGCCATGAACCGATGCGGTTCCAAAAATTGCACCCTGCGAAATGAAGGTTCCACTATCATTTATCCACAGCTTGTTTCCATTTTCAGGGCTGGTTGATATCAAGTCACAATCACCATCTCCATCAGCATCAAATAGCAGTGATCTTGAGGCCCATTCACCCAAAGAAGCAATTAAAGTGAACCGACCGGTATTGTTTTCATTTTGCCAGATTGTAATTTCCGGTGATCCGGATACAATGTCAATATCGCCATCACCATCCACATCAGCGTAATGAATATAGTTACCCGCTCCATTCAAACTATAGCCTGAATTCGTAAAGTTACCACTTGCATCATTTAACCATATCTCAGATGGTGCGTTTTCGTAACTAAGATACATATCAGGGAAAGAGTCCCCATTAAAGTCAGCCAGAACTTTCCCGTAAGAATTCCTGCCGCTATATTCAACCCCCTTCATAGTGAAGCTACCGTTGCCGTCGTTAAGCCACATTCTGTTTGCTGTAGAACCATTGCAAAAATAAGCATCCAAATCACCATCGCCATCCACATCTGCCAGCTGTACAGTATGAGGATGTTCGCCCGGACCACCAAACTGTTGTGTACTTACAGTGAAACTATTACTCCCACTGTTCAGGTAGATTGTACTTGGTACATCATGACTTGCAAGAATAATATCAGGATATGAATCCCCGTTAATATCCCCTATGTCTGCAGCGTGAGTGCCGGTCCAGCCGGAACCAAACCTCTGATTGTGAAGTGTAAAAGAACCTTCTCCATCATTAATCCAGAGTAAGCTCGCATTGATATAATTTGGTACAAAAATATCGTTATCTCCATCAAGGTCGACATCAGCCACTACTATTCCAAATGACCTTGTGTTGCCCAAAGATTGTTCGCTTTGAACAAATGATATAGAAACAGAATCCGTTGTTGGTGGATCTCCCCCATCACCAGGTGGTGGATCGATAATGACTTCAGTTGAATTTGATTCCGAATTGCATGCTGAACTAAATTGAAAGAGAAAAACCGTAAGAATTGAAATGACAATATGTTTCATCAATACCCCCCATAGTATGATTGAATTTTAAGCCCCGAATTATAATACACTTTTATATGAATAGATTCTATAGCATATTTGATGCCCGGTTCTTTCGAATTTTGATCCTTTCCGGCTCCCAATCTTATTCGTGGGGGCAATTTACTTTATGGAATAAAGAAGTTAAATTGCCCAAAGAATTACACACGCACCTAATTTGGATTGATAATGCAGAGATTGAAAGACTTTACTGCCGGATTAAGAGACAGAAACACAAATCCAAAATCTTCAAAAGACACTTCTAAAAAGTTAGGCATTTTCGGCGGAGTCTTTACGCCGGATGTTTTGACCATTCTTGGCGTAATAATGTACCTTCGTCTTGGCTGGGTTGTGGGTAATGCCGGATTCCTTGGCGCTGTTACTATTATTGTGCTTGCTAAGACTATCACACTTTGTACCGCATTATCAATGTCGTCTGTAACAACTAATATAAAGATTGGTGCCGGCGGGGCTTATTCAATAATCTCAAAATCATTGGGGCTGGAAGCCGGCGGGAGTATTGGAATCCCCTTTTATATTTCACAAACACTTTCAGCTGCACTTTACATAGTCGGGTTTACAGCAGGATGGGTATACATTTTCCCTGGGCATCCTCCCTTTTTGGTTTCTCTTCTGGTATGGTTGGTCTTGCTTGGCATATCTTACGTCAGCGCCCATTTTGCTATCAAAATTCAATATGTAATTATGGTGATAATAGCGCTATCCTTGGTATCATTTTTTCTTACACCAGCATCAGCTGTGCCTTCAATACAGTTGATTGGCGCCTTTGAAGATGCTGACTTCTGGCATGTGTTCGCCATTTTCTTCCCGGCGGTTACGGGCATTATGGCAGGGGCAAACCTTTCCGGGGATCTTAAAGAACCACGCAGGGCAATTCCAATCGGGACATTAAGCGCCATTGCCGTTACATTTGTTATTTATATATCTATGGCTTATGCAGCCTCAAAATATATTTCTCCCGAAGTATTAAGAACCAACGAGATGGCAATGGTTGATTATGCCTGGTGGGGACCGCTGGTATTAATGGGAATTCTGGCGGCTACGTTTTCCTCAGCGCTTGGCAGCATGGTTGGAGCACCACGTATTTTACAGGCTTTAGCAGAACAGAAAACCATTCCGCTTCATAATTTCTTTCAGGCGAAGACGAGCAACAATGAACCACGGAACGCTACAATTTTCACTGGTGCAATTATTGTAGTGGCTCTTGTTTTTGGTAACCTTGATGCCCTCGCATCTCTTATCACCATGTTTTTTCTCATTACCTACGGAATGATTAATCTTGTTGTGTTTGTTCAGCAGAGCATGAAAATCATCAGCTTCCGCCCGACATTCAAAATTCCCCAATTTGTTTCACTCGTTGGAGGACTGGGTTGTATTTTTGTTATGTTCCTGATCAACGCTGTCTTTTCTATAGTAGCAGTAGGAATAATTATCGGGCTTTATTTCTGGCTTGGTCGACTGGGACTATCATCAAAATCTGGTGATATACGAGGCGGGATGTTTTTAGTACTGGCTGAGCGTGCCTCTCGACTAGCAGCCAAATTTCCACGTCATCATGTTTCATGGAAACCTGATCTGCTTATACCCATCGACGATCCTAATGTATGGTCGGGTTCGCTTCTATTCATAAAAAATATCGTTTATCCTTCGGGAAGTATTTTTGCTTTTACAGTTAAGGATGAGGAGGTTGATAACTCGGAACTAAAACTGATTGAATTGTTAGCCCCCCTGAAAAACGATAATATACTTGTTAACTCAACCGTGGTTGAAGACAATAGTTTTCTCCACGGCACCAAGATTGTAATTCAAACACTTAAAGCCGGAGCGCTCAGACCAAACACATTATTTCTTACTCTGGGCTCTTCTCCGGACAAGGATAGCGTGATTAACGAAGTAACCATGCAGGCATCTAAATACCAGATGGGTTCAATCCTGCTAAGGCAGCATCCGCGCATGGCTTTTGGTATGCAGAACAATGTGAATATCTGGTTACGTGACCGGAGTCCGAACTGGCACCTTGCCATGCTGATTGCCCTGCAACTTCAGTTAAACTGGGGCGGTAGTCTTAATCTTATTACGGCAACTCAAAATCCGCAGGATGAGCTAAGATTATATCGTTTTCTTGAAAGACTAAGCGATAAGGCCCGTCTTCCGGCTTTCACGGAGTTTAAGGTTTTAATTGGAGGTTTTGAAGAAAGCATGCTTATGGCGCCAAGTGCTGACATTAATATTTTCGGACTTGCAGACGAGACACTTCCTTTTGACTTTATGAGGAAGGCACCCGAGCTTACAAAATCATCCTGTCTTTTTGTTAAGGACTCGGGACATGTAAGTGTGCTGGCCTAAACTACTATAGACCGGAGGGTATGCAAGAAAGAACTATTCATTTAATTAAGAAAAGTATTAATGAGAAAATTGTTATTATCGCCTGACCAGGAAATATGATTTTAAGGAATGAATAAGGTGATAATGTGAATTTAATTATCATCTTTTGATTTGCCGAGTGTTTTTCTATCTTGCTTCAAGAGAATAGAAATATGGAGAAAGAATGAAAATAGATAACATTAAACAACCTTCTGAATGCATCAGCATGAGTGATATTCGGGGCGAGATCGATTATCTGGATGAGTCAATCATTAAGTTGATAGGTATACGTTACGAATATGTTATGGAGGCCTCAAAGTATAAAACTTCGGAGTCGAACGTGCGCGCGCCGGAACGGTTTGAGGAACTGCTAATACAAAGAAGAGGCTGGGCTGTGAAAGAAGGGTTAAATCCTGACGTAATAGAAAAGCTTTACAGGGGTCTTATCAATTATTTTATTGATGAAGAGATGGTTAAGTGGAGAGCTGAAAACAAAAAATGAGTTTTTATATTAAGGTTTCATGTTATGTTAGTGAGAGTGATTAAACCTTGTCCACAATTCAACATTTATAGTCTGAAAAACTTGTATGAATAAATATATACTTCTCTTAATGTTTTTAACATCTATTTTCTGCGTTAGTATTTTGGGACAGTTAAAAGTGGCAATCTCCATAGATGACGTTCCCAATACTTCCAAGTATGAAAGAGATTGTTTTCAATCAGTATTGCTAGACAAGTTGGATTCTCTAAAAATTCCCGTCAGCATTTTCATCAACGAAGGATTGATTTACAAAACCATTCATGTATCCGAAAATTTTGATCTCCTTAATCGATGGGCACAAAAGGAATATGTAACCCTTGGTAATCATGGATTTAGTCATCTGCGGTATTCTGAGGTTGGGATTGATTCATTTACCGAAGAGATTGATGAAGGCGACAGTATTACCAGACAGCTATCCAAATTGTACAATAAAAAATTATTTCTTTTTCGAATGCCTTATAATGATCTTGGTAAAGACTCCCTGGAGCAATCAAAAATAACCGATCTTCTTGAGTCCCGAGAATATTTAATAGCTCCGTTCACCATTGAAAGCTCGGACTGGATGTTTAATTATCTCTATGAGTATTACCTCAGGAACAATAAAAGAATAGAAGCTGACAGCATTGCCCAAACCTATCTGGAGATAACAATAGACTATTTTGCGTTTTTTGACTCCCTGGCTCTCAATCAATACGGAAGGCGCATTAATCAAATTTACCTGTGCCATGATAATTCCTTAAATGCTGACTATTTTGAGGTACTTATTGAACGACTCTCTGACAAGGGTTATTCCTTTATTAGTATTGATGAGGCATTAAAAGATGACGTCTATACCCAGTCAAACTGTTACAATAAAAAGTGGGGCATTTCCTGGATGTATCGATGGATGAAAAACAACAAGGAGAGAATCCAGTTAATGCAACGGGAACCTGATTTTACAAACGTATACGAAAGGTACGAAAGCATTAACTCAACAGAACTAATATTAATAAATTAACACAAACAAAATAGAGCCTGGAATGAAAACATTTAGAGTCACCTTTATAATTACTTTACTTCTCATGCTATTCGTTAGCAACTCCACTTATGCTCAGATGTCATCTAAGCAAATTGATGAACTTGTAGAAAAAGCCATGGAAAAATTTACCGTTGCAGGCGTGGCTGTTGCCGTTGTAAAGGATGGTAAAATTATTCACCAGAAAGGTTATGGCGTAAAATCGATAGAAACAAAGGAAGCTGTAAACGAAAACACCAATTTTGCCATTGCCTCTAACAGTAAAGCGTTTACAACTGCAGCTCTGGCCATCTTAGTGGAAGAAGGAAAATTATCATGGACGGATAAGGTAAAAGATCACATTCCTGAATTTACCATGTACAACGCCTACGTAACTGAGAATTTCAACATCCAGGATTTGCTCACACACCGCAGCGGACTCGGACTTGGCATTGGCGATTTAATGATATTCCCCTCAGGGGCTGATTTCACTACAAGTGATATTCTCTCAAGTTTTCAACATTTCAAACCACAGTCGGCATTCAGAACCAAATTTGATTATGATAATCTTCTATACATGGTGGCTGGTGAGGTAATTAAAAGAGTCAGCGGGCAAAGCTGGGAGTCTTTTGTAGCGGAGCGTATACTGGCACCACTTAACATGGAGAACTCATATACTTCTCTCACCTACATAAAGGATAAGAGTAATGTGGCCACGCCCCATTTGAATGTAGATGGCACTCTTACGGTAATTGAACCTGACGTATTTGATCCTGAAAAATTAAACGGCGCCGCCGGCGCAATATATTCCAATGTGAATGATATTTGCAACTGGATGATAATGCATCTCAATAAAGGGAAGTATGGTGACGATCTGGAGAAGCAGCTCTTTACAGAAAAAAACCAGCGTGAAATGTGGAAGATACATACTACCTACAATTCCAACAGAGATCCCCGTTACAATTCACATTTTGCGGGATATGGTTTGGGCTGGGGTTTATCGGACTTAAAAGGCAACCTGAGCGTATCTCATACAGGTGGACTAGCCGGTATGCTTTCCGAGACTATGATGATCCCCGACATTAACCTTGGGGTTATTGTATTAACCAATACTTACATGGATGGCGCTGCAATATTCTCGGCAGTTACTCAAACAATTGTTGACAGCTATATTGGGGCTGAGGAATTTGACTGGATTGCTGAATATCAGAAGCGATTTCAAAAAAGAGCTAGTGAAGCTGATTCCGTTGTAACCGCAGTATGGGAAACCGTTAAATCCGCGGACGAAACTCATCTGAACCTGCAAGATTATGTCGGGATTTATGAAGACAACTGGTTCGGGAAAGTTGAGATTTCTTTGAAAGACAATCAACTTCACTTCAGATCATATCGCTCCCCTAAATTAAGTGGTCCAATGTCTTTTTACAAAGCTAACTCCTTTGCCATAAAATGGACACAGCCCTACATGGAAGCCGATGCCTTTGCTATTTTTAATCTGGATGAAGAAGGGAAAGCTGAAAGTATAAGAATGAAAGGAATTTCACCCGATATCGATTTCAGCTACGATTTCCAGGATTTGGATTTGAGGAGAGTAGAAAACTAGCCGACATAAACGTTGTGATTTTTTGATTCACTTTAAGTAACCCACGATTTGCCTCTCTGCTATAGGCAGGAATCGTGGGCTACAAAATAATCTTTTTGTTCAACCACTCTTATTTGGTTAAAAACCAACAAAATACATGTTCCAAAGCACACATTAAAAAGAAAGAGTTCTCTATTTTTAGGAAGCCAAAAAACAGTTGACTGTTCGCATAAACAGGCGGACCACTCCCATGTTGGGAAGACTCAAAAAGCTCAAGCCCCTTGGCTTGCAAGGAAAACACAACATGTCAAAAATCGGATTTACCATATTTATGATTTTATTTGCAGCAGTAGTAACACTTGCGCTTGTAGCTTGTCAATCATTCTTTTTGTCCTGAGAAATGTAATCCCCGGAACAAATTGTATCCGGGCGGATCGTACGGTCCATTTTTAGTACTCGAGTCAATAGTAACAAACTTTTACTCCAAAAATATTTATATTGCTCCCTCCTAATTGCAGAACAAAACTGAAACCCACAATGAAACAGCTTTCCATTTTTTTAATACTCTCTGTAATAATTAGTCTGTCCACAGGATGTCAAAACAAGAACATCAATAATGATATTCAGTTTAAGGAAGTAAAAAGACCATACAAAACTATTAGTCCGATTTTTTCGAACCTATTAAAAACGAACCGGATTGATCTGGAAAGAGAAACCGAAAAAATCTGGCTTACGGCAAAACAGCATGGACTCCCCCTTATTGAAGAAGACCCTCTGGATTTGGATTATAAATATGTTACCATCGTATACCGGGATAGCACTAACAGTAAAGACATTACTTTTGAAGTTTATGGAATTTATGATGAGTATCGCTTTGGTGATATGAAGCTCCATCAACTAGGGAAAACAGATTTGTATTTTAGATGTTATAAAGTGCCAGCTGATATCTGCTTCTCCTATCGTTTTATTATTACCGATACCCTAAGCGGAATAACGTATAAAGAGACTGACAAATACAATGAAGATAGAATACCAAGAGGAGAAGCTCACAGTTTTTCTTATTCGGTATTGGATTTGCGAAAAAATGAAACTGACTGGAACGTTAAGAGATACAACAATCTAAACAGTAAAATTGACACCCTAAAATATACTGATGCAATCGTAAATAAGGAACGGGACATTTATGTTTACCTCCCTCCGGATTATGATAAAAACCGAAAAGAAGCCTACCCCGTTATTTATCTTTTTGATGCTTTTATTTACCTGAACCGGGTTGAGGTGCCTAACATTTTAGATAACCTGATTACCGAAAAGAAAATTGAACCTATGATAGCAGTTCTCTTCGGGACCTTCGCGAGTACCAGAGGCATTACACTTCCCTTAAACAATGAATTCCGAAATGAGTTTGTATCGGAGTTCCTGCCGCTCATTCGTGATAAGTATAATACCAGTCTGAAACCGGAAAACAATATAATTGGCGGAATAAGCTACGGTGGCTTGGCAGCCGCTTTTTTTGCCTATTATCACCCCGATATCTTCGGGAAAGTACTCTCTCAATCAGGCTCATTCTGGCGAGGACTAAATCTTGAAGATCAGCAGGGAGAATCTATAAGAGAAGACTGGTTAATTGAGAAATACTTAACCTGGGACAAAAAAGAGATTAAGTTATATCTTGATTGGGGTTTGCAGGAGAATAATGTTCTTGGCAGCAACAGAAGAATGGTCAGGGCGTTAAGTACAAAAAATTATGAGTACATGTTTACCGAATTTAACGGATGGCATGATTGGTCTAACTCGCGCAAAACATTCCCGCAGGGATTGATGTATTTACTTCAGTAATACTATCTATGAACCACAAATTCTTACTTCAGCCCGCTAATAATCTGTAGATTCAGGAAGCGGGGTGTAAACACACAAGTCCCTGTCATTCCACAGCTAGCGGGCTCCTTGCAGAAAGCCAAAACTGTCACTCTGAGCCTGCCTTGTCGGCAGACAGGCTTGTCTCAGAGTCTAAAAACAGTTTAAAATCAGATGCTGAAACGATTCGCCGCGGCGGACAGGCACAATTAAAGCACCAATCATAATTGTCATTCCGGACCTTGCACTGAGCTTGTCGAAGTGCGGAATCTAAAAAGAATAATGCACACAGTATATTTAAAAGCTGAGCAGGATCAGGAGTAAGATCAAAAGCAGGAATTAACACAAAACACCGCAACAGCTTAAAAAGCAGTTTAACGCACACCTTATCCTTTATCATTAAAGAAAGGAACTATTCGTTTTTGAAGCAAAAGTTTTTATATTTAAGGGATAACCATTAGTTTTATAAACAATGGCTCTAATACTACCACAACTGTTCTATAACAAATATGATTCAACTCAGACTTTTTGCTTAATTAGAGAATAGACATATGGACATTCCAAAATTTCATGAAACTTTTATACCAATATTGGAAGTATTGGAAGGCGATGAAACACTTCAAGCTAGGGAAATGTATCAAAGGGTAATTGATCGATTTTATTCTAATCTATCGAAAGAACAGTTGGAACTGAAAACCAAGAGCGGGGATATTCTAATAATAAACCGAATTGCTTGGGGAAAATCTTATCTCAAAAAAGGCGGATATATTGAATTTCCGAAAAGAGGCTATGTCAAAATAACAGAAAAAGGTAAAAAGCATAGCTCCACCAATTTGACATTGAATCAAGTTGAAAGTTCTGACAACTTTTTGGAGTTTTATAACGAAGAAAACCCGAAAGATGAATCAACACCAACAAAAATTCGAAGTGCCTCCCCTCAAGATCTCATAGACGAAGGATTTAATTTGATCGACTTACAAGTAAAAGATGAACTACTTGAAAAATTGAAGTCAACAGATCCTTTTTACTTTGAAAAAATAATTCTCATCCTACTTAAAAAAATGGGTTATGGAGATTTCATCGAAACATCGAAAACAGGTGATGGAGGTATTGATGGAATAATCAACGAAGATAAACTAGGGCTTGACAAAATATATATTCAAGCGAAACGATATGGAGAGAACAAAGTCCGTGAAAAGGACATCAGAAATTTTATAGGTGCAATGAGTGGAGATACTCAGAAGGGTGTATTTGTCACAACATCTTTTTTTGATTCGGGGGCGATTAAAAAAGCTCACGAAGCTCATCACACAATTATTTTAATTGACGGATTAAAGCTAGTCGACCTTATGCATCAATACAATGTTGGCACACAAGTAAAAGCTATTTATGAAGTTAAAGAATTAGACAACGATTTCTTTGATGGGGAATAGTGAACTGAAATCATTATGGCAAATAGATTGGGAATTCCTAAAGAAGTAGAAGATATTGTAAAACAACGAGACACTGTTTGCGTCTATTGTGGAATTGCGTTCTCAAAAGATGATAAATCAAGAAAATGTCGATACATATTAATATATAAGTCATGGTTTTCCCTAATATTTCATCTAGCAAAGAATTCAATAGAGACCTACTCTCACCGCCCCAAATCCCGCATCCACCGATTAATCATTTCAATTCCCGCATAACAAAAATATTTAATTCCATTTTACGGGATGTTTACGCATATTGAACCGGGGCTAAAATAATTCCAAAACGACATACATAATATTTGCGGAAAAACTTTGATAAATCATTTTTTGTCCGGGCGCATAATAATTCATAAGGTTAATACTCTTTCGTATATATCTGTATTACTGTTTCTTTTAATCTTTCAAAACAACCTTTACTCTCAATCCGATATCAGGTTCAAGCATATCACTCCTGACGACGGACTGGGCAACAATTCCGTTAAATGTTTTTGCGAGGATCAGTATGGTTTTTTATGGATTGGTTTGGAAGGCGGACTGGATAGATACGACGGGCAAAACTTTCTTCACTTTACAGTTGATCCATTCGATTCAACAAGTCTGCCCGATCCAATTGTTGACGCTCTCCACCATGATAAAAAAAATCGGCTTTGGATTGGTTCCTCCGGCGGCCTAACGCTTTTCAACTATCAAAAAATGTCATTTACCCGAATTGATCTCGGACTCGATTCTACCTATTCAAATTATGTCAACAGTATAAATGAAACATCTGAAAATGGCAGGGTTGTACTTTGGCTCAGCGTTATTAATCTTGGATTGGTAAAATACTATCCTGATGAAGCACAGACAAAATTATTTATGCCGAATCCCGGCGCTCCAAATTCCTTAAATAGCAATATCATTTCAAGCATTCATATTGATGACGATAACATTCTCTGGCTGGCAACACTACAAGGCGGACTGAACAGATTTAATCCCATAACCGAGGAATTTAAAAGTTACACTAACAAAAAGGAAGACGAATATTCAATCAGCAGCAACCACATTATTTCAATTACCAGTGAGAGTTTAGATGGAGTAAAAACAATCTGGCTTGGAACCGGAAATAATGGTTTGATCAAGTTTGATACTAAAAAAGAATTGTTTTATAACTATCGCTTTAATGAACCGAATAAAAGGTCAGTCAGCCAGGATAGAGTTTTCAGTATTGAAAAATATAAGGGGAAATTGCTCCTGGGAACAGCCGGAAGCGGTTTGAATATCTTTGATCCTCTTACAAAAAAGTTTTTGCAATTTACAAATAGCTCTCAGCCTGGTTCAATTGGCAGTAATATGATTAGCACAGGTTATAAAACACGTGCCGGTTTAGTTTTTTACGGTACCTACCCTACCGGTATTTCGTATCTTGATCCGAACCCCACCGGGTTTATGACGATTCCTTTTAAAGAAAACAACAACAGCCTGGCTACCTACTCCATACAAAGCTTAACTCGTACTCATAAGGGAGATATCTATGCCGGTTATCTGGAAGGGATTGATATTCTTCACGAAAAAAATATGACTGTAACCAAGTTGAAGGACATTCCCGTGCTGAGAGAATTGCTGAAGAACAAGACTGTGGTTTCTCTCGCTGCCTCAGATTACGAGAAGAATACAGTCTGGATTGGCACCCTGAAAAACGGACTTATCAAATACAACTATTTATCACGCACATACAAAATATTCAAACACGATCCCGCCAATCCAAATTCTATAAGTCATAATTCAATCAGTTCATTATACGAGGACTCTTTTGGATACCTTTGGTTTACCGGCTCAAATGCCCTGCTTAACAAATTTGATTTACGCACCGAAAGAGTTCAGAGATACCCCAGCCACATTGTTGATGAACATTCGCATGGTATTATTTCTGTTAATAGTATTTATGAAGATCCAGATCGGGAACTATGGATTTGTACCGAAGAGGGTTTAATTAACTATAACCATGAGAGTGATCATTTCAGGAAAATACATTTCGAAAAGAAAAACATCTCTGGTAATTCCGCCTATATTACTTCAATAACAAGCGACCCCATTGATAGGAGCGTTTTATGGGTTGGATCAGCTACAGGCTTAATAAGGTACAATAAAAAAACCGACGACTTCAGAAGAGTAACAACAAAAGATGGTCTTGCCTCTAACATTATTCTTTCCCTTCTGAATAATAAAGAATCTGTCTGGATATGTACCATCAATGGTATAAGTGTTCTTAATACACTGGATAGCGCCATTATCAATTTTGGTAAGAGTGATGGAATTGAGGTTGATGAATTCAACCTGGCTGGTTACAAACATGATAACATTTATCTCGGGGCGACAAACGGGTTAGTATATTTTAATCCTGACAGCATAAAAATTGACAACACACTTGCAGATGTTGTTTTGACTGATTTGTATCTATTCAACAACAGGGTTAAACCCGGCAATAATTCGATCCTGGATTCTTCAATTACCATCCAAAAGAAGATCACCCTTAGCTATGAAGATTATGTTTTTGGAATAGAATTTACCGCGCCTAATTTTAAGGGTTATGCCCAACAATCATTTAAGTATATGCTTGCGGGTTTTCATAATGAATGGATTAAGGCGCCAAATGGAAATCGCCTTGCGACATTTACAAATATACCCCCCGGTGATTACGAGTTCCGTGTTATGGCTGCGAATCGTTTTGGATTGTGGAACGAGAATTATAAATCTCTCCGTATTGGAATTACTCCCCCTCTATGGAAAACATGGTGGGCGTACACGCTATATGCTGTTTTCTTTTTCGGCGCTATCTGGAGTTTAATTGAGTACCGTTCATTCAAACTAAAAAGGGATAAAGAAAGACTCCAGAAAGCTGTTGATGAAAGAACAAATGAATTGAAAAAGTTGAACGCTGATAAAGACAGGTTCTTTTCAATCGTCGCGCACGATATTAAAAGTCCCCTGGTGGCGCTTGTTAAATTCTCGGATATTTTCAAAAAACAGTTTACTAAACTATCTGAGGAAGAGAAAATAGAATCGGTTGGCGAAATTAATAAAACCCTTAATAACAGTTACAGATATCTTATAAATTTATTAAACTGGGCACGGGTGCAAATTGGCAGATTCGAATTTAATCCTTCGACCATAAACCTTAAAGAATTGTTGGAGAAGAACCTTCGTTTTATGGAGATGACTGCAACGCAAAAAAACATAAGCATAGAAACTGAATTAGAGAAAGATGTTACCGTCTACGCGGATTACGAAATGATTTCAATTATTCTCAGAAATCTTCTCTCAAATGGTATTAAATTCACACCCGCAAACGGAAAGATTTTCATCCGGGTTATTGCTTCTAAAAATAATGTTTCTATTGAAGTTGAAGATACCGGTATTGGGATGAACGATGAACAGAAAGAAAAGCTCTTCAGTATAGAGTCAGTTATGCGAACACGAGGAACCGAGAATGAAGAAGGTACAGGTTTGGGATTAATTCTTTGTAAGGAACTGATTAAAAAAAATAATGGCGAATTTATAGTTGAAAGTATTTTGGGCAAAGGAAGTAAATTTTCTTTTACTTTGCCACGAAACAAATGATATTAACAATATTTAAAGAGAATCCTGTTTTGAAAATAGTGATAGCCGATGATCATCCCCTGTTGTTAAGGGGACTAAAATATTCTTTACTCTCTGAAGAGGACATTGAAATACTTGGCGAGGCAAGTGACGGCGCCGCTGCGCTGAGCATGATTAAAGAATTTGCCCCCGACTTAGCCATCCTTGATTATGACATGCCAAATTACAATGGATTGCAGGTATTAGAAAACATAAGGAAGGAAAAGATTTCCACTAAAATAATTTTCCTTACGATGCATCAGGATTTGGAGGTTTTTAAAAAGGCAGTCTCGCTAGGCGCCAATGGATTCTTATTGAAAGATTCAATTGATTCAGAAATTTTAAAAGCTATCCGAGTTGTAGAAAAAGGAGGCAAGTATTTTGATCCGATGCTTGCCGGCAATCTTATTGATGAAAAGATAGTTGATAATCCTACTGATAGTGTTTTTGATAAACTAACGAAAACAGAAATAACTGTCTTGAAGTTTGTGGCGGATAATAAAACCAGCCATGATATAGCAGAACAACTATTTATAAGCGAAAGAACAGTTGACAGGCACCGGTCCAACATTTGCAAAAAGCTGGAGATTAGCGGGAACAACGCGTTAATGCATTTCATTATCGAAAACAGAGAACTCCTAAAGTAATAAACACACCTATATTAATACTTCATTCGAAAAATGGGTACTGGTACTCACTTAAATGTGTACTGGTCCGTATTGAAGAACTGGCGTTTCATCCTTATTTATAACTTGTGGAAATTAAACAAAAGATAGTGATTGGTGATGATCAGCGACTCTTCCGAAAGTGGCTTAAGATGACTATAGCTGGGGAAAGTGATTTTGTTGTAGTTGGCGAGGCAGAAGACGGACTTGAGGTCATAAATCAGATTTTCGATCTGAACCCCGATATAGTGATTATTGATTACGAAATGCCCAACCTAAATGGACTGGAGGCAGCAAAGAAAATATTAAAGGACAACCCGAAACAAAAAATAGTAATGATGACTGTCCACAAAGATTTGAAGATTGTTGAGAAGGCAAGGAAGATTGGTGTAAAAGGTTTTCTCTTAAAAGACTCTGAAGAAGATGAAATTATATCTGTGTTACGATTAATCGCCAAGGGCAAAACATATTACTCAAGTGAAGTTTCAGGAACGAATAAATAATGAGGAGTTGAAATGAAAAGAAAAGAATTTTTACGGAACAGCGCCTTGCTTGCAGCGGGAATTACTCTTTACCCGGGCTGCACCGACAGTCCTACTGAGCCAATCCTACAATCCGAAGAACCACCCTTTCCCTATCTGGAAATTTCAGAAACAACAAATTATAATATTGGATATAGAATTGGTGAACATTTCCAAATGAATATCCAGGAGCTCTTTAGCCGGCAGTTTGCTAATAAAATGAGTAACCCCGAAAGCCCTTTTAACGGGATGAGTCTACTGGAAATCTTACTATTCTTCGTGGATTCCGACCCGGCTATTTTTTACGATCCATTTTATAATTCAGCACAAAGTTATTTTCCCGATTATGTGGATGAGTTGAAAGGTATGTCTGATGCGTCAGCTATTCCTTTCAAGCAAATTTTTACCAGCATGTGCATGTTGGAAATTCTCTCCTTAATTTCAAACTCAACATCACATTCTATCCCAACCCCAACCATAAAAGGATGTTCAACCGTTTCATATTCCGGCTCCAATAAACAATTTCTTGCTCATAACGAAGATTTTTTTTCTGCCCATGCTGATCTCATGTTTGTAGTAAAAGTCTCTCAGCCGGGAAAACCAACATTTATCTCCCTCAATTATCCGGGAAGTATATTAGGTGTCCCTCCAGGAATGAATGAGGCTGGTATGGTTTTTAGCGGCAATCAGATTGATATTCCACTAGCCTCTCCAGGTGTTCCATTTGTTTTTCTTAGCAGAGCTATCCTGGCAGCGCAGAATATTGTGGAGGCAAAATCAATAGTTCAATTTAACAACCTTGCATACAGCACTCATCTTAATATTGGTTCCTTCACTGAGAACAAAATTATTTCAGCAGAAGTCATGCCGGGGAAATACGAAATACACGAAGTTGATGGCTTTTATGCGCACACTAATCATTTCATTCTTCCAACTATGGAAGGATCTTCAGTAGTCGATAGTAATTCAGTTAAACGCAGAGAGTTGCTCCTAAATAAATCCACCCTATATGCGAATAGAGAAAGTGAAGTTAACAGTGATTTGATAACAGGTTGGATGTCAAGTCACGATGGTTACCCTGACGCAGTTTGTGTACACCTTGATGGTGGTTTAACGGTAGCGCACTCTTTGTTCGACTTTCAAAATAAAACCTGGAAATTGTACAGAGGAAATCCATGCAATAATGCATATAAAACATTAACACTCTAGTTGAGGAAGAGATGAAAACTATTACAACTTTTTTAGCAACCATACTTATTTGTATCCTAACTGCATGCTCCACCACTACTTCCCCAATTGAGCAGGATATAATTCTCACTGATGATCTTGTATCAGAACTCGAAAATACTCTGGATGAAGCTCTGGAAAACTCAACAATCCCTGGAGTTATTGCAGGAGTATTTACAGATGATGGCGAAAGCTGGATTGCTACACGTGGTGTAAGCAACATAGAAACAGATGAACCAATGAGTGAAAATTGCCACTTTAGAATTGGGAGTGTAACTAAAACTTTTGTAGCTTCTGTTATTCTGCAGCTTGTTGATGAAGGGCTTGTTCAACTTGATAATCCTGTCTCAACTTACCTGCCAGAATTAAACATTCCTGCTGCAGATACAATTACTGTAAGAATGCTGGGTAATATGACAAGTGGTTTAATGGACTATTCAGTAACAGAAGAAATGATCAGAATTGCAGCAAGTGGTGAAGTTATATTCACACCGGAGCGACTTGCTTATTTATGTACTATTTATCCCTTAAATTTTGCGCCTGGTACTGATTTCGAATATTGCAACACAAATTACGTTCTGCTCGGAATGATTATTGAAAAATTAACCGGAAAAACTGCGAAGAAAAATCTTGAAGAACGAATTTTTGAACCATTAGAAATGCAGAATACTTCCTGGCCAATAACCAGATTTTTGCCCTCACCTTATGCTCATGGTTATTCCCGCAGTTTTACTACCGGCACCCTCGATGACTTTTCATTCTACCAGCCATCCTGGATGGATGCGGCTGGCATACTTGTCTCGAATATATATGATGTAAAAAAATATGCCGGTGCCTTCACCAGGGGAGAGCTAGTCTCCGCAGCAGGTTTTACTGAGCAAACAAATTATAATCTTATTGCAAATACGGCTTATGGACCTGTCCAATACGGCTTTGGTATAACAAACTACTGGGGATGGGTCGGGCACTCGGGAGCAACGCCGGGTTATTGCACTGCAATGTATCACAATGCAGAAAAGGGAATAACAATTATCGTGCTCACAAATTATCAGGTAGACCCTGATTTACCTGCTGAAAGCATTTTTGTAAAACTTTCAACACTGTTCAATTAAAAGGGATAAACCAATGAAACCTTATTTTTTATTAATAATTTTGTTTTTGCTTGCGTGTGAAAATAGTGAATCCATAAATGATCCGGTTACAATTGATTATCAAACCCAACTACAGCAATTGGTTAACGAAAGCTGGGAAGAATATTCCGCTACAAAACCGAATTATCCCGGGGGGTATTCACTCCAGATAATTTCGGGAGGTAATGACTACTATGCCGCCTCAGGGGAACTTAGTGAATCGAATGATCAAATCCATTTTCGCGGGGCAAGTACTACCAAGACTTTTACTGCAGCCGGAATACTACTGCTTCATCAAAGAGGCTTGCTGAATATTAACCATTACATAACCGATCCTATTCCAAATAACGGTGAAAGTTATGTCCCAGACACTGAGAACTTTAACATACCTTATAAAAATCAAATAACCATAAAGCTGCTTCTCCAAAACCGGGCAGGTGTTTTTGACCTTATCAATACCAATATCCCTGACACTGTCAGCGCTGAGTACGCCGGATATAGATATGCGGATTATATTATTGAAGGGCTTGGTCAAACTACCCATACATTTACGACCGAAGAAATGCTGGGAGTGCTGGCAAAGCATAATCTCTGCTATTTTGAACCTGGAGAAAGTTTTCACTACTCTGATACAGGATTCAATCTTCTCGGTTACATAATTGAGCGAGTGTCAGGTCAAAGATACGATGAGTTTATTACAGAAAATTTACTGACACCAAATGGTCTTTTTGAAACAACTTTTCCAAATCGGGGAGATGACATTTCAATTCCAGAGCCCACGGCCCCAGGAAATATTTTTTACCAGGGTGAAGTAATTGATGTTACTGAAAACAATCGCTCTATGCATTTTGCCGAGGGCAATGTGATTACAACACCTTATGATTTGACCAAATGGATAATGAAATTGCTTAAGGGTGAAGCCGGAATAGAAAGCAGATACATTGAATACCTGATGATGGATTGCCAGCCAACATTTGAGTCCCATCAATATTACGGATTAGGCTGTACATTTACACCAGGACTAGGGTACGGACATAATGGCGGCACAATGGGTTATTTCATTGTCTCCAGATATGATCCCGAGATGGATTTAGCATTCACGTTATTTACAAACACGTGGGATTATGATGCTATACTGAGTGATATATACACCCAGTTGTTTTATATGTATGACCTGGCGAAAGAGGCAAAAGAACTATTTCAATAATTGTTATTGTGCCATTGGTTTTCTTCCAAACAGTTAACTAAGTATTTCTATAAAATCGGTAAGTGAAATGAAAACTCTAAAAATTAATCTAACAGCCTTACTATTGTTGATCCTCCTTTATGCATGTGAAACCACTTCTACAGAACCGGTAATAGAGAATAACAATTCAGCAATCGGAATAAACGATACAACCTACATGCAGCACTTCGCGCATTACAGTGCGGTGATAACAGATGCAGTTCACCATGGCGATACTCCAAGAGGATACAGAGTCGACTGGTATTTTGAAGGCTCCTTTACCGGCTCCAGAATATCTGGTACTATGGAAGGTATTGATTACTACCTAATAAGACCTGATGGTGTGTCAGAGATCAACGCTTTTTGTACTATAACAACTAATGACGGAGCAGCCATTTCTGTACACATAATGGGACTTTGTTTCGCTGATGGAACAATAAAAGACTCTTATGTGAAGTTGGAGACAGGATTTGAGGAGTATATGTGGGTCAACAATACTGTCTTTACAGGATTTGGAACAGCTCCGTCCGATAACACTCTGGAAATTGACTATTACAACTATTAATAAATGACCTTTACTTTGCAAAGACCAGGGTTTCAATCATGAAAAGGAAATTACTAATCATTTTTGTTTTAATAGCTGTCTGTTATTCAACTGTTCTTCCTCAGTCAGCAGGCTTTTCAGAATCATTTAACACTCTGCATGAGACAATGTCCATTAAGTATGCCTTTGGCGAGTGGAAAGGAATTAACTGGGATGGATTATATACAGAGTTCCAACCGAGGATTGCTTCGGCTGAGATTTCTAACGACTCAAGCGCGTACTATCTTGCCATAAGAGAATATCTATACAGAATTCCGGATGGACATGTTTCACTTATTAACTCAACATCAAGAATAACTCCTTGGGGTACAATAAGGGAGGAGTTAATGCACGCTCAGTGTGGTGGAAGCTATGGCTTTGCTCTAATTGGTCTTGATGATGAACGTGTTGTTGTAAGACATGTTACTGAAAGTTCATCCGCTGATTCTGCCGGTATTCAATTCGGTGCTGAGATAGTTGAAATTAATGATTTACCGATGGAGCAAGCCCTGGATAATGTTTCTGTTCTTTGGTCCGAGCATATTCCCGCTACTAAGGAAGGAAAACGTCTTCAACAATACAGGTTTATCGGAAGAGCACCTGTGGGTGAGAGTATGCAAATAAAATTTAAAAATCGCGGTTCAAGTGAAACCGTTAATGCAACTTTGCACGCGATTGATGATGACTATTTAACATATAATGTCACAACATTAAGCACAAGCCGAGATACACTCCTGCCGGTATCTTTTGAGATATTGCAGCCTGAAGGTTATGGATATATTCAAGTCACCTCATGCGGCAGCCCGGCAATGATTCTTGATATGTACAGTGAATTCAAAAAGGCAATTCAATCCTTTGTCGATAATAATGTTCCGGGAATTATATTCGATCTGCGACAGAATGAAGGCGGCGAAGATAATCTTGCTGCAGCCCTGGCAGGCTTTTTTTATCAAGATACCACACACTATGAATCAGTGAGTTTCTTTAATGAAGGCGCGGGAGAATTTACCGTTTTGCCAATGCCGGTTGAACATATAAATAGCATAACAAACGATGTATATATAAATCCAGGCTATCCCCTTGGCACCGTATATATAGAACCACCTGATTTGCATTACAATGGTAAAGTGATAGTTTTAGCCGGACCAAGACAGATCAGTTCCGGGGAAGGCATAGCAATGGCTTTGCAGAAACTGCCCCAGTGTCAGGTTGTAAGTTTGTATGGTAGTCACGGCTCCTTTGGAATTGTAATCAGTGATTTTGCAGTGTGGTTGGACAGTAATATGGAGAATCCCCTTTTAGTAATGTATCCCTTCGCACGCTCACTTGATGTAAATGACGTTATTCAAGTCGATAGTAATCTCGATATGATGGGAGGTGTTATTCCAGATTTCCGTCCGCCGCTTGATGACCAGGCAATAGACAAAATGTTCGTACAGAATATTGACTATGAATTGGAATACGCCATTAATCATATGGACGCATTAGTCAGTATCGGGAACACCCATGATGTAGCAGTCCCGGCAGGTTTCGATCTATATCAAAATTATCCCAACCCGTTCAACCCGGTTACAAATATAAGTTATCAAATACAACAGTCCGGACATGTAAATCTTGTTGTCTACGACCTTCTTGGTAGGAAAATAAAAACACTCGTTGATAAACACGTCGCTCGGGGGGAACATGAAATAAAATTTGACGCTAGGAACCTGGCGAGTGGAATTTATTTTTATAAATTGAAAGTTGGTGATTATTTTCAATTGAAGAAAATGATTCTTTCAAAATAGTAATTGAGGAGCATCGAACACAAAACACTAAGGTTGTTGACTTCAGACTTATGAATAAGTCTCAAGAATACCTATCTGACAATTTGAATTCAGTCAACCTTATTTTTATTCAGGAAATACACTTCATCTGCCTGGAACTTTAAGGTAATTATTCGGATATCTGTATTCACAAATGGGAAATTAATCTATAAAACGCACCCTTCCGGGCAGATAGACTCTACCAATTTGTGCGAAACTATTTCTATGAAACTACTTATAAGTGTGAAATGAAAAAGATACAAAATATTTTTCGATTAATAATATTCTTACTGGCTTTAGTAGGTACAATAACTACCTTCCTCTGGTTGATAAAAAGTTACATATCAATTTAGTATTGTTAGCTCATTAGTTAAGAAGCATATAACATGTACGAAGTAACTAGCCGCACTTCTTGTTAATCCACACCTCAAAGTTCAAATAGTCGAGGACATCAACTTTTTTCTAACTGTCAGCTTTGGTGTATAATCCGATGCAGCTTATCGAGGTTTCAAAAAATGATTGATAGAAAAAGAAAAGAGTCATAAATTGGTATAAGAAATCGTTGGCTGTAACTAATAAAAATAATTTAATGCCACTGAAAGAGCTAGCCTGCATAACGTATTGTGCGCAATGCCGCTGGCTTTTAACTCTTCATCATAGATTAATGAAAACACTTTGAGGCTCCAATGTCTTACTTCACAAACGAAACTGTTAAATTTTTTAAGCAACTTGATAAAAACAACACCAAGGAATGGTTCGAAGCCAACCGTGCAAGATTTGAATCCGAAGTGCTTGATCCGGCAAAAATATTTGTTCTGCACATGGGCGACATGTTGCGTGATATAGCGCCGGATGTGATGGCTATTCCTAAAACTGACAAGTCCATTTTCCGACTTCATCGTGACGTAAGGTTCAGTAAGAACAAGGCGCCCTATAAAACCAACCTTGGGATATTCTTCTGGGAAGGTGAAGGAAAGAAAATGGAGTGTTCCGGATTCTATATGCATATTGATCCAAAGACTTATTTCCTTGGCGTCGGGATGTACATGTTCACCCCTGATCAGATTAAGAAATTTCGTGAGTTAGTTTATAATCCGGTTAAAGCTGAAGAGCTTACAAAGATTATTAATAAGATTGAAAAGAAGGGCTACAAGATTAATGATACTCATTACAAAACTGTACCCAGGGGATTTGATAAAGAATACAAGTACGCTGATATGTTAAAGTACAACGGACTATTCGCATTTTACGAGAGCAAGGAATTAAAAGAATTACTTGAAGCAGACCAGCTGAAATTCTTATTCGAAAAATTTAAGGATGTGTCTCCTCTGCATAGGTGGTTGCTGGAAAATATGTTTTAGTTTTTAAGGGGTTGTTTGGAATTGTACTAGTCAATTAAGCAACCCCGGATTTTGCTATAAATCCCATACCAGATACCCCTCCCAAAGTTTATCCTGTACTTTCTTTATTTCAGAAAGCATTTCAAAACCTTTATCGGTTATTTTATAGTAGGTTTTTGCCTTTCCTCCACGTTTTGACTCCGGTTTGCCACGCTCTTCATTCAGCACTCCTTCCTTAAATAGTCTTTTTAAAGGCACATAAATGGTGGCTACATCGAGTTGCTTACCGGTCAATTCATGTAAACGATCTTTAATTGCCACTAAGTACGCTTCACTTCCTAAATCATTGATAATAAGGAGTATTTGCTCTTCAATTCTGGTCAATTCTCTCATTTTGGCACCTCTCATTTTCTTTGATCCATTCATTTCAATAAAATTCATGTATTATTGAAATGTTCAAAGATAATAAAACGTCATTGGTTATTCTAAAATTCCCAACTTTAAAATAATTTTAATAACTGTTGCAACCTTTTCTTTTCAAACCTAGTCTCAACATTTAGATATGTTTTATATTTTAGGAAAAACACATGAAACTATTAACACGCGCGGAAGAAATGCTTTTAATTGCAATCTGGCGACTACAACAGGAAGCTTACGGTGTTCGTATCAGAGAGCTGGTGGAAGAATTGACAGGGCAAAAATGGGCTTTTGGCGCCATCTTCGTAACACTGGACCGGCTGGCAAAACAAGACTTTGTGACTTCAACACTAACCGAACCAACCCAGGAAAGAGGCGGACGGAGCAAAAGAGTGTATCAACTTACAGTTGATGGGAAGAATGCTCTGATGCAGGTTCGGAAAATTCAAAATAACTTGTGGGATGGTCTGGAAAATCTAACCACCGAAACAGCATGAACAAACACGATGGAAAATATCATCATCCGCCACGTCTTGCGGAATTCATTCTTAAAAAGTTCTTTCCGGACAATGGAAAGTTTACAACTATTGGAGACATCAACGAAGCATACAATTATTATCTGGATGAGTATGGAGTATTTTCAGCAAAACTCTGGTACTGGGCGCAGCTTTTTAATTCAATAATGCCAATTATAAAACATTCTATCTTTTTGGGGGGATCAATGTTTAAGAATCATTTTTTAATTGCCTGGAGAAACATATTAAAGTACAAAGTATATTCATTCATCAATATTGCCGGATTAGCCATTGGAATGGCTTGCTCAATCCTTATCTACATGTGGGTTCAAAACGAGCTCAGTGTTAATATGTATCATGAAAAGATAGATGATATATACTGGCTAAATACTATTCACACTTACGGCTCGGAAACTGAAGATGGTTGGGGGACAAATCCGGCCGCAGGACACGCACTTGTAGAAAGGTACCCGGAAGTGAAGGAAGCATACCGCCACCAGAACGGAACGGTTGAAATGATGATAAGATATAATGACAAAGAATTTATGGAGGATATTAAATTCGGTGACATGTCATTCTTCTCAATCTTCTCCACACCAATCGTCAAAGGGAGCATTCCGGATGATTATCAGAAACGACAGCTGATGGCAATTGATGAAAGCATTGCAGAAAAATATTTTGGAACCGAAAATCCCATTGGCAAAAGTTTCAGTGTAAATGGAGAAAACGAATTCGAAATTGTTGCGGTTTTTGAGGCAATTCCTGAGAACTCGACTGAAAAATTCAAATTCCTGGCCACCTTGGAATTTCTGGAAAAATATTATAAGGTAGAAAACTATACAAAAACCTGGTACAACTGTTCATTTCAGACTTTCCTTCTCTTGCAGCCCGGCGTTGATTATAAAGTGTTTTCTCAAAAAATAGAATATGAAAATCAAAAAGCTCGCCCCGAATCGAATGAAACCTTATATGTAATGCCGTATAAGGATTATTACCTTTACAAATTTGATGCTATAAGCAAGATAAAGTTATTTGCGCTTATTGCCATCTTTATACTCATTATAGCTTGTATAAATTTCATGAATTTGTCTACAGCAAGGGCGACTAAAAGAGCCAAAGAGGTAGGACTAAGAAAAGTTGTCGGTGCTCGAAGAAAACAAATGGTCAATCAGTTTTTCGGTGAAGCAATAATACTGACCTTATTGGCAGGAATCATTTCCTTGATATTGGTCCTCCTGATACTTCCACTATTCAACAAGCTTTCCGATTCTACATTTCCTTCGTCTCACATATTTTCGGTTTCTATTTTGCTGGGCATCGCGGCTATAACAATTTTCACTGGATTTGTAAGTGGTATTTATCCGGCACTCGTTCTTTCGTCATTCGAGCCAGTAAAGGTGCTGCAGGGTGCATTTAAAGCCGGACGCAAAGGGATAATTTTTAGAAATGTTTTGGTTACTCTACAGTTCAGTTTTTCAATATTCCTTATTATTGTTGCCTCCGTTGCTGCAAGTCAGCAGGAACACATTCTTAATAAAAATCTTGGTTTTGAGAAAGACCAGATTATTGTTATAGAATTGAAGGGCAATTTAAAAGAAAAACCCGGTCCTATTAAAGAAGAAATACTAAAAATTCCTGAAGTTATGAACGCCACACTAAGCTCACATTCCTTAACAGGAATCTATAATAATGGAACTGGCTGGGAGTGGGAAGGAAGGGACGAAAACATAGTTCCTGAAGTAACCTACTTTGGAGTAGACCCTGATTTTGACAATACATTTAAAACACAAATGGCAGAAGGCAGATTTTTTAAGGATGAAGGTGAGCAGAGCCATAACATTGTTATAAATGAAGCTTTTGTGAGGATAGGTCGAATTGAAAATCCGGTTGGAGTGATTCTTAGCAGTGATGGCGA